>Ga0179591_1437758_pt1 | contig 18392 bp, 24 predicted proteins | sample CZOMad2_1_08_16f_FD_182891 | JGI IMG/M metagenome (GOLD analysis project Ga0179591, IMG submission 182891) | Vadose zone soil fungal communities from Angelo Coast Range Reserve, California, USA - CZOMad2_1_08_16fungal (PacBio error correction) | ecosystem: Environmental > Terrestrial > Soil >... | reverse complement strand
TCTTGGTTTCTTCTAGTCGGATTGCCGGCTTCCTTGAGCGGATCGGGCGTCCATCGAGCGCCCTCTTCTTCTCTTTCTCTACTCCGTTTTTTTTCTGGGTGTACCAAGCATCCTCTCGCCTCAATGGCAGCCTCAACGCCGGGCCCCACGCCCGGAGCTGACGCGCCCCCTCTTTCTCCGGCGCGATCTATGGCCTGGCGGTCCGCCTTTCCTTTTTAATGCCACTTTTTTCCTCAGCTGGAGGCCTGCTAGGCTGTGTCGCGTCTCTTTCTGGTTTTTGCAACAGATAGGCTTTTTTGACCGTCATATCAAACGCAATGACTTTTTATTCCAGTGATCTCCCCCTACCGGTTAGACACGCTGCCGTTTTTTATGGGGAAAGCTGTCTCCCCCTGGCGACATTTTTTTCTCGGTCAGTTCTGACTACATGAGACGATTTATGATGGCGTGAGTCACTTTTTTTTTTTTCTTCTAAGCCTCCCTCTGGTGTCCATGGGCAGGACGCCGTTTTCCTCAGAGGGAGCGCTTCCCAACTTATGCAGAGAGTGGAAGTAGTAGGCGTCCTTTATTTCCTTTTTTTCCTCTCTTTCGACGTCCACGGCGTCATTTCAATGCCGAGATGCTTTTTTTCGCTGCGCTCGAAGAAACCTTATTTAATTAGGGAAAGTCTTGCACGCAATTAGCTCCTTGGTAGAAGAAGCCCCCCACGTCGAGGGTTTCCCTGCATACAGTTGGATTGATAGGCCCCCAAGAGGGACTAGTGAATAGGATTGCTTATTCTTTCTCTACGTATTAGTGAGAGGAAATCCTCCCCCATGCCCCGCCTCAGTGCTGGTGAGAGAGCGTGATCGGCGGAAACGCGATGTTCCCCCTCTCCCGCGGGCCGTAGGTGATCTACGTCCCCTTTTCTGCTTTGGACCCCTTTTCAGGCCGATGCGGCGGCACGTCGGGCTTACAAAGGTCTCTCATCGTCATTGCGAGTTTCTCCTCTTCCATATATCCCGAATTGCATTCTTGGACCCCCCGATCTGTGTGCGGCCAGGAAGCCCTAGGAAGGAAGTAGAAGTCCTTCCTCCTTCTTTTGTTAACGTTGCGGTGTCAAATGTCCTTTTCCTCCGAAGGGTCGCCTCTTCCTTTGGAGAAACGAGGACTGCCTAGGCGTTTTTCTCAATTCCCGGTATACAGCGACGCCCTTTAGAAAATGGAGGTGTTTTCTCCTTGGATTCCCGCTTCGCAGGTCTGTCTTAAAAAACGGACCCCTTTTTTTTGGTGCCGAATAATGTGACGCCCCCAGCGGCGCTGCAGCTAAGACGGAAGAGGGTCCCCGATAAATTTATGCCGTCCCTTCTCTTCCTCACGCGAAAGACCCGATCATGCTCGCTCGCGATCTTCAAAAGTCGCATGGGCTCTTTTCCTTTGAGAAGACGCCTTTCCTAAAAATTGTTTACGGGGAGAGCCTTGAAGACCTTCCCTTTTCCCCCAAAAAAGAGGCTCCTCAAAAACCACCCACAAAGAGAGAGAGGGGAAGAGAATCCTTTCTTTGGGCGAAAAAGGGGGAGGAGTCTTTCCCTCCTCAGACTTGTTTGACCCCGGAGAAAAGGGCAAGGCTCCCAGGACGAAATAGTCAGGTTTTTTCCCTCCTCATTTTTTTTCTCCTTCCCTGAGACGGGGGAGCTTTTTTCCTTATCTTCGATCGATTTCGGGCTTATGTGAACGCTCTTTCCCTCTCGGCGCGGATTGTATTTTCTAGGTCTCCCTCGACCAGCGCCGCACTTCCCCCCTGCACAATGAAGGCCCCCCGGCCTTGACGTGGTGTCGCTTCTTTTCTCCTGTCGTATTTCCTGCTTCTTTCTAAACAGGAAAAGTCTCTTCTCAAAACGCTCGTCCTTTCCTCTACGTGCCGCCGAGGCAAGCTTTTTTCGGAGGAGGACCCCTTTTTTTTCCCCTATGGGGATACATTTGAAACCGCCTCGTTTCCCTGCCTTCTTCGACGGCTGCGCTTTTTTGGCCGCCAAACATCACATCCCTTCCAACGGGTCGCGAGATTTCTTTTTTCTCCCTAGCGAATCGCTTCCCGCATGACGATGCTTTTTTTTCTGCACTGAGTCCGAACGTGCCGCCCTTCTATCAGGAACGAGGAAGAGAACCCCCTTTCCTTGCAAACTTTAGGAGCCTTCAAAAGAGTCAGAGACATTGCCGCTTTTTTTCCGAAGAATAAGGTGCCCCTTTTCCCTCCCCCCTTCTAGATTGGCAGTCTCCGAAAAGTGGGCGACGGCCACGAAGACGTAGAACGAGCGCGCCCTTCCCTGCAAGCAGAGAAAGAGCACTTTTTTTTTTTCCTAGGCAAGCCAAGGAGATGCCCCCCCTTTTTCCAGGCGAGAAAATCGTACCTTTTTCTGGTGAAGGCCCCCCCTAAAAAGAGAAGGGAGTCTTCCCCCCTGGGGGCATGCCCCTACTTCACGCCCTTTCCGAAAGGAATTTTCCCCAGAAGAAGGAGGGATTCCTCTCTCTTTCCCAAGGCAGACTTCTTTTTATTCCCCGTGGAAGGTGACCTGACGGCGCGAGGAGCCCCCAGCAGCGAAAAAAGGACATATGGATGCCGACGCCCTTCCACGATTCTGCATCGATTTGCCAGCCCACCCTCGGCGCCCATCGTTTTTCTGCCCTGCCGGCTTTTCGGCCTTCGAACCAGCGTCTTCATCGGTGCAACTCTTTTTTTTTGGCGCAGAACCATCAACGCTTTTTCCTCCAGGTTCGGAAAGCTGCACCACGATCTTTTAACTTTTTTTTTTGCCCCAATCATTTTTTTCACGCCCATCGCCAGGATCCTTTTTTGGATTGCAGGCACCCTTCCTCTCCAAAAACCCCCCTTTCCGATCGCGACAACAGCCTCCTGACGATCACCAAGCGATTTCCCAAACCGGGGTCTCTATCCTTCAAACTTCAGTCAGCCTCCCTTTTTTTTGGCGTGAGAGGCTTTTTTTTCTGTGCGGAGATCGTCGGATTTGCCCGCGAGGCCATTGAAGCGATCGTTTCCTCATATATCCTTTTTCCTTTTTGGAGAGAGATGGGTGTAGGTCCCTTTTCCTTTTTCTTCAAGCCGGCAATCCGACGATCTCCGCACCTTTTCCACTCACCTGCCTGTCGGTTCCGCCGGGTCCCTTGTTTTTTTTTTTCGAACCAGGAATGACCACTTTCCCTTCCGCTGAGGACTGCTCGGCTGTTTTCCTTTGCCTGTTTTTTTTTCTACTGGCTCGTCGGTGATCCAATGACGGGCGGATATGGCGTTCACCAGCATGATCTTTTCCTTTTTTCTGCGGTGGTTCTTGCGGCAAGGCTGGCGCTCCCCCCCGCTGGTCGCGTTTCAGGTTCATTTCTTTTTTTTTTCGCGCGATCATTTGAACCGATGATGTTTCCATTCTATCCGTCCATTGAATGGCGCAGATTTTCCTTTGCGGCATGGCTGGTTCTCCCCCCTGCCCCCTCGTCATATGACCGCGCTGGTGAGACGCTCGCTCTCCCCTCGCCGTCCACGGGTCCCCTGTTCCCCAATTCATCATCCTGCTGCTTTCAAGGCATTAGGACAAGATCCCCCCTACGCCATTAGATGTGGTACCCCCTCCCAGTCGTATCTGGATAGGCGGCCTTGATCGGCGATCGCTTACGGACGCCCCTCTTTTTCTTCTTGCTGGCGCAGGAGTTAGGCCCCCCTCCTCCCTGATTTTCCTTTCCTTTTAGGCTTCATATATGACTTTCTCTATGCCGTGATGGTGCTCCTGAGGATGATGGGGAACCGTGTCCCCCTCATCCCCTGGGACAGCTGGCCGGATTTTCCTTTTTTTTCCAGATATTCCTGGCTCTTCCCTTCTTGGGCTCGGCGCGTTCCGGATACTGCCCTTCTTTCTCCCTAGTTCCTCCCGGAGTGACAATATCGGAAGAGATAGAGACGAAGCAATCCCCTTCTTAGCCGGCCATCGGGAGCGAATTAGCTCCCCCCCTAAGATGTTGAGGCCCCCCCCTGCAGCCGGCGAAGCAGACACCCTCGGACCTGTCTCGAGGGGTTTCTTCCCCCCCTTGTCGCCCCCTATTGCCGGCGGCATCAGCTCCTTGGAAACGAGGATGAATCATTTTTTTTTTCTTTCGCAGGTGATCAATAGGTCCCTCCCCGTCCGATTTCCTTTTGCGGGAGAAAATGTTTGTAAGGGGTTTTTTTTTTTTTTTCCCTCCCCCCTCTATCTTGCCTCCCCCCAAAGGAAAGGCCCTCCATAATGTGACGTCCTTTTCCAAACTTTACCCCTCCGGACGAGGGACCCCTTTTCCGATAAATTATGCGCCTTTGATAAAGAGATCCCTTTTTTTCAGCTCGCATAGCCGTTAGGCGTCCAGAAATCCCCCAATTGCGGGGCGATTCTCTGGATAACTTCTGTTGCGAGGGCTGACTCTTTCGCCCCGTTCAACCCTTTCTTCGCCGCTGGAAACCCGTTTCCCTCTCTCTTTTCCCTGTGTTGAACCTTTTCGAAAAAGGGTAGGCGGTTTTTTCTTTCCCAACGTTCTTGGGCCTTCGAAACGGCAAGGATTATTTTCCCAGGCCGAACTCGTTGTCCAGAGAAAACACTCTTCTCGACGCCACCCATGCAGACGGGGATTTTCCGAATCGATCTTCATTTTTTTCGCCCCGAATTGATCGCGCTGTACCGCGGCTTTATCAAGCCCTTTCGGATTTTTTTTTGCCGTGGCAAAGATGGGCCACGGACTGCCCTTTTCCCCCATGCACCCGACAGATCCCCCACCCGGCGGATTCCCCTAGCGCAAGAGTGATCAAAGGCCACCCTTTTTCCTCGACCTTCACGCCGATTGATTCTTTTTCGGTTTGAACGACCGCCTTTTTCTTTTCCCATCTTGAGCAGGAGGGCTCCCGCCTTTGAAACCGCACGTTTTTCGAAAAAGACTTTCAGTCCGAACTGTTTCTTTTTCTTTTCGTTGGGGACGCCACATAACATCGTCCCCCTTCCAACGGGTCGAGCGAATGCGTTTTTCTCAATCCATCGAGAAGCTGCGGCTTCCGCTATTGCCTTCGACTATTGTCACGCCGGCTCTTTCCTGTTGCCGCGGCATCGGCCTTTTTTCCAGGAACGCGGCGAGCTCTTATTATTTGTCGTAGATCAAACTTTTCTTCGCCATGACGATCTTTCTTGCGATCAAGGTGCCCCCCGCATTCCCCCTTATGGTGCCGCATAGCTTTCTTTTTTTTTCGGCGCGGAGTAGAACTCGGACGTAGCCGAGAGCGCCCTTCCCAGCAATCGAGCACCCGCCTTGGCGCGAATTTTTTTTTCCAGGCGATGCGGCCGCCGCTCTTTGCCCCTCGACGCTTTTTCCAATTTACGCGGCGAAACTCCCAGCGATGGAGTAGAGCACTTTGTGGATGACCTCTGAAGTTCTGATTATGAATTGCGGCTTCGCAGCGCCTGACGAAACTCGAATTAGCAGGATTCTTTGTTTAAAGGCTCCGCAGAGAAAAAACGGCCCGCATGATGGGGGGGGGACTTTTGGCACTATCTGATTAGAGGTTCTCCCCCCCCCCTCTTCTTGTTCCCCATCGTCATCGGCGCCATGCCCCCCCAGCGATGACCGCGATTGGTATCGACTTTTTTCCGGATGCACAGTTGCGCCGTCCCTATGAACTGAACTTCTGTCGCCAGGATAGCACTCCTTTTCTCCCAGATTTTTTCCCCCCCTTTCAGCACCACCGGCAGCTTCCCAAGTGCCCAAATCATTTTTTCAAAACGCCATCGACAGATTTTTTTTGTCACCCCATTCCGGTTGAAAAAACACCTCGTCGGACAAGACGAGCGGCTCCCTTTCTCGAGAATTGGTAATTCATGGTATGACCCCTTTTTTTCCCTTCGTTAACCTCTCTCATTTTTTTTGGAGTGGGAGCGTTGCCTTTCTTAGATAGTCGGATTGCCCGGCCTTTTTCTTTCCCCCCGATTCGGGCGTCCAATCGAAGCGACACGCTCCCCTCCGTTGTTGAGAGGAGATGGGGTGTGGCAGCCTTTACGCCCGATTCGCTCAATTTTCTCCTCTCTAGAAAAGCAGGCGTGGACCCCAACACATTTCCCTGGTTCGCGGGTCCCGTTGTCCTGTTTCCTTTTCCCCCGGATGACCAATCTCAGCTATCCTTTTTTCTCGGTGTGTTCGAGGAATCGTTTTTTTTCCTCCTTTTTCGGATAATGGCTGTCGGTTTTCCAGAAATGACGGTCGGACTTTCACCAGATGATATGGTTTTTCCGACCTTTCTAGTGATGGCGTCCGGCGAGCATGTTTTCCCGGTCGCGTTTAGTAATCTTCTTCTGTTGCCTCCCCCGATGATGGGTGAGTCACTTCATAGAAGACTAGCTTTCTTGGTGTAAGAAGGAATGGTTTCTTTTGCAATCCTGGATGGTACTTTTCACATGAAGGAGCCCCTCTTTAGATCGTTGCTTTCCCATGTTCCGGTTTTTTTCGCGCGCACGGCGCCCACCCCCGTTCGGTATCCGGCGACTGCTGTCGGTTTCTTTTCGCTGAGCTAGCCTCTCATCCATGCTGCTGACGACCGCGCCAGCATCGTTTTTTCCACACCGGGTTTCCCCCGTTCGCGCCAGCGTCGATTCTGTGTCGGATCGAATTGGGCTTGATCAGGGCGTCCTTCTTCGGCTTAGGAGGCTGAGGATAGTCCTCGGCGAGTTTTTCCTTTCTCCCTTATTCCGACAAAATGCCCTTCCTTTTTTTCGAGAAAGTTTCCTTTTATGGAAAGGGAATCGGCCCCCACAGCCCGTTTACCGATGGAGGAGGTTTTGATTCCCCTTTCTATTAAGGCCCCCCTTTTTTTTTTTCCCCCCCCATGGAGATGGGATCTTCTTTTTCTTTCCAACTTTCTGAAAGTTAGGAGAAGTGAAGGCCTCGGATTTTATAGGTATCCCCTGCTTAGATAGAGACTTCAAGAAATATATCCCCTTTTCCCCCTTTTCTTCGCCGGTCAGGCGTTTTCACCCGTTGCTATTGTGATGTGTGCCCCTTTCGATCCCCCTTTAAGCAGCTTTCGGGACTGGCGACTGTTTCTCACGATGGAGGGAGGAAAAGTCCCTTTTCCATAACGCCGCCCCGATGGGAAGAAGAGGACTTAGGTACCAGCGTGAGAAAGGTCCCTGTACGTTTAGAGACGAGACTGCCGGTGAGACCTCTTTAGAGAATGTCCTTTTTTTTTTTCCCCTTTTCTTTTTTGCTGTTCGAAGAAGAAGAAAAAACGTTTCGGAGAAATCTCCAGGAAGTCTCCCCCCCCGCCTTGCGGAGGGTACCTGAGATAAGACAGCAATAATTCCCCTGCAGCTTTCCCCCCAGCTTAATCGATTTTTTTCCCCATAGAAGATAGATTCTTCCCCCCCGTCAGAAGTGGCCTCTCCCTCTTTTTTGCAGTTTCCCGAAAAACGGAAGAGGTCGGCCTGCATGGAAGAGAATTGCCTGTCCTCCTCACCAATCGTATTCTCTTTCCAATTTTCCCTTTTCCTCTGTTGTTAATAATAATAAGTTGTTTTTTCAACTAAATGGTGAGGAGGGAAGTAGGTCAGGGGTGTCCCCCTCTCTCTTTTTCCAGGCAAGTGCCCCTTACGACTGTACGGTTTTTTCCCCTTCCCTTCGTCGAATTTCTGGTTCCTTCCGGCCTACGCCAATGCGACCACGAATCGATCTCCTTTTCTATTCGGGCGGTGATCCGGCTGTCTCCCCGGGAGTCCTGGAAAGACTAGGAGATGAGCTTTCCCCCCGAGGATCCGATTTTCTAAGGAAACTGGACTAGCCAGAATTCTTCCTTACTCAGAGGTGCGCTTTTTTTTGGATTCCATGCCTCTTTTTTCTGAAAGGGGAGTACCCCCCTCCCCCCCTAGTCTTCCCAAGGCCCGGAAGAGTGACCCCCTCGAACAGATGTTTCTTCCCGAGAGGAATTCCAGTTTAAAAATCTTCTTTTCCGAAATTGAGGTGCTTTTACATTAACAATCAAGTTTTTGTGTTTTCCAAGTAGAAAGTACCTTTTTATGCTGATTAGATGGAAAGTCACATAAAATCGTCTTTTTTCCACGGTGTCGCGACCGCCCCTCCATCCATAGCGAAGCTATATGGATTGCTTCCTTCCGCAAGGAAGCTCCTTTCGCAGTCTGACTTTTCCCGCCGGCACGGCCTTTTTCCCCCGGATAGGAACGCTCTCCTCCGCGTTTTGGCAAAACTTCACCACCTCCGGCCAGGCTTTTGGTTCCTTCCCCGGGTGCCGCCCTCCTCATCCGCCAATTTGTTTTCACCAGCACGGCATAGCTCCTTCCCTGCGCGTAGAACGCGGCCCGCGCACGAAGACGTAGCCTCTTTTTTTTTTTTTGCGCCAGACAAGACGAGCCCCCCTTTTCGAATGCTGCCAAAGGCGATGCGGCCTCGACGCTGTAGATGGTGGACCCTTCTTTTTGCGGGATAACACAGCCCTTCCCCCTGGTCCCTTTTCCCAGAAGAAAATTGCCCTTTTTTTTCTTTTCGGCGATCTTTCTCCTCCCCGGCTCTCCGTGGACGGCGATTTTTCAATTTACACCAGCAGCGAAACCTTTTACGGCTCCCTCACGACGGCAACCCTCTTTCCTCCCCGTGGTCTACGGCCGCCTTTTTTTGCGCCCTGCCCATGCCGGCTGAAACCATTTTTTGGGTTTTTTTTTATCGAACAAGCCGGTTTTGCAAAGGATCGCTTCCCGAAAAGAAGCAAGAAGATTTCCCCCTTCCTCCAGGCTTGCCGCACAAGCTTTTCAGAACCCACAGGCCTCCGGTAGAACAAGGGACCCCCTTTTTTACTCGCAGGACGTAATGGAGGTTGGCCTGTCACCGACCAGAAAGTATCACGTCTTTCCCCGGCAACGAGTCCCCTTTTCCTCTTTTCTTGGCTCCCCCCCCCAGCGATAGCGAGAATTGGTCTGGTACTATATTCAAAAGGACGACTTTCCAGAGATAGAGAAAGGACCTTTCCTTTTCTTTTCCTTACCCCGAGGACGACCGGCGTTGTGAGAGATCGGTTCCAGCGCACGCGATGATTGCCCCCTCGAGAGATTTTTGGCCTTCGTGCGCTGCCGAGAAAATGGCCCTTTTTTTGGGCAAGACGAAGATGCCGCCCTCTTTCTCCCGCCCCCACCCCCAAAAAAATGAGCCTCTATGGAATGTAGGTTCAGCCCTTCCTAGAGACACCTGTTTGGGAGACCCTTTTTCTTTTTTTTCTTCCCAGCTCCCCGCCGATGGAGTCTGCTCTTTTTTCATGTTTCTCGTTGACGGTTCTCTTCGGTCGGTGACCGGATATCAACCCTCCTTTCTGGCGATGGAGTTCACCATCCCTTCACCTTGTGCGGACCGGTTCGGTCCCCTTTTGTTTTCGAGCCTGGCGACCATCGCTTATTAGGGATGATGGCCGCGATATTTGAAAAAACCCCCTGCCCGAAGCCTTCCCCTAGGTTCAGCCTATGAGGCATGGCCTGGACATTTTCGGGAATGATGGTCCCTCCTTTTTTTTGCACCTCGATGCAGATGTTTTTCATCATATTGCGTTGCGTTGAAAAGTTGTCAGGCGATCCGTCTCTCCGCAGCGCTCGTTTGACAGTGAGGACTCTTGGAGGAAGACTTGAGGAGAAAGACTTTTGTCCCAGAAGAAATTAGATTTACGAGGGTACGACCTCCCTTTTCTAAAGATTCTTTTCCCGGGTGGCAGAATCTTCCGGCGAATAGATTAGGCTTCTCGGGAGAGGCTCTTTTCGAGTCGAGAAGGATTCTTCTCCCAAGAGGGTCCGTCGCCGCAATGGGCGGCTCCCCCGTCGTGTGGTGCGCTTTATGAGGGGCATTCCGGCGGCAGCCTCGGCATTTTTCCCGGATCCGACACGTTTGCCAGGCTTTCTGGATGATGGGGACGTCTGCTAGGAGAAGGCCCTCCCCTGTAACTGGAAAGGGATGGATTGCAAGGGGCCCTTCTTTTATCCCAAGTGAGAACCTCTTCGGGGAGAGAGAGAAGCCTTCCGAGAAACTCCAACATCCGGATCTTATTGAGGAGCAACGCTTTTCCGAGGGCCTATTCGTTATTGAGTGAGAGCAAAATTTCCTGGATTTATTCGGGAGATCCGCTCTTATCGGAGAAAGACTTAAAAACTAAGGGAGACCCCTTGTAGGGGTATTTGTTTTTTCGTTAAAGTGCTCAAGGGGATCCCCCTTGCGGAGGCCCGGTCTCTGTTGGGAAAATTCGGTAGGCAAACAGCCTTCTAGTGGGTGATCTTTTTTCCCCCCCCGGGCTCCTGAGAAAGATTTTCTCGGTGAGTTCGGAGAGAACTTCCTTAAGGAAAAGGAATTTCCCCTCTTCGCCGGGGTAAGGAAAAACGGCCGTGGCCTCATGTGCCGTAAGTGTCCCCCTCTGTCACGATTGAGCTTTCTCGAGGGACATTACTCCGTATTGCTTCCTGGATAACGCGCCCCTATCGATCGAGTCCTTTTTTTTTCCTGCTAGATTTAGAGGCTCTGCTGAGGGCGATCGCTCTTCTTTGGGGGGGGGGGGTCCTCCGAGGTCGGCAGTTCTCCCTCTGCCTTTTTCCCCAAACGAGGCAACCCTCCCACCCGATGCCAGCCTGTCCCCTCTATATATTTTCATACCTCTCCTTTTTCTTTGTCTCTAGGCGGGCCATCTCCTGCGAAGACGAGTGGTTTGAAACGGCAGGGCCGTCTTAGGAAGACCCTTTTCCTCTGTCAAGATCCCCCTTGCATTTAGAAAGCCCCTTCCCCAATGCGACGGGGGATGTTAGAGGAGAGATTCTCGGGCGCTTGGCTTTTTCGGGCGCAGACAAAGACCTTTTACGAGTATTTTTTTCGGACTTCCTCTGACAGCGCCGCCCGAAGAAAATGACCCTATGGATAGCTAACGGCAGAAGCTTCAGGGGATTAAAATGACCTTTTAGCGCCATTTTTTTTTCCCTTTTCCTGGATAACGCGCCCTGCGATCACGCCTTTTTCGAAAGATGTTCGGTTTGAAGACCTCTTTCTCTGGACCCTTGCGGATGCCGCCCCCTTTATCACATTTGAAACCCTTTCCTCAAGCGGGTTTTCGACCCCTTTATTTTGATGCTGCTTCGACGGTTTCGGTGTGATCGCCCTGCAGCATCAGGTCTCGAATGCTCTTCGAAGCAATCCATTTTTCCCTTGCGGGAGATAGGGATCTCTTTAGGATTCCCGCCGGCGGTCTCCGAAAGTGCCTTCGTTTCCCATCATCCATTGAATAGCTGGCAAACGTGTTTTTCGGCCAGCGGTTTGCCTTTTTTTGCGGCCGTTGTTTTTCCCCATTCTCGCGCACAATTCGAGGGTTTCATAGATGAAAGAATTTTTCTTCGGGCTGAACGAGTTCGACCCCTTTTCTCGTAGACGGAGCGAGTCATTAGCCCCACCCGATTGGCGCCTCTCGAAGCAAGCCAAAGGTCCTTTCTTTTGCGCGCCCCTCGACAGCTTCTGCTTGGATAAACAACAGCTAATGGCGTATTTTGATGATCGGGCCGAATGCGTTTTTTTCGAAGAAAGAGGAAGCCCCTCCTTTTTTGCTTCCCAGCGATGCGAAACGCCTCGGCATTCGCTTTCGCATTCCTTCGGCGCACCACCCAACCGGACTTCTGCGGCGCCGTTTTCGGACTCGATTGGGAGCCACAGCCCTCCCGTCTCGTCATTCTCCCCCAATGCCCCCGTCGGGGCTGCGATTTTATCGAACCATTCCTGCCACTTTTTAGGCTTTTTCCCGCAGATGAACTGAAACGTCCCCTTTTTTTGGATCCTCCTCTGGCCCGGTCGACACGGGTTCAACCGGCAGCGTTTTTCTTGTCGACAGGGACCCCTCTCCAGGTCTCATGGATTTCTCTGCCGTCACCGACCATCCCCGAGCTCCTCCCCCCCCAACGGTCCACCCTGCAGCCGATAGAGACACCCGGCATACCAGAGGCTTTCACCAAGAGATTTCCCCTTCCCCTTGGTCTTCTCTATTCAAAAGGACGTTTCGGAAACGACAGGACAGACGATTTCTTTTCTTTCCAGCGTTGAAGGTCCTTTTTTAGATGTCTCCTTCCGAGGACAATTGAGCGATCTTTTTTTTTCGAAAAGCAGGAGGCTTGTTTCCCCCCCCCCCCCCCCTCTCCTCTAGTTAATAATAAGCCTTTTTTTTATCTTTTCCTTTATTGAAGACAGATCGATCCTTCCCTCAAGCAGGGAAATCCTTTTCCCCAGAACGGAGATGGATCCCCCCAAACAATCCTTATATATGGGCAATGTAGGTACGTCCCCCCGAGGAACCCAGGTTTGGGGTTTCCCCCCTGAAGAAACATTAGCTCCGCTGGAGGCCTGCCGTTTCGGCAGTTTCGTTTGCCTTTTGTTTTGCAACCCCTCCTTCAGTGTGCTCATGACGTCGGATTTGGCGTTCACCAGCATGATCTTTTTCCTGACCGGTTCGGACAGATGTTTGTGCTGGCGGCCCCTGGCGAGCCCCGACTCGAGGGAAGTGTCGGGCCGGAAGGGAGAAAGAGTCTTTTTCCCGGTCCCCAGATTTTCCAAAGAGAAATGATGTGGGACCCTGCATGGAGCATTCTTGCCCGATTTTTTTTCTTTCGCACCATGAATGTTGATGACAGCTCGTTTCTCCTCATGATGCTGGTGCGCCCTCCCTTTTAGTTTTGTCCGGCACAGGAAGTTGAGAATGAAGATCTCCTAGGCAGAGCCCTTCTTATTTAAGAATTTTTTGTCTTTTCGGGACCTATACCCCCCCCCCCCTTAGCTGTGGTATACCCTTCATGCCTGGAAGGCATCATAGAATTTGGATTGCTCCCTTCGCTTCGGCGGAAAATTTGAGTAGGGCTTTTTTCTCGGGCTACGTATTCGTTCTTTCTCGAAGTAGAAGACCCTTGCACCATGCCGATCTATGCTTCTTTTTGATTTCTCTGGGAACCGTGATCGGCGGAACCTCCCTCTTCCCTGGCCACGTTTGCCAGCGATTAATGTTTTATGGGGCTCGGCGAGTTCCTGATCCTTCTCCCTTTTTTTGCGGCAAAGTTTCGGATCCCTTTCTCTTCCCTTTTCTCTAGCGAAGAAGCACCCCTTCTTCGCTATGGATTGATTCAGCCTTCCCTTTTTTCCTTTCCAACTTGTGAGGCAGCCCTTTCGATAAAACCTGCCTTTCGAAGCCAAGTCGTTTTCCCGTATTTTAGAACCTTTTTGGAACGTGAGGTTGACCTCCTCCCCATATATTGCATTCCTAACTTTTTTTTCCACGAGGACTGCCTGCGTCCAAAAGAACCACGTTCCAGGTGATCAATCTTTTTTTCTTGCTCCCTCGAAGAGGAAAGCTGTCCCTCAAATTGGATTCCATTGCGATGGGAGAGAACCTTTCTTTCTGACTGCGGTATGAGAGAAGCCTCCTCCACGTGGCGGAGAATTTTCCTCAGGCAAGAAGCCTTTTTCGATGGTGTCTTGAAGCAGCTCAGAAGTCCCTTGGTCCTCAGGAGATCATATGAGACCCCGATACCGAGAAAGATCGAAAGGAATCCCCTTCCTATAGATTCAGCCTTTTACATTGGAGGAGCCCCTTTGCGAAGAGACGTCTTTTACGGAAAAAAGTTCCCCTTGGGCGGCCTTTCTTCCTTTTTTCGCGTTTCCACTTCGTCTTCGCCGCTTTTTTTCCCTCGGACCAAAAATCTATATTCTCTTGGACTCCTTTTTTTCAAGACGGCGAAGACGACTTTCTTCGACAGGCCCAGAAATATCCTCCCCCCTTCCCTCGTAAGTTTCCGCGGCGTAGATAGAACCCTTTTCATTTCAGAAGAGAGAGGCCTTTCCTTCAGAAGTGAGAAGAGAGTCTCCCTGAGAGGGAGACTTTAAGGAAAGCCGGGCGCCCAGAAATTGAGAGGCCGGAGGGATGAGCTTTTTTCCATAAGCGGTCCTCGCCACTTGAGGCTCTTCCCGGCCACCTCAGCCAACGGCCCCGGTAGCGGCGCGCCTCTTGTCCCGATGGCCATTCATTCTCGCTCTCCGGAAAAGTCCCCCCTTCACCGCGCAACGCCCCCCCCCTTCTCCGATTGATCACCAACTTTCAGTTGCCCGCCGAGGCAGTCCCCCCTTGAGCGACCCTTTTCTTTTTGGCAAATGGGGATAAAAGTTTTTCCTTCTCAATCCGTCCCCGGAAAGAGCCCTTTCCAACGTGATGATGCATTCTCCCTTCTTGAAGCTGCTTTTTTGATCGAAAAGGCTTATGGCCTCCATTTTTTTCCTCGCGAGAATGATCTCCAGACCCCCCCTTCTTTTCTTCTTCGCTATCAGATAATTCTCCTCCCCCCATGTCACGCAGGCGCCCTTCCCTTTTCCGTTCCCGCGCATGGGCATGAATTTCTCCCCAACATCTTAATAGCTGGCAAACGGTCAGTTTTCTCCCCCGGTACAGTCTCCCTCCTCTTTCCCCTTCCATCGATTTTGACTTTCAGGTGGAAAATCCCTTCCGCGCAAAAGCCCTCCTTTAGGGTAAGGCCCTCCTTCTAGGCTTTAGAATTTTTTTTTCTTTCGCGAAAGGAAGACGTTTTCTCTTCACGCACCTCGACATTTCCGAGCACGAGAAAACGCTCTCCGCGATAGAAGAGAACTCCCCCCCCCCTCTGCGGCCGAATTCCCCCCTCCTCTGGTGACGGCGTTTTCTCGATACCACAGATAATTTCTCTCATGATCGGTAACGCCTTTTCCTTTAAGTAATTTTTCAGCAGGATGGAGCCTCCTTTCTCGGAGCCTGCGAAAACGCCCCCCTTCGCCCGGAGAGCCTCTCCCCTCTTAAGCTGGCAACAGCATCCCCCCCCCATGCTGACGTCGACGACGGACTTTATTTTCTTGGCAGTTCCCCAGACAGGCAGAAAGCTGCTCCCTTCCCATGCCGGATGACACCCCCTCCCTAGCGAGGCTGAGATGTTTTCTTCCTCTCCTTTTTGAACATTTTTCCAATTTCAGACCGAAGATGAAATGACCCTTCCCTCGATGTGAAAGGATCGAAGATTTTCTTTTTTTCCTCCCCCAAGAAAGATTTTAGACCCGAGTCAGGACCCATCGGTCAGAACCCCCCTTTTTCTCCCTTTTTCTATATTTACGCAAGGACCTTCGTCTCAGGCTTTCCCCTTTCAACGAAAATTTTTTTTTCAAAAAAAAACTTTCCGGAAATGCCGCCGACTCTCTCCCCTCCATCCTCAAGCGGAGACCCCCTCCCCCCCTTCCTTTTCATTTCTTCAACAGGACGAAGGGGACCCTTTTTTTTCCTCACCAGGCAAGAGAGAGTCTCTCTCCCCTTCTTTGAGAGTTCGGACTTCTTTTTTTCGGATTTTAAACCTGAGTTTCGGGAGTCAATCGAATCGCACGCGATGATTGGCCACACCCATATCTATATTTCATTACTCTTTTTTTTTTTGTTGAGAGAGAGGGGTGTATGGTCAATCTTTCTTTTTTTCTAGAGTCAAGGTCCTCCCCTCCCTTTCTTTCTCTAAGAAACGAAAGGCAGTGAAGAGAACCTCTCCACCCCCCTCCTTCGCTATAAGGAATGTAGGTTCCTCCCCTTTTCTCTCTCCCAACTTTTGGAATGACCAATTATCGCTCCCTCTTTTTCCAGCAGCTGGAGGATGATAGGCTTTGTTCTTTTCTTTTCAGTTGCAGGTGTTCTTCTTCTCCCCCACCCCTTAAGTTGCTTTTTTCTTTTCATATAAACCGGCACATTTCCCCTTTTCTTTTACGATGGAGTTCCTTATTGGAAAAATTGTTCTCACCCCTTTCTTGTGGTGCTAACTTGCCTCTGCAAGCATGGAGAGGGAGATCTTACTTCCCCCGTCATCTAGGGAGGATTGTCCTTTCCTCCTCTCCTTTGAAAAGGAGGGGCAGTTCGTCCACCTTTAGCGACTTTTCCTTTAGCCGGAAGGGTCCCTTTTGAAGATGGAGAAGCTTGCGGCCCTTTTTCTCTCAAACAGGAATGGGCGCAACTCGATTCCTCCGGGATTTTCATTTCTCCCGTTCCTTTTTCTTTGTGGGCGAAGCGCGCAGGCGCCCTTTTCAATCGATTGCGCATACGGCAGAATGACGCTCCTCCCTTTTGCGTCGCCGAAATCCCCCTCTTATGAAGAATTTTTCTTTTACGCCTTCCTTTCCCCCTTCGTGAGCTACGCCAGGAGAGGGTTTTCTTTAGAAGAAGTCACCATTCTACTTAGGAGGATCTCAGGGAGAGGCGGATCCTTCTCCCCTGACGGATTTTTTTCTACAAGCGGGTGAGAGTTTTCCTTTTTGCGAAGGATTTCCTTCTCTAGGATACTTTCTTTTCAGTACTCTCCCTCAGACGTAGCCTCCCCCCCCCCCTCATCTAGGCCGGAAACCTCTCCCTATTCTTTTCCCACGTGCGAGAATTCCCTGATTGCCCCCTTTCGATGGCAGGCAGCATAGGAATTTTCTCTTTCCTTTATTTTTATCACGACACAGTGTGCCAGCTATTCTTTTCTTCTCCCTTTAGATGGGATAGGAGAGTCTTTTCTTCTACCCGGAGGAACCGTTTCGTTATTCCTGCGTGGACAAGAGGTCTTTTTTCTTTCCTTCTCTGAGAGATAGCGGACGAAGCCCCCCCCCTCTCCCCCTCCTTCGCTTTATTGAGTAGACTTTCCTTTTCTCCTCTTCCCCCGGGGCCGCCCCTCCCCTCGTTGTGGGGATGTGTTCGTTTCTCCCCCCAGCACTTCGATCCCCCGGCAATCCCTTTCTCCCTCAGCATCAAAAAGTCTTCCTTTTTTCCTCTTTTTTTCGAAAAACCCGTTGTCGTTCCCCTTGCGGTTCAAATTTTCTCCCCCTTCTCATCCCAATTTTTTCTTCCCCCCTCGGAATGCCTCGGAGGTCAGTCCCCCTCTCGTTAGAGAGGAGAAAGAGCGTGCTTCTCCTCCGTATGAAGCGACGCAGCATCTCCCTTCAGGTGAGACCCTTCCCTCCCCTGGTCTGGAAGAAAATTGCCTTTCCCTCCTTCCCTTTCTGCGCGCAGAGAAAACCTGTCCCTCCCTTCCCGCATCATGTGCAGTAAGGTGTCTTCCAACCCCTCCAGTGTCCCGGCTTTCCCTCTTTTCCCTATCTCCTCCGGACCGCGGGGACAGCCCTCCGTAGCCGAGAAATTTCTGCCGCCCTTCTTTTTGCCGGAGAACGCGACCCGTATCCCCCTTCTGACTCTCCCCTCCTCCCTCCCTCTCGTAGCGTCCAGAATCCCCCGCTTTTCCTTTCTGGTCCCAGAGGGAGGCGATCTGACGCCTCCTTTTTCTTTTTTCCTAAAACCGGCCTCTGTGCGTTCTTTTGACGCCTTGCCTGGAGCCCGTTCCCCCGAGGCACACTTTTTCGCAGAGGAAAACCCCAGACCTTGCGCCCCAAATCCTAGAGTCCGCCTCCTCCGTTCTCTCGATTGGGAAACAACTGTTTTTTTCTTCGTGGGTGACCAGCGGCGACGCTTTTTGCAGATTTTTGCCTTTTGCGACGCCCCGCCCTCGCGAACAGGCCTTTCCCCTGTTTTCTGTCAAGAGAACCACATAGCGTATCGCACCGCCCCTTTTCCCCAGAGCAATGCGAACCCCCCCCCTGCGGACGCGACGACCCCCCTTTCTCGGGCGAAGATTCCTGCTCTTTTTTGCGCGTGATACGGCCTTTCCCCTAGCGGGCGTCCGACCTTTCTTTCCTTCGCAAGCGGCCGTCTTCGCTGCATTCATAAAGCGGACACTCTTCTTTGGGCATTTGGTTGCCCTCCGTCCCCTTTATTCGCCTCCCCACGGCTCTTCTTTTTTCTCCTGCCCGTCGACGAGGAGTGGACATTCATTTTCCCTGAAAGGGCTCGATCAGCGCCATTTTTTTCTCCCTCTTTTCGTCGATGAAAGCCAACTCTCTCCCCCGACTATGATCCCCCTTCCCTCTTGTTCGGTTTGACGACCGCCGATCTCTTTATCCAGGAGAGAGAACATTGAGGATGCCCCCTTTTTTCACATTTGAAACCGCAAGTTCTACCTCCCCTGTTTTCGAAAAGCCCGACAGGTTCGCCAGTTTCTAAATGTTGGTGCTGCTTAGAAGGATGCCGCGGGCTTCTGGCAAAGCACAAATCACATCTCTTGAGACCAGGGTCGCGCGCTGCGCCCCCTCCTTTCCGCAATACATAGCCGAAGCTTTTCTCTTTCTCTTCGCGATAGATCATCGTCCTTTTCCCCCTATGTGGAAAGAAGGACGCCTTCCTCCAACCAACCCTCGAATTTTCCCTTCTTTTTTTTTTCAGTAAGAAGGTAAGGAACGGTCCTCCTTATAGAAAT
>Ga0179591_1268210_pt1 | contig 18392 bp, 17 predicted proteins | sample CZOMad2_1_08_16f_FD_182891 | JGI IMG/M metagenome (GOLD analysis project Ga0179591, IMG submission 182891) | Vadose zone soil fungal communities from Angelo Coast Range Reserve, California, USA - CZOMad2_1_08_16fungal (PacBio error correction) | ecosystem: Environmental > Terrestrial > Soil >... | reverse complement strand
CGTTTTTGGTCACGGGCGTCGCTTTTCCCCCTCTCCTTTTTCTGCGATGACCTTTTTTAGTTTTTCCTTTTTCTGGACCGGTCGAGCTTTCCATTCTTGTCTTTTTTTTTTTTTTTACTTGAGCCAGTTCTCCTCCTGCCCACCCCTTTTTTTTGAACCTTTTAGCCCCCTTCCTGATCTTCCGGGACCCTCCGGAGGTGATGGTCGCACCGCGCCTTTTACCTTCCCGGTGCCCCCGAACCAAATTCGGGATTTTCTATTCCTTTGAGCTTTTTTCCACTCCTCCTCGGCCCCCCCAGGCCTCTCTGGGGCAGGTTTTTCTTGACGTTGCTTGCGGTGATTCCCGGGACTTTTTTTTGTCTTTTTCTCAACCCCAGTTTACTTGTCTGCTCACGGCAGTGCTTCCTTACCCGCTGCCTATTCTCCCAGCCCTTTGTTTTTCCCTAAGTCCCCTGATGTCCCTTTTTAGTGTGTTTTTCAACGGAATTCTTGTCTAACCTCAGTGCTTTTCGGGTAGGCGTGTGACGGTCCCTCCCTGACGGACCACTGTACCAACTACCCCCCCCCCGCAAGGTTTGATTTTTTTTTTTTGACTTGGGTGTCTGCAGGACTCTCCAGGGGAGTTTGCAGGCCCTTTTTTCCCCGTCCTTTTTCTTTTTTTGTAGATTTTTCTAGCCCCCTTCGACGTGAATTAAACCCCCCCCCCGAGACAAAAGGGTTCCGCGGGAACGATCTCCTTTTTGCCCCCTGGAAGTTTTTTTTTTTCCTGCAGTTTTACTTTCAGTTTTCGATTTCGTCTTGCCATCAAGGCCTTTCTTGCCCCCGCCAGGGTTTTTTCTTCCACTGTTTTTTTCGAGCAACCTCCCCCCCCCGGAGGTTCGCGGCGTGAAAAGTTTGCTGAACTGCTCTCTTTCGTCGGCCGGGGCCGGGTGATCCGCGCTCACCTTACCCCTGCCTTTTCTTTTCCTGGGGGCCGCCCAGTGAGCGGCACTCTTTTCGTGCACAGTTTGCTCGCCCGTTCTTTCCAACGGCGTCCTCCGGGCAAACGCCCCCTTGGACCTTCCCCCTTCCCTGATCAGGCTGAAACGTTTCACGGCATCCGGGCGTTTCCCCTGCCCCCCCCCCCCTTTTGTTTTCCCTGGTAACCCCCCCCCCTCTGTCCCTTTTTTTCAACTCATCTCTTTTTTTTGGCCCGGTCCCTTTTTTCCCTCGGCCGCACCCGTTTCATCCTCCCGCATTTATCCGGACCTTTCTGCGTGGATTCGGGATTTTTGTAACAACTTTTGCTCGGCCGGTGAACGTCCTGTTTCCAGTTTTTTTTCGCAGGGCAGTTTTTCTGGGTGGTTTTCAGTTTAGACGCCAGTTTTCCCCGCGTCGCTGATGCCCGGCAAGCCACCCCTGCGTCCAGTAACCCCTTTAGAGTGTTTGTGGGTCACCCTGTCCCTCGACGCGGCCACACCACGCACCGCCCGGGGTCCCCCCTCCTCAGATTTTCCCCCCGCTTTTGCTGGATCCCCCCATAGATTTCTCACAGACCCGGCGCCTTTTTTGAAACTTCAGCGGGTCCTCCCTTCCCCAAACAGCCCCTTGCCTTCAGAGGCTCCGCGTTTTCCATACAAGATCACATCGCCTCTCAAGGTTTTCGGCGGAAGGGAGATCCTGTTTTATAGTTTCCTGCCCTACCCAGGATTTCCCCGCACGCGCCGAGTTCCCTCCCCCCCTGAGTTTATACCATCATTTTGATAACCCCCAGCCAACCCCCCCCACCAGAATTTTCTGTGGGCTAAACCTTTTGAGGTGAGATATGGTTGACATGCGTTTGATAACCGCCTTCGGGGTTCGGGTCAATTTTCTCCCCCCTGTCAAAATACCCCCCCCTTAGACCCCCCTCACACTGGTATCAGACGGGAAGACCCTTTTCATGGAGGTCCCCCCCCTCAAAGCTTTTTCATGCTTTCACCTCTTATTTTTTTCTTTTAAGTGCGCAAAGTAGTTTGCTGTATATTTTCGTTCCACTTTCCCCCTCCCTTTTCGGGCATCCTTCGCCCATGCCCGTGACCTTCCCGGCCCCTATCCTTTCCCTTTTTCTTCGTTCGGGAACAATCGCGGTTCCGTCCCGGCCCTAGTCCGGCTTCCCTTTTTCCCCCCTGGTCTTGGTAGAAGGGTTTTTTTCCCTTTTTTTTTCATAGCCGCAAGTTCGCTTTCCGTGAATGGAATTCTCCTTGGGACGTTTTCCCGTCTTTATTTTCGCGATTTCCCCCTTCGGATTCTTACTTCAGAAACCGTTTTACAGTAACCCGTGGGAGGGACGGCTTGTCTGGTGTTTCCCCCCCCCCCCCCCTGGGACCCCCCCGTGGAGTCCTTGTTCAGTTTTGAAACTTATTTTCCGGCCGAGGTCATGTTGACCGGGGGACGGGATGGGCGGCCAGTACAATTTCTTTTTTTCCCCCCCCCCCGGACCCTTCTCGCCGGCCCCCCGTGACCCCCAATTTCAGAAACCCGTGCTTTTCTTGATCCTGTCCCCGACCCGTCCTTGAAGTTTTTTTTCCTCATTCCCCTGAATTTTGCTCCCCACGAAATTGAACCGACGTTAAGGGACACTTCCCCCTTAATTACTGCTCCCCTTTTTTCCCTCCCCTGGTGTCCGGGGAATTTTTACCCGACCCCTGGTCGTCAGTGAAGATCCAAATACCCCCCTTCGCCTAAATACACCTCTTTCCCCCGGAAAGCGCTGGAAGACCTTCCCCTTTGGAAGCGACGAGTTGATTCCAGGGACCTCCTTTTTTCAAAGGTTCCCCCACGGAGCCACCCTGCTTTTGAGCCTTCCCCCCCTTTCCGTTAACCTTTCCCCCTGTCACCCTCCAAGCCAACGGTTCTTCGCACACGGTCTTTTTTGACCTCTTCGAATCTGTTTTGGACCGTACTGGGGATGGTGGTGGCTCTGTTAGGTGCCCGCCGCCGCTTTCGTGTGATCGAGTCTAGGGATTGAAAGAGTGATTTTTCGATGTGTGATGCCCCTCTTTTTCCGGGGGTTAATCTTCTTGTTTTTCGGTGGGTTGGAGGATTTTCGCCGCGGACTCGTGCTTCGGCCCGTCCCCCGGATTTTTTTTAAGGGGACCCTGGGATTTTTGCGCGGCTAGCTATTTTAATTCCTCTTTTTTGTGTTGCCCCTCCCCTCTAATTTCCCACCCAGGGAAATAGATATCCCCTCACCTTTTTTTTCCAGTCTGGCGGATCCCCTTGCAGTGAAAACATACCTCGCCGGTTCAATGGCAACCCCACACTGGTCCCAGTATAATTTCCCCAAGTCCTGATCCCCCTTTCTACCCCGAAGAACTTTGCCCATGTAGGCTCCCTTCAGCCCCCCCCCTCCCCCCTTGACAACACCCCCCCTTTTTTTGGGCCCACCCCCATGAGTTTTTTTGAGCGAACTAACCTTTTTGGCCTTTAAACCAGTTTTTGGAAATCGTTTCGCCGGGTTTTTTCAACGGGACCTCACCCCTGCAACGTTCCTGATTTTGTTTTCCCCTACCTGCCCTTGCCCCTTTTTTTCAAGGTCCCTTTTTCTTTTCGTCGGCTGATTACTTTTGCTCTTGTCTTCCAGGGATTCAAGGTGGACCGGTTTTTTCTCCTCGTTATTCTCTCTGGTGGTTGGTCGTTTTGCCGGAACGGGACTGTCTTGAAAGATTCCCCTCTGCTTGGGCCTTGTGGGCCCCTTGGATTCCGCGTTTTCAGTTTTCCTTTGGCCACTTCCTGGTTGCCTGGTTGGTGTACTGTTCCGGGTCCCCTTCATTTTCGACTCGTTGGTTGTCGCCCCCTCCTCCTTTGTCTTTGTCTTGGTCCAGTTGCCCTTTTTTTTTCTACGAGGTCCTGGGTGACGCACGTTCTTTTCACTTTGGCCGGTTCTTCCCTGTCCATTTTACACCAGAGATTTTTTTCGTTTTTTTAAAAGGGATAACAATATTCTTAAAAGTTCCCCGCAAAGTACCCACAGCAGGACCCTTCCCACGGGTACAACTTTTCTTTCCCCCCGTTCCCACTTTAATGTCCGAGATGTTCGCGGTTTCCCCCTCACGTTTTTCTCCGGCCCCAGCTTTTTCTCCCGGGACAGTCCCAGACGAGCCCCGAAAGTCCCCCCTCACTTATTCTCCGAACCTTGTTGTACGTTCGGCAGCTTTTTTCGAAAAAAGTCTGATGGTGGTCGAAGGGTTTTTTTGTCTCCTCATTGGACTTTTTTTGCAAAGCTTTACCTTTTGTTTCCCTTCTTGGTACAGGGGAGTTTTTGCCGTGGTTGGAGGTCCCGCTCTTCCCTGGGCGGTCCTTTTTTTCAAACAGGTCTCCTTAGGCCCCCCCGGGTCTTAGCCGTGACACGACGGGGCGCGCCTGTGAAGGCCTTTTCCTTTTTTTTTTTTGCGCTTTTCAAGACTTTTCGTCGGTGACTTTTGCTGCACCCTGGGCGTTCCTGATTTTCCTTTCGAGATACTTTCTGATTTTCTGTGTCCAAGGGACCTTTGGACCCTTTCCCCCTGGACGGTTTATGTCAAATTTTTTTTTTTTACAATACAGGGTTATCCCCAGGCTTTTGTCCGTTCCTGTTCTTTACCTGGATTTTCGGCTGGCCCCTTTTAAATTATTCCTTGGGAATTTTTCGATTTGTGATTAATCCTGGCTTCTTCCCTTGGATAACATATGACTCTGGAAACCGTGAAAGGTCTTTCCGTGGATCTTTTTTTCGATGGTGTGCTTTTTTTCTTTGTAGGACCCTTCCCCTCAAATTTTTCCTCTTCAAATTCCTATGTTCCCCTTTTTTGGTCGATTGAGTTTCGATTTCGTTTTCATGTTTCCTTCCACTTTTTCGAGAGGTTTGGTCGGGTTCCTTCCCTGAGAGATCCCTCGGTTCCGATTTCCGCTGTTAAGTGTCCTTGGAACTCTGGATTTCTTTCTTTGAGTTTTGGCTGTCTTGGTACTCCCTTTCGGCGTCCAGTGGTCCTCCCGTTTACAAGTCACACACGAGACGGACTGGTACTTCCTTACGGACCCACAATTTAAGTTTGTCCGTAAGACGACGCGTCGGTTTTTTTTTGTTTGAAATGGGAGCAGGCTTTTGAGGGAGCCACCAAACCTAGGCCGGGTTTCTTCCCCGGACCTGTTTAATTGGGGGGGTGATCACTCCTCGAACCCCCCCTTTCCCCACCAGGAGCGCACCTCCCCCCCGCTTAAGCAAGATTTGGCTGGCGGATGCGTAGGACTCACCGGTGACAGCGTATATTGGGGTGCGTGCGGGTGACAAGGGTCATTCAGTCGGCCCTTTTTGAAACTTTTTTCTTTTGGATGTTTTTTTCTGTGAAGGACCCCCCAACTGCGAGTCGGATTTTTTTCTGACCTTTTGTAGTTCTTGGTAGCTTTTTCCCTGGGGGATTTTTTTATCTTAGAGTGTAAAGGTATTTTTTCGGGTGAGTTTCTTTGCTGTTTCGCTTTCCTTTTTGTTTTGCTGATTGGAGGTTTCCGTGATTTCGAGAGGGGTTTACCCTTTTTCAAGGGGGACGGGGCGCCCTTTTTTTTCCAACCCGGCTCCCCTGCTTAGCTCTTTTCCATCCTGGTCAAAGCACCCTTGGCTTTCACGCCGAACTCGGGGGTCCAGATGGCTTTTTTTGGCTCGGTTGCCTTGGTGGCTCTTTGAATCCCCCTGAATTGCTGGCTTTAGTTCCCCAAGCATCCCCATTTCCGAGTGTCAGGCCCTTTTTCGCGGCGGTTTATGTGGCCTTGTGAGGTTTTTTGGTTTATCCGGATGCCAACATTGTTTCCCCTTCTGATTCCCCCTTCCCCCCAAGAAGATCCCCTTTGCAGGGCCTTTTTCGGGAGGTCCCGCCGGGGTTTTACTTTTTTGTGCTTTCTTTTCCCCCCACCAAAAGTCACCAGTTTTTCGTCATGGCGTCCCCCCCCCCCCCCCCCCCCCCTGTGTTGATCTTCCTGGTAGCCTCCCTTTTGTTTGTCCGTTCCCCCGTTCTCCCAGAGACTTCCCTGTCCCCCGGAATCCGCAAGGAAACTTTTTAGCTTCGACCGCTCGGCGGCGTTCTTTTGCAGTTTGTATTCAAGTCTTTTTGTCGCCTTCCCCTTTTCACTGGCTCCCCTCTTTTGGGTTCCCCTCCCCCTTCCCGGCGAAAGTCCTTCGGGTCACCCTATCGTCCCTGGAACGCGATAGTAGGAGGAAGTGTCCTTTTGGACTACGTGGGCCCCCGCCCGGCGCTCACCTTTCGAGCCCGGGACAGGTTTCCTTTTCCTTTCCACTTTTTCCCCCCCATCCTCCCCCCTGTTCAATGGCTTTTTTTTAAATTTTCAGGGGATGGTCTCCCCCCCCCTCCCGTTACTCGGTGGTTGCATCGATCTGCGACTAACTCTCCGGATTTTAAACTGTAATCTCCAACGTTCGCGTTGGACCCAACTTTCTTTTTGCCACGGTCCCCTTCTTTTGACTGGACTAGATTCCCAACCTCGCCGCGGGCTTCTTTAATACCTCCCTTTCCGTGATGACCCCCCTATCACTAATCCCCCCCAAATGATTGCCCTTAGTGACTCTTCAAAGATAACACCCTCTCCCTCCGAAAGGCACTCCCCTTTGCAGAATATCTGCTACTTTTTGTGGTTGAGAGATCTGGCATTTCTTTTGCTTGGCGGCGGGCGGCGTTGTATCTGTTCTTCCCTCGGTCTTCGGGGGTCCTTTTTTGTTTTATGGAGGAGTTCCGACCTAGAGGGGTACCCCTCTCGCATGAACCTTTCGATGCGGGTTTATTCCGGGCGTAGGGGGTCTTCCTCCGTCTTTCGGCTTTCCTCCTGTTGCGGGGTTTTTTTTTTTTTCACTTTGTGTCCCGGGCGACTTTTTTTGGCGATTGGAACGTTCTTTTCTCGCTTGGGCCGTACTTGAGGACTTTTTTCCCCCCCCGCACCCTCTTCTTTCCAGGAAAGGATCTCTTTTAGTTAGTCCGTTATCTTCTTTTTTTCGGATTTTTCCCCCTCGTGAGAGTTATCTGTGAGGGGAGGTTCCCCTTAGTCCTTGGAGCTGCAATTTTTTTCCGGGCACAGGTTTCCCTTTTGGCGTTTTTAGTAATTGCGGTGTGGCCCCCCCCCTTCCCCAGGCTTAGCTTTTTTTTCCGCCGTTTTGTAGTGAAAGTTTCACCGCTGCTCCCCCTTAGTGCGCGCCTTTTTTCCCCCCCGCCGCGTCTCTCATTTTTAGGCACAGTCCCTCCCGCCAGTGCTTCCGGTTCTTTTTGGACGGAAAGCCCCCTTCCTTTCCCTTCCCCCAGCAAACCGTCCCCCCCGCCGTCTGAGGGCCTTTTTTTCAAGTCCCCCGGCCTCCCTGCTCGGGCACGCGTCCTTTTTTTCCAGATTCCGGGCTCCTCTTGGGCTTTTTTAGGTTGAAGTACACCGAGGGACCACTGTTTCCGCGGCCAGCCCTCGAAGGCTGAAGCCTGAAGGTATTTGAGAACCAAAGGTTCCCCCTTTGCCCCCCTTCCCCGTCGACGTTTCCGGCCATCGTTCAGTTTTCGAATTACCCCGGCTTCTGTCCTCTACCCCAAAGCTTCCCGAGTTTGAAACTCGTTGAACTGAATATCTTCCGCCTTTTCCTGCTGACCCTTCCCCTGCTGGATGTCAGACATCCTCCGTTCCCCCAAGTTTTCTTGTTCACGTGAAATACCCAGAACCGTCCCGGGACCTCCCGACCCTTAAACTTTTTTTTCGCCGAACCCACCCGATAACCCTGAGAAGTACATTTCACCGCATAAGGATGTTTCATTTCTTCCCAAATTTTACACCCTCAGATTTCCCCCTCCATTTTTTTTCCCCCCGTTCCGGAGGATTTTACAGTTTTTTTTTTTCGCACCCGCTGCATAACTCCGCCATCAAGAATTCGTATTCGTGAAATGCCCCCCTTCTAAGGTGACCCCCCGGGCTCCCTCCCCCCTTGAAATTTTTCCAAGTTTTTTTTTCTAATGGTGTGTTGTGGTTTGCAGACCCCAGTCCCTTCTCCGGTACCTTTCCCCCTCTTTTTTTTTGAGCCCTGGAACTGGAATTTTCTTTCCCAGTACTGGCCGTGGTTTCAGTGTCCGGAAGGACCTGGCCGCTTTGGGACCTTCCCCCCCCCCTGCCGGGTTCCTCCGTTCAAAGACTTTTGGCCTCTTGAACCCTCAGGTTTACATAGGGGGGGCCCCTCTCGGCACCTTTGTCCCCCTTTCCACCCCCCCGCCGCTCTTCCTTGACTTGCACCTCATTTGCAGTCCAAGTTTTTCCAGTCCTTTTTTGGAATGCATTCATACACGTCAAGAACCCTTTTTTCCCATGATTAAAGCCCTTTAATTTTTTTCATTTTGCGGAATTTTCTCCCTTCAGCCCTCACAGTTGCTCGCTGCACTGATGGTCCCTGCGTCACCATTCCTTGCCCCCCCACCTTTCCCCCAAATCTTTCCGCAACAAAAGCTTTAGTATATTGGCGGTCTTTTTCTTGTACCACCTTCTTTCTTTTTATAAAAGGTTTTTGTGTCGTTTCCCCCAAATTCCCCCGCCTGAGCGAGCCCCCTTTGAATCCGCCGGCCAAACCCTGACCCTCCGCACCCAATCTTTTTTCGGAGGTTTCAATCCTCTCCTTTTTGGCGCGCGCGAAACTTAAGTTTTGCTGCTTGATGCTTTCCCATTCTTCCTTTTTAATGTCCCTCTTTCCCCCCGGCTCCTCCTCCCCCCCAAGTCATTTTCTTCTAAAGCCCTCGGAGGTTGCTTGACAGTTGCCGAGTTCGCTTTACCCCCCAATGGTCCTCCCGTCTTTCTTCCTGATCTTTTGGTTACGTTAGCCCTTCCGTATTGACTTCGGTTTCGATTTCCCGGGTCGCACCCTCCTCTGAGGCTTTTGCGGACTTCCTCAATAGAGCAGTTTTTGACAACGACGCTTCAAGTGTTTAGCGTGAGGTTCCCTGTTTGACCCCCCCCACTTTGTTTTTTTCCCCCGGAGTCTGGGTCGAATCCGGCAACTTTACGCCAGACTTCCTTACATGTTCCCTGACTTTTCTGATTTGTCCGTGCGTCCCCCCCAGGTCCCCTTCGCGGATCGAACCTCCCCCACTGGGTCTTCCCCAGGCTTTTCATCGGGACTCCTGAGTTTTTTCCCCCCCTATGTTTGATGAAAGACATACAAACATCCCTGACGTTCCAGGGGCAATTGCCTCTTCTGTCGGGACCTTTTTCCCTTTTCCACCTCCCCCCACCTTGGTGGACCAAACCCCCTGAGAATTCCTCCCTGGACCAAAAACGGCGCGAATCCACGCAACTTTAGACCCCTCCCCCTTCTCGATGGACCCCCCCCCCCCGTTTGACTAGAGATGCCCCTGATCTTTTTAATTACTTTCCAGTGCCCCCCCCACAGGGATTGTCTCTGGGCCCCTTCCCGTTAACGTCCCAATCCTAGATCTTCCAAAGCCCCTTTCTTGCGCCACGTTTCGATCCCTTCCCCGGTTGCCCAGGGTGCGGGATGGTCGGGCTGGGTATTTTTTTCCTAGCATTTTTTTGTGTCTTCGATGGCTTCCCTTTGATCAGTTTTCCTTTGTGGTGCTGTGGCCTTTTTTGTTCAGGACCCCTTTTTTTCCTGGGTTCGGGGGTGGTTTAGGAGTTGTCTCCCCCTGCGGTATGGCCGGGTTTTTTGGCCGCGAGGCCTGGCCCTTTTTTTGCTTTTTTCCTTTTCTTTTGAGTTCGGTTAATACTCTAAGGTGTTGTTGGAATTTCGCGATTTTGGCCGCTCCCAGTCCCCTTCCGCGGTACTTTTTCTCTTACAACGCCACACCCCCGACCACCATAAGCCTTTTTTCCCCCCCCCCCCCCGTGAAAAATTCTTGCTCATCCCCCCCTTGATCACTTTTCGGAAACGCCTTTTCCAACAACAGTCACTGTTTTTTTACCCTTCCCTTTCCCCTACCCGCTTTTTCCACCCCCCCCCTTTCCCCCCAAGGTTGCCCCCCCCCGACAAAATGGCCGCTAAGGGCTCCCACATAAACCCCTTTCTCCCCGGAACCTTCATTTTGGCCAATCATTCCTGGAAGGGACCCCTTTCCAGTGCTCAAGCCTTTTTGATGGAGGCTTCCCTTCCGGACTTAACAATCTCCGCTAGTCCCCTTTCCATGAAGGTTTTTTTTTTTAAAGCAAGTCCGGTTTCCCCCGGAGGGCTCTTTTGAAGGTTTGTAGTGTGAGTCTCTTTCTTGCGGAAATTTCGGGGTTGAAGATCTAGTATGTTTTCAAAATTTTTGCCCACCAGGAGTTTACCGCGTCCTCCTTCAGGCCTTTGAAACGTTTTGTTGCCCTTGTGATGTTAGTCCAGTGGTCCGTGTAGAGACATTCCTTCTGACCCGCAGGTTGCATCCGACCTTCCTCCCCCGTTTTTCCCTTTGTCAGATCAGAGATCTCGTTCCTGGTTTTCCGGCCACTTGTCATTGTCTTTTTAGGACCAGCGGCGAGATTTGTGCCCCGTGCGGAAACTTTCCTCCACGTAATTTTTTCCCCGGGTGGCCCCCCCACTCTCCTTCCCCAAACTCCTTTTTCGGGTTCGCGTTTTTTAGCGATTATACGCAGGACTTCCTAAGTTTTTTGCCCCTTGCCGGAAGAGTTGAACATAACGTAGATCTTTCTAACTTGATTCCCGAGACCCTGCCTTCCCCAGTAGTGTTTTTTGTCGTGGAAGGTTGTACGCCCATCCCCTTCGGGACGGGGCTTCCCCCCCTCCCTCTTTCCGGGAGGTCCCTTTTTCCCATCAGAACTGGTAGGTCTCCGATTTTTTTGAATCCACGGTTTTCCCCATGCTTCATGGAACGGCCCAGCAGAATGAAAGGGTCAGTAAGTTTCAAAATGTTCCCCCTAGAGTCTTCTTTTTTTTTTTTTCTTTGTTGACCGTTTATAAACCGCCCCCTTCCTTTGAGCCTTTTGGTTGGTGGTGCAAAGTTTGGCCCCTTTCTTCAGGCTTTTCCCTCTTCCATGCTATCTGCTTTTTAGGATTTGCTGCCCACTCTGACCATGGTTTTATGCACCCCCGAGGGCCCCCCCCCGCAATATCCCCCCAATCTTTGCGTGTTATTCCGGGGTTTTTTTTTTTTTTAGTTTTTTCACTTATTCCCTTCCTTTCGACGGGTTTTTTTCTTTCTCTGGATTGCAGCCGTTTATCCATAATATTGCTCCTCCGATGCCTTTTTCTGGTTTGGTGATCATGGTTTTTTTCTGTTTTTCTTGTTACTTTCTCCCTTCCGACCCTTTTATGAGGTTTTGCATTTGGAGTTCCCCCATACTGTTTTCTCGGTCTCCTTTTTTTTTCGCGGGTTCTGGGCTGTCCTATTTTTGAATTGTCGACCCCCTTTTACAAGTTTCAGGGTGCTACTCTTTCCGGCTTCTTCGCTTTTTTTTTTTTTTTGGGTCCCCTCGGCGGTTCCCCTTTTGAGGTCCGTGGGAATAATGTCCCCTTGAGAGGCAGGAGAGTTTTTTTTTCGCTCCCGTAGTCCTTAAGGAATTTCCTGTGGGCTCAACAACACCCCTCCCCCTTCGTTTTTTCCGGTTACCAGGGCCAGGGCCCTGTTTTCACCTCCGGCTAATTTCCTCAGTGCGCAGCATTTTTTTCCTTTCTTTCTTTTTTTTTGATGAGGATTGTTCTTTTTTCTTGGGAACAGGTCTCCTAGGGATTCTGTGCCGCCCTCTTGTGCTGGTACCCTTTCCCCCTTCAGTTTTGTGACTGTGGCGGATGACCCTTTTTCTTTTTCCTTTAGTCCCTTTTTTTTTTTGCTGTCTGCGCTTTTCACCCTTTTTCATGGTGGTTTTTTGCTTTCGGGACTTCCCCCTTATTTTTTTTTCTCTTTTGTTTTTTTTGATTTTCCCCCCTGATATTTGGACCCCTTATGGATTGGCTTGTCCGTTCGGTTCAATTCATTTTGATTATTCTCCCTTGCAATTTCCACGTATTCCCCCAAGACACCAGACCCCCTCAGGTGACGCTGGAGGGGATCTTTCCGATTTTTGGGTTTATGGCTTCCCCCATGCGGACGTTTAAGATTTTCCCCAATAAGCTCTTTCATAGTCGTTAGTTTTGGAGTGCTGGTCCTTTGTCCTTGTCTTAACTCCTTCCGTAACATTATGCCCTTCACTCCCCCATCCCATGGCATTCCCCGGGTCTTTGCCCCCCCCAGCATTGAGAGCCTTCGACCACCATTCCCCCCCTCATTCCCCCTGGGATTTTTTTAAGTGTTCTGGCAAGTCCTCGGTACTTTTCACGTTTAACCGACCTCCGGAGTAGTTTTTCCCCTCACGGACGTGCCTGCAACTCCTCGGGATTTCTTGAAATTCTCGTAATTCCAGGTAATCAATTGACGTTTCCTTCTTTTGGAAGTGGGTCCCACAACTCCGGACCTCCCCTTTTTCCAGCTGTTTCCTAGTCATTCATCACTTTTCGGATTTTCCCGGATGTTTGCCGAGTAGGGAATTCTCTCCATCCTAAGGTCTCTGTTCCGATTACCGATTTGTTTAAGACTGAATCCTCACCCTCTGGACCCTTTCACTCCTCCCCTGTCCCGACTGGTCCCCCTGGTCAATTGGGGGTCTAAGTCCATAATTTCATCTCCCACCCCCTATCTGTGGACTACCCCTTTTTCCCCCCCTATGGATTCCCCCCCACCAAAATTCTGTGCCGAAAACTTTCAGTTGGCCAGCTGTGAAACAGTTGCAGCACGTAACGCCTCTTTTTGAGAAAAACCCCGCCCGCCTTCTTTTTTATCTCCTTCTTGAAAAGTAAAAATTCCCTCCGTCGCTCCCCGAACACCCCCCTGTTCCCGTTCAATTTTTAAGATCCCCTCAAAGTAACCCGCCTGACGCACATCTCTTCCTACCTCTTTTTTTTTTGTTGTGATGTCTTTTTTTTTTTGAGTTTTTGCAGGGTTCTGAGGGATAACTGTTTGTTTCGGCGACTTGATAGGATTTTTCCCCCCCCCTGGTTCAAAAGCCTTTTTTCCTCGACTTTCCCCACCTTCTCCGGATCCTTTTTTAGTGACTTTTTAGCTTTCTAAACTTTTTCGTTTCCTTGTTTACGCGTCTCTTTTGTCGTCTCTGATGCGTATTCGCAGAATTTTTTTTCCTTATTTACTTTGTCTTTTCTCTCCCTCCCCCCAGTCCGCCTGAAATTAACCGGATCTTCTCCTTTCATTTCCCGTTCAGTCTATTTTTTCTTGCCCCCCTCGCGACTTTTTTCTTACACCCTTTTCCCTCAGGTCCCTCTTCAAATTAATAGCACTCTATCTGTTGACGGTTTTCTTTTTTTTTCCCTTCAGGGCTCTGGGTGCGTCCAGTTCGTCTTTCTTCTGTTTGACCTCCTTAAACCTTCTTATCAATTGAGTTTGATTTTTCCCCCTTCGAATCTTTCCCTCCTTATTTCAAGAAGACCCTTTTTTTCCCCCCTTTGAGTGTGGTAATCCGGACACTATTTGTTTCCGTGGAGGTTCGTCATTTGTTTTTCCCCCCCGGCTTTCCTCCCAATTCACCCGTTACCGGGTTGGCTGGTGAACTTTTGGTGTCGAGCCTGATTTTGTTTTCCCTGCGTATGGTCCTGAATTAGTTCTCCCCAGTGTTCAGGGAAGTACACCACCCAAATTAGTCCCCGATGAAAGTTGACAATGCACTCTTCCCCCTTTTGTCCCCCTTTTTTCGATTTTTTCTGGAAACCTCCTTCCCCCTGACAGGGTCCTCCGGTCAAGCTTCCTATTCCCGAACCTGGTTTCTTCCCCTGGGATTTCCTGCTGCGTCGCCTGGCAGATGTCTCTTATGCACTCGCCTGTTAATCGCCCGTCTTGTCCCGTGCTTTTTCCTAATTAAAGGGTTCATGAACCTCCCAGTTTTTCCCCTGCGTGCCGGGGGAAACCCCCTCATCTTTTAATTCTCCCCTACATGATCGCGACGTCCAACGCTCTTTTTTCATTCCCCCCCTTTTAAAGGTATGTAAGGCCCCCATAAGGGTTTTTGCATGCCCTCTCAAGATAACCCCCTTTGCCCCACGAATTCCTCCCTCATAAGGATTTTCTTGGCAGTTCGGAGTTTTTTTTACAAGGGATCCGATTCTGTTAACGTAACCCCACGACCTCCCCTTTCTGATTTGCGACCCCCCCTGGCTTTTTTTTTTTTTCAGGTTCCCTCTTAGTTCGAAAAGTTTCCCCACTTTGCAAGACCCCGGTCTTCTATGTGCCCATGGCCTAATTTCTCTTTCTGACCAGTCCCTCTCCTACGTCCTCCCACGCTTTTTTTCTTGTGGACCCCGTTAAGATATACTTCTCCCGGCACACCCCAGCACGTGGCCTTCACGCTTCCACTTTCGCTCCTGCAAGCCCCCCCACCAGCTGAATTCCTCCCTCCCCCAACTCTTACACCGAAACAGTGAACCATAGACCTTCCATTTTTTTTTCAATACCCCGTCCCCCCTTTTTTCGACTTTCAGAGGTGGATCCTGGCTTGACTCCGATATCAGTTTTCCCGTTTGGACCGGCCTTTTTTTCCTACCCCATTTTCCGCAAGACAGCTCGGGAGAAAGCCGTCAAAATGGGACCCAAGATTCCTTTTGATGTTGAGTGATTTGCGGTTTTCCCCAGAATTTTTTTTCTAGAAACCCCTGGACCAAACAAGACCAAATGTATCGATCCCCCCTTTCATTCCCTTTTTTTGCAACCCCCCCCCGAAAAGTCCCTTTTCGGGTTCCACCTTATTATACCCTCGGGATTTTCTCAAGGTTTGTCTCGGTTCCCTTCCCTAGTCTCCATGTTCCCCCTTTCCCTGCCAAAGTTACGCCTACCTCCTATCCACTGATTGCCATGCGAGGTTCCCTCTACCTCACCTTTCTAAATTCCAAATGTTTTTTTTGGTTCGATTCTTTTGCCTCTCGGAACTTTGAAAGTTTTCTTCCGTTGATGATCCCTTTGTGATTCCTTTCTCATCTCCTTTGCTATTTTTTCCTTAGCTTGCCCCAATTCAGTCTTCCCTTTTGTAAGCCTTGTTCTTGTCTGTCCAAACTTGTTCCTTACTTTCAGGTTTTGACTCTCCCCCGAAACCCGAGCTAATGGAAGGGCTTGACGTGCCAGTACCTTTCCCGGACCCCAGTTGAAATTACTTTAGACCCCCTTTTCTAGTTAGATGATCAACCCAGTCCAAGGGTCCGAGATCATTTTTTTAAAATTGCGACCCACCATTCCAAGTGGCTCCATTCTTCCGGTTTTTTTTGATCTTCCCACGTAGCAAAACCTTTTTGGATTTGACCCAACTGATTCCCCCGAAACTTTCTTCCTAAGACACACCCCGCTTCCTCAGCCTACCTAGCCCCCAAGCCCAACTTTCCCTTTTTTTTTCACCCAAAGGCCCGAATGACCTCGATGAATTTCACGTCCGGCTTCCCAAGGGGTCCAAGTTCTTCAAACTTTGGTTTCGTGACCTACCGTGCCCCCCGGCCACTAGAGAGTTAACCTGTCCTAGACGTTTCTGTGATCTTATAATGGGTTTTGAAAAATCCTTATTTTCTTTGGGATTCCTTTAGCTTCCCTGAGCCTTTATTTTTTAGTTCTCAATTTTTTTTCCTGGGGTTTTGCTGTCTTTTCCTTTCTTTGGGGGCCCTTACCCCGGAAGTTTTTGTTATTCTGGCTTTTCCCTGGAGTTTCTCGGTGGGAATCTCTGCAATTTTCCTTTCCGCTTCCCGAGATCCTCCTTAATCTTGTTTTTTTGATGTTCAGTGCGACCTTCCGACATTCCTCTTTTCGTCTGAAAGTGATTTCTTTACCCGCCTCAAACCCAATCCTGCCTTCAACTCAGTGATTACCTTAAACCCAGCTCCCTTTTTAAAACTTCATCAGCCTGCGAAGTCTCGTCTGGTCTCAACTCCTCCCCATCTAAAACCCTCCACCTTCTCCCCGAACTTTAACTGTATCCCCCTTGACCCCCCCAAGTTTCGTTTTTTGATTACAAGCCCTTCCGCTAAACGGTCCTTTCCAGACCTTTTTTTTTTTTTGGCCCCCCTCTATTTTCCACTTTTTTTCCCGGATTTCTTTCTGGGTGCTATTTTTTCCTTTTTTTAGGTCCTCGTGGGTTTTTGTTTTGTTTTTGTCGACTGCCTCCTGCGCTGGTTTTTGGCGTTTTTTTGCTTGATCCTACACCGTTTTTTTTTCTCCTTTATGAGGTTTTTTTTCCTCTACCAAAGAGGTAGTGAGGTTCTGGGCGGTGACCCCGGATTTTTTTTTCGGATTTTTTAGGTCCTTGGTTTCCCTCTATGGAAGGGGCTTGATCCCCATTTTCGATCCCTTCACCCGATCGTTTTTGTCATTTTCCTCTGCGTGTTTCAGGGACAACTGTTGTCCCAGGTCTTGACCATCCCTTTTCCCAGGTCTTTTTCCCCCCCAATTTTCTTTTTTTCTTTTGCGAATCTTCCCCCTCAATAAAAGTTTGACGGTTTCTTCAACCCAGCTTCTCTTTTGTTACCGCTTCCCCTAGTTCCTAGTAGACAAGGGACAGCTGGGTGTCCGCCTTTTTGAGATGTAGTTTTCCTCCCTTCCTAGCCCCCCTCATACATTAAATTAGGATCCTCATTTTTCAGCTCTTTACGTTCTTTTCTGGGTCCTCCCTCTCAAATTAGCGGGTCCCCTTTCTTGTTTTGTCCGCCTTTTTTCTCGCTTCTTTTGTTTTTCCTGGGTCCCACTAGGCGGTGACCGATTTCCTTCCTTTCCTGATTGTTTCCTCCGTTGTTCCTTTTCTCCCAAAAACCCCTCTGAGTATTTCCCCCCTTCCCTGTTCCCTTTTTTTTTCTCCCCCTCGCTTTTCTTGACCCTTCGGGAGTTGACTGGAGTTCCCCCCTTCAAAGTCCTTCCTCCCTAGCCTCTTTTCCCCGACGACTTCCCCCCGGTTTTCTTCCTTCCAAGGGGAGGTGCCCTTTAAGTGATAAATTTGCGATTGCCGTTTGTTCCCGGCTCCCCTGGTTTCCCCCCCCCTGGCAGGTGCAAGGGCCCCGGGCCCGTTTCCACAGCCTTTGTGGACGGTTTTGTTGAGGGAGTCCCTTTGGTCACAATGATTCTGTTGGAAGGGCCCGCCTTGAGTGCTGTTTTCATGGATCATGCAGTCCCCTCCCCCATTAGCTCCCCCTGATCCAAGCTTTTTTCCAAGGGGATTTTTATCCACGGTATGTCTTTGGATTTTTTCTTTGACCCCCCTCCTCCACCTTGCTTTTTCTTCCCCCTTGGTTTTTTGCCTCCCTTTTTTCTTAGTTTTTTTTTGCCAGTGGCCGTTTTGGAGTTTTGGGCCGAGTCTTCTCTTGTTTTCCCTCCACTTCTCACCTATTGGGGACTTTTCGGCCTTCTTAAGCTTCCAAGCCCTTTCGGGACTTTTTCCTTTTTTTTGACAAACTTCAATTTAGGGCCCTTTTTTCACTGTTCGGCTCCTTTAGTTCCGATGTTCCCCTTACTGGGGACGTAACTTTTAGGTCAAACCCCCCCCTGCCTTCTTGGGTCCCGTTCCCTGGGTCCTTGGCTCCTGATCCCCCCCCACCTTTTCTCTTTTTCCCCCCCTAGGAATCATTTCATTGCGGCGATGCCTTTTCCCCCGGCAGCTGTTGTCTCCCTTGGTCCCACAGGGGCCTGATAGGTTTTTTTTCGTTGACGAGACTTTTTACCCTTTTTTGCCCTTTTTTTTTCCCAGGAGAACCACTTTCCTGTTTTTCCCCCCAGGGGAACTTTTTCGTTATTATAAATTCTTTCCTTTGGTTTTCTTCCTGATTAGTTTCATGGTTTGGGCTTCGAGACCGTTCTCTTGCAGAGGCCAGATCCCCTTTTTCGTTTCCTTTTGATTTTTCTTTTTTTTCCCATTGTAATCCTTATTTTCTCCGGGTCTACCTGCGGTGAGTGTTGCTTTCCATTTTTTAAGGAAACTTTCTTTCACTCAGTAACTTGGTTGACTCTCCTCTGTCTTTCCTCAGTTTTTTTTTTTTTATGACCCCCTCTGACTTTTCCCATTCCTTCCCCCCTCGATCGGTCTTTAAACATTCCCCTTATTTCGGTAGATAGAGTTAAGTTAGAGGTTTTCCCTATTACCCCGGGTTTGGTTTTTCTCTTTTTTACGTCCCCCCCAACCTTCCCCCGACCTTGAACAATCTTCCGGCCCGGGGATGCTGAAACAACCCCCACCAGAACCCGCGTAAGTTCATTCCGATCGTTTACCCCAGTAAAATTCCCGGCAGTGTCGGTTTGTTGTGACTTGTTGTTTTTTTTTCATTTCTTCAGGTCCTTTTTTTTTTTCCCCGTCTTCCTACAGCAAGGTTTCATTTTGTTGATCCCTCTTTTCTTTCAAATCCTCAGCATGCTTTTTCAGAA
>Ga0179591_1318290_pt1 | contig 18394 bp, 18 predicted proteins | sample CZOMad2_1_08_16f_FD_182891 | JGI IMG/M metagenome (GOLD analysis project Ga0179591, IMG submission 182891) | Vadose zone soil fungal communities from Angelo Coast Range Reserve, California, USA - CZOMad2_1_08_16fungal (PacBio error correction) | ecosystem: Environmental > Terrestrial > Soil >... | reverse complement strand
CCCCTCACCACCAATTGCTAAGAATTTGAGCCGAGGTTTTTTTCCCCCTGCCTGTACCCAACCCCTTCTTGTTACCCCCTTTATCCCCCTTCACTTCCTCCTCGCTTACATGTCAAGTCTGCTGAAATTAACTCCCTTTTTTCTGCCTCTCCTTTTTACGCCGCGCGCATACGCCACCTAGCAGTGACGCATTTCTGTTCCCTCGCATCTTCCATTGGACCGCGCACGGCGTCCTTCCCCATTCGTATGGCGTCCCCAACCGGCCGTCTATAGTTTTTTTCCATTTTCGATTTCGTCTTTCCAATCCTTCAGTTCTTTTGTACTAATGTGCTGCATTTCAAATCACCTGTTTTACTTTCTTGACTTTAAACGCCTTGATTCTATCCAGACGCCCCGTCTTCTGAATCCAGAATTAACGCTCCAACTATTTTTTTCTTCCGGACTCTCAGACCTGTTTTTTTTCTCTTTTCAATCCGACGCGGTTGGTATCTTCTCGGGTCGTTCATTATTTGCCGACCCCGCACCCCCTTGACTGGTTCCATCGACTAATGATGTTTGCTCTCTAAGAGTACCTTTCTTTTCAGAAAGCGAATTCTGTTCTGTCCCTGCGACTGTTAAGTCCCATAATTTCTTTATACGTATTGACTTATTCTTCCGGCCCCCGCTGCTGGTAGTGTTTTGTCCTTGACCTCGCTGAACCGGTCCCTCCCTTTAGGTCTTGTTCCGCACTAAATAAATTGTCTCCCTTGCTCTTTCACTTTTCCCCTTTTCCCGCAAGTCGATTCTGCCTCGTCTCTGAGTCTTCATACGTCTGCTCATGCTAGATTCCAGCTTTTTTCCTGGACGTTTCCCCCCAGTCGTCGCGACGTACTAGGTAGTGTTACTTTCGCTTCCCCTAAGATCCCCGTCTCTCATCATCTTCCTAATGATTTGTCCAAGCTTTCCAACTTCGTTAAATCTTTTCCATGAGGTAGGTAGAGTGTTTTAAGTCTACCACGGTCCCTTTTCCCTTTTTTCAACCCCTTCTTCTTCACCGGCATAGGGCGGTTCCCCTTCGACCTATTTTTTCCCGTTGAGTTTCAGCCTCCAGTTGGCATTCGAGGAAGCCTCTCTTCGATGAGGGCTGGGCGCGTTTCTTTTCTCGTTTTGACGTGAAGAGTTCTTTGCGCCAAGTGCAAGATCTTGGAGAGTAAATCCTCAACCTTTTCCCACCCTCTGATTTTTTCACTTCGCCGCGCTCCGATGCAGTCCTTAACCCCCACGGGCTTCCAGGTCGTTCCTCTGAATATTCTAGAATTCACTATCTTTTTTTGGTGACCCGCGCGGTCTCCGTGAGATTCTTACCTCAACACCCCTCTGGGCCCCCGAAGATATTTCCCCACCCCCACCCCCCCCCCCCCTGGCTTTTTCCCCCCTCCGAATGTTTTGCATCACCTCGGATGTCTTCACGCCAGCGGCCCTTTGGATCTGTTTTCTAAAGGGCCGCTATGCTCTGGATATCCTTTTCTGAGACTGCCCTTCCCCTTAAAAACTGAACCTTCCCGTTTTATTGCCCCCCGAACAACTACTTGCAAAGGACGATGCGCCCCCTGGTGTTTTAGATGGATTTTTCTCCCTCGCGGAGTAGGCTCCTCCCCCAGTTTATTGATAATATAGAATCACGTGTGGTCGGCACAAAGTTACGGCTGCTCAGCCTTGGTTCAACTTGTCCCTCACCCAAACCCCCGGACCCAAACCAGTTTCTTTCCCAATACGGTCCCTCCTCAAAGACGGTCGTGAAGGATCGGGCACGAACTCCGTGTCTAAGATCATTTCCCCTTAGTCATGATTTCTCTGTCGCCAACAACGTGCCTCTGCGCCCGATTTATCACTTTTAGCCTCCCGGTTGAGGTGATCTGTAATCTGGTATTCAGGAACACGAGACCAGCTTTTTCTTTTTTCGCCTTTCCCCGTCATCCGCTCTGTGTATTTATCCGTCATTTCTAAGATCAACACGATTTTAAATTTTGCGTCTTGACCCCCCCCCCTTCTAGAAAGCCTCCCCACGTGCATTTCTTTTGATCCTCCCTGTCCGCACTCTTCAATAGCGAGATTCTCAGCCTTTCCCTCCTTTTCCTTATCTTTTCTGCTGCTCCCTCCCCTCGCACCTAATTCCTAGGATTATAAGTTTGACCCCTGTTTCTCAAAGCTGGTAACTCCTATCTCTTGTTTCCCTTTCTCCTCGCCCTTTTCTCGTTCTCCCCGCTCCCTGAAACCCCTGTTTGACCCCAACAAAAAGTTCCCCCTGCTCCTCGACTCAAGATTCTTTATGACCTTTCTGACTTAATTTCTTTTCAGGTCGGCGCGGGATACTGACACAGAGATTTTTTCCAAGGATGCCGGAGCATCCCCTCGTACTGGGCCCTCCCCCTCCTCCCCCCCAGTTTTTTCTTTTTCCCGTCTCTCCCAGGTGTTTTTAGCCCCCCATCTCCTGCACTGATCCAATGCCTTCGTGTCTCGCCAAGAACGTTCCCCTTCCCCCCCCATGGTTTTTGTGGAGCGGCCGGACTTCTTTCTTTCACGCCCATCCCTCAAGAAGTGAAAGAAACCTATGCCCCCAAGCTCAGGCAAATCGGTTGAACTTTTTCTTGCCCAGTTGAAATTTCTTTTTTCCCCCAGTTTCGAAACCTATGGTTTGAGCGGCTTTTTGCGGATGCTTCCCCGTCTTCTTTTCGTGCAAAACCCTCCTCTCTCGATCCAGTGTTTCCCCTAGCACCCAACCCCCCCCAAGGGGTCCTCAGAGTTTCTTATGTGGTACTCAACAATTCTCCCTTTACCTTTCCGTACCCCCCGTGTCATGATTCCGCGGTCAACGCTTCTGCGTGAGACCACTTTTTGCACTCCTCTCTAAATGTAGCTTATTGTGATAAGCATCACTTTTACCGAACCTATTTCCCCCCCGTGTTCTCATTTTTGGGCCTTTTCTTCGCGTTTTGAACGATAACCCCTAAGACTATTACTACCCTCCTCACCTTTGACTACCCTCCTTTTCGGGGTCTTTTAGATCCGTTTTCCGAACGCCTCCCCTACTGCCTTTTTTGATTTTTTTCCCTTCCCTCCCGCTGACCCCCTCGTCCGCCGGAGCGGAAGTATCCCGTGTTTTTTTCATCCCCAGTTTTTTTTTTGGAGAGTTTTTTGGACCTCACTTTCCTCTGCCTTCTCCTGCGACTCGTATGTACTCTTTTCTGTCGTTCCACCCTCGCCCAGGACTAGCGGTGCTCTCTTTCGATCCCCCCCTTTTGTTCACATATTAAACCGGCGCTTCTCTCTCGTTGGACCCTCTCCTGGACTTTCCCCTTTCTTTCCCTCTCCAGCCTTGTTTTGCTCCCAAGTCCAAAGGCTTTTTCTGCTGTCGAAGCCATGGATCCCCCTCTCTCCCAGCCTCCCGGTCTAATGTTCGCCTAGAGGCCCCTTGCGTTTTTCAAAGCGATTGTTAAGATAATCGTTATTCGACCCCTTGCATGTCAGTGTGGGAGTCCCTGCCACCCGGAAGGGAATCTTCTCGATTCTTTTTTTGTTCTTCCTTCCTCTTTATGTACCCCGCCCTCGCTTTCCTCTCCCCCTCAATCCACAGGGTAGTCGCTGAATGTCAGCCACGGCCGCTCCTATCTGACTTCTCCCCTCTCTAGTTTTCTTCACTTCAAGAGAGCATTTCAGTGTGGGTGAAACGTTTCTCTGTTGTGTTCCCCAACGTCTTTCTTCCTGCTAGACCCTTTCCTCCCCCTGGTTGGGTGTAGTACTCTTTTGGTTATAGAAGAGTCCCTTCGATAATTATGCGGTTTTACCAAGTGGCTTCTCCCTGGACCTCTCTCCCCTTCCCTCCGCCCTCTAATGTTACTCCGTTCCTTTCAGGCACCTCCTGCGGGCATAGATGACCCCGTGACCAGCAGGTCCTCTTTTTCCCCCCTGAAGACTTTTTTTCCGTCATCCCGAATTTCAAGTTTCCCAACACTAATAAGACCCAGCTGTAGGTTACGGTGATAAAAAGGTGTTCGTCCTCTACGATTCCCTTTTTAGTTGCAAAAGTGTTTGTACGACCTTACTTCAGTAGCTAGGCCTCCCGAGTCCTGTGACACTATAGACGTTTCTCCCTTCGACTCTCTATTTTAGGTTTAGCGGAAAGTACCCCAAAGCAGATACTTAGATCGGCACCTTCAGATACGGAGACCTTTGAGTACGCGGCCTTTAGTTTAACCTTGTCTTTTTTTCTTTCGTCATCTTCACTCTTGTTCTCGGGTGTCTAGTGAGCGCTTTTCCTTCAGAACTGGTTTAATTCTTGGATTACCAAGTTCTATTCCCCACCCCCACACTTAGAGGAATAGGGCGCTTACCCTACATAGGGTGTTCTTTATTTTCTCAGTTGTCTCTCCACCTAAGAACTCCCTCTGACTAGATTCGCAGAGGTTGTGGCGCCGAAATGTTTATTGTATTTTTATGATCTTCTATTAGTCTCGTTCCCCGATAATCCCCGGGCAAGTATGTTCTGTTCAGAGTTCAATGTTGACGCTCCTTCTTTTGTAAAGTTTTTGGTCTTTTCTTTTGTTTCCTCTCTTCCCTCCGTCGACGAAGATTTGGTTACGAGTTCCCCCAACCTCGAGAGTTAATTCGATAACAAGAGCTACCTCTTTTTTTTCTTCCCGAAGAAACGAATCCTTCCCCCCTTGTTTCTGCTCGTCTTGAGTTTCTTTTTTTCGCCCATCCCCTCTTTCTCCTGTTTTTCACTTTCTTCTCAAGTTGAATAACCTTTTCAAGTCGATTTCACCCACAAGCCTCGGGCCTGCACCCTCTTTCTACTGCTTTTTTCTCACGTCCTTTCAAAAGCTCTGCCCGAGCTTTTAGGTTTTCGAATACCGTCCCCAAACCCGCACTTTAGACAGGTTGAGCCGATCCTGCAATTTCCCCCTTTCTCCTTCTACGTCATTTTGTTCTCGAGTCCTCCGCGTTGTGGACATTCCGTGGAACACACTCCTCGTTCCACTGAAAGAAGCGCCCTGAACCCTTTTCCTCCCTTATTTTCCGGCTTTCCCCCCCCTTCTTCCCCTAGACTACCAGCGCTACCTTCTCTCGGCTTTTCTAACCCCGTATGCAGGGACAGATCAGACGTTTCCGAAAGCAAGCTCCTTTGCCCTCCCCCTCTCTTATTGCCCCCTCCTCCGGTGACCACGGAGACCGTGTGCAGCCTTGGTCCCCTTCTCCCTTAAGAAAATGTATACGAGCGGCATCTGAGTCCAAGCATGCCTTTGAGCCTGCCTCTCCTCTGTGATGTACGTTTGAATCGTCCTCTCCATGTCGACCCTAAAAGGACAATCCCGTTAGACTTTTCCCTGGAGCTTGACGACTAAGATCTTGCTGTAAGCTTCCTTTCTACCCGTACGCCTCGATGGCTCCCCTGTTTCCTTGCCACTGGATGTATAGCCGCCGGTTCTGTCCTAAATGATTTTTCCTCCCGGTCCCTGCTATCGGACGTGCCCTCCCCATAGCTTGATCCTTTTAAATTCCTGTTTCCCACGAAATGCTTGCTTCTGTTTTTCGATGCTCATATGTGGAACTCTTCACCGTTGTCTCCTCTATTCCTTAAGAAGATAGCTCTGCCCATCTTTTTTAAGCCCCATTTCCACTATGGAGTACCGGTCCGTTACTAAGCCTCTAGACTCCGTCCCCTGGGATGGGCCGGACGCGGAATGCATTTTTAATGTCCGTGGTTTGAGCCGCTCGCTACCCCACGTTCCTTCCTGGAATGAAGAACGTTTTTATTAGTTGACTGTCAGCAATCGCTTTACAAGTAGGAAGTTTCCTCGACGTACCAAATTGACATGAACCATGCTAGACTTTTCTTCATCCCACTACGCCCCCCTTTCTGCAACCCGCTAGCCGGTCGGCGCGTTCGCCCACGCGCAAACGGCGTACTCCAGTTATCGTTTTTTTTCTTAAGCGCAAGGCTCTCAACTTCCCCCCCCGGAAGTGCGCCCGTTTTAGTCTAGTAGGCCCCCTACGTTATCCTTTTCCCCCCTTATTCCTCATTTGACCTCCCCAATCCACCATAACCCATTCTGAGCTTTGGTAGGCCCCTGGAGCCCATTCATTTTAATAAACAGTTTGGTTTTCGAGATATTCTTACTCTTCCTCGGCAGGTGATCTGTGGGAGGAGTTCGTCCCCTGTGGAATTCTTGACAATATCCCTTGTAGCTTGAACCCTCGCTCTCGCACTTTCCCCGATTTGTGAGACCACCAGAAGAAACCCCGAAACTGGCTTTAGGATTCCTTTGCGTTCCCCTCCCTCCCCTGGACTCGGCCATTCCTCTTTCGTGCATTGTCCCCACTGGCGACGGTTTTTCTTACCAGTTTTTCGGACTTTCTGCTTTTTCCAAGCGTCCGTGTTCCCAGGGCAACGTCACCCCCTCCCGTCCCCCTTCCCGAACCGTGGGAGAATATCACCCGCAGAAGCCTTCCGCCCCCCCTTACTGCCCGATTTCTCTTACTTATACACACCCCCCTAAGTCCTTTCGGTCCCATTGGTCTTTCCTGCCCCCCTCACCCGTAATGGTTCAACCGACTTTAGCCCTTGCGAGGAGAGCCTCCGAAAACTGTTTGGTTCCAGAGTCAAGGCTGATCTTCCTGTTAACAGCCGCCAAGTTTCGTGTTACCCCCAGATCCCACTTTTTTCCCATTACGCGTCATTTCGAGGTCTTTATGCTTCGCGTTCCCTTTCCTTACAATCCCTACACACCCACCGGTATTTCCCTACCGTTGGTCCTGACAAGGTCACACTCCCTCCCCGTTCCAGGCATAAGTCCTTCCAGCGCGTCTCTGGTCTGTTCTGCTAGGTGCCTTCCGATCTTTTCCTGGCGGCTTGCTACGACGTAATATTCTAGGCGGAGTGAAGCTTTTCTTGTCCCTACACCGCCAATGGCTTTTTTCTCTCCAAGACTCCCCATTCTCGCAATGCTGTTTATCAAGGACACCCGTTCGTTCTCGATCTTCCCCCGGGTCGTATTGGACTATCCGGTAGCCGTCGGGGACCCTTTCGCAATGGTCACTATTAGCCAACGTCCTCTTTTCTGGGATTAGAGCTTCCCGTTGCTGGAACTATTTGATCTGCGTTCTGTCACCTTTCCTTTAGAAGACCGCATTCTTGAGTGGAGTTCTCTTCGACTGAGGGTTTCGGTAGGTGCATCTCCTTCCTTCCTCAGTCTGTTGGCGCCCACCTTTTCGCTGGAGCGGTTCTTCAAAATCGATTGTCCCCAAACTCCTTTCTTACCACTTCGACGCGCTTACGAGCAGACACAGTCGAATTTTTCGATAAGGTTTCTCATCTCTACCCCGTTCCTTCCGCGAGTTGGTACTTTTCCCCCCTCCTATTCATCCATCAGAGGGGTTTTGCTGGAACGCAACGCGACGAATTTCCCTGTTCAGATATGTCCTTCCCTCTTCTGTTGAAAGACTTCTTGCCGTCGCTCCCTGTCAGACCCATGGACCTTTTTTGGCTTTACATGGTTCCTTTCACCCCATCCTCCTTGCCCCCTTCCCCTTTATACCGCCTACGGGTATGGCGAAACAATACCGCTTGTCGACTTTTTAGGCGCATTTGTGTCAAAGATTGGCTCCAGATGTGATCGAATTTTCCTCTCGCCGTTTGGAGCTTCCCCCCATTGATATTAGCATCGCGTTTTTCCCCCCCTTTGACACCCCTCCACCCCCCCCCGCCCCGATTCGTCCCATAATTATTTCCTCACAACGAGGCTTCTCAGTGATCGGGCAGTCCTATCCCGTTTGACCTCATCCCCCCCCTGTCCTCAGTATTTCTGAGCAAACACGGAATGATTACGAGTTTTAGCCAAACCGGCTTTCGAATCCTTGGCCTTTCTCATGATTTCCCCCCTCCTCTTACCTACGTTCGGGTCGGGGCCTCCGTCCCTTCTTTCTCCTTTTTTGTCCCGGAATCATGCGTACCTCCCCCCGCGTCTTTCCCCCGGGTTACTGCCCACAGAGATCACTGAAACTTTCCGGTGTCGCTACAGCGTTGTCGCGCTCCCTGACCGCCTCTCCTCCTGTGGATTTCGCGCAGGACTTTTTGGAGAGGCCACTTTTTTCCCCCCCTTCTTCCTTGAACTTTAGCACACAATAGTCGACTGAGGCTACGTCTTCCTCAAAGCACTAGTTGAAGGGTCACTTGGCTTTTTGCTATTTATTTGGATGCATACGAGCCCCTATCACGTTCCTCCCCTTTCCTCTTTCGAGTTCTCCCCCAACTTTTTGTGAATTAACCATCCCAAATTACAAAGTGATATACCAGCCCCCTTTTCTTCAGTTTGAGATGCACAGGCTGGTAGCCTTTTTTCCCTGTCGTTCTTTTCTCCCGAACCGCGACTTCCGCTTAGGCTGTGATCGTATACCGCACCCTCAGTGCCATCCGCACGGTCCCATTACCCTGGATTTGCTGGCGATGCGTCTTCCATTGTGGCGCGCCCCCCCCCTCTCCACCCTTGCTCTTTTCCAGGATGACAGCCCCCGATCTTGGCGACATAACACCTTCCCATTGCATCCCCACCAGGTCTTTTTCTTTTCCTCTAAGGCCTACCCTCCTGTTCTTTCCGACCCCGCGAAGCCGTTTTCACGCCAAGGCGGCCCAAGTTCTGATTTGAGCGTCTAAAAGTGTTTTTTTTTTAAGTTGCTTCGGCGGTTTAATTTTTTCTCTACCCTCGTGGCATCTTGTTGGCCGGCTTGTTCATCGCCTTCTTCCGAGATAAGGAGGGTCATCTCCCACCGAGCCGTGGGAAGAGAGATGTCTTTCTTTTAATCCCCCTCCAGTCCACCGTCTCCGAGCCATGGCGTGACCCTTGATGCGGTGGGAGCACAGCGCAGGCTACACTTTTCTTCTGCCTCCCTGGTTTGCGCATTCCCTCTCAGTAACCCATTTCCGTGGTGTCACGGCGTTGGGTATAGTCCGGTCTCCCCCTCAAAATGGAGATCGCAGACACATCTCCTAATTAGACTGGTTTTTTTCCCTTTTTTCCGATTTTTTATCCATTTCAGCCCCCCCAAAGACGTACCTCTATAACGGCTGCCTTCGTTCGAACCCCAGATGACCCTAAGGATCGGAATCTGGATTCGGATTTGAGGTCAGGCAAATCTCTATTGTAATATCCCCCTTTTTTTTTTTTCTCTGTCATGCCCTTAGGGACCCTCCCTCTTGCAGTATGATCATTATGAAGCTTGTTTAAACAGCCCTCGCCAATTTATGGTTTTTTGAGCCTACTTTTCCCACTCGTACTGGCATAGCGTTCCTTTTCTTCTCTTGTTTCCCTTCCTTCATTCGTTTACTTCGGCACCTTCAGAGAACACCAACCGTATCCCACAGGATGTACCCCCCCCTTTCTCCCCCCCAGAGGAAGGTCTCCAATTTAGTAGTCTAGAGAGTTTCCGCTTCTTCAAAGCCGTGATGCAGCGACGCCGACTTTGGCAATTTTTAGGCATGACCTGTTGCGTCGCCACTTAATTAAAGCCTATTTTTCTAGATCCGCTTGTAGTCTTTTTCTATGAGTGTTACTCCCAGATCTTTGCAACAGAAGTTTTTCCTTCTAATGTAGCAACGGCCGGCCGATGCCACTTCCACTGTCGCCCACTCTGCTGTACTCTCCCTCTCTCTTATGTCACAGTGGCTCTTGTCAACGTTTTTTTTCGTCGGCATTTAGTAGAATGATAGACCCATAATTCTTGTGTGCCACCTGCGTTCTAACCCCTATCACCCCCCCTTCGATATCCTCCAGTTTAAGGTTGATCAGGATCGCACAGGCAGAGCACCCATACTCGAAACGTGGACAGTTTTTTCCACTCTGGAGAGCTTGTGCCCGTGTTCCTCCTCCTCCTTCTCATCTTCCCAGACGCAGGGTCTTTAGAGTCCCCATTTCCCCCTTCAGCAAATTTCTACGTATTCTCAATTCCCTACGGGATTCTCCGCGTGTTGAGTTTATCGGGGAACACGTTTTGCTCTTCCCACTTTGGTTTCTGAACCTCGAAAATTGAACAGGCTCTCGCCAAGCCCTTTTTCCCCGTTTATCAGATCGCCCAGCACACTGTCTCACCACCTTTCTCCCCTCCCTTTATAAAGCCGCCGTGAGTTTTGGTGCTTCAGAACCAGCCTTCCGTTTTTTCTTTCCGATTGCACCTTTTGCTTCCCCCGAATAGCTCCCTCTCTCGCGATGCTAGCCAAACGGGGTCCCCCCCCACCTGGCCCAGGATAATGATTTTTGTGTTCTTTGGCTATAGGGTCGGAAAGTTGCCGAAACACAGGTCCAACCCAAGGTTTTGTTTTTACCTTACGTTTCTTATTCAACACCCTGCCTCTCCGGATAGGAACTAGGCCCTAAGTTGTTGCTCTCATCCTTGCGAAAGCCGGGGCTCCCCCAGCTTTTTTAGAATAGGTTTCACCCTTTTTTTACTCTAAGTAGACTAATCGTTCTTCTAAGGATTCTTCTATTTTTAGAGTGGCGTGCGGGCCCCCCTCGGATGACGGTGTCCCATAGCGATTCCAATTCTTTATTGCCTTTCTTTGTTCCTGTTTGGTTGAGGGATCCGTTTTTTCCCCAAAGCTCCCCCCCCCCCCCCCCATCGACTACTCTGTTTTGCCCTTTCAATAACCCCCCTCTTCTCTTATTTACTTTCAGTTCCTCTGGACTCCTACATAGCAGACGACTTAACACGGGTTTGAGTTTTTTTATGCTAGGATTTGGGATCCCTGTCCTCCTCCTTCCCTTTTTCCTCCCTATTTAGGATGTACCAGGATGACATGAGCCCCCATTCCTTTTAACAGAGAGCTTAGGTTTGGACCTCTCTTTCAAATGGTTTTGGCCATGTCGTCGTATCCTCCTGAAAAAGATCTTCATCCCCTCTCATTTGCGGTTCTTTCAATGAGACTCCCTCTCCAGATTTTGGTGCCGATGCACTTCTCCTGAAGTCCCTTTCTTTTATCTCCTTCCGGCCGGCGCGGCCTTCGCCGAACTTAGGTTCCGAAAGAACAAGGCCGTCCCCACTAGCACGTTTAAGAGTCTTTGCACCTCTATTCCAGCTCGCCCCCTCTCCCCCTGACAGCTTAGTCATTATAGATGCGAAAAGATCCTTTTTTAAAGACACCGGGCCTTTTCGATTGCTCGATTTCCTGTTTCGCCCTCATCTGTTACCACGGAGACCCCTTTCCTCCTTTCACCTTGGAGAAGACTCTAACGTATAATCTCTTTGCTATAGAGGCTCTTTGTTGGAGATTTTTACAGTATGTTCCGCGCGCCGATTGACTTCCATATTCTTCGCACCCCTCCCCCTAGTCCGGTAAATTCCTGATAGAAGCTGTTGCCCGTCGTTTTCGAAGATTTACGCAATGCGACGAATTTGCAGAGGCAATTCTCTTTTGGACATCTTGTCCCTTTCTCTTCTGGCAGTGTATCTTTCCCCGCAGCGGTCTGCTCACACGAATCTTATTCCAGTCCCAGGCGTGAGTGTTAGTTTACTCGCTTGCTTCCCTTTGAATTCGCTTCTCTTCCCCCCCTTCAATGATGCGCTCTAGCCAGTCCGCGCGAGAGCTTCTTTCAGGACAACAAGTTCGCCGTGGTTTAAAGCCGCTCTGGACAGTCTTTTATTTTTTCTCCTGAAATTGCTAACTCGGCATCTTCCAGCGTCGGTATGACGCCTACGACCTCCACCATCTTTGCTTTCCTTTTGTCCGTCGGAATATGAAGTTCTTTTTGCTGCCCTTTCTTTCTTTCCCATATTTGCCTCAGACGTACTTTTGGATGTTGAATTGCCACCCCCCTTTTTGAGGAATTCTCTCCCCTTTTTTCCCTCCACCTGACTCAACACTTCTCCCTTCTAGCCGACCTTCCGAACAGAACGGGTTCCTGCCGTTTATTTTCTCCCCCCCCTGTATTTCCCAAGTTTTGGATTTTTGTCCGACGCGGAACCTTCTGCCACTAAGGTCTCTTCCTCCGGTAGATTTGACTCTTTTATCGCGCGATTTCTTCCCCACTTCCCGTTCCCTTGCGCCCCCCTTTATGTAAACATGTTGGTATTTTTTCACGCAATTCGTCTTCCCCCCTGATCGAGAATTGGTGAGGGACGCTATAGATCTTTTCACCCCCTCTTTTGTTTTGTTGATGTCTCTCGCTTCCTCCGTCAAAAAGGATCTCCGGTGAGGTCTTTCGGGCAACTTCTGTGGAACTCCGGGTAGACCGGCGCAACTTTCCTTCCTTAGTCGGAGCGGAGACCCTCTTATGTCCCTTCCCACCGCTGCGATCTCTGCTTTTCCCCCCTAATGGTTACGACTCTCCCACCCCAGAGACAGCCAACCCCATATCCGTTTAGCCCGCTGCGGGCTTTGTCTTCTCCAGAGTACAGGACTTGACAGCCCCCCTCTTATGGCCTAGTCACCCTTTAGAGTTTTAGCCCTGATTTTCATGACTCCGGCTGGTCTAGGTTGCCTTTCTCAACGGCCGATCCAAGTTCTCCCATTTGAGCAAAGTCCCCCGGCGGGGCCCTCATAAGCGTACCCCGGTAATGATCCCGCCTTTCCTCATGCAATCCCTCATAGTCTTCATGAAACCCTAGTTTTTCTACCTACCTCGTGTCCTTTTGCGCGTGGGCATTTCTTTCGACCATCAAGTAACTTTTTCAATTCCCCGAGCTTATCTTTTCTTTTTCTTTCTGATCGCAATGGCCGGAAGAAAGAGTCTGTCCTGACTGCTGCTCCTTGGGCATACATCTCCATCCATTCTTTAGGGGGGATCTCTCCATTTGTCTCCCTTTATGCTGTCCTGACTTCTCCTGTCTCCCCTTCCTCCTCCCATTTTAAACAATCATTTGTTACTCCCTGCGGGTTTGACCCACCTCCCGCCTCCAAAGCGCCATTGCCCAAGCTTCCAGCCTAGAGGGGAACTTTTTGTTTTTTACCGCTGAGATTATTCGGTCCCCCGTGCCCCGCGGCTACGACATTGCACCACTGAGGAGGATTTAGTATTTATGTCGTTTCTAATAGGGTATTTCCCCCCTCCTCTTATCCCTTGAGCTAAGACCTCTTTATGAGTCCCCCCTTTTTCCCCGTCAAGGAGTTCTTGATCACGGTTATCAGTAGAAGAGGTCCTTGCCCACACTTTCCCTCACACTGCTTTCAGTTCTCCGTCCCGGGCCTACTTCCCTTGGGCGGGTCCTTTTCTCCCTAGAGTGGGTTTTGGTCGCCCGACTTTCCTTCTTTCTCTTCCTTTATTCATAGAGCCTTAGAATCAAGTCTTTAGTTCCTAAGCTCTGTTCATCATTTCCCCTCCTCCCCCCTTTTCAATCTACGTCTCTCTTGACGAGCTTTCCCGTGAGACTTTGAGCGAAGTTCGGATTGCCCTTTTTTGACATCTACCAACTTGTAAACCTGTCGTCCACCTTTTTAGCCTGTCCTTCTGATCTCTAAAAGGGAACTCGCCTGTTCCTCTTTCAGCCCTAATGGGCTGCTTGACTTGCGATGTCTCAGTCTTTCCTTCTAAGTCAAAGTGGGATATGATGTTTCGACCCAGCTCGGTCTTTTTCCCCCCCTTTCTCCCCCTTTCTCGGACGTCTGCTGGAGGACACTTTTTTCCCCTCCTTTTTTCTATGGAATGAAGGCCTTTTGATCCGGCAGAATTGAACCGGAGCCCCCCCTCCTTAACGAGGGGATGTTCGCCCCACCTACCTCACCTACGACGTTTGAAAAAGTTTTCATCTGAGGTTTCCTTGGTAGATCTCAATTTCCCCAGAGGTAGCCTTGCTCCTCCATTTCCCTGTCGTTTGTGTGGTTATTGTCATTTGACACCACCCTTAGTCCCGAAGGATTGCGACCAGTTCTTTGTCCCCTGACACCTTCCAACCTTTTCCCAAGTAAAGTGCTACCACTAATGAATTCGATATACAACCGTTCCCTCTTCTCCCAGGTAAAGCACTCTCCTTTTTTTTTGCAATAAAATCTATCATCTTGCGGCGACCACAACGTGCCTCTTTTTTTTTTTTTTTTTTTTTTTGGAGGCAAGTTAGAGTTTTAGCGGCCAGGTTCCCTTCCTCGACTGCACTGATCAAAACATGCCCCCCTTTACCTCTTTTGACCTGTGGGGGCCCCCCCTCCCTTCTCGGATTGAGTTTTTCCCGACGACTTTTCCTCTCCACCCAAGGTGTGAAAGCGTGAGTCCTTCCAACCCTATATTTCAGCGAAACCCGAGCCGGTGATCCTCTCTTTCGTGGCCGTCTTTGACGCTGATCTGTAGCGAGTTTCTCCCGGTCCGGAGCGGTGTATCTTTTCCTTCTTGAGTCTTACCCCCCCCTTCGGAGACCGTTCTACTTCTTTCCCCCTCTTAGTTTCGTCCCGTGGCACGTTTTGACCTAGATCGTGTTTCCTTACTTTTCATGCCCTGCTCTTCGGTACCTTTTCTCGTTCGATGGGACCAAGGGTGTGAGCACCACCCCGTGACCCGACTTCGTTACGCTATTCCCTCCTTTCCTTGCTTTTTTTCAACGTTGCAATTTCCGTGAAGCCGGCTGGCCCGTCTTCGCTTGACGAAATCCCCCACGACTGTCACCGAGGATCAGGCTGATTATGATTACCTCCCCCCTTCTGTTTCCCCGCCGAAACGGCCACCTACCCCTCCTTGGTCCTTGCCAGGGTCGCTCCCCCTCCACTTTTTGCGATCCATTTCCTCCCCTGCACCACCATGATAGCGTTTTGTCGCCCCTTCCACCATACACCACAGGTGGCTTTGAGTGCCTTTTTCCTTCCTGCCGCTGATGCGTTCCATCCGACAGACGGCCCTCCCTGATGCCCCTTGCTGATCGTCTAATCCTCAGCTGACCTGGCAGTTCAGTCTTCTTCCTTTGGCTACCTTCGACTACCCTTTGTAGGCGCTTGCGTCTATCTGAGTTTTATTTGAGGGGCACATCCAGTTTTCTCGCCACCCCCGATACAAACCCCCCCTCTTGGCCCTTCTTCAATGCTTCTGGTTTTCCTCCCACCCACGAATTCAGTCGACGGTCGCAACCGCGGCGTAGCCATCACTTGAGTCCGCACACCTGACCACGCCTCGATCCCCCTTTTTTTTGTCTCCCCTGAGTTGTTTGCCTTTCGCCAGCTGCCTTTCCCGACTAAAGCAGTCCAGGGTCGTACCTCGTTGACTTTGTTTTTTTTCTTGGCCGGTTTGTCGCCCCCACGAAATGAGAAGATGTAGAACCCGCGACTTTCCAACGCGGTTTCTTTTCGTCCCCGAGTTTTCGCATTTTCTGCCGCAACCACCTGCCGCGATAAAAGGCTCTTGGGAGGAGGTGAAATGACTGAAGTGAATATTCTCTCCTCTTCGTTCAGCTTCTTTCGATATTCGGTTTCCCTGACGGTCCATATCCTTAATCAATTAAGTTTTAGAGAATGAAGACGGAAGAAATCCACCCATAGTTATCCGGTATGTCTAGTCTTCTTTCCCCCTTCCCCCCCTCCTACCTGTCCCCCTCTCCGGTCGCGTCGACTTCTTTGCGGACTCCCTTCTACTGATAAAATTTTAAAAAGACGAGTTTAGTCGTGAGCAGGCCCCCCCCGTTTTTTTTTGCTCGTCCGGCCTAGCAACCCTTTTACCCGCCCTTTTCAACCTCCCTGGATTCTGACGCTGCCTTTTAACTTACGGCTTTGTGCGAGGACCCTTTCTCTTTCCCCCCCCCGTTCTTGTCCCCAGGGACTCATCTTTTTCGCTTTGAACTTTCTCTTTTTTCGCCAAGGAAGGAAGTAGCTTCTCCTCTGCCCCGCTGTTTTTTGAGATGGACCCTGCTGGCTAATGCACTAACCATTTTTTCCCCTGCCGCTCGCGAACCCGCAGACACGGTCTTTCTCTCTTATAACTGGTCCCTCCGAAGATATCCTGCCCTGTCCCCACTTGATTGGATCACCGATGCCTCGCTGATTGACGAAGTCAATTTTCTTTTCCTTGGTTCGGACCACTATCTTCTGATTTCTAGACCGTCCCCAACGCCACCTGGTGGGTGGTCCTTTTTCTTGTTGAGCGACACCGATTATGAGAAGTGAAATGGTCCACGGTATGTGGACCATTCCTCTTCCTTACAAATCTAACGCGAGGGTACCTTTCCCCCCTTTTCCTCGGCAAGATGTTTCTCGGCTCCCTTATAAGTAATAGCTTTCTTTCACGTAGCGGGTATCTCGTTCCCCCAGACGATGGCCCCACACGGCTACGTACTTGCCTTTCTCCCCCCCTTCATTTGGGTTTGACTCGTAGAGATTGCGTTAGAGGGCAGTGTGCTTACAAAAGGTGGCTCGGAAGACCCCACTTTTTCTTCAATGCTCTTTCTTCCCGTCTTCAAGCTCCGATAGTCGTAAACCCTTCCTCCCCGGTGACGACACTATCTCCCCTAGAAGTGGGTGTCGCGAAAAAAAGCCAATTTTCTTCAAGAACTCTCGCGAACATCTTCTCTTTGTCGCCTCTCTCCCCCTTTATCATTTCGCGCCTCACACTTTTGGATGATTTTAAGGACCCCAAAAGGTAACGAGATTTTGAGTCTTACCTTCTTTAAGGTTAAATATTCCGATAGGACTCGTCCACTAACCTTTCTGCGTTGATACCTTTCATTTGACTCGCTCTCCATCGCCTTGCGAAGGTGCCGGAGGAATTTGCGATTACCCCTTTTCTCTTCCCTCAGGGACTCTTCCTTTATCTTCCCCTTGCCCCTCCTTCAGCTTCCCTCCGCGGTGTATATGCCGCTTCCTTAGGTTTTCGGCAATCCCTAGTTGTGACCTTTCTTTCTTGGGGTATACACCTAGTAGGCACACTTCTCTCCGATGGTAGTTCCCTTTCCCTAACCCCCCCCCAGCCTGTTCGGCGAAGGAATTATAAAAGACGCCCTATAGGAGGAGACGCGTCCCGTCCGCAGCTTCTTTCAACAAGGGTGCGCTGTATTCTTGTAGTTGTTAGTCCATTCCCCTAGTTCGCGATCTTCCGTTGGCCCGGATGGCAAGATCATTTTCACTAGCATAAGTCTTCCTTCCTGAGCCTCCCTCTTACTCGCTTGAGTTGCACATCAGGTGCTGACCTGAGAGGTACGCGCCCGACCGAAGTCTCCCGAGCTTGCTTATTTCCATCGCCCGGACGGCGACCCTACGGGTCCCCCCACAGTAGCTACTTTTTTTATGCTGCGGCTGCCCTTTTCTTCTTCCGGCAGTCTCGGCCGATTTTCCGCCTCTTTTGTTGACCCTTTTCCCGCTTTTGCGAACGTCCCAGCCCCACTGCCTGCACAGTGGAGAACCCGAAACGTCACGGAAGTTTTCACGATACCCGAGCCCATGCCTCTCTCTCCTCCCTTCGTCATCAGAGAGACTCATCAACATCAAGACTTTCTCGCCGCCCGGGCATCCGGATCTGTCCCTTATCTGTTCTTGCAGAAGCTTTACCCACCCGAGACTGGCGCAGTGGATTACGGCAAGACGTACGCGAAAGGAAGATGGTAACGACTGCCGCGCCACTCATTCGCGATTCTCATTTTTCTCTTATCTCGTATTTTTTCCTTCCCCAGATGCCGGTTCTACCCCCCCTGCCTCGCGGCTTCTCCCTCCGACGGTAGGACCGTCTAGAAGATTTCTTCTGATATGAGGCATCTCGACGCCCTTCCACGGTTCCCCCGGCTTTTTGCCCTTTGCGCAAGGAAGCCTTTTGCGTGCATTTTTAGGTCCCTCTTGATGCTTAACCCCTTCCTGTGACCGCGATGTACTCTTCGATCTTCCGGCTCGTGGATCATCTGAAAGTCGTTTTGATCTTCCCCCCTCAAATATTTCCTGTATCTCGTCGCGCAGCCGCAGGGAGCGTCGGCCCCTCCCCAGTCTCGGGGCATCAAGCCGCTTCTCCGTTGAACCAGCCCTTGTTTTTGAAGGCTAACTAGATTCCCCGGTTCTTAGGGACAGCGCCGTATCACGACGCTCTTCTGGCCGTTGACGGCGTTCCTGCATGAGGCGGTGTTGCTTTGCTGACCTTGAACCGGGTGTCTTCTCTAAGATGAACAGGGGATTCTTTGATGTATCAAACAGATTAAGCTTCAAGCCCTTAGTCCCTTATTCCAAATGTGAAGCCCATTAGAGCTTTATCAGCAGGGGGTCCCGCCGTCTAACGCCTTCGCGTTTCCCTGTACTCGATAGCCTTTCCGAGGGGGGCTGGTTGGAGAATTTTTTCGTCCGAACCGCCTCGCACCCCGATCTTGCGTTAGAGCTCTGAATGTTCCCGACGCTCGCACATCCCGTTCGCCGGTTCTCCACGGGATGTCCCAAGACAGTTGGCACTGCCGAACTCTCCTGGTAAGATCCCGAAGTTCTTTT
>Ga0179591_1321699_pt1 | contig 18397 bp, 30 predicted proteins | sample CZOMad2_1_08_16f_FD_182891 | JGI IMG/M metagenome (GOLD analysis project Ga0179591, IMG submission 182891) | Vadose zone soil fungal communities from Angelo Coast Range Reserve, California, USA - CZOMad2_1_08_16fungal (PacBio error correction) | ecosystem: Environmental > Terrestrial > Soil >... | reverse complement strand
CCGCCGCCACAGGTCCTTTTAGTAGACTGAAAAACTCATCCCCGTTATGGTCTCCCTTTTCCTTTTCGTTGTCAACCCTTTCCCCCACACTGGTTTTGGACGAACCTTTTTCCTCCGAAGAGCTTTTTATCGTATTCAAAAAGACCTCTTTTTCCAACCTTCCCTTTTCTTTTTTTGTCTAGAGTTTAAGTATAATTTTTTTTACACGGGAGGACTTTGGGTAAAGAGGCCTTTTTTTCCTTTTTTTTTTTTCGGGCCGACAACCTTTTGTTTCTTTTTTACCCCCCTAACTGAGTCCCTATGTACTGACAGCATGTGAATAGGATTCGTGCTTTGGATTAGGTTCTTCTGTTTCCCACCTGAGGTCCCGACTTTATGTCCAACACTTCCCCCCCTCCCCCCACTTTTCGCCCACGCACCTTTCACCGGTTCGAACCCCCCTGGTGTTCAGTCGCCGTTTGCACACTGTTTCAGTTAAGACGTTTTTTTTCTGGTCATCTTCTCTTCCCCGAAGCCCCCCGGTCAACAGTGGCCCACCATACTCTGCTCTCGCCTTTCCTTCCCAAAAGGACTATCACTCTTCCTACATAATAGGACAATACCTGCTACTTCCCCCGCTAGGGTGACTGGTGCTTCCGTCTCCTAACCCCCGCAACGCCTTCAGATTAAGAGAAAGCATATTCGCTGCTCCTTTGGGCGGTCCCCAGTATTGTCCACGTCTATTCTTTTTTTTCCCCCCCCTTCCGTTCCCCACCCCCCCCCCGTTTGGATAGTTCGGCCGCCTCCCGGATCCCGGGCATGGACTTCCGTGGGGACACCGAGGAGTGCCTAGCTGACCCCCGCACCCAGTCGAGAGATCCCTTCGCGTGGTTGTCCTTCATTCTTTTCTAACATGAGCTAGTGCAAGTTCTCCCCCCAGTCAAAGTCAATACTATATCTTTTTCCTCTCTCCCGTTGTTTTTTTTTTCTCTATATTTCACTTGTTCTTGACCGAGAAGTGTCCGAGCCGCCTTTTGTTTCCCCTCCCTTTTGTAAAATCCCCTTTTGACGGATTGCTTTTTCTTTCTTTCCTTTGTTTGTCCTGGTTGGTTCCCTAAAAAATGGTTTCTTTTTGGCCCGGATCCTTGGCCTTTTGGATACTTTTTTCCTCTCGGCCCGTGAGTCCAGGACCCCTTTCCTTGGGCGGTTTCTTTGACATTTGTTTATATCCGCGGTGACTTCCTTTCCCATTAGCCCCCTATTTCTTTCCTTCCTTTTGGTATCTTGGTACCCCTTTTTTGTCGAATGTATTGTACTTTCAAGCCGTTGTCCGGTAAAGACCTCCCACTGCCCCGTCCAGGAAGGTACGTCCACTCCGCCGCCGTGCAGGCCACGGCCGAGGCGCTCTTGGCCAGGCCCCGCGTCTCGTTCACAAGATCTTGCTTCCGTCGACTCGACTTCCCGCCGTTTTACGAGTGTTGTTGTCCCGCCCCCAGCTTCTTCTTTATGTTTTTGGACACTTTTTGTTAGATTGGCAGGCTCCGCTGTTTGAGTTTAGCTTCGCCCGCCCCCAGTCCCCTTTTTGCTGTCCTGCCCGTGCCCCCGTCTTTTTTTTTCCCCCTTTTTTCGAAAGTTGGTTTTCACACCGATTTCCGCTTTCTTTCTTGTGCTTCTTGAAAACTTTGCCATTGAAGGTCGTGACCTTCCCCTTTCCTCCCCCCTACCCACCATTCCTAGATTTGACCTTGTATGCCTCTCACGACGCCGTCCCCCCGGGAAAACTTGTTTTGGGTTCTTTTGTCTGACACCACCCCCCCCCCCCCCCCCCCCCCCCCCCCCCCCCCAAACCCCCCCCCCCCCCCCCAAAATGGCTGTCTCCGCTCCCCCTCCCCTTTCGCAGCTATGACTGACCAGATAAACCAAGGACGTCCTCCCCGATTTGCCTCTCGCCTGAACGCTTCGTGGATTTTCGACGTAGCTTTCCCCTCTTTCTGTTTTACTTACCTTTTTTCTCCTTCCCGCCCGCCTAACTGTGCGGGGTTCCGGGTGATGTTGCCCCAGGCCTGCTTGATCCGTGGCGATTTACTGTGCTGGATTCCTTTTAAAAGGCGGAGCCCTCCTCAATGTTTCCGTCCGGGGTAACAGTCCCTTTCTTTTCTAGTGGTTTGTGACGTCTTTCCCCGTCTGAGAGTTCTTTTTTGTTGACGATTGAAAAAGATGCTCTTTCCCGGCTCGGTTCAGGTTTTTTTTGCGGAGCGCCCCCCCCCCTGTTTGAGAGACTTTCGTTTCTGGGGCGTCTTCCCGAATGCTTCGTGCGTGGGATGCTTCGTCTGACCTGGGACCGTTTCCTGTTTTCTCCTGCTCGGATTCCCATGCAGTGAGTGACTAGACCAACTGGCCTTCATTCCGTTTCTGCGGTCCGTCCTTCCCACTACCTAGTTAGCCTTCCAGTCTTTCTAAGAGGTTTTTGCCCCTCCCCCTTCCCATCCTAAGCGTTCCTATAGACTTTTGGGTGGCCCATCCATCAGCCCCATTTTTGGATTTCGCGCCCCCCCCTCGCCAGACATCTAGGTTTTTGAGATTCCCCCCTCAGACCTTCTCAGTGCTACACGTACGTCTTTTTTCTTCCTGCACGTTCATCTCGCCCGGTCTAACCTCCCCCCCACCCCAGTTTCGTGTTTTTTCCGATTGATTTTGCCCTCCCTTTTTTCCATCTGAGTCTTTCGGTCCCTTGCGGCTTTGAGATTTCCGTCGCGAGGGCATCTCACCCATCTGGCCCTCCTACGCATTCTCCTCCTTTCCCTCGCGGTTCGCCCAAGCTTTTTTTTGCGTTCTCTTCACCCTCTGATTAACCTCTTACATCTCCCTCCCTCAGGTAGGGATTCCCACGTTCCAACGACTGTCGACCATTTCGAGACGCCTGAACCGGCCCGCAAGCGTGCCCTCTTGGTTCCCCCGTTCTCTCCACCCTGAGGCTTTCTCCCACGCGTCTGTAAGGCTTTTTCTCGGTTTTTTTTTCCTCCAGATTTTTTGGAGGATTTTTCCTCTGACTCCTCTGCGTTGTCCACTCAACGTGTTGGTGTAGTTTTTTTCTAATCAGCGAGACTGTGAACGAGGTTCGTCGCCTTTGCGTTACTGTTGCTTTTAGACCCGACTCAAGTTTCACAGTCTCCCCATATGGTCCCCAGGTCCCCCAGTCTTTCCCCACCCTTCCGACCTCGGTTTACTTTCACGGAATCCAGGCGTCTCGTCGGCGTTCCTTATCTCTCCGAAGACCTCTTCTTTTCTTCTTTACATGGTCTCTTTCTCTTCCTTCCGAACTATTTTGGTCAACGAGTCAACGCCTCCAGTTTTTTTCTGCGCCCTTTTCTGCACAGTACCTGGCTTGAACCCGACTTTTCTGTCCCTCGCCGGAAACATGGGGTAGCCTCGGGCTTTGACTACTGTATTTTTATCCATTCCCTGTATTGAGTGATTTTTTTCATTGCGCAACCCTCGTTCTAAACTTTGATTTACGGTTTTCTCCACCGCCAGATGGGCCCGTTCTTTTGGTGTTTCCTTCCTGCGGCGTCCACGGTGTTTTCTGAGTTCCTCTGTCGGTCGCTTTTCCCCCCGAAATGCCTCCCCGGTTCCAGTGGACGCATTACCTAGATATTAACGATTTTTTGAGCCTTCAAGGCCTCTGACAGGGAACGTGGTCCCGTTGGTTCAGCCCTTATCCCTTTTTTCCTCCCTTGCATGCTCGGGCTTTCCCGTTACTGGTGTAAGTTTCTTTAGTCGAGTAACCCTGGTTTAGGGGCACCCTGTGCATTACCTCTTGATCGGGTGCCAATACAAGAAAGGATTTTAAGGTTTGATTTTTTTCTTAGTTTTTTTACGTACGCTGAATTGGCTAGAGCCAGCGGCCTCTGCCCCGCGTTCGTTCTTTTTGCGCATTTGTTGGCTACCGTTTCTTTCTTGTCGGCCTCTTTTTTTCGGTCTGTCCTTGAGCTCTCGCTACCATCTTTGTGGTACCCTCCAGTGGATTTGATTGCGAAGCGCTCGTATGTTTCTTGGCTTGGTTTCCCCCTTGAAGGAGGCGTTTCTACAAACTGTAGGCTTCCTGAAGGGGCCCCAAGTGGCCCTCTCATGTCTTCCTCCCCAAGGGGTTTCTTTCTGGCTAATGTTCCCCCTACTTTAGGCGTGGTGTTTTCCTCGTGGGGATCTTGAACACCCCCCACCTGGCCTTCAGCCTTCCTCGCTTCTTTTAGTTCCCAGCCTTACTGAAACCCAACATTTCTTGGCCTTCCCCTGGTTCAGTTCGCGGTGCTTCTTCTTTTCCCCCCCCGCAACCTAACGGCCAAACTTCCCTGAGCCTTGCCCCCCCAAGTATCGTGGGGGAGCATCGCAGAGAATTTTTTTTTTTTTTGTAGTTCTCGCCGTGCCCCGGGCCCCGTCCCCAACGAGTTGTGTCCTCCCCCCCCCCTTTTTCTGTCGATTGAGTTTTTTTTGTTATTTCTGGAGTCACAAGACGCACGGTTGTGGTAGATTGCCCCCTTGTCTTCTCCTTTCTTTACGCGCCCCCCCCCACGAATGTTCTCCCTCCCCTCTATTCACAATTGATCCGCTGTTGTTCCCTCCCTAAGGAGTGGTTTCAAGGCCAGACTCTGTCCCCAGTGCAGCTTTTCCCCTTTCCTCGGCCGTTGGTGCTTCTCTTTCGCCCAAATGGAAAGATTAGTCCGATTTCCCCCAGTAGTCCTTTCAGTCTCCTTTTCTTGCTGCTTTGATGGCCTCTCGACCATGTTCCTTGTAGTTCTTTTTAGTGTACCCTCTCCCCGCCCTTTGTTCGTGCTTAGATTTTTTGTCTTTCCGCCCCCGTGCCATTAGTCCTCTAACCGAGTCGATGCCGAAACTTCTCGTCATCGTTACAGGCTCTCTCAATATCCACGGCTCTTTCCCCTACGTGTCAGGGTTTTTTTCACCTTTCCCCCTGTGCCGGAACTTCAACACCTTGTCTCCCCCCAGTTCGCACGTTTTTTTTGGGTTTTCGAGTTTTCTTCAACACAGTCCCCTTCCGAACTTTGCAAACAGCTCCGAAATTGTCGTTTTCCTTTCACCCGCGCCCTCTTCTTTCTCGCCTGAGTTTTTTTCCTACTTGCTCCCTAAACCAAAATGTTTGGTTGTGCAATCTCGGTTCCCCGTTTCGAGTGCTCCTTTTTACCAACCTGATGGACGCTTGCATGTACAACTGTAGAATTTCGTCCTCTTTTGTCCTTTAGGCTTTACTTGCCTTCCCGTGCTACAGTACCTGATGACCAGGCCTCTTTTCCCTACGTGATCCCATGTCCAAATGCTAGTAGTAGTATTGTTTAGCGTGTTCAAAGGTTTCCCTTCCCCCCCTGACTTTTTCTGTTTTTCCTCTTGATCTACTTTCCCTGATCTCAACATGCCATAGGCCCCGTTGACCCGTCCCCCCCCACCCACCCCCTTCTCCCTTCTTGTATCCACTGATAGTGCTGTTCATTAAAGACTGTTTTTACGCCGACTTTTTTTCCCCTACATTTCGGTCCTTTCAATCAATCATTTTTTTTTGTCCGTTCCTTTGCCCCCATGGCCTGTTCGCTGGAACCGGCGATGCTTCCCCTTGTCTTGTTGGTTCCTTTCCCCTTTTTTTTTTTTGTTTTTCATAGTTTACTGATTGATAACTTCCTTACCAAATGACCTTGTTAATCTTGCCCTGACTTTCTGTATTTTCTTTTCCGTTTTCTTTTCGTGGGTTGTCGTACTTTTTTTTTCTTTAGTGTTAACCTTCCCAGAACGAAGTCTGCCGACTTTTTTTTCCTCACTCCAGGGGGTAAGTAGGTGGATTAGTTTTTTTTGTTTTGCGATCAGCCATCTTGCGTCTTCCCCTCTATCCCATTAACTTTACACACCTGTCCAACCATTTTTTCTTTTGTCTTTAACCTCGGACCCAAGGTCACCTACCACAATAGGAGCTTCTTTGAGGTCCCTGTCCCCTGTTGTGGGTTAAACCAACCAGCCTTCCCTTGAGTTCGTCCCGCCAAGTTCTGAAGCTTGTCCCCGCAACACCTAGATATGGGGTTTTTTTCTCGCCAATGGTCACCCCGGCTCCATCTTTCCCCCACCGACAGATATTACCCGGATCCTGAAAACAAAATGGATCCCGAATGACGGAGTCCCCCCCCCAATTGGCTTCTCTCAATTCTGCTGGTTTGCCAGTTCCCTCTCCCGACCCCACCCCCGGTTTTCCCACTTTTTGGGTTTCCCCCCCCCCTCCGGCATTCCTTCAGCACTCGGAAGTCAAACTGCCCTTCTTCTCAACGAGTCTGGTCCTCGGCTTTCTTGCCCCCCAATTATGAGTTTGTTGCGATTTCACAATTCTTCCTTTCAGAATGTTCATTTCCCCAAAAGTCAGTCCCCCCCCCTGAGTGGTTCCTACAGGCTTGCTCTGTTTGCGTTCGGGCAGGGTGTTTTTTTTTTTTTGATCGGAATGATTGTCAGATTTTTTTCGTTATTTTCTAGCGTGATGGTCCCTGGCTTCTGCGACTTTCCTTTTTAGACTGCCGGGCCTCTGCGTCACTTTCCCCCCCCACGGGTGACTTGTTTTGGTGCTCCCAGGGTACCACCGAACTTTTTCTCCCATTGCTCTCCTCAGCCTAAACGTGCTGTCCTTTGGGTGTTTTATTTATGACTCGCGCCATATCCAGGGGAGATTCGGCTTTTTCTTTTCCCCTTATGTCCCCGTCCCCCCCCCTCTTTTTGCCTTCCCCCCCCCTTTCTCTTTCCCTGCTGTAGCAAGGTTCCTCTTTGGCGCTGCGGTGCTGTTACCCCCTGATCTTCCCTTCCTTCTTTTTTTCCCCCCCCAGGGACCCCTCTTCAACAAGTCTTTCTTATTGGTCCCGTGACAGAGGGCAGCCGCTGTTTTTTTCCCCCCCCCCCTCTCTTTGGCCTCTCCCTATAAAATTAATTGGATGACGTTGTGGCTTGTCTGGTTATGTGTGGTGTTGTAAAGTTCGGTTCCCCTCATAAAACCCCTCCAGCCTTGACAAATTTTTTTTTTTTCCTTCCATTCCTTTCCCTAGTCAGCCCTATTTTGTCTTTTTCTCTTGTCTTTCCAAAACGGCAGTAAGTCGGGTGACACAAGACTCCCAACTTTCTCCCTGGCATTTTTCCTGTTTCACCCCCGTGATGTCTGCTTCCCCGAAGGAATGGCGATTGGTGGGTTGGTTTTCCCCGCCGCACTCCCCCCACCTTTCTCTTCCCCCCCACCCGGGACAATCCAAAAAACGGTGCCCTAAAAGCACCGGAAGAGGTCACCCCCCTTTTCTTCTCGCGGGCCCCCTGCCTTTTCTTAGTTCTCATCCTTGTCACGTAGTGGTCAATGCGTCACGTAGTTATTTCTTGGCCCTCCCTTTTCCAACTTGTTACCGTTTAACTTTGTACCCCTCTTGGGTTGCAATTATGAAATTCCCCCCTTTGGATTAGGGTCCCCACCATTTCTACTGCCCGTCCAAACGACCTCTTGCCTGTTCATCAAATTGCAAGGGAAGGTTGGGACCTTCCCGACGACCCTCCGCCTCTTTTGTCCCTGGCTTCCGGTCTGAGGTTGTTGGAGGCCAGCGTTTTTTTTTCCAGGGGTAAGAATTTTCATTGCCCCGAACTGTCGGGGTTTTTTTTCTACGTTTGCGAACGCGCTTTTTTTTTCTCTTTTTTTTGGCATTTCTCCAATGCCCGTTAACCTCCTTGGTTTCCTTCATCCCCCGACCCGTGGCTTTCCCCGTCCCTTTTGTCCAACGCCGTTTGATAGTATTTTTCAAAGTCTACAATGAATGGTGTGCCCCTCTTTATGTTAAGGGCTCATCTTGCAACCTCCTTCCCTGCTTTTCCTTTTTTTCCTTCTTAAAACGCCATGTGTTGCTGCCCGAAAACCTTTTTGATTGGTGGCTTGACATTTTCGTCCCCCCCGACCGATTTCCCCCTTTTTTATTTCTGAGAAGCGCTGACCGCATTTTTTACACAACAAGAGCCAGTCCCTTCTTTTTGGTTCTTGCGTTGTGTTAATTTGTGTCTAATGTTCCACCCCACCCCCTCCCTGGGGTTCCCTTTTCTGTCAGTACGGTAAAACCGCTTAATTGACCCCCCCTCTTTTGTTTTGCCTTCCTGACCGTGGCCTTATCTGCTTTTTTTTTTTTTTTGTCCCTTGTGAGTTAGGTTTAACGATTTTCCGCTTCACGCCTGTTGAGCCCCGTCCGACAAAACTTATGGGCACGCAACGTGTCTGTCCCCGGCCCAGTTCGTTTTTTCCCAAACTGGACGTCCTTATCCTGTCCCCTGATTCCCGCGTTCTCCCATTTTCCCACCCTACAAACCAACCTTCACCCGTTTTTTTTTCCCCGAGGCGCATCCTTTCTTTTCCAGAAGTGTGGTTTTTTTCTCCTTTTTTGGGTTTTTTTAAGGTGCTTAGATTATGGCGAATGCTCCGGCCATCCGGTCTGCACTCTTGCTTGCTTCCGTGCTGCCCCCCCCAGGTCCCACCTTTTTGCGTGATTTGATTCCTTTGGACCCAGCACACAAACTCCTTTCCCTTTCCTCCCCGCCCTCCTTTTTTTCTGCCACCTTCCCCCTTTCCCGCCTGGTTCCAACGTCCTCCTTTCCCCTTAACACCACATCTTTTTCGGTATGAAATCCCTCGAGGTCGTTTTCCCGGTCTCTCCCTGATTAAGTTTTTTTGTTTTTTCCCCTACCTTTTTTTTTGCTAGTGGCTTTCCCCCCCCACAATTTCTTGAGCGCCAACGTCCCCGTTTTCCACGGACTTGGCTTTGGCCCCTTTTTCAAATCATTGCGGGCTTGTAGTACCCCCTTCCAAGGTTTTTTCCTCCCTAATGTTGCATCGACAAGAAACGGTTAAGGGTCTTTGACGTCTCCCGCCAACGTCCCCCCCCCTGCGAAGTTTTCCCCCCCAACGTGATGTTGCACCTGGACGGCCCCCTTCCACCGCCCTTACCCGGTTCTGTTTTCCTCGACACCCTTCCCCGGTTTTTCTCTCTTTTGCCGTCTGACTTTTTGCCTCATTCTCTGGTGACTACAAATTTGGTCCCCTCCGCTTTGTTCTTTCTCTGCGTGAGATTGTTTTAGTTGTGGAAAAAATCGTTCTTTTTTTTTTTTTTTTCCCCCCTGGTTGGGGCGCGGATAGGATTTCTTTTTCTTTTTTCTGCAAATCCGGCCCTCTCCCCCCCCGTGGGTTACCCGCCTTCCCCGTGAAATTTTTTTTTTTTTTCCCCAATAATCCGCCGGAGGCTGGGAATTGTTTTCGTTTTTTTTTGGTCCCCCTAGGGCTCTTTAGAATCATGGCCAATTTCCTCGCGTGGAAAGTTTCAAACTTTTTGACGTCTCACATTGCTTATTCGCCTTTTTGGACATCTTTTAAAAGACTTCCGTCCTTTCTTTTTTCGAAGGGCCATTTTTTCCTCTAGGTAGTGTTTCTTGGGGCCAAAAGACTTCTACCTCGTGCCATCTCCCCCGGTTTGCCCCAACCACCTGGTCTTACTCATCGGTTTGGAATCTTTCCTCCCCCGGACTCGAGTTCCTCTTGTCTTTTCTTTCAGTGTACAAGATTTTTTAGTGTATAGTGGCATCTCCACCCATGTGACATTTTCTTTAAGACCCCGTCTCGATTGCCCCTGGCTGTTTTCCCGACACCTCCACCTCTTTCCCTCGTCATAAGTTCCATCTACTCCCCCCCTCCTTTTTTTAACCGAAACGATTAAATCCTTCACCCTTAGGATTGGAGGTCTTCTCCCATGGAACGTTTTTGCCTTCTCTTGGGCCCCTGTTCTCCCCCCCCCAGGTGATTTCGGGTTTTCCTTATGGGGAGTTTTATTCCCCTTTTTTCATGGTTGATTTTTTTGCGCGATTCCCTCTTAAGACCGGGGTGTCGTTGCGGTGCTGACAGAACAAAGATCGTTGAAGGTTTCGATGTTTCGATCTTTCTTTTCCCCCGCTTTCTCCCCTCACCAGAAGGCCTGGCCATGCCAATTCTCCTCTTTTTCAAAGGCCGTATTTTCCTGGTCCGTTTACAGAGTCCTTCGAGATTTCTTTTTTTCCTCCTTTTTTTTCTCTTTTCTCTTGAGTGGTTCCTGTGATGGCATCGGGCTTTTCACCCTGTGTCTGTTTGTGTTTTTCCTGTATATTGAGTTGATGCGTGTTTTTGACCCGAGTTCCCCTTCTGGCTCTTTTCTCACCTTTTCTTGCTCGCTTTTCGGCGGAGCCCTCCCCCTCAATTTTTTTTTTTTTTTGCGTGCCTTCAGCCCCCCCTGCCCCCCGTTGTCATGATTCTTTTTAGTTGAACAAAACCAAGCCCCATAAGCGGGGAAGGGCCTCTCTCCCTTTTTTTTCTTCAACTTTTTGGGTCGCCCCCCTGTTTCTCTTTTTCCTGTTGCCGTTTCTTTTGTCTCCGTCCTTAAGTCCTTCTGGAGGTTCCCTAGCTTTCTATTTGGATTGGAGTCCTCTTTTCGTTTCTTCCCCTTGATCTCATCGTTTTTCGTCCATTTCCACTTGTTCTTCGTCTTCGCACCATTTGGCGAACGTGACTTGCTGATTGGTCTTGGAGTTACCCTTTCTTCAACTGGTCTCGATCTTCAAGACTGTTCACCGGATGCCTGGTCTTTCCTGCTTGTTTATTTCCTCTTTTAAGACCTTAAGAAGACAAACTTTCTCTTTTCCTGGCCTTCGAAAATCAGATGATTGTGAAAACAACTTCTTTGTTTCCCTCCCGTACTCGGTTTCAATACGTCGTTTTTCTGTTTTACCCTCCCCTCATTTTGGCTCCTCCACTCCTCCCTGAATTAGTTGCCCACGTGTCCATACTGGACCTCAGGAGGGAGGGGACGTGTCTACTGGGCTCAAGGCTTTGCTTTTTTCTGTCTTTAGAATTTCTTTCTTTACTCGGTCCCCCTCTCTTTTCTTCTGCGACACTTTCGGTCTCCCTTCACCTCCCACAATTAACAAAATACTATTTTTTTCCCTTTTTCCCCCACATTGTTTGTCCTCCCCTGCTTTTCTTCCCGCGTCCCTCCCCACTTCTTTGCAAAGTTCCATTCAGGCCCCTAAAACCGACTTCCAGTTGGTTTTCTTCCCCACTGTAAGACATTTCTTCTTTTACCCCCCCTTTTTTTCTTTCCCCTCTCGTTGGTTCCTTTAGTTCGCCCTTTTTCTTTTTCAGGGACATTACCTTCTTTACGATAAATCCCCCCCTTTTTTCTTTCGAGGGCCCACCCCTGGGCTTCTTGGGACATCACCCTCCACCTTTTTCTTGCCCAGTCCTTCTTCCCTTTTCAATTTCCTCCTCACTGAATACAAAAATTCGGTCCAATTTACTGCAGTTTTTTTTTTTGACTGACTACCGTCCACACCTTTTGGACCTTTTTTTCCTTGCACCCTTACGCATTCACCCCTTCTCGGTTTTTTTTTTTTTTTGTATGCTGAAACCCGTTTCCTGTCGTTTTCCTTTTTAGGTGTTTACTTTCTTAGTTCCTCTTTCCCCCCCCTTAGAAATGTGTGTTGGTGGTCCCTCAAGTTATCTTTTGTCGGGCCCCCCTTCTTTTTGACGTAGCTTGAACATAATCCGAAAGTCCCCTTTCCCCCCTTTGCCCTTTTAACGCTTTTCCCCCCCTTTATGACTGAACCTTTCTCTATCGAGGTACAGTTCTTTTTTGTTTTGTCATTTGAAGTTTGCGCCCGGTCTCTCTTTTTCTGCATGGTATCCTGCTCCGGCCCTTTTCCCCTTGTGGTTTCGTTGTTCCGCGTTCAAATCTTCCATCGGGCCTTTTCTACTAACCTGCTGGACGCAGTCCAACTCGTTTTGTTGCCTCCCTCCCTGTTCCCCTCTTTGTGTCCCTTTTTTCCTCTCTTTTTCCTGCTTGAAACCGTGAACCAATGATTTTTTTTTTTCCCCACAACCCAGGATTACCGTTGAAACAAGCAAGACCCCACTTTTTGTTTTTTTTTTTGCTGTCATTCCCCCTTGCACGTCCCTTTTTTTTTTTTTCCATCGTTTAGCATCAACTGCCTTTTCCGTTCCCTTCCCCAGCCCCAACCAACCTGGGACGAGGACCAACAGGTCCTTCAGTGCCTTTTTCTTGTTCGATTTATCTTCCCCCCCCCCCTCAACATGGCAATTCTGGCGGTTTTTTTTTCCCCCAAACATTGACGGTACATTCTAGTAATTTACCGTCCCCCCTGGCTCGATTCCCCCATTCTCACCTTCGTCGCTTTCTCCCCCTCTTTTTTAATGAACCCGGCAAGGTTCCTCAACTTTCTCAAGGCGGACGTTCCCTTACTTCTGCGCTTTTCCCGTTTCATTTTTTACCTACCCTTTTTTTTTTTTTTTTCTGTTTTTTTTTCCACTTCTTCTCGAAGCTACTTTATACGCTGTCCCTTTCTTTTTGCCCAGAACCCTTCCTTTGGCTTTGCCCTGAATGTTGTTTTTTTTTTCCCAAATTCCGGTATTAATTTTCCCCCTAATAACGGTGACCTTTTTTGTTTATTTCTGCCACCAGACCATGTTCCCCTTTTCCATCAGTGGTGTTCTGTTTTTTCTGGCCTGGTTGGTTTCTTTGTGCCTGGGCCCTGTTTCTTTTTCTGTTTTCTGAGCCAAACACCAACCTGTGTGGCCGCAGCAAACCTCCCCTTTTTAACTGGAAGTTGGTGAAAGCCCTCTATGGTTTTCCCTCTTTCCCCCCCCCTACCTGGCTGGGTCCAGACCCCCACGCGTTTTTCACCCCCTTCAACGAAGGCACCGTTCCCTCGATCCCTGTCCCTCGTGTCTTGCCTGAGTTTTCTCCCCCACACAGGTTTGGGAGCGGCGTGCATGGTCACCGGTTGACAACTTTTTCCCCTTCTTACAGTTCACTCCCGCCTTTTTCCCAGCAATTGTTTTATGAACCTCTGTCGTATTGCAGTCACAATATCTTAACAACAACCCTTCTTTTTTGCCTTTTCCTCCTTCGAACATGACTTTTGACACCCGAGTTTCCGCCCGGCTGTCCTCCCAATTGTCGTTCAAAACCTTCATGTCAACAGTGAACTCACCAGCCTTGCTAAAATTTTCCGGGGTCCCCGTTTTAGCATTTGACTTCTCTCGTGCTACCCAATGTTGAGCGAGCCTAACTGATAGTGGGGCGGTATCTTCAGTTCATCCCCCTTGTTACCGCCTTTTTTTTCAGCGTCTAAGAGCCCTGTTTTTAATCAACTTTTACCCCTGGCCCACCCCTGTTCCCTTTTCGTGGTGTGCCCCCCCCATTTTTTCGGCTCTCCGTCACGCTTTTCGAATAGCTGCTCGTAGATTCCTCACCACCTCTTATTAGGACGCACAATACCCCTCCCCGGCGCCAAAGAACCTGAGTTTAGTTTTTCCAAAAGTCCCCCCCCAATTCTCAAATTCCCATTTCCCCCCCTTTGTTCGCAACTTTCCTCTATGGTCGTCCAGCCGCCCCTTTACTTCTTCCCGGCCTGTAGTCGTTTCTTTTTTTTAAATTTGGCTCTGAGCCTTTTTTTCCCCCACATTTTCTTCCCACCCGTTTTGTTTGGTCCTTCTCATGATGTTAAAACTAGATTTTATCCCCAATGGCCGGCCCCTACCATTACGGTTTCACCTAACCAACGTTCTCGCTTTTTTCGATGGGGCAAGAGACCGATTTTCGGTGGGACTCCTTTATGATCTTGTTTCCCTTCTATGCAATGCCCTCTCTCGTTCTTCAAATCGGCCCCCCCCCTTTGGGGTCCCCGTCGAGCGGTTTTTTTTTGAATGAAACGCCGAACCGTCAGGTCGCCGATGTGCTCTTCTGGGGCTTCCTGTTCCTTTTTGATAGACGACCCCCTTAACAACCCCCCTTTTGCCAGTTGTCCCACATGCTTACCCAACTTTCATTTGCTCCCCCCTCTTCCCATGGCTTTTTTTTCCAATCAGGTCTCCTCCCCACCAAATCCACAGATTGCTCCCCCCCCAACGGTGTTTTTTTTTCTGTCTTTCATGCCTTTTCCCCACCACCAGAACCGCACCGTTGACCCCACTAGCAGCTTTCCCTTTCCCCCATACCGCAAGAGCTATTAACTTACTCTTCCCCCCCCCAAATTTTTTCCTCCCTTTTTTTTTCCTTGTGATTTGGGGTGTCCCCCTGACCCCCCACCCCCCCCCCTTGTTCATGTATGGCTTTGCCCGCTCTAACCAGAAATTGTTAACCCATTTTCTACAAGTAAAAGCTTTGCTTCTTTTTTGTTCTCCTGCCGTCCAACTGGATTCTCGGCCCTCTTTCGAGTGCATTTTAAGATTGTATGAGCTCCCCTGATTCTATGACTTTTGGTCCGTCCACTTTCTTTTTCTCTCCTTCCCCAGGTCAACTTTATTCTCAGTTCAGGGCCCGTTTCAAACGGTGACCCCGTCAACCACCCCTCTTTTTTGAACTTCCCCTTCTTCTTGGCCCCCCCCCCTTTCGTTTTAATTGGGTTCACACGACTTCCTTTTCCCCGTGGAAAGCCTTTTTTTCCCCCCCTTAGCTTCTCCATGTGCTTTTCCCGCTCTCCCAGCTTTCCCGCTTTAGTAGCGTCCCCGTGAACGTTTTTCTCCTCCCACCACCCACCATCCATTTTAATTTGTTGGGTTGGCGGGTAAGAATGCAGTGGACATTCGTGAATCCGGACTCTCGTAGTTTCCTTTAGCATATTTTTTTTAGGTTACGGAAAGCTTTTTAGGATAGTTTTTCCTTTCCCCTGACAGTTTGTCTCTTCCATGAGTTGGGATCAACTCTTTTTTTGGTTTTGAAGAAACTTTTTTTCTCATTTGGGGAGCGAACCTCCTGTGTCTTTTTTCCTTCTCTCATGGCTTATTTTTCGCCTTTTCCTTTTTTTATCAGTAAGGCTTTCAGCGTTTTCTTTAGCTCATGGCGACACTGCCCTTGTTGAAAGCCTTTTTTTTTTCCCAATGCCTTTGTTTCCCGTGAGGGTTCACGAACATGAAACCTTTGGTGATTTCCCTTCGAAACCGCCTCCCCACATTCCTTTTTTTTTTTTTTTTTACAAGGGCTTTCCCCTCCCCCCCCCTTGTTCGCTCAGCCCTTTTGCCATGGGGGGTCTTTTTTTTGACCCTCGTATTGAGCACCTCCCCCCAACTTCTTCCATCGTTTTCCCATCGAGTTTCTTTCCTTCCATCTGCCCCTTGCTGTAGTCTTCCCTGTTTTTCCTTTAACCTGCGTATTCGCCTTACCCCGTTTTCCCTTTCTGGTTGGTTTCGTCTTCTCGGCCTCGAACCCGTTCTTTTTTATTTCGTTCCTGAAGCTACCTCTTTCCCTCGTTTTTTAAACGGTTCTCTTTGTTCCGTATAGTAAATTTTCAAGACCCCCGGCAAATCGATTGAAGCCAGATAGAGTGCCTCGCGCGGTTCTGCACGGCTTTTCTTATTTTCTTTTTTTCCCTTCATGCGACGTCCCCCGATCCCCCCTTGGCTACGAGTGAAGTTGTTTGAAACGGTCCACTTGGATTTGAAATCCGGGCTTCCCTGGTTAGCTCCCCCCCAGTGCCTCCTAAGGGGAATTCAACGTGTTCCCTTGGTGGCCCCTCCCCCCCCCGGTTTTACCTCAAGCCCGCCCTGTTTTTTTTTTTTCCCCTGATTCCCCCCTTGTTCTAGCTAATGAGGTCCCTTTGTTCCTCCCTATGGCCCAACCTGAGTCAGTTTCCACGTTTTGATGTTTATTTGTGGCTTTTTCTTTTTTTTTTTTATAACCCTATTGTATTGCTTCTTCTTCACATTCTTCAGTCGTGGAGCCCATTACAGACTACTCGGTTGTTTGGGGTCTTGGTCTATTTTTTGTCTTCTTCCAATTTCGCGACTCGTCTCGCCGCATCTCATGCACTCCACCCCTTTTTTTCGGCCCCTTTTACTCTGGCCCTTTCCTTCTACCCAACCTTGAACCACCTACCTTTTCCCTTCAACCTGTTGACCTGGGCTTGACGTTCGTAAACCCTCTGATTTCGTTCTGTTTTCCAATGCCCGTGCGAGCCTTTTTTTCTTTTTGAGTTATCTCGCCATCGCGGAACCCCCCCGGGTAGGCCGATTACCCGTTTAGCATTTTTGCACATCCCCCCTGGAAGCTAACTCAGCTCCCCGGCCTCCTGAAGTCCGTTTTTCATCACAAACTGACCCCCCGAAGAAATTTGAGTACCAGGCTTTTGTTGATTTTTTTTTCCCGTCGGGATATCTTTCTTCCTGACCCTTCGATTGCCTCATGTATCATGGTGCGAATGGTCCCTCCCCCCCCTTGGATTGCTGGTCCGGCCGCTTTACTGGGGCGGACGTTGTAAGCACGTTTCGACGGTGTTTTTCCGGGTTTTTTTGCTAGAGTTCTTCTGGTATCTGTTTTGTCTTGAACGCTTAGGCTCTACTTTTGGCACCGTCCCCCTCAAACCCCACCACTTCAGGCGTCAAGTGTTTTTCCCGGAGCCATACCTTTACCTCCGGAACTTGTTTTCTCCCCTTTTACTCGTCCTTTTCGCCCGTTTGTAGACTCCTCTTTCAAGCTCCCCCTCCGTTTCGACGAGTTTACCCCCTTGCCCCCTTAGTCCGAGCGCGGCTTTTTTTTCTCCATGCATAACAAAAAAAAAACCCCCTCTCAAACCAAAACAAAACAAAGCTGAACCGCCCCCTCCGTTTTCCCCCAGATTCCTGACTAAGATACCCGAGCCTTTCGTCAACTTGTTCCCCCACGAGGGTTTTTTAATTTTGGCTGCCTGGATAGGACTCTCTTAGCTTCAGTTCCCGAGAATTAATTCTGCAATCCGGGGTCCCCTATGAATAGCCCCCTCGTTTATACTCCTTCTGGGATTTGATAAAGATTTTTTTTACTAGAAGTCACCCTACCTGGTTATGAGTTTTCGGTATTATGTCGATGTCTTTCCACGATCCGCACAGTTTAAGTAGCTCTTTTTCTTTCCCCTCATATGACAATTCGGTAGTACTTAGCTTTTTCCGTTGCGCCTTTGACCCCAGCCCTTCTTTTACGAACTATTTGGTTCTTTCGGTATCTTTTTTTTGTTTTTTTTTTTTTTTTTTTCTTTTTTAGGGAGGGATGTCCACCAAGGTCGGGATCTCTTCCGCCGTATATATTCCTTTTTGTCGGAACGGGTTAGTGGTTCCGCCATGTACGTCTAGGCCGCAACAAAAGGTTGCCTAAGATTTGGTTGGCACCCCGTCCTCAGTTGAAAACGTTTCACGGTGTAGAGCGTTCTCCTAGTGATTGCGTGACTTTGTTCTTTCGTGAATTTTATTCCACGGTTCGTACGTTCCCTCCCTGGCCAAACCGAGACTCCCTACGACAGACAACGCCCATCTCCCCCTCGGCGAGTATACAGAAATTTTTCTTTGCAATTTCTGTTCCTTCTACTCCCTCCCTAGCCGCGGCGTCCCCTCTCAAGCGTTTTTCTGTTTCTCCGCGACCCCTGGGGGCGTTCGTTACCCCTGTCATTGAAACGAATTGCCACGCTCTCTTTTCCCTCGTCGTCTTTTTCTTCACCAAACCCTCCCCTCGCACGTTTCTCTCCTTGGTAACCCCTATGTCAGTACTGGGAATCGTTTCCTCTCGCATCCACCCCCCGGACGCGTTTAAGCCTAGTAACGACGGCGTGCCTTTCTTTTTCCTCTGTGGGTATTTTTTTTTTTTTTCGTTGGTTGGGGAGTGTCGCTCCCCCCCATTAGGTGTTACCCCCACCCCACCGCTGTTTGTCTTTTTTCCCCCTCTACAGATTTCTGATTATCTCCATCCCCCCCCTTGTCCTCCCCTCGCTCTGAACTGTTCTTATTGTTTGAATTAGGTTTGGCACCCCTTCCTTGCGTTCCCTGCTCATGGGTTTTCCCCCTTTAATCACGTCCCTTCCACTCGAAATTTCCCCCGGGTTTTTTTCCCCCTGGGTCGCACCTCTGGGTTCGCCCTCCTTTTTGTGCTTTCTTTCAGACCGTGGCCGGGCCGCAGTCCCTCGTTTTCCGATTAGGAGGCCGCGTGAAAGTACCCCCTCGTGTCTGATTCCCCCGGCGACGACATCGGCCCCTCTTGCGAGGACCCGCGCCCGACGGTCCTCGCTCTTGCGATTCTTTTCGACGTTTGAAGAAATGCTCAATTTCTGAAGTGATCCACAGTCTCCCCTCTTTCCTTTTTTGTTTCCCTTTTCCAAGGTTCCCTTTGCCTGATTTTTTTAACAGACCCACGGCGTTTTTCGTGCTCTGAGGTTATTCAAGAAAGGATCGGAAATTATCAGTGTTTTGAAAAACTCGGCCTTTGTTTTTTTCTTCCCCCCCTCTTTTAATCACTTGCGGCGAGTTTTCCTGTTTTTTTTTCATTGGGCGCTCGAGGCCGTGGTGGTCGTTTCCTCGTCA
>Ga0179591_1248519_pt1 | contig 18397 bp, 8 predicted proteins | sample CZOMad2_1_08_16f_FD_182891 | JGI IMG/M metagenome (GOLD analysis project Ga0179591, IMG submission 182891) | Vadose zone soil fungal communities from Angelo Coast Range Reserve, California, USA - CZOMad2_1_08_16fungal (PacBio error correction) | ecosystem: Environmental > Terrestrial > Soil >... | reverse complement strand
CAATAGAGCCGATGAATTTCTTTCTCTGACTACCCGTCCGAGTTGCTCGATCCCGTTTCTCCTCGAAATCCTTTTTTTTTCGGCCTCTAGGTGTGTTTTCTACCTTTTCGACCAGCGCCGAATTATCTCGGGTAGGATTCGAGTAAGCTTTTCCTCCTCAGGCTGTCCAGAGAGACTACCTCTTCCTACCCACCTTTCTCGACTTTCTTCTTCTTCTTCTTTTAGATTTTCGTCTACACCTACGCGGCCCTGATAGATATCCTGTGCTGCGCGCTTGGTGAGCATTGGTTGGCGCTCTTTCTCCCTGTCAGTGCATCTTCCTCCACGACCCCATTCTGCTCCATTATGTTTAACGGCTAGATCTTCTGCGTTGCCGTCTCCTCCTTGTGGATTTTTTTCTCCCCCATTCTCTTCCTTTTCTCCGGAAAACGCGACTTTCTTGAACTTTGGCTAACTCAGCGACCTTTTACCCGGTTCAATCTTCTCCTCCTGTTGTTGTTGTTGAGTCCCCTATCTTACCCCTTTGTTAGCTTTCTTGAAAGATCGTCGTGCTCTTTGCTGGCTAAGCCTCTACCTGCTCCTCCCCTCATCCCATTTTAAGAATTTTTCTTATACTACGTTCCCTTGTTCGCGCGAGTCTTTTTCCCTCCGGCCGTTGTCGCGGATGTTGGCCTTCCTTACACTTTTGCCTCATTTCAAAGAAATGCGCAGGCCACCAGCCTCCCCTCTACGGCCCCCATTGAACCCCGGTCCTGGCCGCATTTTAGATATGTCGCTCTCGCTATTACTACTTGTGTAGCTATTCCCCCTTGACTCCGGCCCTCGTACGCTCTGTACTTCCTCCTGCCTAGCTGTTGTCTCTTGACTGGATATCCCCTTTACCTTGAAACCTCCGCGCCGCTGATGAGAGAGTTCACCGCTATTGTTATGACCCCTGATTACTCACCATTCTATCTGGCTTTTCTGTGCGACTGGGAAGAACTTATTCCTTGCTACATGCTACCTTCCGGAGTGCTTTCCCTTCTTCAGGCGCTTTTTTCCTCTGACAGAGATTCACCAGGCGCTCGCACCCTCCCTCCGTAAGTCGGCCTTATTGCTGAGAAAGAATGATATGTTTTGGGCTCTTCTCACCCCCATCAATGTACAATAATGTCCGCCGTGAGTCTTTGCTGAACTATCCACCGCTCCTAATGTTGTTTCCCCTCCATCCGCAAATTTAAACCCATCAGGTTCCCTTTTTCGCGGCTGTTTTTAGTGAGGCACGCCGTCCGCATTTTTGTGTTATCAGACTTTTACCCGCGGCACCCGCCTGTCGGAGAGAATGATCAGGGCTTTATCGTCCTTCCGGAAAAAGAGTATCTTATCTCCCAGTGAATTCACTCAGCCTTCTTTCCTTGAAATTTACCTCCTTTTCCCAAGCCGCATCTTCCCCTTGACGGTTCCCCTGCGACAATGGGCGTTCCTTTCAGCCAGTCTTCCTTTCTTGCACTGAAACTTTTTTTTATATAGTCAACTGAACTAGGCGATGCGAGGATGATGGGATCGGTTGGCCTCCCTTCTTCATCCCCCCCGCGGGTGTAGTTATGGATCTTTTTGCCCCATTCTACTTTCTTTTACCAGGAAGCTACTGTTATCCATCGCTTCCAGTTCGAGCCCGTGTTTACACGGCTCCCGGCTGTCTCTTTCGGTTACCTCCCCCGCCGGCGCCGGTGTTGCTTTACGACCCCCCTACGAAAGCCTTCGCTTCCGTCCAAGGTTTCCTAATACCGCGATGCGCGTCTCTGGTGTCTCTCTCTGCGTCTGTAACCGAGGCTTCTTTAGACCACTTTGGTCTTGGACTTTAAGTGTTTCCCCCCCTAGCCCGAAATTTCGTTCTGAATGACGCACGGCAGATGTCTCTTTCTTGACTGGGAAATCGAATACTCTCCCCCTGATCTTTCCCGCTTCTGACGTCGATGTTTTGCCCCGCCTCAGTAGCGCCACTGAGCCTGAATGCCGCTGTTAAATTGTAACGTCTTTTCATGCCTTTAACGGGTTAGTCCCACTTGCGCGTCCTGCCTTCTTCTCCATTTTCCGCTACGCCCCTTCAAGACCTGACCTATTTCCCTACCAGAAAACTTTATCCGACTTTTTTCATCTCATTTGCTCTTAGCGGATCCTCCTGTCACCTCTTCGGTTGCCTCTTTAATCACCTGTCCCATCGGACAGCCCGGATTTAGGAGATTTGATTTCGGTTACGCTGACCCACTCATTTCTCGTGCTGCTCGCTCTTCTCGACCCATCCTTTTCACGCCCAGGCTCCTCACTCCCCCTTCACGCCCGACGAGATAGTTTTCACCTACTGCGCGACATCTGTTTTTTGCCGAGTCTCCCCTCTCTTTCCTATCGCCCGGTAGATTCCTCTGCGTTCACGGGCTGCCCCCTCCCGAGATAATTTCCCCGTTTTCTTATGCCACTACTTCCGGTCGCCTCGTTGCCATACAACAGGCCCCCCACCACGTGTGATGTCCGCCTCGAATTCACCATCCCTCGCGTCCACCCGGTATTCGCTGTCGGCGAACTGACGACCTATTCTCCTTATTTCCTCTCCGTGGCTATCCCTGTCATTTCATCTCCTCTCACCCCTGTCTACGTCACGAAAACGTCCCCCCCTACCGACTCACTTTAAGGACCTTTTTCCTTCTACAACCCCAACATACGATACTCCTCTGCTATATTGCCGAGTTTTACGGCCTCTGTATTCTCCACCCGAAAACCTTTGATTCTTTTCGCCGAGGGAACCACTACATCATCCTTTTCACGGTGAGTAGCACACTTACGTTGCGGACATCATGCAGTAAAACTTTTTTATGATTTGGAGTTACCATCCCTCTTCACTTCACCCTCTTTTTCATTTTTAACTGACCCGGATTCGTCCCCAGAAGCTCACTCTTCCTGGACGAGGTCTGAACCTGAGTTTTGCGGTGATTAAAGACCTCGATCTCACTGACCACTCTTTACTACGTGTGTTTTGATATGTTCATTTTTTTTTGATTGACCGTATCTGGCAGATTCATCCAAAGGCACTCTATCCAGCCTGATGCTTGTGATTTGCCATCGGGCGCGATGAAATATTTCACTAACTGATGTAGCCTTCCTCCTCCCCCCCCTCTGTGGAAGGATCCCCTCGCTTTGCTTTATTACGAAGTGTAGTACCTCTTCGTCGCGGTCTCTCCATATACTGTTGAATGATTGAGCGCCTGCTTGCCCTAGTTCCCTACCTCACTCGGCTTCACTCTGGACTTTCAATTGTGATTCATATAGGCGGAGGATATTTCATGCGTAGGTTCCTTCAAATCCTTGCCCTCCTTATAAATGAAATCGTGTTCGTGCTGAATCAGGTCCTCGTCCCGGGATCTTCTCCTTACCCTGGCTCTCTTGCCTGAACCCTCAAACTTAGTTCACGCGACCCCAGCCCTCTTCCCATCTCGATTATTTCATCTCGTCGGATCTGGATAATTCTTTGAGCTGAGACTTAGACCCCCCAAAGTGGTCTCTGTTTTCTAGCTTCTATCAACGCATGATATTCCTCTTAATCCCGACCGTGAACCTCTCGTATTGGTTTCTTAATCCCCCAAACCGTCGATATCCTACTCCGGCCCCCAGGCCAACTACCTTTCTCCCTTCCTGTCCTATATCTTACACGATAATATAGACGCAGATTGATGACACCTCTTCTGTTATCCGCTTGTCTCTTTTCGTAATCTTGACTCTTAGTGTATGAAGTTACTCTTCTCTTAATAAGTTTTTCTGCTGCTTTCATTAATCCGTCATCGATTGCCTTCGTTGCCAACGGTCGATGTAAAACCCAACCCTCCCTGAGTCTTCCACTTGCTGTCCTCATTTATATCCTGTCTCGTCGAACTCATGCTCTCTTTCTTCCGCAGGTGGTCCTTCGCTCATGTTTCCCCACCTTGCTTTCCCGTGTTTCTACTGAAAGGCGTGTCGCCCCCCCTTTCCACCGACCTACCTTTGACATTTTGCAAGCTTTCCAATACGTGTCTCTCTAGATGGTCATGAGTGTTGCTGTTCTTTTTCTGTACGGCTCGTCATCTACCAACCTATAAAGAGGACGAGCGTTAATGGCGTCCTACCTAGGAAACCTCCTCGTGCTCCTTCGTACCGGGAACTTCTAAAGCCCCTTTTGTCGAGGTCGGTTGTAAAGTCGTTCCTTCTTAAACCAATAATCCTTCCTCTGAGCTACCCCTGAATTTAATTTGAACCGCACCTTCTTTGGCGGTTTTGTGTACGAACTGAGCTTCTCTTGACCCCCTTTCTCTCGCCCTCTTTACTTAACACCATCAGGATTACTCGACCCCTCCCGCGCTGTAAACCGTCCTGATGTTGGTCCACATCTTCCGAAATGTCATTCTACAACTACTTTGTACGACCGTGATGATTTTTTCCCTCCATCTAGACGACTTTAATTAATGATCTCTTCTTTAGGTCCACTTCTTTCCGAGACGTCTCTCTAAAAGGCATATGCACTTGCGTTGGACTCTACGCACATTGATGACTATAGTACTTGGCCCCGATCTCCCAGCTCGTCTGGGTGCACAGGCCACCTTTAGTCCGGTTATCTGACCCCTTGATTCTTTGCCTCCTCCCCCCTAAAAGACTCCCCTTCCTTCTCTCCCCCTCCTTGCCGATTCCTGGCAGACTTCTGCTCTCAACTCCAGGAGTTCTCTTTCTCCGTTTGAAACAGGAGTCTCCTTAGCATTCCTGAAAAACCGCACCTAGCTCCCCCTATGCGTTCACAGGTCTGGCCTCTTTTCTATCCCTTCCAAGGATGCTCATCCTCTACCATCCTATCACCCATACGTACCCCTCTTTTCCATCTTCTCAAAGCTGTTTGAGTATCCCCCCTCCACATTCTCCCAGCTTTCTTTCCTGAAGTTGTGAGCGTATTTCCTTTGGGTGCAGAGACTTTATTCGAAAGACTCTACCTCCGCATTCCCTCCCCTCCCTCCCAGACTGTGTTTATAGAGGACTAAAGGTAGACATCTCAAATCGCGCCCGACCTGACTCCCTTAGATTTCGACCCCCACATCTTCTTTGTACAAGCACGCATTTCTTTCCATGGCACACCTAGAGAATGCATTTCTACGCGTTGTTCGTGAGACTCGTATCTAGATCTCTCATCTTGCGGGATCGCGCTGTTCTCCTTCTCGCATATTGATCCTTCTATTCTTTTACCTACCCAGTCTTTTCCCCTGATTCAACCTTTCTGGCCGTTGTTTCCCCGTCTTTCACGTCGGCGCCCTAAGATCCCTTTTGTGGCGTTTCTTTCTTTTTGCGTTTTTGCTCTGGCGAGATAGCCTCTTTATTTAAAGGCAACAGTACGACGACAAAAGACAGATCTTTCTACACCTTTTGTTACCAGCGTCGAGCTATTGAATGATCTTTACTTGATGCCATCAACTGCGCTTAATTTCTTTCTCCGGCCCCCTCATATCCTTGACTCTAATCCCTTCGCATCGTTTTTTTAATTTCTTCCATTTTTTGTGGTTGATCTACCATCTTTAGTCGTTTTCTCCTGATTAGCTCTCTTTTGTATGCGGCTTTTCTTATTTTTTAAAAGTAAGCGATGGATTAACTAAACTAATTCCCCAAAGCGTAAGGACGAGCGTGTAGTACCGATCCAGAGACTTCTTTTTTTTAAACCCCTTTTTTAGCTTGGAGATAAGATTTTCTTTTTTCTTGTCGAGTGGAATTCAACCCTTTCTTACCCTCACGACTGCGACTGAACTATCACCCGACCGCATCGTCTCGACCAAGCAGTGTCTCACCTCCCGACGTTCCCAAGGCCTCTCCTGATCCTGACCCCCTCTGCCCTTAGGTTCCTCTAGGATTGATTGTACCGACACTGTCCGAAGATTTTCCTCTCTCCCCAGTACTTTGGCTATTTTATCTCCAGCCAGCCCTCTCCCAGTGCGTTCTCAGTCAGCCGCGATTTACCCGATACTTTCCCCTCTTTCTCTCTCCCTACCTAAACTCTTCCTTTCGCGGCGCTTGAGATCCGTCTTCTCCCGCTCCTTTTTGTTTTCTGACTGGTCCTCTTACGCGACTATTCTTTACAGGCGCTCTATCCCCGAAGCCTTTCGTGAATTGCCCTCCTTACTCACGCCGGGAACTCTTTTCACGCCCCACACGCCTGCCGACCCTTCGCTTTAAGCCATTTTCTCCCTACTAGAGCACCATCCGTCCGCCTTGTGACTCCATAGGACTCTTTCTAAGATCTCTCGAGGTTTCTGTCTGCGGCCTCTCGCTTTTTCAATACTCTCTGCCGTCCGTTTTTTCCTTTCGCCCACGTACACAAGCTCTAAAGCAGATCGCCAGACCCCTATTTAAGCTTCCCTGATTCCACATATTTTTTCCTGCCGCGAATCTTTTGAGTCCTTACCCTTGCTGATGACGATCCGTTAGAAAGTCTGGGAGCACTAATCTGTACCGCCCCCACCTCCTTGCCTTTTCTTTCTCGTCTTCGTGAGCATGTTCCTTCCCGAGCTTCTCGAAAGTTCGATATTTTTCTTTCACTGGAAAAACGTCTCCTGTTCCGAGAATACCTCCTTGCCTTAATGTTTGACTCCATGGTTCTAGCTAGTCCCCCTCTGCATTACGTTAAATGCAATATTTTTATCTTTTGCCCGGTGCTTGTATTTTTTCGTGCCCGGTCAACTTCATTGAGGCGAGTCACTTTTTCTCCTTGAGCCAAACCCCCCTGACCGCCTAGACTCGCAAATTTTCAGGTGAGCCATCATCTCACTTCGACGGGCGTTGTTGTTGAGCAAACTCGCACCCTTTCCCTTCTTTGGAATAGGATCTCTTGAACTTTGTTCCTTGCCTTTTCCCATGACGTGCCCGGACCGCCAGACCCTCTTGACTAGTCCTCCTTGGTTTTCTTCGGTTCGCCGGCCCGCGTTTTCTCCCAACCCATCTTCAACCTTGAATTGCCGCTAAATTGTTTCCGGTAGGCATGCTCGCCGCTCAAACACTTTTCTGATCCCTTCGCACACAGTACACTCATACCCGCCGCGTAAATCGAGCTTATTTCCTGGTCGACCCCTTTTGCTCGTAATTTTGCCCTCTCCTTAGATAAATTGTCGTTTTGCTCGACGTGGTCGCCCGCCGCGGCCACTGCTGCATTCTGTAAATGATGTTCCTCTTCTTACTTATGGAGGGAAGACCAAACTGCTGTGCATTCGTCAGCGATTATCCCCACCGAACCGAACCCCATTTCTTCCTCTTCCTGATCGATATGTTTGGTCATATCCTCCGACTCGAACGTTCGAAAGGAGGATTTTCTTGACGATTACTAGCTCTGGTTTTCCCTTTATGACTCCTGGCCAATGAATCTCGCCTGTCTAACTTTTTTTGAATCTTCGACTGCTTCGCTCTTACCTTTCCCAAGGCGAACACGTTTTGACGCGTGTCTTCCGTACTCCGAAACTTTTTCTAGGACTGACGCGTACGCATTCGCAGCCAGTTCCTGCTACGAGGCCCGGCATACGCTCCCTCTGTCGGTTTTCGGCGCTACACCTCGAGATCGCAAAGCCCCATACAGCAGATCTCCTTCCAATTCACGACTTCCTTATTTCCAAGTGCCCCACACAACCAACTATCCATATGAGAATATGAGTGCTAGAAGCTCTCCTCTACATGTTCCATCCGACCAATAGCCCTCAACCTAGTTTCGAGCCATCCTTATTCCCTCCTTGCGTCTTGTGGGGTGGGGGGGGGGGTGTGGTCTTTTATTGGTTTTGTTGTGGGCTGACAACTACAGCACCCCTTCCTAATCTCATGACGATAGCCACCCTCCTCTTCATTCATTCCTCACACAGCCCAGATGTGGCTTTCTTTGAGCGAATTGTCAATTCCTTGACTCTCTCTGCGCCTCATTTTAGACTCGCTTCGGTAACCTTCAATTGGTTATGTCCGGTCTTTCGTCCCGATCCGAGCCGCTCCCTAAGGATATCCCTATCCTTTCGTTAGCTATACTTTGAGGCCCTGTCTTCCTCGTTAGCCCCCTCAAACAGGCTGCACTACGTGAAGTTTTCTACCCTCTCTCTGGTCGGTACCCGAATCGCGGTCCCGATCAATCACGTGAAGATTTTCCTGATCTTCCTTGCCTCCACCTTCTTAATTGCGTTGACCCTGATGCCGCCGAGGGATTTCTGCTCTATTCTCATGCCAGGCATGCGCGGTTACGATTCGGGGATCTTCCCTCCGACGCCTGTTTGTCGTGTTATGAATTCAGCGTTCCGTTCCATTCTCGAACTTTTTTGCTACTCCCCCATGTGATCTCTCTTTTTTTGTTTTTAGTTCCTTTCTTCAACTGCTTATCCCTTCTTGTAGGGGTGCGATAGAAATGCTTTTGTGCTTTCTCACTTTCCAATTATGTGATTCCGAGCCCGCCAAAGGTCCTCTTCCTGACCCCCCCAGCGTTTAATGTTCTCAACCTTTCGAGATCGAGCATAGCAGGAGTCGCGCCCGTCTTTTTTGGAGGCGATGCGTTCTCAGGACCACAGTTTTGTCCCCTTGTTGAGCGATTCTTCTCCTTTTATTTTCGGACAGATTCAACCATCTTGCCCCTCCTTTTGTTATGTTTCTCAATGTCTATTATAGATAATCGGTACAATCATTCCCCTCTACGGTCATATGAATTTGATTAGTTTTCCCGATAAGACAATTGACTCCTCTCGGTTTCCCAAATCATAGATTCTCGCCCTCTTGTCGCGGTCTCGAGCCTCCTCACTTTCTTGGTGCGGTCATGAAGACTTCACTCCCGGTCTTAATTAACTGATACTCGTACGGCTGCCGCGATGACGTTCAATTTCAACCGAGAAGTTCTCGGAAAGCAGTGGAAATTTCCATCAGTTACTTGTACCTTTTACAAATTTTATCGAGATTTTCTTATATTTTGTCTAATCTGTGCGAGGCTTTTTTACAGAACGTTTGACGAGGCACCCTTGAAGAATTTCCTTTTTCCAAAGTTAACCGGTTCCCTCTCGTTTATTTTCGGCCAGACCTTCATCCATTTGCCCCCAAGGACAGACCGAGGCGGTGCTTCCATTTCGTCTGGTGCGTTCTCCCCTCCACTTCTTACCAGATAACAATGTCCTGCTACTGCTTCAAGACCTCGGTTTTATCCACTCACGCCGCGCTTTTTCATGGTTATCAATGTGCAGTTCCTCCAAGTCGACTAGGTCGTCGCCCGACCCTTTTAGTTTTTGGCACTTTCTCTTTTCGTCCTGTAACAAGTTCACCCACCCGGCGATTTCCCTAAAGCGGCATGTAAACGTCATGATCTTCCTGGGAAATTTTCTCTTTTGGCTACACTTTGGACCCTTCATACACCTTTCGTTTTTACTAGTTGCAGTATGAAGACAAGGACGTGGCAGGGACGTCTTTTTGGGCATTCATTTTAGAATTCCCGAGAGTTTTCCCCTCGAATTCACTACCCATTGACCCCGTCTCGCCCCCTGAGACGCTTTTTGTTTTGGCCTTTTTTCTTACCATTCGACCCGTCTTTGCATTTTGCTCCTTCTTTTCCTCGCTCTGTCCTCCACAAGCCCCCTGTTCCTGCATCGCTGCCGCTGAAGCCAGAATTGCTCGCCATCGTTCACTCTTTTTCACTTCTGGGCTCGGCGCTGCTTTTTGTCGCGAACAGACCCTTTCTTTCCCCCCGCTTCCCTTTCACCCGTCTATCTCCCCGTAGCCCAATTACACCGCACCCTCTCCGACCCTTCCGTTCCCACCCTGCTTCACCGTATCGCTGTTGTCCCTGGTTGATTTAGACCCGTGCAACATCTCCCGTCACTTCCTCTTTATTGCTTGTTGCTGCCTAATCGTGCGTTAGAATCCTCCAGATTTCCCCCTCTGCTTTTCTCCTTTTCCATTGTTGCGAGGCGAGAGAGTCGTTATTTCACAGCGATTTAGGACCATGCCTTAGGAACTCCTTCTTCAGTATCCTCTTTTATGCCCGATATTTTTCCCGAAACTAGCTACCGCTCCCCTCTTTTAGAACCCTTTTGAATTTGCCGTCGTTTTTTTGTTTCCCCTGATTTTCTAAACCTCTCTTACTGGTTTACAGCTCGCGGTTTCTCGGTTTTTCCTGGTGAGATTCAAGTTACTCCAATGTATGCTTGAACTGGTTTTACGCGGCGCGCAGATCCTTCGCATACCTGTTGCCAGCGCGACCTTCCTTTCACGGCCCTTCTATAACAGGGGCTTCAGTTGCATGAGGTCCCGATCTTTCAAGAATCTTTCCGGCGGCTGGTTTTCCTTCTTTTCTCATGTCGTAGGTGTTCTCTCTCCCTATCCCCGGCTTCCTTGCTCAAGCCATCCATCGGCGTCGCCATCATGCCTCTCGATTCAAACCGACCTTTTCTATTCGTCTGGCCGGTCACGACCTTAACTGGATCGGCATCCAGGCGCTCCCTTTTAACAGTGGCTTTGCACCTCTTGTCCGTTTCCTTTCAGTTTGAACCCGAGCCTCTACTGCACCGATTGCTATTGCACCATATTCGTTGCGTGCTTGCTTCAAGAGGTTTGCGGCGTTTTCCTGATTAAAAGGAAGAAGAATGTGATTTCCTCCCTCCATCATGTCTCTTTCCCCCTCCTCCACTCAGGACGTCTCGACGCTGATTATAGGTTTTCTCTCTTGTTTTCTTCATCTTCCCCTCGTTGGTTGTCTTTGCTTAGACTCTCCTCCCGCAAGAATGAGACACGAGAAGACCCATTTGCTTTTTTTTTTATCTCTCCTCTCTTGTTTTTCTTATCGTCACCCCACCACCCCCCCCCAACAACCTGCCAGGTTCCGCCCCTGATAGTCCGTGACCGATTTTTATCCTTACCTTTTTCCATCGCATCTGCCCCTTTTTCAGACACAGCGCTACCCGGTGCCATGTCCTTGTCGCTCCTGGTCTCCCCCACTCTCACCGTCGTCCTCTCGCCGCCCTTGTTTAGTCGCTTGTCCTCTCTATTGTAGAAGTTCAGATGGTTGTACGTCTACCTATATAGGTCTCTTCGCGGGTCTTTTCTCAGATTTGAGACAACTGCGCTCCCCGATGATCCGCATACCCTACGCCCCCAACACCCCTCACTGACTTGCCAGTCATGATTCTTTCCTCACGCACCTTCCTATCCAGCCAACCTCCGCCATCCAGACCGACCCTTAAATGCGTCTCTCATTGATTCCCTCATGGGTTTTTTCAAGCCCAATCTTATCTGCGAATTAATTCTCGACTGTTCCCCGACTCGCCTTCCCCCTCCACCCTCTCGCTTGCCGTTTACCCCTATCGACCTCAGATGCTTTTTTGCGATTGATCGCGAAAGTCCTGATTTCTTCCGTTCCCTCTTCTTGGCCTCGATCCTAAGAAGAAAAGAGGGCTCCGAGCTCTTCCTTCATCCCCCTCCAGTGCCTACCGGCCAAAAGAAAGTATATTCATACTCCCGCGCCGATGAATGCTTTTCACGACAGAAGAAACGCGTGCCCTTTCTGTTCCCCCGGGACGCATCCTCTCCAATTGTTTTTCCAAACCGGACGCTACATTCTGCTCGAGTTAATACCCATTTTCGGACCACCCAGGAACCCCGCTCTTTTTTAACTTTCAACGTGCTTCAGATTGCTTCGTTCAGGGAAACTTATTTGCGCGTTCGTCTGTCCTTGAATGTGTAGAGCCTTATGTAGGTGATCCGCCTTAGCTTTTGCTTGCCACATCACCGACTTCCCGCCGCTGTTCTTCACTCTCCTGTCCTTTTGGACGTAATGCTGGACGCGGGAAAAGTTGTCCTCAGGTCGCCCGGGCGGTGACACTCTAAACACCTGGTCCCTACTATAGTCCTTTTTTTGAATCCTCTTTCTGATTCGCCATGGGCGCTTATTGAGTTGGTTGCTCAAGCCACACTTTTTCTGGACCTTTCTTAGATCTCAATGCTCATCTGGTTAACTTCCTTCTTTTAATGAATGGAAATTTGAATGAACCCCCCCCATATAGTATAGCACGGACTTTGTGAACCCGACTGTTTTCCCCCAGTCTGACCTTCTTCTCCTCGCAACGACCTTCCACCCGCGAAGTGACGTTATCCTGTAAAATTTCCGGCCTCTTCGATTTCTGCGTGTTCAAAACCGCCCATGAGGCCATTGCTTCATGCGACCGTACAGTTCTTTACAAGCACTCGTCTCTATTTCTCCTCCAACTGCCCACCCTCGAATCCCTCTCAATTGTGACAACTTCTATTTTTCCTGGCCCGCGAAGTAACCCGCTTGAATCCCGAAGGTTACCCTTACACTCTTCGGATCCTTATTCTTTATGGCCCATCGGGACCATTACCCAGTTTCTCAGTTGCGGGCTGCTCCTGAGCTACCGCCTCCCGTAGCAAACCTTTTGAGCGTTACCGGTGCGCCGATTTCCCTGTGGCTAATTTTCTCTAAGTCATCATCTCCATTCCCCTTATTTTGCTTTCCCTTGAGAATATCTCCAATTCGGGCTGCTTTTTTCTGTCCCCCGAGTTACTCACGGTCGTGTTAAGATTAAGCTCCAAGGACCTTGCTTCGACGACCTCGCCTCACCCAGTTTTATGTTCAACCCCCCTTTTACTCTGTGTCGCATCCTCTTTCCCACCTTCTGAGCGACACCAACGCTATTATTTCTCGCCTTTCAGGTCCACTGCCTTTTTTCTCATGCGTTATTTCTACTTCGACGAGATACCGCCCACAGTTCCTTCCTTATATCGCCTTCCCCCCTTTAGTCCTTTAACTCCCGTGCAGTTTCCAGTACTGTATTAACCCATCCTATACGATGCCGCCCTCTTTATAGCCGTTCCAGATTCTCCGTGCCTGCCCTAAAAGCCCCCCCTTCGAGCCAGATGCTCTCAGTCAAGAGCAACCTTCTTCTAGCACATCGCTTCATCATGGAAGTACCCCTTAAGAACTCTTGCCGCTGATTTTACTCTTATCTACGTAGTTTCATTGTTCGTACCAGACCCGGGATCGAACGCCTGGCTTTTCTAAATGACTCTTTGGGTTTTTCCGACCTGCTGTGAGCCTTTTACTCTATATACGTTCATACCTCCTCCTGTTTTGCTCTAGTCTTGGCTTGATGCGGGCAGCGGCCAGCACCCTTTAGAGTCTTAGATTTCGCCCCGATCTCCATTTTGTGGTTTATCTTTTAGCTATTGAATTTTCTTCCTCATGAGCGAGCGGCGCCCCCACACGCCTCATGAGTCTCATCCGCCGTACCGGAGATGTTTAAGGGCGACTTTCTTTCTAGTCCGGATCGGGTCTCGACGCCCCCGTTGGGTGTTGGACTCGTCAGAGTCGCCTTCTTTCTCGATTCTATACGCATCATAGTGCTTCAGTTGTGGAGGACACTTCTGGCATCTTACTGAGGTAGCCCCTTGTTCTTGTCGCTGGTGCGATATCCGGTTTCTCTTCTTAGTTTTCCTTGCTTTGCCCGACCGCCACGAGGAATGTCCTCACTTTAACGTCGTCCTTAGCAACCCCAGTTATAGGCAATACTTCTTTTGTTGATCCTCGTGAGTGGCGGACGAACGCCTTATCCGTTTTTTTGATAACCTTGTCGCGTAGTTAGTTATCAAACACTATGATTCTCTTCGGCTACCAACCGTTTCATGTATTTTCTTGGGCCGGCCGGATCCTCGCTTTTTTCTTCATTCCTGCGATGATCCTGATGGCAAATCAGCGCCTTGTTTCTTGGTACTACCTCAATGAGAGATTGAAATCTAGATCACCTTTCCCCCGTTGCCTTACTCAGTGCGAGTTCTTATGCATTGTGCGCCTCCTCCCTCACTACCCCTAAAGGAGGGAAGTCTACCAAGACCATATTCTCAGGACCCTTTCCGTTATATCTTTCCTCTTCTCCTTCGTCTGATGCGGATCAACTACGCTTCTTCCCCAGTCAGAGTACCACCAATCGACGCCTTTGATCCTGCCTTGAGCCCTGACTCTCTCGTGTTTCTTTTACCACCAGAGTTTTTACTCCGTTTGACGTTTTATTTGATCTTTTTTCCAATTTTAACTCCCTCGGGTTCTTCCCGTTTAGGCGAAACTTTCTCTTTTTTTTCGAATGGCCACACTTTTAATACTGCACTTTCCGCCCGTTCGATCGTTCTCCCGGCAAGTCCTGGTTTCTCCTCTTTCCAAGTTCGCCCCCAGCATGGATAGAGGCATTATTTACCCTCCCTTGAGGATCACATGTTTCCCCTTTCTGCTTGGGCCGCGGAACCCCCCCTTCTCACCTTTCGTAGAGTCTATCTACGAAGTGTACAGTCACCGTTTTTTTTTTCTTTCCAGCAACAACTCCCTCTCATCGTTTCCGCTTAGCTACCTGTGACTTCCTCGTTTAAAAGCATCTCATATCTGGTGTTTCGCGGTTTTACAATCCACGGCTGAGAAGAACCCTTTGTCATCTACGACTGAGTTTCAGCGCCACCTGATATTTCTTCCGCCCCCAGAGCCCTGAGGTGGTAACAAAGCTCTCCTTGGAGCTCACTCTTGTTTAATTTATAAACCTTCCTCCTCTTTCTCCCCCCCGGTGAGCCGTTAAGCGTAGAACGCCTCCCCTGGACATTCAGAGCTTGTTATCTTCAATTTTCTTTTCTCGCGCGAAGGCATCCATGGTTCGCCCTTAGGGAGCCTCAGCCCAAATTTCTTACATGCGGCTTAGCGCCCTATACTCCTAGCCTTCATGGGATTAGTTGTTTCCCCTTGTTCCATTTCTTGTTTAACCTTCACGATGCCCGTCATTTTTCTTTACTCTGCGTGCCGATGGGTTTTTTAGTAGGCGCTGACTTCCTTACACTTATAGTCTTAATCTTGCAGATCTTTCCCATCGTCGTCCGTTTTGCACTCCTGGCCACCCGACTCACATCGGTTCTTTTTGTTTTCAAATTTCGGTTCTAGATTGGACGTTCTTCCCTAGCAGCGTCCCGGTCTCTTCGTAGGTGTTTTTGAAGGTGGACCTTTTTTCTTACTCCCTTTCATCTTTCAGTTATGTCCTCCCCCTTTCCCACCTACGTGGTTGCGATTAGGCCTTCGCGTCTACTCGAGCGAGGATCTCCCCCAGCCCTCTAGCTCCCTTTTTCTCCCTCGTGTCTTACATATTTGTCGCGCCGAGAGATCTCCTCCCATGTAGACGCCCCCCCCTACCGATCCCGATCGATTCTTCCTTTGGTCTTGGTTTGTGTTTTTTCTTTTTTTTTTGGTTGTGTGCTATCGCTCGAAATCCCTTCGATGCGCCACTCACGCTACTTTTCCCTTAACAGTCGGGGGGAAGCCTTTCTTTTTTTTTCTGATTCTACCAGCTCCGCGCTACTGTGTCCACGGGTCAGCGCGTTTTCATCGCACTCGGCCGGCCCCTCCTACTTCTCCGCACCTTTCTTACTGCTTATCCCAATCGAAAATTTAGACTTTTATTTTGCTTCTCTTCTTGTGCGCCCTCCTTCCCCCCCGCGTCTTTTTCTTTATTTTCTCGTCGGGGCTGGATAAGAAGATTCAACTGGAACTTCAGTATGAAAACGTCCCGCCCTTCTCTGCCATTTTTCTCTTCCCTGCCTTATTTCCTTTTGCGTGTCGCTCCCTCCCCCTTCCAACTGGTATTATTTGAATCCCTTCATTCCCCCTTTTTCTAAGCCCCTCCAAGAAACTTTTTACCCAGGACCCTAAGCTAACGCTGTCCTATGGGGTCCTACTCCCACTTCTATCGATTGCCCACATTTTTTTCCTTTCTTCCCTCTTTTGATAAGTCTAGTTATTTGCCGTTTTTTACAGGATTACCTTCATGCATGTCTCCTCAAAGGAGTTCTTTCCGAAGCCTGCACTTTTCTAGACTAACGCGGAGCGCCCTTTCCTCTCTTTATTCAATCGGTGCTTCCTACCTTTGGCTCTCTCTTCGATAATAGACCTCCCTTCCCCCGACAATTTAACCTCGCCCCCTTCCATATATATACTTCTTTTTTTTTCAAATATTCTTAGTAACAGGTCCGTCTCCCTTATATTTGGTCCGTGGTCCTACTTGTCTGTTTTATCCCCTTTCTTCTCTTTCCATCACTCTGCGCGCCAAGCTTCCCCCCTTTGACCCCTTTTGAGAGCGAGCTGGTATCACCGGATCTCCCCACCTCTTTTACCCCGGATCCCTATGCGCGCCTAGTGCGTCATGAGAATGAGTTCTTTCCCTGAAGGCTAGCGCTCATCCCCCCCCTACCCCGAATGCAAAATATGTTCTCCTTAGTTAGCTTTACCTCCGTTCGATACAAGATTGATCCCTCCACGTCCGTCCTGCCTTCTGTCAGGCCGCTTTATGATAGACTTGCAACCCCTGAGTCAAAAATCCTCTCTGAAGACATGATGGACCCCCGTCAATGCTTCCTGCTCCTTTGATGGTCCAAATTTAAAAATCCCCTGAATCGTATCTTGATCTATTTTATATTCCGGCAGTTTCTGCGCTTACCCATAGGTGCCGCCGACCCTTGCACCGACGCAGCATTCGCTTCTCAGGCATTTTTCCTAAGTTAACCATTCTGCCTTCTGTGAACGCACTCCTCTTGGCGACCTCTGCTCTGTCTAAGAAGACACCAATCGTATGGGCGTCTTCTATGATTTCCCTTAAGAGGTCCGCTAACCCACTTCCATGTTGCTACGGCGCTGAAGCTGCCTCTTCCTCAGCGCCCCACCTCTAGTTCGACTTTCGCCCTTCGGCTCCAACCCGTCATCATTGCGTAAATTGAAAGAACCCTTAAGAGTTTTCAATTGGAGTGCCTTTCCTTTCCTTTATCATCCAACCTGATCATAGCCCAGTATTCGTATAGCTGTTTCTCGACCCTTTATATTTAGAACGTGCAAACCGGCTTTTTGCTGCTTCGATATACCGCGAGGTTCTTTGTCCCCCTTTCTGAAACTTGACTTAGGTTAGCCTCAGAGTGAGGATTCCCCACCTTTTATCTGTGGCTGTTGCAGGATCAATCTGCCGGAGGACACCCTTTTCCCTTCTGCTCCTTTCCGGGCGCACACGCCTGCAAACCCCGCCCCCTATGAGTTGATTTACCTAACCCACTGGTCAAGGTGCGTCAGCTCAGACTCCTCTCCCCTTTTGATTTGGCCGACGTGACGTCTGGTCCTCTTTAACGGGATTCTTGTCCTCAAGTTTTCGTTTGTCCAGCTTTATTCTTCTTCCCCCGAAGGACTGCGCAATCGATTCCATTTTTCTCTTTTATAGTTTCAGTAGCGGAAGAAAACTCGCCTCTCTCCTTCTTCCCAGATTTTGTAAAACGTCGTTTCGCCCTGGTTTTTTTTTCATGGGTCCCCCCCAACCGTGCTTAGGTTCATTCTTCCTCTCGCAACACCCCCCCCCCCCCCCCCCCCCCCCCCCCCCCCCCCCCCACCCCCCCCCCCCCCCACCAACCTGCCTCTTCTTTGAACTTTTCTCGCTAAAGTTTAATCCCTTCCTCCTTTCAGCCTGGTATCCGTGAGTTCCCCCCCTTTCTTTAGAAGGTTCACCTTTCTTCCCTACTCCGGTCCGATAAAGGACCCATTTCTTGTCCCCTAAGGATTTTATGTCCGGGGGTTCCCTCCTCCCCAGTGGTTCCGGCGAGGCTGCCCGCTCCTCTCCCACTGCCTTCTCCAAGCAATGTCATTCGTCCTTTATAGCGCCCTCTGTCTCGGTCAATCTTTATTCCTCCGCGAAACGTTCCAGACCCAAGGACTGAGAGTTTTCGATTCTCGCCATTTTTTTCCTGACGATGAAGACACTTCCCTCCCCTGATCTTCACGGTCTCTTATCAGCGTTTTCCGAATTTAACCAACAGCTCGATTTGGCAGGCTTCTTTCCCTAATCCACCCCCCGACATATCCTGCACCGCGCCTTGATGACTTTTTTTAATTTCGCATTAAACGATGACCGATTCTCCTTTCCTCTTTTTTCTCTTGGGCTTTGATCAGCCCTCTTCCCTCCCTTCGAATAATACCTCCGAGGAATTTATCTACGCCCTACATCCTTTCATTTTTACCTCCTTCGTTAATGACTCAAACCCCCCCCCCTACAACCTCTTACTCGCAATTCTCTGTTCTCCTGGACGTGTCTGCTTTTATCGAAGCACTTCCAACTTTCGGCTCTCTCCGTCCCCCGACTTTCTTACCGTCCTATGACCCCCCTTCGAATCCCTCCTCCCACTTCAGTGTACTGAGCATCATTGAACGTCATGCCCTCCCTCTTCTACCGCCTGATACCATCATAGGACTTTTCAAACCTGAGGTGATCTCAGCCCTCTCTTTAGAAAACCATGAAGCCTCGCCTCATCCTCGGATGAGACCCCTTGTCATGTTTTCTCCCCCTCCCTC
>Ga0179591_1244183_pt1 | contig 18398 bp, 20 predicted proteins | sample CZOMad2_1_08_16f_FD_182891 | JGI IMG/M metagenome (GOLD analysis project Ga0179591, IMG submission 182891) | Vadose zone soil fungal communities from Angelo Coast Range Reserve, California, USA - CZOMad2_1_08_16fungal (PacBio error correction) | ecosystem: Environmental > Terrestrial > Soil >... | reverse complement strand
CCTTAACAGGTTTTTATCATTATTCTCTACCCCTTCTTTTCCCACTGGACTGATAGCCAATTCGTTTCCATGGCGCTTTGAAGGACTCGTATGCCAAATCCTCGCCCCTCCCCTTGACAATGTCATTTCTCCCTGTCACCGAGGCATTTTTCCCCCCCGACTCTATATTCTTTCATACTCCCCATTACATCGGATTTTGAAATGTCCCGCCTAGGCATTTGATCGTGGGACGTCATTGCGAGCCCAAAGTTGTTTTGGCCCTGGCTCCCTCTATCTGGACCAATGAACATTGGTCGGCGCTTCTTTATGCCAGCTTGTCTGCAATCGGCCCCCCAACTCCTATTTTCTTCGCGATCCCCACAGGAACCTATCCATCGTGCTTTTTCATATGTCCTCCGTCGTTTTCTTTACCGGATCTCCTGCTGCTAAGAGCCGGGAGAAAAATTGGATGTATGCGTGCGGGTATTGCTCCCATTATCTTTCCTTTCCTCCTAAGTTGTGTTTTTAGCCTCTGAATGTGATAGTGTCTCCCCCCTTTCCCTCGTTTTAGGCCAAGGGCGAGCCGGAGTTCCGTCTTTCCTGTCCCCCCTGCGACCTTTTGGACTGCCCTCCTTGTTTCTTTTTTGCGCCATTTCCTTTATTCCTAATATGAGTGCCTCTTCGTGCCGAGCTGGTCTAATGACCTCTTCCGACCAATGTTAGGCAGGTCATTCTTCGTGTCTCGCTTCGTCATCCAACACCGTGTTTCAGCACCTCTTCCCCCCCAGTCCTTTGTGGAATGAAATCCCCATGCGACAAGGTGTCAGTATTATGAGACGTCCCTAGCCTCGCTTTTCGACCCAATTCTCGGTTTTCTTCATTATTTTGCTAGGATCTGAGCCTTTTTCTTTATTTCTTCACTGCCCAAAGCGCATGGGTCCATTTATCACCTCAGTCCACCGTGAGATCTCTCGAGCTTTTTTTTTTTCTATCTTCCAAAACTGTTTTCTGCGACACTTTTTTTTAGTCGACTGCTCCGTTCCATCGTCGCGTCCCCCATCATGGGCTCTCTGTACAATCAGTCCCCTTTGCGGCGGGAAGGTAATCGTTCGAACCCCATCAACGTTTGAGTCTCTTTCGTTGCGTGCAATGACATCCATGATGTCCCCCTATTTTCCTCAATATATTCTGATCCAACCGCCTGCCTCTAGTTGCCTTGTTTTTACCCCCCCCACCCTAGGAATACCGTCTTGATCTTAAAAGGTTGCCCAAATTACTTTTTCCTCTCTCCTGGAGACAAGCTCAACTGCGCGTCATGCTTCTGAGGCAACAATTTCCATCACGGTCCTGATCGTTCGTGATGGCTTTTCTTAGCTCCCCTTCCCAACAACCCCCTTTTCTGGAATTTTGATCCCTTTTCCCTGCTCTTTTCGATTTGTCCCTCGTAACTACTCCTGAATTTGTCTCCTTTTTTCCCTCTTGTGGATAGACTTCCGACCCCCCCAGATAGAGTTGATTCTTCAATTTTTCCTTATTCTCTGCTTTTTTTTCCTCCTTTTTTTTTTCCTCTTCCCGAACTTCGGGGGAGGCTTGTCGGACTCCAAGCTCCACTGAGGACGTTTCGAAGTTGGGCCGACCTTTCCCGCTTCCTAATGTTATCGAAATCTTTATCCTTTTCCCTTTTAGCCTTCCCCCCTATGTCCCCTCCCTGCCCCCTCTTTTCTTTTCGTTTTGGTTCGACGACGCGGTGGTGTTCTCTTCTAACGAACACTGAACAGGACTCCATCTAATCCAGGGAAGGCCCCTTTACCCCTTGTTTTTGCGTTGCTGTCTTTTAAAAAATCCTCTGAACCTCACCGTAGGGTGGATCCCCTCCCAAATAGGCCCCGTCAACGAGGAATCCTAAAAACGCGTCCCTCGTAAGCCCGGGGCCCCCCTTTGGTCAGCTTCCCACTTCCTCAGCTTCTTTATCAATTCTTTATTCCGTTTTAGGGCTCCGGTGCAAGCTTGGCCGGAATCCCATCGTCGGCATGTTTCAATTTTTTTTCACAGGGGTGATTGCAGATTCTTGCTCCTTTCCGTTACTTCTTCCCGTGGGCTGTCTTTTTTCGACTCTGAGAAGCAGCCGCGAAGCCTTCAGCTTAAGCATTGAATTGATTTCCCACTTTTTTTTTCCCCTGCGACGGCACACCCGCCTCTTTTTTTTTTTCTCCACGATCTTCCTGCAGATTTTAGTCCCCAGGACAGGCCGGACCCTGAACGACGGTGAAGTGGGATTACTTCGATCCCCTCTTTCATAGTTCCCCGCTTCAACGGCTTTATAGCATCTTTTTCCTCTAGGCTTCTTCTTTTCCCACGCCTTTCCAACAACCGCCCCTGCGATGGTCACGCCAAGCAAGCCGATCACCTCGCCTGAGGTTCTTGCCTTCGGCGACCCCCCAACTTTCCCAATTTCCAGGTAGTTCCTTTTGAGGCCTTTCTTCAGTGTAGGTGGGCCCGGCTCCCCCAATTGAGTCGGTCCGGAGTGTATGGCCGCCTTTTTTTTTTTCTTGAGCCCATTTTTCCTTTAGTTGACGTTCCCCCGTTTTTCAAGATTCCCGAGAATCACGTCCGTCGGACCTGTATGGCTGATGCAACGTGGGTCCTCTGTGGCCACCACTCTTTGAAGCAGGCCAGAACGCCTGACCCTTTTTTCCTGACCCCTTTTCCCGGTTTATCGGGGGCCGAGGTGGTTGGTTCTGGTGAAGGTGGGATCGTGTCCCAATTTTTTTTGCCCCTTCTTGAAGTACTTTTCCCGTTGCCATCTTCTTCTTTTTTATCGCCCTTCACCGCGCCCTGTTTCTCCCCCTGATGCTTTATTTTTTTTTTTTCTCCCCCTTCGGCTGACGGGATCTCACTCACGACGCGATCGCAGAAAGACGCCGGTAATGTCCTTTTGAGATGGAGCCTGATCGCTTGTTTAATTTACTTCGGGGTCCGATAGGATTTTCCTCCACGCTCGTGGCAACCGTGTGCGGCGCTAGTTCATATATTACGTTCGATCGTGATGAACACCCCAATTTCTTCTGGTTGTCTTTATGTGGTCTGATAATGGTTCGACCCTTTCTTATCCATATTACGGTTGTTGCGCGAGTATAACACCTGTCTTGTAGAGTTGGGCCCGATTTTTAATCGCGTCCTTCGTCTTTCCGTCAGATTCTACTTTTCCGGTTCCGCTCGCCCACAAATCTGATGTTGCGAAGACCGAGTTTCCATTCCTTTTTCTTTGCTATTTATGGGGATTATTATTGCAGACAGAAAGTCTCCGGCTACCACCATTTCAAGTTTTCTTTTATTTGTCAAGTCTGGTGGCCCGCGACGCAAGCTCTACTCTTCTTCCCCCCATTTACCCTTTGCCAGCGCTTTGGGCCCAGCGATTGGCTAGGGATCCGTATTAAATGGTGGTCGCCGCCTGCGTTTTTTCCCAACTCGGCTTGGGACATTGGACTCTGCTCACGGGACGTCACCGGGTCATTTCGGGCTTTGTTAGTTCGTTCTGGCTTCCTGGTTAATCGTGTATGCACCTGATGCCCACCGACAACCCCTTTGTTTCGGATGTATTTCCCTTTACTGACTTTCTTCGTCCTCCCCCCGTGACGCGTCGCCAATGCGGATTGATTAAAATCACTGACCCTACTCTTGTTCGTGTTTTTGTCCCCACTTTTAAAACAACTCGGCTTTGTGGCTTGACCCTAGCCCCCGCAGCCTCGTTGCTGTGAAACCGTGAAGAAGTTCTAAACCTTTCCGACCGTTTGACTTTTTTTTTTTTTAACCTCGTGCGCTCGGCGTAGACGGACGGGCCCGAGCGCTCGTCGAGGTGTCTAAATATACATAGGAGAGTTCATGCCAGGCAGTGATCTGTTTGTTCCGTCTCACCCCCCACCGGCCCTTTATCTTTACTTCAGAATCGTAAGCCTTGATCGACGGCCGCTTGCCGGACCTCCCAGTTGTTAGCCTTTCGACCACTACTTCCCCCCTACTCCCGTGCTTCTGCCTCGTGTATTGCCGTTTTTCCTATTCGGCAGTGGCTGGCAGTTTAGCTTTTTCTACGGGACCCTTTGGTCTTCGGGCCTTTCCCTTTGCGGGCAATCTTTGCCCACCCTGCCGACCAGCCACTCGCCTCTCTGCGACAGATGCTCGATCAAAGAAAACCCATCGGTGCGTGGCGCGCGGCGCCGCGTGCCTTTTTATGATTCGTTTTTCTATTTCGTGTTTTTTAACCCCTTTGCATCGATCATTTCAGTGCATACGCCCGACGCTCAATCCCACGCTCCCCTCGGCAGGTGCACAACCTAGGTTTTGAGCCCTACCCTTGATTTCGTTGTGATGGCTGCTTGACCTGGGTCCCGTACGGCTTTGTCCCGTAGGGTTTTCCACTTTTGTCCACACACCTGTTTTCTCTTCTCGCGCAGCTGTGATGGACGCGTGCCTTGCCTTGGTTTTGTTAAACCTTTATACTGGTTTTGTGGTAGACTTGCGGCCCGCTGGGTGCACAGCCCAATTTTCAATTGCATTAAGGTCGCCCTCCTTGCACTTTTTTCTTTCTTCCAAGCCGCATGATCGGACGCAGTCACGCTCCCCGTCTTGAACCTCGCCCCCACAACCCTCTTCTTCCCTCCCGAGCGTATCTCGATTTTCGTAGATTAGGCGCCGCGAAACGCCACTTTTTCCTCCTGAGTGCTGCGCGCTTGTTTTCTTTCGCGGACAAGATCTCCGTTATAGGATTGCGAGGGGTCAGCAATGCCGCGCGCTCAATCTTTTTACCTGCCTGACCTCTCATTCCCCCGCTCTGGACATCTCTCTGGTTTTTGCCCTTTTTTTGCCTCTTCTTTTCTCTGCGCTTCAGCCGGGAACTTCGTATGGATTTGCGCTTCCCCTTTTTCTTAAAAATACCTCTGATGAGTTCTTCCTGAACGAATGACGCGAGCCGCGCGCGCTGGCCGTGAGAGATTGAAAAATTTAGGCCATGTTTAGCTTTCCTTGACTTACTGATATCCGCGGTCGAGAAAGATTTTTGGGTTTCCCCCTTTTACTCCTATGTCGTGTGACTTCTTCAAGTATTCGCCGATGCTTTGTACTATTGACCTTTTGCCTCACTCATTTTCTGGGAGGCACATTGTCACTGGTTTGCTTTTTGCCTTTCCACCCCCTCCACTTTGTTGCTCGCACTTTCTCCCCCCCCCGTGATTCAGTTTTGAGCACTGCCAGGCGGCCCTCTCTGTTTCAACACACACAGGATTATTCTTTTTTCCCCTCGCCGACAAGTGTTTCCTCCGTCGGCCAACACTACTTTTACAGCCTTTCCTTCCCCCAATTCACCCCCCCCCCACCCAAGACCCCCCCTTTTCAACGAGACCCTTTAAGGTATGATCTGGCTACGGACACAGCTGGGTATCTGTTAGGTGGTATTGCGGCCCGAGGAGTATCTTTAAAGGAATTTATCGTCCCTCCATTGGTTGTCCAGCCCAGTGGACCCCAATCGCCTCCTCCCGTCACTTTGACGAGCGCCCTCTCCCGAGGTTTTGCCCCTTTTGCGTGATCTTTTTGTTTGCCAGGTCTAGAGATTCGCGCGTATTTCGCCGATTTCCATCATTTAGAGCCTCGTGTTGGACCCTGAGCTGTCCAGTGTCCCTTCCTTTACCTACCCCGCCAAATGCCAGATCGCTCGGCGCGATTGCAACCGCCCCCTGCGCGTATTTCTTCGTTTTCCGATTTCAATTGTTTACTCTACCTTTTCCCGACTTTTTTTTCCTAGCGGCGTCCTGCTTGACTCTGAGTCTCCTGAAAGAGTTGGCCGTTCCTTGTAGGACCCACCATATCAACTGTGCTGTCAAGACATCTCTCTGTGTATAGTTCATCTTTGTTCCTGCTTCTTCCTCGTTCCGACTCCTTCCTATTCTCTTTCCCCAAAATCTATGTTGCCTATTACGACCAATGATTTGTCCACGGCCTCGGCGCGGTGGTGTTTTGAGTTGCCCAACCCCGCCAACCAAGTCCAAGGTTTTAACGTTTTTTGGCTTTTCCCTTCCCACGTGTACGTGAATTTGAATTAACGATTGGGACTGCAGCCGCACTTTTAGGGCAAATGCTCGGACCTTTTTATTCTTCCCCGGTCAATAAGGTGCCCCCCAGCGGACTTTTTTTCGAGTTGGGCCTCGTTTGCACCCCCCTCTGAAATGTGCGATATCCGCTCTTGAAGTAACAGACACAGCCGCCCGAAGGGACTTATTCAACTCCGTGCCGATCATAAAGGTCGTTAACACCCGAGTTTGTGATTCGAGACTTGTCCTCACGGCACCGGGGGAATCCGGATCCCCCGTCTCCAAAATCGGCCCTTTCCCACATCCGAGGACTTGCCCCCAAAATGCGGTTCAATTTCTCTCTTTCTTGAGGCTGGCGACCAAACCTTGATTGCCCCCTGTTCTCCTAGTGGGATTGCCTGACTCCCCTCGTCTTCTGACCTTCCCAACATCGAATCTTTTTTTTATTCCTTGTTCCGAGTGCGCTCCATTTCGATTGTTTGGCCGAGCGCCGTAACTAGTATTCTGGATCTTGAAGGGCCTCCGTTAACCTCTATCCAGTTTCCCAACCTGAACCCTCGCAAGATTTTCTGAGCCCACTCCGTCGGCGACACCGTAGGACCGACCTTTTCTGTCTGGTGCCCCGTGGGTTTTTTACATCTCAAGAGCTGTCTACAGGTCGCATTTTGTTATCAGCCGCTCCTATCTACGCGTAATTGTAACTCGAGCCCGCCTGTCTTTCCCCTTTTTGGAAGCGGCCCCGGAATACTATCGCCACTGCGACTTCTTTTTTTGCAAGTCACCCCCGCCCCTCTTCCGGTGCCCCTTACCCCACACTTTTTTTTTGGTCCTCGCTGTTTCGTGGATTGGAGATAACCGTCAGTACTTTCCTCAAATCAGGATCATTGCAGAGTGGGGCGCCTGAATGTCCTTCTGTTAAAGAATCTTTTCCTTCCCCCCTTACTAATTTTCCTTCTCACTCCTTTCCCCCTCCTCAGACCACCACTCGACCCCCGCATCCCTTTAACTTCAGTGCCTGACTTTGTGGCCCGCAAGCTCTGGCACAGCCCCCCACACCAACCCCCGCGTCCGGTCTCAGGTGCATCACGTTGGCCCCTCACCGTTCTCCCCGGCGTTCTCGGTTCCTTGCACTGGAAAAATTCATTTCCCCTACGACTGGTCCGATTCCAACCGCGTCGGTCCTCACGGCCCTTTTCCTGACCCCCCAACAACTTGGTTGATTCCTGTGGGACCACCCTCATGCGTCACCAACGAACCGATGCTTGTACCGGGTCTTTCGTCTTCTTGCACGAAACTCTCAGGGCTCTGTTCTCGTTTATTGCTTCCTTTACCCCTTCGGACTTTCTCTTTTTGGAAAGGGTTCCCACTCCGTCCAGTCCCCATCGACTGTCCGTAACAGGCTCGGCTATTTTACTCCCCCTTTGTTTTATTTCCTAAGAGGAGAACGTCCTGAAACTTTCCCCTGAGTTTCCCCGTTCATCTTTTTCGCAACTCGAATCTTTGCCTTCCTGGAATCGTGCAGACTCAATTTTATTTTTGGCCGCCGTTCCCCTCCTTAGTGACTTCCTCAGGCGTTTCAGTCTCTCAATCATTTTCTTGGGAATCCCCTTTTGAGCCCCCTACCCAACGTTTTTTTTCATCCACTAGCGTCCAAATCCCAGAATCTTGTCACTTCACCTTCTAATTCTAGGTTATCTTCCGCCACTTCCTTTTTTGGATCTCTCGACCCACCTCGTGATAAGTGAGCATAAGGGTTGACTCACTTCTTTCCGTCCTCTAGACTTTTCTAGTCTGGATTATAACTGCCTTTTCCCTTTCTCCCCGGTCGTTTTTTTTTGCAGATTGCTTCAAACGAATAGTTTGTTTTGTGCTGGATAGTACACCACCTCTTATACCCCCTTTGTTGATTGATACATGCTTTTTTCCCCCACATGAACCAACAAACAATGGGTTTCACCTGTCTGTCATGTCCTATTGCGACCGGTGTCCCTTTAGTTGCTTTTTTAGAGTCTCACAACCCGCGCTGTCTCCCCCACACCCTCCCGCTCCCCGGTTTTGTCCCCCCCTTTTTGCCAATTTTGGAGTTGGACACTCTGGCACCGGAGAAATTTCTCTCCTGATCTCCTTTTTGAGGTCTTCCCCGCTTCGTCCCCCTCTAGCCAATTTTTTCTTTGGCTTTCCCTACGCGTCCGTTGCCCTCCTGCCCCCCGTTTTTCCCCTTGTACCTTGCTTGAACGCCGCGTTCTTTCCGAGCGAGTACGGCCCCAGCACCCCTTCTTTGTTTCTTTTTTTTTTTCGATCTTTGATTTCCCTTTTTCCCTTCCTTTCACATTTTCATGTACGAGGGTTAAAATGCCCTCCCTCCTTTGACGGTTTTCACCTTGATATGACTCAGTAAGTTTGATTTTGTTCCAGGCCTAAGCAGAAAGAAGCCTATCGCCATCTTTTTCTGGCCCTTTTTTTCCCCTAAGGCCGACCCCCTGCGCTTTTTTTTTTTCTTCAAGTAGCTTATTTCCCAACCATTGAATGTAATTTGGCTCTCCTTTTTGTCCCTCTGAGTCTCTTTTCCGGTCCCCCACTTTTTGGAGCCCTGACCGATTGCTTTTACCCCCCCTTTTGTCCTTTAATTCACGAACCTTCCTTTTTCTGGTTCTTTGTTTATACATTCCGCCTATGCTGATGACTGCTTTTTTAAAGAGTAACTCCTCATGTTTGCGAACCAGTGTTATTTCTGTTTTCAGTTTTTTTTCCCACCCCGTCCCGGTGGCCACGGGTTGAATATCGACACCGTCGATATCCCCCCTCTTGTTCCTGAATACCCCTTACTGACATTTTTACCCCCCCCTTTGTCTTTATTTCCTTTCGAAATATTGCCAATTGGGCTCCTATGCCAAATCTTAGCACCGTGAACTGAAGCATTGTTCTCACCCTTTCTTCTAGGAGTTTTTTTTCTCATTCATTACTTGACCCATTTTTCCATAATGTGGATTTTCTGGACAGTCCGGCCTAAGGTTGTTGATCGTGGGCTCATTTGCGTTCGCCCCCCTTTTGTGTCGGTTCCTGACTTTCTCTTGAACCACAACATCCGATTCCTTCCTAGCATCTTCTCCCCAGAGTATTTATGGCTTCCCTGTACCCTATATGGATTTTTAATGCTATTCCACCTATGTCATTGTTATAGCGCATCCCCACCCGAAGTCCGTGCAGTCGACGTTGCGGTAATTATCTCTCCTGTTTTTGTGACCTTTAACTAGACTTGTCGTCCCCAGGCCACTAATTATGCGTAGTTGCTAACTGAGCATTTCATCTCTCCTTTTCCTCATCCTTCTTTTTTTCTAGCTCTTTACTGCTTCATCTTCCTCTCTATACATCCAAGTTTCAGCGTTTTGCTCTTTAGCCAATCGCCGCGGAGATTCCTGATCATGACCCCCCGGATTCAGTTTGCCTTTTCACTTGCAGTTTTTGCATGCCGATCACATTCCGTGTATCGCTTTCCATCCAGCTAGAGTTTTGTTTTCTCTCCGCCCGACTTCTTCACGCTTCTGCCTTCCCATGTTTCCTTGTCAGGTCTTTTCTTGGGGTGCGTCATAGACCTTTCTTCACCCCACCTTTTGCTTCTTCCCCGCGTCCCCCCCTCTGATAAAAGTCCTTAGGAATTTCCATCAAGAAAACTACCCCGGCAATTTTTGTTCTCCCTTTTTGCATCGTTTCTACTCTCGGTTTCACCTTTGCTACTTCTTGGATGACTGCGCATATTTGGCAATATGTGAGTACGTCCCCCAAGAGCCATTTTCCCTACTTGTCTTTTCTCATTCCCCGCTTTTTTTTCTCCCGCGCCGTTTTCGACCCAACCCCTGTTTTGCTCTTGGCTTTGTGTCTCAGCAAAGTAGCCCCCCTGTCCCTTTCTTCTTTTTTCTCACTCCGTCCAATCTTCCCCCTCAGTTTGACGGCGGGGGAAGGTAATTGTTTCCGCCAAAGCACACGTTTTTGTCCTTCCCTCTTTTTTGATTTCCCTGGCACCTCTGTCTGACTAGAAATATTTAATTGTTCCAACAGACCTTCATCTTGCCCTTACACTCGGTCCCCTCCTCGGTTACTCTTCACTTTTTCGCCCATTCATTCAAGGAAATTCGCGACTGACACGAGCACACCTGAGCGTCATATTCCCTTCTGGTCATCCCGTCCCATACCGAGGTTTTTTTCTTGCTGTTATATGCGATGCTTAGCGCCTTTCACAACCTTTGACACCAGTCCACTAGTCAGTTTAACCTCCCCTGGTTTCGTCCGCCTGCGATCTTTCAGTCCGTTTTCTTGAAAGGTTCACTCCCTAGTTCAGATTTGACGAGAGTTGGGGAGACGGACTTTTTCACCCCCCAAGATTCCCGATGCATCTGATCTTGTACTCGGCTCACGTCGAGTGGTCCTCGCCTTTCCCTTTTGGTACGCGTTTCAAAATTTACTTCTGTTTCTTAAAATTCTTCCCCCAAAACTTGAAGGCGTTTGACCGAGGGGGACTCCGCTTCTCAGTGATCGGTGTTCAACCTCTTGTGCCATCCCAGGGTTCCTTTCCACTATTTTGGAAACCGGTAGCGGTTTTTTTTTGTAGTTTTGTTGAATTCGTCGTGATCTCCTACCGTCTCCCTCCCTTCCCGGTCTCCGAGGCCCCAGGCCAGGGACATTACACTTGCCTTTTGTTGGTGGTTTGTCACAAAAAGCGGCAACGTAAGATTCTTTTGGATCCTACCCTCAAACCGCCACCACTATCCCTTTTCCCTAGTTTTACTCCTAGTCCCCCCACTCCTTCAGTGACCCCGTACCAGGTCCTTCACGACCGATTGATAAGTGAGAATCTTTGAGCACCGTGCTCCTGTTTTAGGGCGCCCTCGTGCATTTGGTCCGATATCCCCTCCCTTTCCCGGCTTAGCCCCCTTCACGTTCTTCCACGTTTTTCCCTTCCTTGTTTATCGTAATCTTCTTCCCCTTTTTGCCCTCCAGCTCCAATGATGAAGGAAGCGACTGCCACGCTCAGGCGGCCTGCTTGTCACTTTCAGGCTTACCATTTGCCCCCGCCTCCAGCGGGTGATTTGTCCGATCGGAAGCACGAGGTCGTGACGTCTACCTTGCGTCCTTTCGGTCACCCTTGCCCTCATCTGTGTCAGTTTTGAAGTCATTTCTCTCCACCTCACTTTGCCTAGTCCCTCTTCTTCCTAGCCGCTGTCCTTACTCGATGCCGATTTCAAACCCGTTTCCCCAAAAGCTCCCTTTTTGGTTCTCCCGAGCCCCCCCCTGAGACCCCCAGCTCACTGAGGTTTCCGTCGCGTAACAACCCCGAATTGGTCTTGCGTGCTGACTATCATAGGTTGTGGACCCCTGACTGCCCCCCCTTTTCTCCGTTTTTTCTGTTACGCTTCCCTCGGTTTCGGGAGGAACAGTCTTAGTCAGCGTTCCCAGATGCCGCGCGGCCCTTTCTCCGTTTCAGTCTGTGAGTTGTCCAACTTTGCTCCCCCCCTTGAGGTATCTGCTTTTTTGCGTTTTAGCGCGAGCGGCCAGGCCCGAAGGTTTGCGCCCCGCGCTGTAATGCTCTGTTTCTTTGTGGTTGTTTGAATGGTTCTGTGTGCCTCTTTTCTCCCCCCCTATTAATTCCTTGCATTCAGTCCTGCTTCATCGAGCAATGGCGATACTTCTCCTTTGATGCTAAATCCGTTTCCTGGGCTCTTTCCCTCTCCAGACTCCACCACCCTCCTAAGGTATCTTTTCCGCTTGCGCTTCTGTTCTCTGATCGCGATAGGATTCCTCCTCCTTAAACGCAGGTCCCTTTTTTTCTTGTTCCGGCTTTCCAAATTTTTCTAACTCGAGGATCGTTTTTACCCCCAAGCGAGCGTCTGTGGCTATTGCTGGTGTCCAGACCCTGGCCGCTTGAGCCAGACAGGTCTGTCATTACTTTTTTTCCCGATTTTTAGCCCCCCCCGTCTGCCTGATTTGGGCGATGGTTTGAGATATCGGACGATTCCAGTCGGTTCCTCGCGGCGAGTTCGGCGCTCGACCACATCTGCCCACTTTCCCCGCGGACATCTCTTTTTTCTCTGTATCTATATCACCTTTCATTTTTTCCCGATCGAAAGTGGCCCTTCTTCTCTTTTCTCCTTGGCAATTGGTCTTGGTTTCCGCCTTCCGTGACATCCTCTTCTCATCTTCCCATATTTTCCATTGTGCTCTCTTTCTTCAAGGGCACATTGCGACGGGGGATTCCGGTTCCGTCCCGGTGGGCCCTCTCCGCGAGGCTCCCCAACCATCCCTTTTTTTTAAAGCACTTGCTTCGGCTTTTACCTTGACGTTTTTGTGTTGCGCTGCTGCTTCGGATCGGCTTTCTGCTTGTTCATCGTGTATGCACTCTTCCCAATCGACACCCAACGTACGCGTGGGCCGATTATTTTTAAGCTCCTCTTCGGTCCTCCCTGGCGCTGACGGAGTCGCCAACGGGTGGCGATTCACTCACGGAATACCCCCATTTTGTGTCCTTTCATGTGTCCGACCCAAGTTACCCCCCTCTGTTTTTGTGTCTCCCCGCCGCCGCCTTGGACACACTTCCTTGACGCGGCGTCAAGGCTAAGGCAACAGGATAGTCTGGAGGAACTAGGGTCCTTCTTTCTTTCTTCCTCGTCCGTTGACCCACTTGGTGGTTCGCTAGTGTATTAATCAACATACTCTGAACCCAGTTATGGTCGCAACCCACCTTTCCCACGTATTTTCAGAAATCGTCCACCTTATCACGGCCCGCTGGAGGCACGATAGAATGACTTTTCCTACAGTTCATTACCCCTTCCCCCCTACTAAGTGCCTCTTTCGGGATGATCCATCGCGGTCCCCTCATACGTGTCGGCCCCGTATGAGCTTTCGACGGCTGCGGCCTGTCCCCTCGTCGCTGCCCTTTCTTTCATTTAACCCCTCTGATACTCGAGAATATCTAGGAGCTTTACCTTTCCTCTCCCCCCGTCCCCCCTCCTTTCCTGCGAGCTTTTCGCCTTACGTGCTTGCTGTTCTCTTGCTTGTGGGCAACCAGATTTCAGTACGATCCCGATTCCGCCCTTACTCCCTCAACGCGCCACCTCTATACTTCAGTGAACCCCCCCCGTTTTAGTGCAGATTTAAGACCCTTGGTACTTTCCCCTTGCTCTTTTGCTTTAGTTTTCCAGTCGGTCTGTACAGTTTGCATCCGTTCGGGAACCCTTTGTGCGTCCTGAGGATGCTGTCTGTTGGCCGCGGCCGCCTGCGTTGCTCACTGTCAAGTTTTTTGTAGAATTTCCCTGTCTGTTTAGTGCCTTAAACCTCAACCGTGTTGTGACACTTGTTGGCTTCCCCGGCTACCTTAAGTCGGGCCAGCTGCTCGTCACAAAGCCGCGGTTTTAGCTTTTTTAAGCCCAGTCTTTAGCTTTTTCCCCCCATCCCCACCCACCCTCGTTTTTCTCTTTTTCGCCCCCCTCAAGTGGTCGCAAGCTCCCATCCATTTTGTCCAATTTCTTGCCCGTTTGTGCTGGGTCTCGCGTCTCTTCAGGACAAATACGTACGTATTTTTCTTGCTTTCAAGGCCTCGTCTGATACCCCCCGTCCTTTTTCAGGTAATGAAGAATCCTCTAGTCTTCGGGGCCCCTTTCTCTCTCCTTTTTGTTTTTGAGCGAGATCCCATCTCGCTTGCAGGATTCCCGTGTTTTTGACCAGGTCTTATGGAGCGCGCTTTTTCTTGAAGCCCCCCACATCACAATACTACCTCTTTCTGTAGATCTTTTTTCATCCCTGTCTTGCCCGCGTGAGCCTGGCCGTGATTTGAAAAAAAAAACTTTTGCTGTTTCTCGTCGCACGTTTAATCCTCCTGATAAGAATATTATTCCCCCCTCTTGTGTTCCTCTTTGGCGAGTTAGCTTTTTTTCTCCCTCGTGCCTTTGAGCTTCGGTCGAGCCGGTTGAAGGCCCTTTGTCAAATTGGCTTTCTCGCCAGAGGGTACGTCTCCAAGTCTACAACAAAAAACAGTTTCGTTGATCCACCTACCATGTCTTTCTCCAGTTCACCACACAGCTGCGCGACCGCCTGCGCCGCAACGGTTTCGCGGCCAGGCTCCCCCTCCCTCTGCCCTTTCCCCTGGTGACCCCCCCTTCCCCAAAAAGCAATTTCCCCCAAGGAACCTTACCAACGTTCACGTTGCTCCGACCCGATGGGTCTTGCGAGCTGCGTGTATTGCGCGTAGGGCTTCTTTACGGAAATCGGGATTTCGTATTTCTCCTGGTTTGAAAGTAAATGTAGTGGACCCCCCCTCTACCGAGTCCCCTGGCCCACGCCGATGGGTTTGGTTGACGATTCCCGTGCGCTTCCCTCTATATTCCCTATTCCTGCGCCGATTTCCCCTCTTTCTTGTCTGGGTTCTGATCTCAAGGGTCAAAGCGTCTCCTATCCTACGTTTTTTTAAATTCCTCTCATCGGCGCCTGCCCCGGTTCGCAATCACGTGCTTCGTTGTAAGGTAGACTTCTAAAGTCTTCGCTCCATGGGGCCGTTCTTAGAGGTGTCCGCTTTCCCTTCCCCTTGAACTCTTATATCAGCGTTTTAGCGACCAAGTCTTGTTCATTCGCCCTCTCTATGTTTATATACCCCTCGCATGCCGCTACTGCATCTGTCCGTACTCAGTCCCCCTCTCCTGAGGTCCACCCAACTCTGTTGCTTTCTGCTTTTATTTGTTGTCACCGCGCGGCTTTCTATGCCACCAAGCCGTATTTTTTTCCCTGGCGTCACTACCTGAACTCTAGGCCCTTCTGCTTAATACATTTCCTTTGGCGGACGGACTTAAGCTCCAAGGGGTTGCTCTATGGCACATGAGTTTTAAGTACCTGCAACCTACCAGCGAATTCTTTTCTCTTTGGCATCGTTTGCAAACAGAGGCCCCAATCTGAGCTCCTTCTCCTCCTCACTTTCCTCTCAAGATTGACGCTTAGCCTTCCTCAAGTCCCCGAGTTTGGTGGCGCTTGCCTATTCGGCACGGAGTCATCCGGATCCCTTCTCCCCCTCATTGCCCCAATTTGCTGGCCTCTTTCCTAGGGCTCCTTGCCTTCTCCCTTTTCGTCGGCTGGCGCAACCACTCCTGATCTTTTTGACATGCATTGGGAGCCACCTCACTCGGTCTGCCATCCTCCACGATATCAGCGGCAACCTCCTCGCTCTGGCGCTGCCCTTCTGTTTTCCCCTTTCGCCGAACTCGCTATACCTGAGTAATATGCCTGGCCTCCTCCCCCGAGATCTCCCCTTTTTCCCCCCTTCGTTTGAGAGACGCCGCGGCACACCTTCCTGACCTGTTGGCCTTTCTATGGACATTTTTTCCCCGGAGCACCGCCCCTCCTCAACCAGTCCTTTTTTTTGTTTTCTCCTCTTTCCGCTTCCCGTTTACCTCGCGCACACGGTTGGCCTGAGTTGAACAGCGGGTAATCATCTCCTTGACCTCTACCTCCTCTCTGCACGGAACTCCCCTGCGAGTTTTTCCAGTTCCCCTTCCTTAATCTTCTTTATGGGTTTACTCGCGCTTCCCCCACGCCGACGTTTCGCATTTTCTGGAAGATATCCTTTGCGATGAGGTCCTTTTAAGCTGACCGGTGAATCTTTTCCTTAATGGACTTATAAGGTCCACGCATTGTACTCTTACACCAATCAACCACCTCCCCCTTGCACTCGGGGTCACCAAGTAGGGCCCTGGCCCCTCTTCGATATTTGTCCACCTTCTTCTCTTTCCTAACGTTTTTCCACCGTTTTCCTCCTTCCTCCCGTTTCTGGCGGGGCATGGGCGCCCTTCCACCCGCTGGTCCTGATCCAACCCCTCGTTTTCTTTCATCAGTACCGACACAAAACCATTTTGGGTTTTTGGCCCCCCCACCTTCATGCGTCACACCTGAAGACGTTGTCGTACTACGCAAGACCTAAGGGCCGCGTTCTTCCCTTTTCTTTGAACCTCGATCTCTTTTTTGTGCCAATTGCTTTGCAAAACGCCTTTCACCTTCTCCGACCGGAACAGTCGACCGTAACGGTTTGCGAAGCTAGGATTGAGTACTACTTCCTTCTCGTTTCCCTTCTTTCGCAGGTCCCCTTTTCATGTACTTCCAACAGAACCCTTTCCTTCCGGCTAGTTTCCCCCATCAACGGTGCCGTGAGCTCGACCACGTCAGTGCCTGCGCTGCCTGTGTTTTCCGCTTTTCCAATAATTGATTCTTTTCCCCTCTTTTGACCAGCCCACGGTTCCCTAGCGGACCCATATAGTTTTCCCATCATAGGCCCCCCCCCCCGTAACCCTTTATGGCCGCGCAGCCTGGGGGAGTCTCAAGCGTGCTCCGCTGCGCCCTCACTTAAAACGTCTCTTTTCCAGCTTTTTCCTCCCCCGCCTTTTTCTTGCGGGATTATAACTTCTTTCCGCTTCAAGGTTTGGATTGTTTTTGTCTTTATCTCTGTAGTGTGCGTTGTGAGATAGGCTCCACCCAAGCTTTAACGTTGAGTGGCATTGTTTCTATCATAAATCCCAAAACCCCAAGTTTAAGATTATTCCTCTTTTCTCTTGGAGCCGTTCAAGTGAGTGAAGACTTCTCTCCCCCCCCCCCCCACACAGCGCTCTTTTCCCCCCCCCTCCCAACCAACAAGTTCCCAGCAGACATCTGTCAGAGGTTTTATATTCTTGCGACCCGCTGGCACCAGAAATCTTCGATATCCCTGGCGGAGTTCGGCCCTTTTTTTCAAGTAGCATTACCTTCTTTGTTTTGTCTTTTTCTTTACAGAAGTAACCAGCCTTTCGCCTCAGGCTTGTAAGGCCGCTTCCTCTCTTATTACTCTTCGGCAAGCACCGATCCTTCCTCCGTATTTTTTTGTTTCTTTTCAGTAGATCCCCCCCTATCGGGCAAAGGCAATTCATTGTCGTTCTCCTCGGCGGACACAAGTCCGTCCCTCTTTTTCTCCTCAGCCAAACGGATTCTCCTTTAGACTTGTTCCTTTTTTTCAGGCGCTAAGCATGCCGAGCTCTATTTCCTCCATCTTCCTCCCGATTGAAGTGCGTTGTCCTTTAACAAGTCCTTTACGCCTCCTTTTTTTGTTTAGCTTGTCCCGTCCTTGCATTCCCAACCCTTGATTGTGCTTCTACCTTTTTCTCGACCGATTGGGCCCGGAAATTCTCGCTGGCTATTTTTTTGATCCCCTGCATATATTTTCTGTTCTATTCCTCTTTTTGGCTTATCTTTGAACTTCAACGACCTCTCCTTACTGTGTTCGTCGGAACCTTCCCGCGTTGCTGGACTGACTTTGTGAGTACGCCGCTTGAGTTCATTTCCCTCGCGAGGGCCTTTTCATAGTATGCTTTTCCACAATCCTTCGTGTCTCCCCCTAAAACAGTTGTGCTCCCCCACGCTTGCGAGCCCCTCTCTTGTGGTGTACATCCAATTCGTCCCCTGTTCTGAAGGGACTTCCACTGAATTCTCCCCCAATATTCTCCTAGCTTCCTTTGCCAAAATTTTACTTCTCCCACAGGACGAGCCTTTTCGACGCTCTGCTCGGACGGTCTCTAATCCTACTGCCCTCTTCCTTTTGGGCAATGTACCTTCTCATTCTTGATCGGTGGTCCACTTTGTCCCAGGCAGCCCCAAATTTTGTTTCTTCCCTCCCTTTTTTTTTGTGGCTCTTTACCTTCCCCTTTTACCGCGTTCGTCAGAGTGACAGTCCTTTCCTTCGGTACTCTGTCCCTTTTATTTTGAGTTTTCCTTCCCAATACGTTGAAGGGGCTGCCCCTCCCTCTCCGTTGGGCGGTCTCTCTTTCGTTTTCTCCCTATCTTTTAGAACCTTTTAACCCTTTTATTTCCGTCTTTCCTTTCTTTAATCCCTTCCCCTTCCTCCCTTTGTTGTTGTTGCGATTCTCTAATGCTCCTATATCGAGACTTCTACCTTCCCATTTTTTTGTCCTTCCCGCTGCCCGTGGGCCAACTGTGCGCTTGCGGCACGCATGCGTTGTTCTTTCGTCCACTGCCTATTGTCTCTTCAAAACCCTTCCCTCTCTTTTTGCTCCCCTACGCATGACGTCTGGTCATACCTTGCCGCAATGTTGGCTGTTGTTGTCGCCCTTCTCCCTCCACACTTTTGATTCCTCCCCTTTCTCCCCACGATCCAAACTTCCTTATTTTCCTGTACACGAAATCACTTAGCCCATGTGTGTCTCTACCCGTGCCTTGCGCATGCGTACCTTTTTTTTTTAGGCATATGCTCTTTGCATTATTTGTCTTTGTTCGTCCTTAAACAACATCAATGTCCCTTAATTGGGCTGGATCCCCGCGTGC
>Ga0179591_1235185_pt1 | contig 18400 bp, 25 predicted proteins | sample CZOMad2_1_08_16f_FD_182891 | JGI IMG/M metagenome (GOLD analysis project Ga0179591, IMG submission 182891) | Vadose zone soil fungal communities from Angelo Coast Range Reserve, California, USA - CZOMad2_1_08_16fungal (PacBio error correction) | ecosystem: Environmental > Terrestrial > Soil >... | reverse complement strand
GAACACAGTTCCTGACCTTTCCCTCCCCCCTGCCGAGTGGTGATGGTAGTATTTTTTTAAATTTGTAGACCATGCCTCATTAGGATGCTTTCCCTCTGCCCAATTTAAATTTTCCCCAAGCCCAGGTTTATACCCCTACCTTTTTTCTGCCTCTCTTTTCTTTGTTTTTTTTGGTTTTTGCTTTCTTTACTCATTTTTTTGTTGGCCCCATTTCTCCTATCTTGTTATGGTGTACTTCCACCCCCCCGCAAGGTTTATATTGTGCTGGCCCCGCTTCCCAAACTTTTTTTTTCACCGACCCCAATACCCAGTCATATCCCGTGGCCCCTCCTTTCTTGTGGGACACCCTATGGGTTTTTTTTTTTTGAATTGGTTGTCCCCCTACGTAGCTGCTCATGATCTCCAAAAAGTGTCAGATCCAGACTTTTTTTGCAATTCCCCAGTCAATTTGGGTTTCCCCCTCCCCCGGACTCATTAGCTACCCCTTTCATCCCCTCTCTTCGTGCAGCGCCCCCCCCCAGTGACCCTGCGTTTCGTCTGAGACTCCCCCTAGCCCCGCCAAGTCCCTGGTTTCCACTCTGCATCTACCCTTTTTCTCTTCTCCTTCCTTTTCCCCCGGCGAACCTGCCCCTCGCTTCTTCACTGCGCACATCGTTGACACCCCAACCCACCTTGGAAACTTTCCGTCATTTTTTTTACTTCTTTTTTTTCCCCCCCCTTGTGAGACTGCAGGCTTGGTTGTCCCCCTCAGGCTAAAACTTTTTTTCTTCCTTCCCCCCCCTCTTTTTTTCCCAAACTTCCCAGTGACTGGCAACTCGTTCCTGTGCTGCCCGCCCCAAGCTTTCTTCGGAGACTCTGCACACAATCTTCCCCCCCGTCCCCTTCTCGTGTGTTCCAACGATCTGTCGTTTCATTCGGCAATCTGCTAGAGGAATGAGTTTCCTTTCCACCCCTCTCCCTTTTCGTCTCCTTCCCTCTGGACAAAGGCGCTTTGACCTGATTCCAGCTCCGTTGATATGTATTTTTTTATGACCGTTCTCTTTCCCTCCGTCCTTCCCCATAGTACACGGACTTTCGATTCCCCTGTGAGAGTTTCTTTGCCAAAGTCTAAGTTTTGATTTGAGCCTATACCACGCTTTATTTGTGTCCCGGAGTGATTCTCCGCCTTTCTTTTTTTTTTTTTTCTTTCCCCTTCTTATGGAATCTCAGTTGAGAGTCTTTTTGAGGAGGTCTTGGCGTACAGGTTCCGACCCCATCGTTGGGAATACCGTATCGTTTAAGTATTACCGGAATTTGAAAACGTTTCGGAAACCCAACGTCACGTTTTTTGAACTGATCGGGTTTGGAGAACTTCCGTTTCACCCCCTCCTTCCCTTTTTTCCACGGTGGTTTTCCGAATTGTAGTTTCAAGGGGAGGAACCCTCCTCAGTATTCCTTGTTTTCCCCGTCACATTCTTTGCCCCCGGTCAGTTTTTCTTTTTTCCGGGGCCGGCGGTCAAAGTGTCGAACCCTCCCCCAAGGACGTATAGGTCCAGTAGCTAAGCCCCCCCCTATACATTTTGTTTCTTCACCTTTCTTTCCCCCAATATTCCTCCTTTGTCTCCTTTTCTTGACTTTTTTTCCATAGTTCGACCCCTTTCGAGTCGAATTGACATTGGTAACCACCCCGTTTCCCCCCCTTCTCCCTGACCCTTTCTTCCCCTGTTCCTCCTACTCCACCTCCCTTTTAGGCAAGAATGACTACCACCAAATCCCCGGTTTTTTTCTCGCCCACCTACCCCTTACCCTTCTTGCTTTTCCCTTTCTTTCTTTCCACTGTTTGACCAGATTCTTTTTTTTTGCCGGTTCCCCTTTCCACTTGCCAAATACCCAACCCTGTCAAAACCCATGGTGTTTGAAGGATTTTTCACCCTTTCCTGTCCCCCTTCCTTTTCCCCACCATTTGTGCCTACCCATTACTACCGTTTCTTCCATTGCAGGTTCTTGCATGCGCCGCCCCGTTTGACCCCCGGCCTTTCTTACCCACCTGCTCCTGGACCCCCTAAGTTTCAAATCCCCCTTCCATTTCGGCTTTTTTGCCCCCGTATTCGACAGCCCCCCCAAGTATTCCCCCGTTGCCCTTTCTTCACCCCTTTGTCTTCCGGACATCAAACCCTGGTTCTTGAGGGGCGTCGGTCTTCCCGCACATTCAAGCTCCCGATCTTTTCCCCTTTCACCCATTTTTTTTTTTTCCCTTTACCCACCACCGTTCTCCCAGTCCCCCCCGGCTCCCCCTCCACAGGCAACCCCATAACCTTCAGGATTCCTTCTTTCACAAGACCCGGCCCCAAATTCAACGCCCTCCCGACCTCCTTCCTTGCCCCTTTTTTTCCCTCCTGCAAGCTGAGTTGTGGGACGAATGCCGGGGGTGAAACACCCCAGCCCTGGGAGGGCTGTCACAGTTAGCTTGTTTTAACATCCGTTTAGGTGGCTTCTCCTTTCCTATTGCCCTCAAAAACCCCCGGTTTAGCCATCGACGGCCCCCCTTTTCCCGCCCCATGCTGATCTCGACTTTGGACTTTTTCGTCCCCCGTTTTTCTTCTTTTCCTCTTTTTTCCTTTTTGCTTCCCTCTCAATAAGTGTTGTCCTCTCTGCCTCCCGTTGATAAAAAGTCCCGGACTGTTGATTGGTAGGATGAGATGTCCCCCAAACATCCCCTCGACTTTTGGGAACCAGCCAATCCTCCCCCCTTTTCCCCCTTTTTTCCACCTTTTTTTTTTCGTGTCCCATTTATTTTTTTTCCATCCCCCTTAGACTACCCCCCTTCGTTTTTTCAGGGACGTTTAACTTTTTTACTCCCCCCCCCCGAGATGATAACTTAACATCAAGATTTTCTGTTATTATCTTGGCTTTCTTTCTCCACCTTTTCTCTCATTCTTCCCGTGCTAGTTCCCCTGACTTTCTTCCCCCTCTCATCACGTTATTTCAAGACCTAAATTTGTTCCCCGGAATCGTTTTTACCTCCGGGACGGTGGAATGTCAGTTCCTCTTCTTTGTCTACGGTTTGACGAATAATTTGTCTAGAATTTTTTTTCCCTTAAAGCCAGGGGGGGACTGTAATTTTGGGAGTTTACTTCCTCATCCCCCCTTCCCAACTCTTCTTTTTTACGTTGGTGTTTTAGTTTATTTTTTGACCCCCCTCACCCTCGGTCTTTTTTAATGTGGTGTTTTTTTTTTTTTTTTCGTTAATTCCCTTCCCCATAACCCCTTTTCCCTTTTTCTGCTTGCCCTGGTACTCATTGGGTTTCCCTGATTAGTTTACCCAATTTTTTTGCGGTCTTGCTTCCCCCCCCCTCCACTGTTACAAATATTCAGCTGGTTTTTTCCCTGGGGTTTGTCTTTCCGTCCCACTGGTGTTTCGGTTTCATTTTGCGTTACCTTTTGCCGGTCCGCAATTTCAGCCCTCTCCAAGGTGTTTTGAAGAACCAGGCGCCACCTTTTTCAACCCTAAGAGCCCAATCTCTTTCTTTTTTCTTCCTTTGTTGTTTCTTTTCTTTCTGTCTTGAGCGGCTGGTTTTGCTTGTGCCCTTGTCTCAAAACCCTTTTCTGTGTTTCTTTTTTCCTTTTTTAAAGGTTCAACTCTCCCCCGTTTCTCAACCTCACGTGGTTCCCCCCTTTTACACAACCCCCCTTTCACTACTCTCTGGTTTTTTTTCCTTTTTCTTTTTGTTTTACGCCTTTTTTCCCTGTTTCCCCCCAACTTTACTCCGGAATTTTCCTTCCCCAAAAAAATAGTCAAATGTCCCCAAGGCCCGTTTTCCTGTTTCTTATTCCCTCTATTTACTGTTTGTTAACAACCCCAATCTACCCCCCCATCCCCCCCCCTCCTTTTTTTTTATTCTTCCCCCGGTCTACCCCCTTTTTTCAGGTTTTTTTCCCTGAACTTTTATGATTCCTTCACTTGCTGGCGTGGCGGGTAAATTTCTCCCCTCCTTCCCCCTGCCTTCCGTGCCAGATTTGTGTTTTGTCACGTGGTCTGGACCTTTTTTGTCAAGATTTTTCCCTGTCATCGGAGATGAGCGTCTTGTGAAACCTTCTTTTTTTCCTTCCTCTCCCTTGATTTCTTCCCTTTTTTTTCTCCCTCTTACTGTAAGTGCTTTTTGTTGTGAAGCTTCATTTACGTTCCCCCCCCGGGGCTTGCCAGGCTTAGACCCGTGTCCGCCCTTGTTGGACCAACTGCGTTAATAATTTTCTCTCTCCCTTTTCCCCCTTCTGGTTTCTGCTTTTGAGTTTTCTTCCTTGTTCTACCGTTTTTCCAACTCGGGTGGGTTGGGTTTTTCAGTTGCCGGGCTCGTTTCTTTCCCCCCCGTCAGTCAAGCCCCCCCCCTTATTTGAATTCGTCTCCCCGTTTCCAGCCCTCCCCCTTCCCCTGAACACAATCAAAATTCGTCGGTTGGGTGGGTTTGGGTTGTTTTTTTCTTTTTTTTTTTGCCTTTGGTGGTGTTTTTTTTTCTTTTTTTTCTTTTTTTTTTTTTTTTTGTTGGGGTTGTGCGTGTCTGCATGGGGACACCCGATGTGTGCCTTTTGTCGTCTCTTTTTTCTTCCCGGTTTTTTTTTTCCTTTTTTCCCTCCCCCGTTCCCCACTGATTCCGTCAACTGTTTTCTGGTCAACAATCTCTTCCGTCAATCCCTCTCAAGTACAAGGTTTTTGTTCGTTTTAACCCCCTCCCCCTTTTTCTTTTTCCCTTTTCCCCCCCCCCTCTTCCATTAGCCCCACCCGAACCCTGCCGAAGATCGGCGTTTTGGATTTCTTTTTCTTCTTTTATAGTGAAATCTGGCCTCTTTTTTTTTTCTGGGGACTTCCTTTTGCTGCCGTTTTTTCTGGTTTTTCTCTTCTTCCCTTTTTGAAATTCACGCTGTTAGCGACGTGGTACCATGGTCCCCCTTTTCTCCTTTTCCGACCTCATCAACTTGTTTGATTTCGTTTCTACGTCCTCCCTCTTTCCTCCTTTTTTTTTTTTTTCTTGTTCGTTTTTTCTTTTTGGAATTCCTCCCTATTTTCTTGTGTTGGAAAAGCTGCGTTTTCTGCAGGTTTTTGTGCTTTTTCTTTCGGGGATTCGTTGTATGGCACTTAATCCACTAGCCTTTTTTCTTCTTTTCCCTTTTTTTCACCTTTTTCGCTCCTTTTCGTTTCCCAAAGGTTGACGGTGTTTGGTGTGGGATCCTCCGGCGAATGATTTACCCACTTTCGTTTTGTCTTGTTGCGTTCAGGTTGCACTGTTCTCTTACTTTTTTTTTTTTCTCTTCCTCTTGGGTCCTTCCCTCCCCCCCCCTTTGATCCTTTTTAGGTTCCCGTGCTGGGGCGACAGTCTTTAACCCTCCGACGGCGCTGTTGTCCCTCTGAAGTTTGTGAACTTCCTTTCTTTTTTTTCCTCTTGATTTCCCCCCCTTTTTAAAAGCCCTCCTGGTTTGATCGGTCGTGCCTGCAAAGTTCACCTTATCACCCTGTTGCTGCCAACGACCTGTTGACTACGTTCCCGGCCCCCTCCTTTCGGGGCCCTTTTCCGTACTAACTTCTGGAGTTCCCCGGTATCCTTCCGACGACTATTTTTTTGGCTCACCGGGCCCCCCCCTCCCAGTAGGAGGAATTTTTTTTTGTAAGATCACCAGTTCCTTCTTCTTGTCATTCTTTGCCTTTTTTTGACCCCGGTATCTTGACCGGCCCTTTCCTCCCAAGGCTTACCAACTTTGTTCCTTTGCTTGTTTTTTTTTTCAGGGAGTTTTGAGCCAACTTCCTCTTTTTCTATCTTTTTCCCGCTGGTCCCCCAGACGTAGTCTTGTCCCCTGTTTCTGGTGGGATAGCGTTCAAGACTCACACTCGCCCCACCCCAGAAGATTTCAACTTTTTCCCGAGTTTGGTTGATTCAAACCTATTTTTTCCTTCCCCTCTCCCCCCCCCTCCCAATTGTCTTTTTTCTTTTTGACCCTCCCCTGAAGTCTTCTGAGGAGCCCTTTATTAGTGCCTGGGTCGCGCGGAATTGGAGGATCATGACCAAGAGATCGTTCTTCCTTCCTCTTCCCCAAAGGCAACCGACATTCTTAATGTCCTTCGGTCCCCGCCCGTCTTTTTCTGTGTGTCCAAGGGGAAATCTGTTTCCGAACCCTCTTTTTTTTTTCGTTCCTTCCCCCTTTCGTGTGCCCTTCCCACTAGCTTCCCGGCAGGTCTCTTTCCTTTACGTGTGGTGTGGTGGAGGGCCGTGTCTCCCCCACCTGATAGGAATTTTGTTCCTTTTTTTTTTTTTATTTACGCTTTTTTATTTTACCCCCCCCCGGTGAGTTCCCCGCTTGCAACCTCCTCTTGCCCCATCTCTGTGTATTCCTATTCGTAAACCCTTCAAGGTTTCCGATTGGTACGCCTTTCTTTTTCCCCTCTTTCAGTTTTGGAGACAGGTTTGCCTCCCTCGATGGGCTTTTTATTCAACATCGATGCTCCCACGTCCAGGGAGAGCCTTTTTTTCTTTTTTCTTCCCTACTGTTCCTTGTTCTCTTAGACTTTTTTTTTCAATTTCCCTTATTGAACTTTTCAACCGGCTGCTGGTAGGTGTCACGCAGTGAGACTATTGTTTTCTGCTGGTCTTTGATAGAGAAGAGATTTTTGGTCCCCCCCCCCCCCCTCCTGCCCCCATCTCTGCTTGTTTATGGACTTTTTCTGGTCTATCCCCTTATTCGTAGTTTGGGCTGGGGCCCGTTGAAGACCCCCCTCCTTCTTCGTGCTACCTTCCCCCCAAGCACACTCCTCCCCTTTCAACCTTGATGAACGCCATTTTTTAACAAACCTGCCCCCCCGGCATAGTCTTTGAGGACGGTTCTTTGATTTGGCTGCGAAAGCCGAAAGAATTGGCGTTTCCCATCTGTCCTTGGCCCCCTTTACCTCTCCCTCCCTTTTCGGGCCTTTCCTTCTTCCATGGGCTTTTCCTAACCTTACGGTTTTTTGCCCTGTGATGACTTCCTCTCCGATTTTCGTTTTATATCTCCAGCTGGAGAATATTCTTTTGTCACTCTTTCCTGAGTTGACGCTTTTTTCTCGGCTGTCCTTCTCCTATTTAGGTTTCTTCTTCTTAGTTGGCTGTCTTAGTACGGTGCTTCCTTGTTTTGCCCCACCTTTTAGCCCCCTTTACCGACGTTTTTCGCCCCCTTCTTTTTGATCCTTCCCCCTCCTCATACTAATGCTTGGGCAGGTTTCAACCCCCCCCTTTTTGTCCTTGACTAGAGGTTTAGTGATTGCCTGAGTTTCCTTCCCCATCTGCTTGAGTCCCGATGCCTTTCCCTCTCTCCTTTTTGTCCTGTCCTTCCCAACGCTGTTGGCCTCCTTTCCTTTTTTTCTTTTGACCCATCTCCCGCGTATCTATTCTTCACAACGGTTATTTTTTGACAAGAGCTTAGCCTTTTTCCTCAATTCCCCGGTTCTTTACTGCTCTAGTTCGATGGTACCCCTTCGACTCTTTTTTGCTTCCCAATCCCCACTGTTGGTTTCTTTTTTTTGAACCTTCTTTCTTAGGTATTTTTTGGGGAAGCAGCGACCATGTCCGAAGTTTCGTGACCTACTTCGATTCCTTCTTCCCCTTTGTTTTTTTTTTTCTTTTAAGAATCCTAATTCTTTTCCACAAAGTTGCATGGGGATTGACCCCAAGGCAAAAAAGCTCCTCCAACCGCTTGAAACCAAACTTCCCCCTTAGGGGTGGGTTGCCTTTTGTTTTCCCCGGAGTGGCCACTCCTCTCTCAGGTTGCCCTTGTTTTGACCCCCTCTTAGTAATATTATCGACGTTCATGTTCTCCTTTTTTCTGCTGCTGTTTCCTGGACCCCCCCCTTGCTTGCATCTCTTTCTCTTCCCCCTCTTCCGTTGTGTTTTTTTTGCGCTATTCGATTCAGTCTCGCCTTTTTCCCCCCCCCTGGCAAGACCCATCTCAAAGCCCCAGGCCCCGTCGAAGAAGCCTTCCCTTCGGTGTGCCACCCGGTTGATTCCTTCCCCCGGATCCCCTGCAATTTACCTAACTTGCTGGTCTGCTTTCCCCCCCCCTCTTTCTTCCCTTTCAGTTTTTTGGGCCAGGCGTTGTGATGCCTTCGCTCTTTCAAAGGTCAGGGTAATAAGTTTTGTCTTTGAACCGCCGTCAAGAGGAGCCCTCTTTTTCCCACATTGTTTAGCGCTTGTGTTGCTTTCGTTGCCAGCCTCTCCCCCTATCCTTTTCACTGTGCTTCCCCCTCCAAAACAAGCATTGTTTGCTTGTCCCTCGCCCCCAGGTTCGGAAGAGATCGTCCTTCCCCTCTTGTTTTTTTCCTTTTGGGGGATGTCTCCCTTTTTTTTTTCCCCACTGTGCTCGAGCTTTCGTCATTCCCCCTTCTGAGCCTTTGAAAGTTGACAAGATGACCCCTCTTTTTTCCTCTCCTTTTTGACCCCTTTTTTTCTTTCGTGTTGGTTTTTGGTTGGGGGAACTTTTGGATGGGGGCGTCCCAGATAGCCCCTGAGGCTCCCCGGTCCCCCAATTCCTTTTTTCCGCGCTTCTTAGTTATGGTTAAGGGGGCACGTTTGGTGCTTTTTCAGGGAACTCGCAACCCCCCTTTTTTTTTGCAGCCCGTACACTCCTCCCCAGTTGAGTATATCTTTTCCCCCACATAGGGAACCCTCGTAGCCACCACTCTCGAGTGTTTTTCCGTCTTTCCCCTCTACAGGTTCAAACGAGAGACCTTTCCCAAGTGAGCGTTCCCCTTACGGAGAGTTTGCATTCTCAAGGCGGAGAGAGCCGTCTTTCTCCTCGAGACTTCCCTCCTGATGTACGTCTGGAGCTTCCCTCCTTTTCTTCTCTTGCTGGAGGGCCCAGTGCAGAGGCATACTCAGGTGCTTTCCCCCCCCCCTCGTTCCCTTTTGGCCCCGGGCAGTCATCCCTTCTTTGAGGCCCCATCCCCCAAGGCTCCGTTTTAACTTTGATTCGTGGTGCTCGCGACAACCCAAAACCCTCCCCCCTTTTTCCTCCCCTCGTGCAGTTTTGGTTTCATTTTAGGATACGGTTTTTTTTTTTATTTTACTTGTTCTGCTTTTTTCGGTCTTGACCGTTTCCCAAAAGGGGTTTTTTTTTTCCTCGGCTCACCGACTCCCCCATGATGATCCTTCACCGCACTTTCTCCCCCCCACACCCCGGGATTTTTTGGGCTTTTATTTGTGTTGGGTGCTCCCTCCCCGATGCTTTCTCCCTCCCCCCTCTTCTTTTCCCCCCTATTGGGCTTGCCCCTCCCTTCGACCCCTTGTTGTATAGCAGGCCCTTTTTGAACAGTTGACACCCCTTCTTCTAGCGCGCCTGGTGACCCCCTCCGGCACGACAAATCATTCCCGCCAGTAGAAACGTGTCCGGTTTAGTTCTATACATTACTTGCCGGTTCCCGTAAGAGTCGAAGTAAACCGGGTAGGTACCCGTCCCCCCCCCCCTTTCTTAAACACGTGATCGCTAGCCCCCCCGGTTGTTCTTGGAAGTGAGGAATTTTCCCCCTTGACGGAATCCACGGGTTCTTTACGTTTTCCCCCTTTCTCTCCCCCCCCCCCCCCCTCTTCCGCTTTTTCCTCTGGATTCGACCTCTTTTTTTTCGGGATTTGGTCCACCCCTTCCCTTCGGGGGCACTTACTTGAGTAGTTGTCAACAGTCCCGTGATCGCGGGTCTTCCCTCATGTCGCTTAGATGGCCTTTGAACCCCCCATCTGTAACCTTTTTTTTCGTCTCCCTCTCGTTTTCACTAAGGTTGTGTGCTTCCCCTTCGTTCTTCTTTATAACCACAACCAGTCTTTATCGGCGGCTTCTACCCCTTCCGAAATAATCCCCTTTCCTTTTTTTTTTTGTTTCCCCCCTGAGCTTCCTGTGCCCAACTATAAGTTTCTCTTTCGCGTGACTTCTCACCCCTTGTGCAGATTGTGCGACGTTCTCTTACCCTTTTTTTTTGAAAGTTCTCCCCCCCCCTTCTGCTTTTTCATCTTCGGTTTCCCCCGGAGTTTGCAGTTAGGGGGACCTCCACCTTCCCCACTTCCTCCCCCTCCTTGGGTTTTGCTGGTCTTCGTCAACCGCTTCCCCCCTTCGATAGCCCGGAAAGGTCCCAAGGACGGCAAACACGAATCCCCCGTTCCTTGTTGGTCCTCCATTTTTTCGTCCTTTGCCCCCCAAAAGACCTTCGGCCTTTCCCAGCTGCGGGTGATGTTTTTCCCTCTCTACCCACTTAATTTGCCGAATTAGGAACCACGTTCCCGCCACATTTTTTGTTCTTTTCCGGTCTTTTTTTTACCTCCGTGACCCGCAGTCCCTTACTTACACAAAAAGCACCCTCCGCTGAACGGGCCCCCCTTTTTTTCTTATTTCCCTTTCCGTTTTACCTCTTTTCCTTTTTCAAACAATGGTTTATCCCCGCTGAATCGGTTCCCCAACCCCCCGTCTCCTTTCCGCCCCCCCAAAGGAAAGGACAGACCCTTTTTTTCTTCAACCCTCCGGCGTTCGGTCTTCTCCTTTTGTTCGACCCTGGCAGGCGGACCTCTGCATTCTCGGGTTTCGTCCCTTCCCCCCTCCATTGACGTTTCCTTTTTCAACGAACGCCAAAATCCCCCCCCCCAAAACGGGTCCAACTGGTGCCAATCCGTCACCGATTCTTTCCACCCCCCTGGGCTTGGTGGGACCACTGATTGTTTGGGCTCGACCCAAATGGACGTTTTCCCGTTTTCTTTTTGAAGGCGGCTTTTTCCGCTCCACACTTTTTTTTCCCGACAACCGTCCGCTGTCATTTTACCGCTTCCCGCGGTCGCGGCCCCGTTCGACCAGCCCAACGTTTTTCCTTCTTCTTTCGTTTCTTTCGTTTCGTTCGCGTTGAACTCCCCCCGGGTAGTTCAGGGCGTCCTTTTGTTTTTCGCCATTTCCCTGCGCGTGCTTTTCCCCCCTCCCACGCTTTCGTCCACCTTTTTCTCCAACGCCATTGCGCGACATTCAAACCCCCCCCTCCACACGTTTCCCCCACAGGGCTTTCCTCTTAAAGCTAACGCAATTTCTTCCTTTCTTTTTGTTCGGTCGGTTCTAATTTAAGCGGTTGTTTTCTTTGAGGTCTTTGCTTTTTTTTGAACAAAAGACAATGTCGAGGGAGTAGACAGCCTTCTTGTTGACTTTACATTGAATTTTTTTTTTTTTTTGTCGGTCTGACTTTCACCCTTTTTAAAATATTCGTTGCGGACCCCCCCTTCTGTCCCCAATATGCGCTGCGAATTGGGTGATTGCCCCGTTACCTCCTCATCTTTTTCCGTTGTTTTCTTCTCTTTACTTCCTTTGTTGGGAATTGCTTTTTATTCATACGCCAAGTTGATGTTCGACGGCATTCAACCAACATTACCCCATTGTCTTTCGTATAACATCCTCCCCCCCCCTTCCCCCAGCCTTCTTTTGAGTCCCTTTCTATTCACTCCACCGTCAGGTTTCGGCGGTAGCCATTACCCCCGAATGCAAGCTATTTATCAGTTCGACATTTTCCTGGCTTTTTCTCTCCCCCCGGATCATCTTGCTTCCTTTTTCCGATTTTTTCCTTTGAAGTTCCCGCACTCCTACGACGGAGTTCCCCGACCCCCCCTCCCCCTTCAGCTCCCCTCAGGCCCGGCACTTTATCTTGTATTTTTTCCCCGACGTTGCAGGACTCCCCCCGCCGATGACTTACCCCTTCCCCTCCAGCCTTCGACATAATAGTCCACTTTTTTTGCCCGTTGCTCGTTTCTTCTTCTAGGGCTCGATCCACCTTTTTTTCCCCCCTCTGTCTTTTTTTTCTTCTAATCTTTTTTTTTCAAAACCCTCCCCCAGGGGACTGTCTTTGCCTGGTTCTACTTTCCAAAAATTCGTTCGTTGTCACCTGGCCTTTGCCCTTCCCCCCATTTCCCCCCCCACATAGTCGTTTTAGGTGGTGACCCTGGTTGGTTCACCCCGTGTGTTGGAGGCCCAGGCAGGCCCGGGGGGGGCGTTGGTTAAAGTTGACCTTTTGCTAGGCGCACCAAATCACTTTTTTTTTTTTTTCCCATGCCCGAACATGAATACAAGAGGGTCCCTCCCAAAAAAAACCACCAGGTGCCAATTGCTCCAATCTCTTCTCCGTTTTTGTTTTTTATTTTTTCGTTTCGTATTGCATATTGTTGTTTGTGTGCTGATGCGCGTCTCGTTTTCCGCTGCGATCCTCTCCTCAAACTTTTCCCTCCACCTGGCCCCTTGCGCCTGCACTAGGCCCCAGGTAAAACCCCCCGGTCACCCCTGACTATTGCTGATGGGTGGGAATCTTTCCAGTCTCAGGGTCCCACTTCCCTCGATTTGAATCTCCCCCATCGGACCTTTTTACCCCTCCCCTTCTTCTTGGGTTTTATTCCCTATTTCCTGACCCCATTAAGCAAGCTTTTTTTGGATCCTTGAGTAAACGGAGGCATTTTTCAAAGACAACTTTGTGTCATTTTTTCTATATGATTCACTCAAATTGATTGTCTTTTTACGGGTCATCTCCCTTTTCCGCCGGGACGCGGGATTCTCTCCCGTTTTTTTTTGTTACCGACTGCGGCTTTTTGAAAGTTTGAGTCTTTCGTACTTTTCTTGTCCAAGTATTGTCGTCCATCGGCGATTGAGCTCGGGGCCTTCAGTGGAATCGACCTGCACGATGAATTTTTGGAGGGGTGCCGCGAGGACGAAAGCTGACGGGGTCTTTCAATCGCCGTGGTCCTTCTTCGTTGGACCTTGCCCAACGTCTTTTACTTTTTCACCTTCCTCCGAAACCCAGCTTGCCCTTTCTTTCTTTTTCCTTGCCCTTGTCACCCCGGGGTCACAAGGTCCCGGCTGGGCATTTGGGGGCTCTCTGCCTAACTTTTTCATTTAGTTGCTTGCGGTTATTCATCAGTTGCACACCACACTTATCAGAAGGTGATCCGATGCTTCTTTTTTCGAACTCAATCAAAAGTCTCCTCGCTCTGGACACTGCTGGTGTCCGGCGATATTCTAAATGTTTTTGTCAATCGAACAGCTCGTCCTACCACTTGAGCGCGGAAACCACCAAGCGACCGCAGATGAACTTTCCCTTTTGCTTTTATTCCCCCTTCCCAAACATCCCAACCCTCTGCGACTTTTAGAAACCTCCGCCGATTCATCCTTTCTTGGAACTTTTTGGTTTTTTGTCATTTGCTGTGCCAAGGATTGCCTCCCTGTGGTCTTGCTTGACAGGTGGTCCTCCTTTGCGTTTTTCTTAGTCTCCGTCGTTGTCTAACACGCAGCTTGTTTCAAAGTGAATGCTAAGACTGCGGCGCCATCTCACGTCTCTGACCTTCTTTTTACGCGATTCCCTTTCTGCTGTTTTCTGAATACCTGGGGCCGCCGTCTTTGAGCCGATACTGATGAGTCTTGTTCCCATTTTTCACGCCGGTTTTTTGGATGCGGGGACCCGCGCTCTGCCCTTTAACTTCGGTCCGGTAAGTCGAGCCCCTCGTGTGCCCCCTGCCTGTGTGCCCTATCACTGTTTTTTGACCCGTATACATTCTTTTTTGTAATTCTTTGGGGAGTTTTTTCCTTTGCAAAAGTCGTTCCTTTCGGCAGCGTGCGCCATGCCCTTTTTAGGGTAGTCTGTTTTTCTGTTCTCCCCGGCTTTCGTTCCCCTAAGCCCGGCGCTTTGGGCCCTAGCCCCTTTGGGACTCTTCTGGCGATATTTCTGACGGGTGGGGGAAATTTGTGTGTCTGTCTGGGACGTGTGCACAGGTTTTTTTTTTTTTTCTAAAGAATGCCATGGTTTTCACACCGACGCATCCGGTGCGGGGTGCTATGGATCATTTTCCCGACGGCTTAGTTCGTTTAGCTACTCCAGATCTCGGCGGTCCAAGGGGTTTTACCCTTCGGCGTGAGGTTTCAGCGCCCTGCCTGATTTTTCGGTCCCAGAACTGTCTGTTGTGGGCCGCCCCGGGTGACTTTCCCATTGAACCCAATTTGCAGGAGGGGGGTGTGTTTGGGGCATGTTCTTTTGGGGTTGACCCGGCTTCGTCTTTCTTTTTTATCCGTTTTTTTTCAAGGACGTGAGGGGGCCAGTATCCTTTTCATCTTTAAAGCACCTTTCAAACCCGGCCCCCACAGCAGATTTGAACTTAAGACGGTGGGAGACAACCTCTTTTCTGATCTTCCACCCTTTTTTTCCCTTGTGTGTTCTTTTTCGCCGCCAACGGGATTAGTTTGGTTTTTTGGCGCTTCCTTTCCAGTATTGGTCCCATTTTCTTTTGCTTTTTTTCTTCACGGGGTGGTAGCGGATCGCCACTTCCGGATGCCTGCAACAACTTATGTATTCTACTCTGAAGGCGTACGACACTTCGCTTAGTCTGCCCCCCACCAACCCAAAAAACCCCTGTCATCTGACGATAGCCAGGTGTCTTGTGTTTAGGGGCGGACGTGTTGCAGTGTGGTCAAACCGGCCTTCTGCGGCGGCGGGTGCTTTCTCCCGTGGACCAGAGGGTTGTCCGTCACTCATGGCTTTGGCCCGCCGGCCTTACTTTTGGCCGTGGCAGGTCCTCCCATGTTAAGCGCTTTCCGGGACCAATTGTGTGTGAAGTTTGTGAATTTTTCTCTTCTTAAGCATTTCCCTGGTTGTTGATCTTCTCATTGCCGGCCCGTTTCTGCGCGCAGTTGTTCTATCCCCTTCTTAGAACCCTTCCGATTTGACTCCTTTTTCGGTGGTCTATTTCTGCCCGACGGGTAGGCGCAGTGCCGCCCTATATGGCTTGTGGTTACCGAATGTCCCCCGGATATTCCCCCAAAGGCGCTTTTTAGTTGCAAGGCTTGCCCTCCCTTTGCGTATCGTTGTGCTCAGACTTTTTCGGAAACACCTGTTTTAACCCCAACATTCGATCTTGGTCGAACGATTTTTTTTGGGCGCTGATCTCTCTACCCTTCGAGTACGTTTCTTCTTGGGGCCGTGTTGTGCCGCCACATTCCTTTGCTTCTAGGTACTGTTCCCCTTGAACCAAAAAGAAAACGCCCCCCCCCCCGGAAGGCGATGTTTTAACAGCCGGCCTCAGAACTGCGTTTTTTCTTTATTTGTCTTCTCATCCTGCATGTTCCCTTCTTTAATTGTTCCCCCCGTGGAATGTTAACCCCTGCCTCCTCGTTGGTTCGGCCCCCTGCGCGTCCCTTGGTCTGCTTTTCACCCTAGTTTGATTCAGCTGCAATCTGGCCCCACCTGCCCCTTCTGTCTTCTCTGTCCCGCGGCGTATTTTCTTCCTTGCGTCCGTCCAACCCCGATCGTTAGCCCTGTCCTCGTAGTTTAGTTTTGCGCTTCCTCCCAACTATTTCGGTGTTTCTGGGCTCTCAGGTGGTCCACGGTATATTTTCCTTCTCACCCCGTGCTCATGGTACGAGGTCGTTTTTCCCCTCTGTTGATCTCTTTCCTTAACCCCAAATTTAGTTTCTTTCTTGTACAACACATGGTGCATTGATTGTTAGCTTCCCCGTTTTTTCCTTTTTTCGTTTCTCCCACTCTTTCCTGTGTGCTTTTTCCGTTGCCTTTTCCCGGGCGAGCCTTGTGGACCCAAACGTTTTTTTGGGGCCGGGACTTTGGGTCACTTCTGGGTAGGAAACTCTTTTCCAGCAGACTCTTTTTCCCCCCTTGAGCCGGTTTTTTGATGGGACGTCAAGCTCGATTCTTCACTTATTTTACTCCTCCCCTGACCCCTAGATGCCGCAAAGGCATGGCGTTCCTCTTCTGTTCCTCTCTAATCCCCCCACCCTCTTTGGTCTAACCTCCCATGTGCTGACATGCTCGTCTTTTTCCCTACCTTTTTTCCCCCCCAGTAGCAGCGTCAGCCTGCTTCTGGCTCCCCCTGTAGGCCACTTTTTGGATGCTGGTCGCGGTCATGGGATTCTTTCGGTCCTTTTTACTTTGGTTTTAAAGAATCAGCCACCGCCTTGGGCCAAACACTTTGTTTTGGGGGACTGTTTTTGGGTGGTTATTTCAACACTTTGGGTCTTTGACCCCGGATTGCCCGCGTATGTGAGAAACCCCCTCTTCCGTTTTTCTACTCCGGTTGCGGGCCCGTTCTCTTCACTTTTTTTTTTTTTTCTGCGTTCCTTTGCTGGCGGTCCGTGTCACAACTTGTTTTTAATATTTTTGATATTTCCACGACAGAAAGACAACCAACCCACGTTGTTGGTTTTTGTTTTTTCTTTGTTTCTCCTTCCCTTTCAAGTTGGTCCCTGGCCAGGCCCCTCCTCTCCCCCTGCGCCTGGTTGCCTCGTGACTCTGTACCTTTTACAGGTTTGCTCGGTTCATCTCCTTTTCTTTTCACCCCCTCCCCTTTAGGTACATCCCTGTGACCCCTTCGAATTTTGTTGGCTTGGGATGTTGCGATTCTCCTTGCTGTCCCCCGTTCCTTTTTCCTTCCGCTCTTTTTTATTTAGAGCACGCAGCTTGTGATCCTATTCCGCAAGGGAAATTTCTTGCCCTGGCCTGTGATTTGCGCTGCTTTTTTTGACCCTTTTTCCTCCGACCTTTTTTTACACCCCAGATTGCATGGTGCCTTAACCCCCTCCCCCACGATTTTTTCTTCTACTTACTTTCCCTGTTTGTAGTTTCCTGACGAATTTTACTGTCGGTCATCCTCTTCTCTTCTATATCCCCCCGGGCAATGTCGTCCTTCCTCTCTTTCTTTTTCCTTTCCCCTTTTCCTCTCTTTACCTGGGCCCCAGGATGTTCACCTATGAGGTTCTCCATTCCCAATCTGCCCCTCTTTCTGGCTTGATCTTTTTTTTGACTTTTGCAATTTCCCCCTTTTTTTTTTTTTCTGACCTTTCCCCCCTCAATGGTGGGGCTTTTTGTTTCTACCCCTTGCAACTTCCGATGCAAGTTCCCTCTTGCTGGAGCCCCTAGTTTCCTAAGTCTCTCCCCCCCCCTGGACCCCCCCCCCATAGGTTTCCCCTTTTCTGGTGTCTTTTTCTGCTCCATCTACCCTTTTTTCACCGGGGGAGCACTTTGCCCCTGAGAAGTCCCCTCTCCGTAGCTTCCCTCTGAGGGCTGACCTCCTCGTGATAGTTTCTGGTAGGGATTTTTTCTAGCGTCGGTTCTTTGAGCTTTCCTCCCCGGATCGCGGTTTGTTTGTTTCATTTCTCCATTTCCCCACCTTTCGTTTTCCCCATGATGCGCCCCTTTTCCGATAACCCCGGGAGCATGAGGGAATTGACCCCTCTTTCCACTTCTGGTTATGCCTCTTCCTGCTTCTCCCATCCAATAAATTTTCCCCAAAAGCCAAGTCTAGAAGATGACCCGGGGCGTGTTCTTTTTTTGCCATTCCTTTTTTTTTTTTTTTTTCTCTTGTGGAGTTGTCCTTTGCTTCCTGACCATCCAGGTCTTTCGAGGGAAGGCTTTGCACATCCTTTCCCCAGCACCCCCGGAACCCCCCTATACCTCCCCGGTTTCCCCCCCTTCGACAGATCCCCGATGGTGGTGCATTGTTCCTGTCCCTTGTGAATTCAAGCACGTTATTGGTCGGCCCTTCTTCTCCCATCCCCCAATCCGCCTTTTTTATCGAAGGGATAATTCTTAAACAAAATTATTCCCGAGTTCCTTTCTCGTGTTTCCCTGCCTTTTTTTTTCCTCAGACCGCGGCGCCCTGAAGTCGGGCCCTCGCAAGTTTCAGATAGGATGTGCACAATGCGAGACGCGTGTTTTGTTTTTGCGCCCCCTCTGACACAAATTGTAAACTTTATTATTTAGCGCCCTACGCTTCCCAGAGTTTGGTTCTTTTGCCTTTATCGCGGGGTAGGATGCCCTCCCCTGGCTCCTCGTTTCCCACACCGTGCTCCGCCTTGCCTCGCGCTCCGGCCCCCTCTCGTGGCGTTCGGTCGAGCCCCACTGTCCCTCCTTGACTTGTGGTTGCGCACAACTCTGTAGGATGTCCTTAGGCAATCCCCCATTTGTTTGCTCGTCGATGGCTTTTGACCCCGGGCCCCGGTCTCCCCTTCGCGGGGGGACACACTATTCTTTTGGCCTCTGGCCCTTTTACCCTGCGCTTTTCTTTTCGATCTCCGCGGAACGTTTCGAGTCTCTGACCCCGAATCTAGCAGGTTTTTTTTTCCAGTGGGGGGGGGTGCGCGAGCACTCCCCTTTCCTTTGTCGGGCGATCCTCCCATTTTGCCCTGGTGAGGATGCTCCGACCTGAACTCGTTTTCTACCACCCAGTCCCCTTTGATTGAGTTCTTTTGGTCTTGGTCGTTGCCTTTTTTGACCTCTCTTGCTTCCCCTTTGAAGCAAAATTTTTCCCACGCGCCAGGTTCCGATCCCCTGTTCTGGACCCTGCGGACCATCCTGATGATGCCAGTCCCTTTGTCGCCCCCCCCAAACAGACTTGCAAAAACC
>Ga0179591_1282095_pt1 | contig 18404 bp, 19 predicted proteins | sample CZOMad2_1_08_16f_FD_182891 | JGI IMG/M metagenome (GOLD analysis project Ga0179591, IMG submission 182891) | Vadose zone soil fungal communities from Angelo Coast Range Reserve, California, USA - CZOMad2_1_08_16fungal (PacBio error correction) | ecosystem: Environmental > Terrestrial > Soil >... | reverse complement strand
CTGATTCCAGACTTTCACATAGTCCCTCCTTTTTGCTGCTGCCTTTGCTACCCCCCCCCCTAGCGGCATGAGAATATGTCCTCCCGTCCTTTCGTCCTCCCTACCTTACAGTCCCCCCTGCAAGGAATGGAAACTTTTTTATTTCCCTGATTCAATAATCAAGATTTTTATGATTTCTCGTCGCTCCTTTTTTTCTTGATTGCTCTCTTCAGAAAATTTCGCGGCATTCCTTCAGACCTTCTTCACTTTTTTTTTCTGTCCCTTTATTTTTTTTCCTCTGAGCTATCCTCTTTCCAATGAAAGGAGGCTCGATAGGATTGATTCTGATTTGCCCCCAGCCATATCCCCCACTACCCCCCATTTTTCTCCCTTTCTTTTCTACCCAATTTTTATTTTTTTGGTTTATTAATCCCTGTTGCCCCTTCCCCGATTTCACCCGGAGGTTATTGTGTTAAGCCACCCCCTTAGAGCAAAGGCCTTTTTTTATCTCCCGATTTTCCTCCCCTCCCCTATCTTCGTGTCTCATTCTTAGCTTTTTTCAGGGAAGAGTTTTCCCTTCCTTCCCTTCCTTAGGATAGATTTTCACCCTTTTGAAGCGTGCCGCAATCGCTTTCTCGGTACTCCCGCTCTTCTCTTCATTTATTTTTCTTGAGTCCTACCCCGTTCCCAAGAGGCGAATGGTGAAGGTTCTTTTAATTGCGGAACCTGCTTTCTCGACGATTCTTCAAACGGCGTGTTTCTTTTTCCAGATGGGCCTTTCCCTCATTTCTATATTTTCAAACAAAGATTTTACGGGAGTCTCTCTGGAACGCTCCTGGCTCCACTTGTTTTTCCCCTTCGTCCTTCTGCCAGGGTACTTCTTAGCTGTGTAGTTCTAATTCTGCCCTCAGAAGTTCCCTTTCCGGGAAGATCATTAAGCCTTCGCTATGTTTCTCGGCGTGATACCTTCCGAACCCACCGGTCCCTCTCATCATTCTTTCCTTTAGCCCAGCTTTTTTTTCTCCCTTTCGGATCCCACGTCTCTTTCCGCCTCATTTCTGAGAAGTGCCTTTCCTCCGATTGCTTTTTGCCAGATAGCAGTGGCCTTTCCGGAGTCTCCCCGCCCTTTTACCTCCCGTACCTCTTTAGAGTACTTTTCGTTCTTTTGCGGTTCCCTTTTGTCCGCTTTTTCCCTCTTCTTTGAACTTTAAATAAATAATTTTAGATGAAACAAAGCTCCCTCATGTCTTTTCCCTCCTCTCTCCTCCCCTCCTTTTTTTTTCTATTTTTCCTTGGAGGTCCAGCTTTAACCCCTTTAATTAGTTTCTTTTTCTGTCCCTTGTCTGGACCCAGGTTTGAAGATATGAATCATATTTTAGACTCTTTTCTCCAACCTTCCTCTTTGCTAGGTAAAACGGTCTTTCGTTCCCTCCCTTTACTCTACAGATTCTTGGGTTCTTTCTTCCTTTGACTCTCCAACGTCCCCTTTTAAGTAATAGATGGCCTTCTCTACCCTTCTTGTCTTTCTTCATTTCCTTTTTCGATTTTATATTATCCCCTATTTTTTCCTTTCCTCACTTTCATTCGTCTAGTCCTCTCCCCCCTCATTACTTCCATTCCCTGGATTGAGTTGGATTTCCCTACCATTCCCTCTCAAAATCAAACCCACCTGCTCACCACCTGAACATCCTTTCTTTTCCCGACCTCTGCAGATTAATTTCCCCTTCCTTGCTACTCTCTTCCCCTTCCGAAGTTTCTTTTTTTCTTCTGAAGCTTTACCTAAGCCCCTATATATCCCATCCGGGTTTTATTTGATCCTTTCGTCTCACTTCTTTAAATTTCCTCCCCCCACCTGATTGACCCTTATTTTCGCCTTCGGACGATCTCCGTTTCTCGAGATACGAGGATGTCCTTTTGGTGACTTGTTTTTCTTTGGGTGATCATTCTTGTTTTCCCCATACTCACCTCTCCCCTACCCCTTTTTCCTTGACTGGAATCTTCTAGAAATTATTGGCCATGTCCCCTGATATTCTACACCCCCTATTTTCCCCATAGTCCCTTCTCCCAACAAAATTTCCCCTAGAGAATATCAGTACCGCAATAAGTACTGAAACTCTTTTGAGTCCCTTCCCGCTCTCCCTTGAGTCGCTTTTTTTTATCAATCTCCTCCCTTTCGACTCCTTCTTTCTCCAAAGGACGGACTGAATACTTCTGTCTGTTCACTTTGGCCCTCCCCCTCTTTAAGTCGAACCGCACCTCCCTCCATGACTCCCCCTTCTAGGTTTACGTTTCTTCTCCGCCGTTTATTCCTCTCCCTCTTCTTTTTTTTAAATTTTCCCCCTATTGAGCAGATGTGGTTTTGTTTAAAATCGAAAATAGTTATTGCCCACCTACCTTTCCGTATTTTTTCAATCTCTGCAAAACTTTCACATCCTAACCCTGGCCCCCCATCGCGCATATTCCTATTTTAGACTTCCCAGAGAATACTTCTTTGATGTTCAATGACGTTCCTCCTTCTTCGCTACTTCGATGGCACCCCCCTTCGTTCCTCGTTTTTTCCCGCCGTGACTTTGCCGAATTCTTGATTGAGCGGCGGAATGCCTCTCTCCTTCTTGTTTATAATTATTAACCTCAACCCCACCCATCACATGAGATCATTTCTTTCACCTTCCCTGCCCCCCTTTCGCACAACCTTCCCTTCTCCATAATCCTTCCCCCCTCGTACCCTCCTTTCGTCCTTCCTGGAAGATTTATCCCTCCTCTTCTCGACGGGAATTTTAGGTGGGAACCCCCACCTAGGAACAAATTTTTTTTCTTCTTCCTTTGAATCCTTTCGGCGGCCCCTTCTTTATTCCTTCCTCTCCCCGCAAAAAGACTTGAATCAAATAGGAAGAGAAAGAACTCCTTCTATCCCCCCTTTTTTCTCACTCCCCTCTAAGCTATTTCGAGTTATGAATCGCCAGAACTCCCTTTTCGCTAGTTTCTCCCCTACATTCGATGTGTTTCAAGCTTCTTCTCCCGACTCCCTTTCTGACTGCTTATTCTCCCTTTGACAGACCCTTTTTCCCATCTATCAGTAAGGAGTTTCTAAAGGCCTTTCGTTTTTTTTTCTCTCTGAGTTCTATACACCCCCCCTGTTTTTTGTGCGTCCTTTGTAGGAAGTTTCCCCCCACAAGGTTTCTTCTCTTTAGTATGGGTTTGACTTGGGACCTATTACCCAACACCGCATTATTAGTTTTTTATCACGCCCTTAGTAAACCTCCAAATTTATTGTTTAGGTCTGGAGGTTTTACTGTTCCTACCCTACGCGGTTCCGCGTGTAAACCCCCTTCAGTTGTGTGATCCTAGTTTCCCCCCCAAGGCTTCCCCTCAAAATATCCACCCTCTTGTTCTTTTCCCCTTTTTAAACTGCTCGTCCTTTTTCCCTTTTCGTGTAAAAATGCTCTGTTAACTGTTTTTCCCCCCTCCTTCACCTGCCCACTCGTTGCTTTCGGTCCCGCCCCAAACTGAATTTTCTCCTCTGCCGTTTTTTCCCGGACGAGTATTGATTCTCAACTTCAGGGATTAAGTAGACGCCTGAAATGCGATGGAAAGTAAATTCTTTCTCCTCCTTTCCTATCCCCTCTTTTTTCCGAGGATCTCTTCCTCAATTAGCACCACGCTAGAAGAGTCCTTCTTTTTACTCTCGCGCCTTCTCTTCTTTTTTCTTTACCGACCCCCACCAATCCCCCCTCTCAACTAAGTAGTTAGTCGTAACATTGTAAGTTTCCACGTTCCCCAAAGCCCGTTCAGTTAATCCAGATTTCCTTTTTTTTCAGAAGTCAAGTCTGCAACTTTCCCCTTCCCATCAGCTCCTTTTCTCCCTTTTCGTTATAAGGTACTCCTTGAAACTTGACTGATTATTCCGCTTTCTTATTACTGTTTGATTTTTCCATTCTGTGTCAGCTCCCATGGTGCGTCTTTTTCTACAGGATTGACTGTCCCCTGCCCTCTATAAAACTTGACCTCTCAGTTAGTTTTATCGGTCCCAATCTTTCTGGTTTCTTTATCATGCCGATGTTTTCGCGTTTTTTCGCTTTTCTCCCCCCCCCCCCGTCACTTTCTTTTTTTAATTCTTTCGATCAAGCCCACGGACAGAAGATATTTTTAGTGAGAATGCACGCCCCTTTACCCTAACACGTCCCCCCCCCCCTACCCAATCATATCTCCAGAAGTGATTTTTTTTTTCTTTACCCTCCCCCGCCCTCGATTTCTTCTTCTCAGTTACGCCTGGCCCCCCTTTTCAGCTTTCAAGATTATGAACCTACCCGATCACCAAGTGAAGTTCGTTTCCCCTTCTTCCTCCTCTTTCTTTATCCCTGGCGCATGCTTGAGTATCCGAGATGTATTTTTTTGTTTTTTCAGCTCCATTCTTCCTCTTTTTTGACTAGTCGTGTCCCCCCACCCCCTAGAGAGCTATGTATAGAGAAACTTCGATTATTAGACCATGACAAGATCTAATGAAGCCCTATTGAGGGAGTCCCTCGAGCCAGGTTCCTCTACGTCCTTCCTTTTTTAGACCTCACGTTGTTTCCCCCCCCCTCTATCACACCTTTCACCAACGAGCTCCTATTTACACCGTATTTTAGTCTGTTTATCTCTTTTCCTATTTTTTTGTTGTAGAGAGATAACACCATAGACCCTCTTCATGTTGCCTCCGTTCTCCCTTTGTTTTCTCCACCTTTTTTCGTATGAGCTTTCTCCCCCTCCCCCCCGGTCGTCAAATTGATCTTAGATAAGAAGTATCTTCGAGTCCCCCCTTTCTCCTTCCCGCAACGCACTTCTTTCTTCTTCGATTTCCCTTAGGCCCGAAAACTAGTCCTCCTTTTTCCCCTTGATTGCTCGGTGGCCAGAAAGGTCCTCAGACCTTCTTTTCTTCCTACCCCCCCGTACATTTCTGGACCCCCCCGAATGTTCTCCTCCGCCCTCTTGGGAAACTCAAGTCCATGGTTTGTTTTTGAATTTGATGATTTTAATTGCGCCTTTACTTATTGCCAGGCGTACACCCCCCCGGCTTTTGTACTCACCCCCCTATTACCCCCTCTCTCCTTTGCACGGCCTTCCGATTATGAGGTATGGAGTTATAGTTTCTAAGTTGCGTGTTTCATCAGAACCCCGCACATAGTACTCGTTATTTTGTGCGTTGCTCTTTTTTTTCACCTTTCTCCCCCCCATTTTTCTTGAGCGTGATCCTTTCTCCATGCGCAACACCGCCTTTCTGTGAAATGTACTCCAATGAACAGCATGGACCGCCTCTTAACCCCCCCCCACACCTTACGCTCGCCAGGTGGATCAGACGTCTGTTTCCGAATTCCCCCCTCGTCTTTAGCCGAATACTGATTCCTACTCCTTTTGAGATCCACTCCCTTTCAAGAAACATCTCCCCTCGTTCCCTTCCCCCTGTCCGAAAGGTTCTTATACTGAATGAAAGCCTTGTCCTATCCTTCTCACTTTCCCATTTTCCCCGTTCCTTAAGTCTTCTAAACGGCCCTTCACCCCTTTCCCCAAGCTTTGTCCCTTCCCGTTTGTGTGAACTTGGGTCACTTTCCCATTTCATAACCAAGTCCTGGAAGCCTTTGTGTTCTGTTTTGTCCGCCGGACCTCCTCTCCTCCGAGTCATCTCTTCTGCGATGGTTTTGGTGCTCCTTGAGTTTTTCTTTCCACCACTTCTTCTAATCCTCGACTGACGTGATACCACCCCATTTTAAAGAGAGGGAGAAGATGCCCCTAAGTCGTAGTCAAGCTACCTTCGTCCCTTTTCACCACTCTCCGTTGAATCACTTTCCTTTATTCCCGGATACCCTTGACCTTTTACTTTCCTTTCCCTCTTCCCCGTTGTTTCTTTCATGGTAGAAAGTCTTTTTCCCCTGGCGCGGGTTAACAGGCTTTTTTGTTTTCCTCTTTTTCTGACTTCATATGGTTGATTATCCTTTTCTTTCCGTCTGCCCTTCGTTCTTCCCCTTTCGTTCTCTTTTTCATTCTGACAAGGCAAAAAGAAATGATATTCAAAATTTGGCTTTCAGATTTAGTTGATCCCCCCAACCTTAATAAGGCGGGGCTTATCACCATTTACCTTTCTCCAGATTCCCCTCTGCCGCTCCCTTTTTCTCCTGCCAAATGTCGAAATTACTTTTGGTTACGACTATCTAAGAATCACTCGTTCGCTGGGTTTTTCTCTGGAGATTTTCAGCAAGATGTAAGGCCATGAGCCCATTTCTTTCTCTTCTCTGAGAAATTAAGAGGCGTTGCAAATCTACTTTCGTGCTCCCCCCCCTCGTAGGCGAAAAGATTTTTTATCTGGATTACTCTCTAGACGAGATGTATTTTTGACTTTTTTTATTTTTTTAATTTTTTTGCTCGCTTTCTTTTCCCCCTACGATTTATTCCCTTCTTGTGAGGCTTTTCTCCTTTTTCCCTCGAAATCAGAAGCAGCTTAAGATGAATTTCACCACCCCGATTTTCCTTTATTATCTCGGGTCTATCCTGCTTTATCATGTCCTGTATGTTCTCCTGGTTTCCTCTTTCCCCATGAGGGGATCTTTGCCGACCTTTTTTTAACTCCTTTTCCTTGCTCCCCCCTGTGTCCTATTTTAAGGAATCTGAGGGGACCCTTGTTTTTCCTTCTCGTGGATTCCTCCCTAACACTGGCATGCCTTTAATTACGACGCGCTCCGACCCCTCCCTCCCCTGCCTCTTTTACACTCCAAGAATCGTCCCCCGACAGTCCTTGTTAATCGGCCCCGCTCCCTCTTTTCCCCTGCCAAGAATCATTACTAGAGGATTCAAAACGTATAAATCTTATCGTTACGCTTAATTTGAGTTTTTTTTCGTGTGGTACTTTTGTCCTCCCTTTTTCCCTTAGATTTCTTAGGGTGGTTAAACCTTACTTTGTATCTTTTTCCACCACACCCCCTCCTCCAGTCCCCGAGTTCCGAAGATCTTTCGCCTCCCCCCTTTTCTGTACTTTTCCTTGGAATTCCATCCATCCTTCCCCCCTTCCATTTTGTTACTGATGCTTTGAGCTCTACAGACCTTCGTCCCCCCCCTTGATCATGACTTACAATATGTTCTACCTCGATTAACACTCTTTCCGCTCCATTCGGTTTTTCTTCCTTTCCTTTCATCTAAGCTTTTTTTTTTCTTCCGCGTTTTTCCTGTGAATACCCCCTTTGTCCGGTAATCTTTGCCTTCCCGTGATCCTTCTCTTTCGGTTTTTCCCCCTTTCGTTTTTCTCTCCTCCATTTTGTTTAACCTAGTTAGACTCCCCTTAACCCTGACCCTCCTCCCTTCGTTGCTTCTTTTTCACGCCCGATCTTTAGACCCCTCAAAACACAGCTTCCCCCAAAATGCACCTGTGCTCTTTCTCGCGCCCCGAATAGGCTCTAGAAAAGGCAACTTTTCTTGCAGGTCGAGTTCGGATTGCATTGATGACAAACCCATATCTCTATTTTCCTCTCCCTTTCTCTCCCTGTTGTTTCTCTCATATCGCTTTTTCCTTCTTATCCCTATAAGAAATAAGCGTTTGACTTCCTTTGGCTCGCCAGTCCTTTTTTCATTACTTGCTCTCTGACCTATTCCTGTTTTGAGCGTTGTTGGATTTCCTCCTTGTGCGGTTTCCACGACGTTACAAAGACGCCCGTTAGAGGTCTTCGGTTTTTCCAGGGACCCACACCCATTTTTTTTATCCCACTGTTCTTCCGAGCCATTCCAAATCTTCGCACCTCCACGTGGCCGCTTATCGTCCGGTACTCCTCCAGCTTCGTTTTCAGCTACAGATCAAGCGTCCCCCCTAAAGATCATTTTTCTTTTTTGACTTCAAACAAGGACCCTACTTCCCCTCCCCCTTCATTCCTTTTGGAAGCTCTTCTTCCTATTTCGAGCGTTCACGGTCCAGCCCTCCTTTCCCATTCCTCAACGCACTCCATAATTCCTTCCCGAGAACTGTTTAATATCGGGCTCCTAGTGCTAGTTCTTCAGACCTTCTCTCTGCGAATTTTTTTCTTCCTTCTGTTACACTTTCAATATTGGTTCACCTCCCTTCCCCACGTATGAACTTCACCTTCAATTAGCCTCCATCCCCCGCTCCAATTCCAAGCCCTAAGAAAACCCCCTTCCCAACCTTCTCGCAATCTAACGACTCTTTACGAAATTCAACGTCAACGGCCTTCTTGCACCTTCACTTTTCCTTCCTTCTTCTTCGTACAAATCCAGTCGATCTTTCCATGCCTTCTCTTCCTAGTTTCGTAAAGCCTTCTGACTACATTCTAGTTAAGTAGGAAATTTTTTCGTAACTTCCCCACGCCTTCCTTACAACAGTTCCGGTAATGTCGCCCCTTAACGTCCCCTTCTGTAAGAACCTGAGAAGCCAGAAATTATACAGAGAACCCTTTAGCGCATAGTCTTCCCTGATCCATCTTCCGACCCTCCTAGGCTCTTTCCCCTCACGGGGTTTTTTCATCCCTCGTTTAATTGCTTCCTTCCTGCCTCTGTTAGGAAATTGCCGCTCAACCTCTTGAACCCTCCCAACGTCTCTTCTAAAGCTTCTATCGCAAATTAACCCCACCCCTCCCTTTCGCATCTTTTTCTTTTCGAACGGTCCGAGTACTCCCTGAAATAAGACTCTGGTATTGCGGCGTTAGCTTCCATAAAGTTCTCCTGCACGATTCAACCCTTTCTCTTTCTCCTCAGTGTTACCTCTCGTATATTTCTTGAGTAGCTGCCAACTAATAATTGATCGGACGAACCCCCACCGTTGTTGGTTAGTAGCTTCACACCCCACCTCCTGTTCTCCTTTTTCCTTCCCTCCCCCCCACAGGCGTGAAGAAGTTTGCTATAGTTTGTTCCTTTTTTCAATTCCATAGGAACACAGTTCTTCTTAATTTTTGTATCACAGAACCGCCAAGAAATGGATTTTTTATTTAGAATGTTTTTTTTCGGCCCCTTCACCCTCCCGTGCGCTTGCCATCAGAACAGTCGGTTCACCTTCCGACCATTAGGACACTCCCCCCAAGTAAAAGAAAAATTTCTCCTGCTGCTTTCAAGTGGTACCTCTCACCACCTCACCTCATTTATGCGCGCCTGTTGTCTTCTATAACAGAATCACAACTCTCCCTCTCTTTATCCCTGAACCTCCCCTCTTATGCTTGGCCTCGAAAATACCAACGGCGTCGTGGCCACTGGACGTGTATTTATGTTCACGCTTCTTCTCCCCTCTTTCCCTGCGCTGTAAAGTTTCCCTGTAGCTTCCGATTTTTTGTGTTCCTTTAACTTCCCCCCCGCTTCCTCCCCCTTTTCTGCGATCTGTTGACTTCTTTCTCTCTATGTGAGGGAAAGAACCTAAGTCACATAATAGTTAGTCTCCTCCACATTTAGTAAGTTGGACTTTTTTTCAAGTCCCCAGCTTTCCCGTTTCAAATCAAGTTTCTAAGTTGAATTAACTTTTCTTGAATGCTTTCTTTCATCTTACCACTGGGTCACTTTTCCTGATTCCCCCGTTCTTAGGTAGATTAAGAAGGAAAATGTTTTCCCTTCTTTCCGCTGCCGCTCTTTTATTTAACTTTATCTTTCTCCATGTTTTTAGCATCCTTCACATTCGTCCCCTCCCGTCTCAACCCTTTTTCTTCCGAGAGTATCAATATCTACGGTGTGAAGCGTCCCTTTTTCTCAGTCTTTTCCTCCCTTCTCGTAATCGCTCTGCAGCACCCGGTTATTATCCAAAAAATTGGTTTTTCTTCGTCCCTTCACTCCACCGAAGTTCTCTCCCGCACGAAACTAAAACCACCTTCCTATCGACTGCCTTCGATCTCTTCTTCCCCAATCACGTCAAGTCTTTTTTAGAGGGAAATTCACTGGCCCTCACTCAGATGATGAAACTACCCATTCCCCACTCCCAAACCCTGCCTTTTTCTGGGTTAAAATTTTAGAGATTTTTCGCACGGAGCACTTTTGTTTCTCCCCCTTCTCTTCCCCCTTGTTGTTAGGGAGCCAAACTATAGTGGTAATGGCTCTGGCAAATCCCCCTCCTAGAGCTCATGTTCCCATAGCATTAGATCCGAACATGCCTCTCCCCTTACCCGATATTTTCTTGCTGTTCTTCCTCCACTTTCTCTCCACTTATCCTGCTATTCCTTAGTCCCTGTAACGAAAGTTGGTGAAGCCCATCAAAGTGCTTTTTCCCCCTTGACTCAAGAGGGACCAAACCAACAAAACCCATCTGGTAGTGCTATTTAGATACCTTCCCCTCTCATTCTTTTTTGTTTCTCTATATTAAACTCTCACTAACTCTCTTGTGTCCTGAGTCTTGCGGGGTGGAAATTTATGCCGATTATTCATACGTTCGTTTTTGCACCCCTTTCTTTAATGAGTCCTTTTTTGCTATGTTCCCCTTTGACTCCTCCCATTAAAAATATCTCGAGTGAAGGGTGTTTTTTTTCCTTTAACTGAAGCGCAGTTGCGTCCCCGAGCATGGTTGATTTTTTCCAGCCTACATAAGTAACCTCAGATGTAGCCTTTTTACAACCCCCCCTCCTCAGGAACAATCGGCAGGCGCCGAGTCGCCTAGCCTCTTGGTCAATTCAACTTCTTTTTTTTTCTTTTCCTTTTTTTGATGAGTTTAATAGCAGAGGTCTTTTCAGGCCCGTGAGGCCACGTCATACCTAGCGTGTTTATTTTCCCACCGACCTATCCCCGTCTTTCGAATTACTTTTTTTGTTGTTGCTTCTGGCCTTTCCCTTTTCTTCTTCCTCCTAGGTCTGAGTCTTCTTTTTCGTTGACCCTTCCCTCAACCGATTGAAATAAAGTTGCTTTGCGATGATGACTCCCCCCTTCAGCACTCATTCCTCCTTTTTTCTCCTGCACAAGACGTTTTTTCCTCTCACTTAAGAGTCCCTGTCTTTTCTCCGGTTCCTTTTACGGAATTCACTCCTCTCTGGATATAGAGGATTACGACCCCTATGGTTTGAGTGAGCAAGAATCCTCCAAGACTCGCCTTGGCATCCCCAGGTTGCCACCCTAGGTGATGCTTTGAAGAATTGAAGCAGGCGATACTTGTTTGTAATTTTCAGTTAAGGACTTTTAGAAACGCCTCCCGCACAGTATTAAAATTGCCCAGCTTTGGCCAACTTTTTTAAAGCTTTTTCCCTTTCCCTGTCAATTACAAAAAGTATTGAGACTTTAGTGTTATTTGTGGCTTTCCCTCCGGCTTCCCTTCCCCTCATCTACTATCTCTGAGCGTTAATTCAGTTTTGCTAATTCTCTATTTTCCCGCTCCCCCCCTTCTTACCTCCTACCTTATTTGAAGGATAATACATTCGACTTTGCTGGAGATCACCCCATTCCTGTGTCGTCCAGAACCACGTCCCCAAAACAGGCAGTTTTCTCCTTTCATCAGTTTTCCCCCTCCTGTGAGTTTTTACATTTAAGTTCAGTTTTCAGTTTGAAATGTGCTTCGGAACTTCTTCCTCCCCTGGTTGGGCATTTTCTAGAGGATGGTGAGCTTCACGTGCCTATTTCTCTCTCTTTCACACTGGTCCCCACTTAGGTTCAGCACTTTTCTTGTCCGCGGCCCCCCTCCACTCTTTCCCCCTTTTTCTGTTTTTGTTGTTGTGTTTTCTCCCAGTTAATAATGAGGTGATGTTTGTACCCACCTCTCCCCGATCTAAGGCACTCTGGTGTTTACGCCGAAGCAACGGTTTGTTTTTTCCCCATCTTTCTAGAAAAGAAATTACGCGTGGGAGTGGTCGCCGTTCTGGTTTCTTTGTACTCACGAGTCCTGAGATATTTCACGTTCGATCGAGAAGTTGAATCTTGCCTGCAAGCAGGAGGTGAGTTTTCCACGCGACACGATCTTTCGCTTCTGTATACTTTTCTTACCTTCAGACATGATTGCGGGTGCGGTTGTTTTGAATTTGCTACATTATTTCTTCCGCTCCGATTATTTCTATACGGTCCTGTGTTGTGTTCCGCTGACCTTTGAAATCAGAGACCGACAGCATTTCCGAGGTCATTCACAACCCCCACGATTTCTGATCCGAATTCGGAAGCCTCGATGGGGTCTCTGGAATCGAGAGTTCTGATGCTCAAGCTGTTTTCCGCATTACACTTTTTAGATTAGAGAACTGCATCATTCTTCTCACCCTCTAATTCTTACGATTTCCGTGTTTAGTCCTTTATCATATTTACCCAACCCCATGGACTACTATCAAACTATTCCTAACCTGACGTCTCCCCCCTCTGAACTCTCACGCCCCTCAGTGGTTCCTATCATGACTACTATGACGAGTTTTTGCAAGTAATGCAGTTCGAATGTCTTTCCCTAATCGTTCACACTTCGTTGATTTTTTGCTGCGTGGCCTTTTTCCTCTTTGTGACGCTTTTTCTTAGTTTTAAAACTTTTCTTCTTTACACAACATGCTTACGCTCGAGAAGATATTACTCTCCTGCTATCGCTTTGCACTGGTTGGACTATTTCACTTTGATTTTCCCTTGATTTCTTTGATGTTTCTCTTCCAGATTCGTGCCCAAAGCTAGCCGAATGTGAGAGTATTAACATTCCGCGCTTTCTCTCCCTGTCGGTCTTTTACGTTACTCCGAGTCTCCTTGCCTCACCAGATTCTTCAGTGTACTTATTTTTCGCTGCTTGATAGGCGAGGGATTAGAGGAATTGCTGCTCCTCAGAGTTTTCTTTTCTCCCCGTCAGGTCTACTAGCCGCAACCTTTTATGAGCGATGCAGCGTGGCTTTTGCACCGCCCCGGATTATCGACCCCCCCCTCAACACACCCTTTAAAAAAAACTACATTAGGATTCGCTCGCCCCCACTTCGGTCCCCTGAAGAGAGCGGTCCACCCTTGTCCTGCATGTTGAAGTTTGATTTGCTTTTTCATCTCTTGACCCAACTTCTAATAGATCTTCTACTCTACGTGTTAAGCATTCGAGAGATCGCGTATTTTTCTTCTCTCCACCTTCTACCGTACTTCCCCGAGGGTGTTTGGACCCATTTCCTAAAGGCTTCGTTACTATCCGAACCGACTATCCGATTCCTTTTCAGTTGGGGGGAAGTGTTTTTTTAGTTTGGTCCGAACGAAGGGGCGGTAAGAAACGCGCGGATGTTCGGGAAGATCTTCTAAGCCTTTCCCAGCCTTTGATGTTCCCCCCATGACAGAAACATCTCCAAATTCATCGCACCCTCCGCTCCCTTAGATCCGTCACAGCCGCATCCTGCCCCTATTCCGATTTCCAACGCAGTTCCAGTCCGCACTCTAGTTTAACCTCTCATGAAACAGTCCCTCCGCCTTTCTTCGTCAAAGTAAATGTGGAAGAATTAAATTATGGAGTACCTTTGGCCCGTTCTGTGGATAAAGTAAGGACCTCAATGAGAAGGTTTTCCTTCCTGTTCTCGAAGTGAGAAGCGCGAAACTCTTCATTATATTCGTTCCCCAATCCTCGAGCGTAGTCTTTTGTTTGACCCCCAGTTATTGACACCCGGAAGACACCTACTCCTTTCAGAAGTCAAAACACACGCCCCCTACGAATACACATTCCAAAATTCTGTCAAGTTAATGCTCTGACCCCGTTCTGACTACGACTCCTTCCCTTCATTTGAACTAAAGAGGGTAGTAAGGATATTCTTCGAAACACCATTCTGTTAGAAGAAGCAGAGACCCCCCCCCCCACCACCCCCCCCCCCCCCCCCCCCCCCCCACCCCCCCCCACCCCCCCCCCCCCCCCCCTCCCCCCCCCCCCCCCCCCCCCCCCCCCCCCCCCCCCCCCCCCCCCCCCCCCCCCCCCCCCCCCCCCCCCCCCCCCCTCCCCCCCCAACCCCCCCCCCCCCCCACCCCCCCCCCCCCACCACCCCCCCCCCACCCCCCCCATAATTTTCGTCAAGCTTTGGGAATGAAGAGAAGGGCCTGGAGAAATACCTCCCCGCTACCAATCTCCATCAGAGTAGTCATGATATTACAATGTGCTCTTCTGAGTTTACTTGCAGCACACTGCTCGTCAGATAACCGCCTCCTTTCCAAAAGCTGAAACATCGCAACTCTCGATCGTCCCTGCAAAGTTTATTGAGCTTAAGTATGCCTCCCTCCGGAAACCCTTTGTTGAAGCCCGTAATGCTGTCGGCTGCGGAGTATTCCGCCCTCCCCACTCTAAGAATTTCTAAGACCTGTCGCGTTTCGCCCCATTAAAATAAAAACCGTCCCAAGAGCAGCTCTTCGACGGTAGAGTAATACAGTATGAATGATCTTGTCCCGCGCTTTCTTACCAAGGTCGCAAGTGCTGAAAGCTGATCTTTTTTGAAAGCTTCTAGACCTTAATGACCGCCGTCTGAAAAAGATGGATCCGGGCTTCCCCTTCTTCGTCTTCTCTGATTGGACCCTGACCTCGTAAACCCTTTTCGCTCCGCCTTTTTCTGATCTTTGTTAGCGGTGAAAAATGGATGGGACAGAACCTTCCCCCTTTTGATTCCACGAACGTAGAACAACAATGGAGCATGGCTTTTTTCCCGGTCCTCAAATAAGAGGGCGTACAAACATCCTGCAGTGCCCGTCGGTTCCTACTGAGCTCTCCCCTAGTAACGTTCGTCCACCCACATCTCTGCGTTTTATACCTTGTCCAAACCTTTTAGACCATTGAGAGTGCATCCCCCCTATGCGCTTCCTTTCCTAAACGTTCGCACCTTAGTGGCCGACCACCAAACGGTACTTTATTACTTCGTCCTGGTTGCAACAGGAAGCGGTCTTTTCTTACACGCAATGTATTTTCATCTATCCTGACCTGCTGGAACCAGTAGATGTACTCCCGAGATTCGCCGTTTGGCTGGCGCGGGGGTTCCCCTTTCACACTCACAAGATTCTAACCCTGAGTAGTCCTGATGCGATAGTGCTTAAGGCTTCACTAAAACAACTAACGCTACCCTAGTCTCTATTTGTAGTTACCTTTTTCCAAGTTCCAGCTTTAAGTGTTCCTTGCCCCGGGTATCTGCTCTAAAGACGTCTTACCCTGAAACTGGTACACTTCCTACAATAGACTGCTTTAATTGACACTCCTTCCGAACGCAAATGGATGCAGAGTTATTAGTTGATTGTGCCATTCTGTCGCTTCTAAAACCTTGGTCGATCATCGTCGTTCGGAAGTCTCCTTCCCCGTCATTCACAATTTTCTAAGCGTCGCTGTACCATAGCTCCTGTCTTGAGTGGATCATTTCGAGTTCTTGTTTCGTTCATTCTCTGCTTGCGGCCAGGTACCCTTTTTCCTAGTCCAACGACAACAGACTCTTCAGTAGTGCGAATTCAATTTCCCTGCCACGCTGACGAAACTCCCAAATCCCCCCCCATAATCCCGCTTTTACAGAAGTTGTGTTTTTTAACGAACTTTTTCGTCTTCTCTGACCGTGTACCACCATGCACATCTTGACAACTTCATCCAATGCCCCCCCCCTTATTTTTTTTTGTCCCAATCTGAGTACTCCTCGTCTCCTTTTCTTCTATTTTCTCAGGGGTAGGGCTGGTCTGATAGCTGGTTCCTGAGTTTGGTTCCAAATAACAGCGTATATGGTTCCTCTCTGACCCCCCTAGACACGTTCATCCAAAGGCTAAGAGAGAGATTCATTTGCGGGACACTTGAGCGAGCACTCTTACCGTGCGAAGCCGTGGGCTGCCAGACTATCATTCTCCCATGTCAAACGACACTCACCAATCCTGACTTTAGATTGGTTGATTTCCTACCATCTGGTTGTGATTCATCGAAACTCTAAGCTATCTGGTTCAACCTTTTTTAGGTTGTGGCCGTTGAGGCTGGATTAGTTTACACCGGTAGGTAACTAGTCCTGGAGCCAGTACCATGACATGTCTCAAAAAGTGACCTTTCCCAACTAACGACTCGGTATTGTCAGGCCAGTGGATACCTAAAATGCTTTCCTAGGTTGAGTTAAGCCAGAATTTCCCCATCACATCAATAGGCTGATGACAATTGACACCACGTAGATATTTCCCCGGAAATCATTCCTCCAGGGGTCCTCGAATCTCGACAGTGCACACCCTTCACGTTTGATTTTTTACTTTTTTTCCATCAGTATGGATCGTGGATTGCCAGCAAGGTCGAGAATTCCAAATCTAGTTTTATTTACCTGGACGGGCTAGGATTTTGCTTCATTTCTCGTTTGGCCCTTTTCCTTATCAAACGGACACATAGCTCTTAGTGACTTGTAGTCGGACTCGCCCCCGAATGCCACTCTTTTGGCGCGCCTCCCCAGTCTGACACAAAGAAACCCTAAATCATGAACAACCAGACGGTGATCTATTGACCGCGTGCCTAATCCCGCGTCGTTTGGAGTCGACTTCGGGACGATTAGCCTGTAACGCCCCATCTCAGTCTTGAGCGACAGAAGGCAAATTTCCCCACTTTTACTCGCGCGGACCCCCATGTATTCAGTTTTTTTTCCCCTATGTCCACCAGCAGTTTGTATTTCACTTTATAAGATCTTCGAAACGCTGAATCTGGAAAATTAAAGCGCCCCTTTTTTTAACTTAAAGCCTCTGGACCCACTTTTCCCTTTTTTTCCACCTTCTCAAACTCTATTTACGGATGTGATAGTATTGGTGGTCTTTCCCCGCCTGCAGTGAGATTCCTCGACGAGGGGGGGTTTTTTTTTGTCCGCGTGGTGATTGAGTAAGTTCCTGCGCTATTCAAGAACACCACATAGTGAGCCTCGCTGAGTGACGGAACCTACATTTACTTCCAAGCTGATGGGGATTCAAGATGAAGAAATTCCATGTAAAACAACAGGTTCCAGTTCCAACCCTGCCTTCAGTCGTAAGGTTTTATCTGAGTAATCCTCGTTTGTACAGCACAGGCAGACATTTTTTCCCTGATGAGGAAAGCCCCGTCCCGCACAGGGCAGCTGTTACCATTTTCAGATAGAGGTTGCTCTTTCTCTTCGTTCTGCTAAGATAGTTCCCACCCCGTTTCATTCGTTAGTCACGCCCAGCTTGATGCGACCGCCCAACCCCTTCCGGTTTTCAACAGTTGGTTCTGATGAGTACCCCCCAAACTTAAGACTTCGGGGATACCCTATTTAAGTTACACGCGTACCGAACCGTTTCGACTTGTGTCCGTCCAACAAGGGGATCCACTTTGAGTTTTTGTATTCCCCTCTTGAGACACACTGCAGTGTCGCCCTCATTTCTCATATGTTAAGGTGAGGCATTTTACTTTCCAATGCACGATGGAGATAGAGACCCGAAAAGTTCCTCGTGCAGCAATCCTGAGGGTCCAACGCTTCCGCAGTCTTATAGAGTATGGGATTTATCTTGAAGAGCTGCGCGGTTTGACTGTTTTTTCTTTCCGGCGAGTAGTTGCTTTCGCTCATATTTTGCGTGCTGGTTGAAGATTTCGTTGAACCCTTCCGCCTCTTCCCTGATTCCCGACTTCAACCACGATTTTCCGGCTCGAGCCTCGTTTTTCCCGATATCAGCTAAACATTTCAGGGCATCACTGCGTGAATTCTTGTTTGTTGGACGTAGTTTTAGTTTTGCCTAAGTTCTAGCAACCTTTTTGAATATTCATTTCTCTTGAGGGCTAATTTTCCAAGGCTCTAATATTCTCCCCCAATGTCATATTCCCCCGCCCCGCCGAGACATCTCCGGCTAGTCCGTCCGGACTTTCCCCCGGATCTGCCCCTAATTGTCCCATTCCCCCTTCCTGTTGAAGCTTTTTCAAGACTGACTTGAGCGAGTAAATCACAACGTGTACTATTAGTTCACATATTTACTCTTCCTTTTTTGTTAGTTTCTTGAGCGGTGGGTGTTTTTTTATTGAAAAGGTGTTATTTATTTCTTTCTTTTTCCAAATTTCTCTTGCAAACACCAAGCAGAAAAGTGTTTTGATGTAGTTCCGCAGGTTAGTTACATCTCTAGAACGGCGGAGGCAAGATGAGGCCCCCTTCTCCTTTAGCCTGTGCTTTTCTTTCTCTATTAAAGATTCCGGTAAGAAGTGCTTTCGAAGATTGTTTATATTCAACCTTTTTTTAATTTCGCTTTTCCGAGAACTTGTCTCCTTTCTTTTTTCCGTCGTTATTTCAGCTGCGTCTTGCGGTTTCTTTCTGTTACTCAACGCAGGTCCCCGTTACTTAAGCTTGATGGAATTTTTTTTCGCGGGCGGTTTTCTCAGGAATTTGTCCTATTTTTTCCTCAGCTTTTTTTTCTCCTTACTGGCATTCCCGTATTATTCCTAATACAGAAGAGAGAGTTCTTTCCCCGCTGATTTGACAACTCTCCCCCCCCCAACTTCCATCATCACATGCCTCTACTTCGCGCGACGACTCGGTCCCGAACACTGATCCCATGGTACGTGCAGCAGTAGGATGATTTGACTGAGATTGAACCTCGCG
>Ga0179591_1266591_pt1 | contig 18407 bp, 13 predicted proteins | sample CZOMad2_1_08_16f_FD_182891 | JGI IMG/M metagenome (GOLD analysis project Ga0179591, IMG submission 182891) | Vadose zone soil fungal communities from Angelo Coast Range Reserve, California, USA - CZOMad2_1_08_16fungal (PacBio error correction) | ecosystem: Environmental > Terrestrial > Soil >... | reverse complement strand
CCCTTTCATCGCGCTCGCCTGCACGCCGCAACTTTTTTTTTTCGCGCCTGGCGGCGCTGCTTTCTTTTTTCGCAGGGTTTTTCCATTCTTAGGCGACGCTCTTTTCTGGCATAGCTAGTAAACACGTCAGCCCCTTTCATTTCCATTCGTGACCTTGTCTTTTTTTTTAGAATTCTTTTGACCTGACCGTTTTCATTTTTTTCCCGGACTAAACTGCTCGTCGCTGTATGATTACTCGCACACCGCCGAGAGAAATGTCGTATTTTTCAGACTAACCCCTGGCCTCCTTTTTTAGCTCCCCCGGGAGCTCAAAGAGATTTTTTGGAACACCCTCGGCGTTGATCACCATGGCTGTGCCGTTCGTCGGGAAGTTTCCTTTTTTGCCCCTCAATCAAGAGTTGGACCGGAAATCCATTGCGCCCCCCTGAAGTTTTCGTTTCTTTCTCCAGTGTAGCTTCCTTTCTCAGTAAGATGAGAAGCGATGGATGGTTTGAAGAATGTGGCCCTTCCGGCCAGCGTGTAGCTCACTACCTTTTCTACGGTAGATTCGGTAGGCGTTTTAGTGCACCAGTTTTTCCTTCTGGCAACGTTTTTTAACGCCTTGGAATTTCGAACGCTTTTTTTGTTTGGTGCGAGAAGCGTTTTTTTTTGAGCCCCCAACCTCTTGCCCATCGCGCTTTTTTTCTGTTGACCGTTAGCTGAGAGGCTCGTATTCAGTCCAGCCGGGGTTTTCACGTGCATTTTTACCCGAAGTAGTGTCTTGCGTGCTTTTTCCGTTTTTTTCCGGTAGTCACCCAGTCTTCCTTTTTTTGTTCGCCCCTGGTCCCCCCTTTTGAAAGTTCCCAAGTCGGGTGGAAAACAGGCCCTCCCCAGCACGGATGACGCCCCTTTTCTCCGACCACGCAATGTCACGTTTGAAAAATTTGCGTTTTTTACGTGTTTGCCCCCTTGTAGGTCGGTTGAATATATAAAGAAGAGCCCGCTTGGACTTTTGCAACCTCCTGTTTTTTCCTGGTCAGCGCCTATCAGACCCCCCTTTAGTCTTTGTTACCCGAAGATAACCATCCTTCTCTTCGTGGACATCGTTCGGTCGAACATGGTTTAGTTTGCCCAAATGTTCCCGTTTTCGTTACGTTCGTGCATGTCCTCTGACCGTTTTACTTCCCGTTCTTCAGCTCGATCTTTTCTCGCCCCTCTCCTTCATGCTTTTGACGAGCAGCCCCGTCGTCGCTACTGAATTCAAGTAACATTTTGTTTCCCGATGCTCGTTGGTTTTGGCATTTCCTTAGAATAGGCACGATTCCCGCACCTTCGGGGCCTCGCGAAGAGTCTTTTCGTTAGAGCTGCTTTTTCCTTGATGTCTCCGTCTTTCACCGTCGCGGTTCTTGCGCAGTGCGGCGGAGTGCCGCTCCCTCTCTCTGGCGCTCCCTGACCGTCTTCAGCCCCTTTGATCGGCGGCTTACGTGTCTTTATACGCTTTTCCGATTATGAGATCGTTTCCGATCACCTTACAGCCTATATCACGAGCTTAGCCGGGCCTGCCTGAACTTGTGGGCACGCCCTCTTTCCTTGCCAGACGCGTTGCTTTTTTACCGTTTCTTTTTGAATGCCCATGCGGTTTCCACCACTTTTCCCGCTTCTCGGGGGATGTCTGGCCAGCCCTCAGGCAAATCATCTCTCCACCTCCTTGTTTTTTCTGTGAAGTCATTTCCTATGCTGGATCGGTCACTTTTTTTCCCTTCTGTGGTCATTCCCTGCGCCGATACCCACGGTAGACAACGTCCTCCGCGGGCTTTTTCATTTTTCACCACTAGGCCTCTTCCTTGGTTCCGTTGATATTTTCCCTTTTTCTGTTCTTTGTTTTTCTTCCCTCTTTTATCGATCGAATCAGTCTTCTTCGAACGTCACCCGTTAAGAAGACGAGCTTTTTTTGCTTTTGATTTTTACTGGGCCGGAGCTCCTCTTTTTCGTAAGAGTGACGTACTGCGAGGACCGCGAGATTTTTGAAATCCATCTTTTCTTATTCTGAGGATGCTACTCTTAGTCTTCCATCGTCCCTTGAAGGCTCTCCGTCTCCGTCCCGAAGCGCTGCACCTCTTTTGCCCGACTTTCCACGCCTCCAGAAGGGTTGGTATTGTTGTTGATTTCCGGATTTTCGATTTTCTTTCGTTCTTTCCCTTCTTACTTCATGATCGCAGCAGCGCCCTCGGTCATAGAATCACGCCCGGTTTAGTTCTCCGGGCACGTGACCCCCCCCCCAAAATCCCACCCCCCAAGTTTTTTGATTGCTTGCCGCCTACTTCGTCTTTCGTTTTCCTTCGATAATTGGGCTACTTTCCCAGTAGGTTCGGGCTTATCCCGCCAACCTGCCTTTGGATATCTACAGAGGCTCCCACCGCCTCAACCCGTGCCCTTTTTTTTTTCAAGTCGGAGTCCGCGGTTCAGCCGTTTTCCACTAGTTAGACAAAGGGTTTCCAACCCTTAACGTTTTCCCTGGCTTCTTTTTTGCAGCCGTCATAAGGTTCTATCACAGCGCAGCTTTCGCCCACAGCTTTAATTTGTTTAATCTGACGTCTCACCGTTTTTTTCCTTTCTCCCCTTTTCTTGTCTTCCTTTGAACCGTGTAGAATTTTGCCATGCTTATCCTGCTCTACCCGCCCGTCTTTTGTCGTCGCGGATTTCCGAGGCGCTTGTAAAGGGTGGCCCGCCCGTAGCTTTTTTCTGTTAATCCTGTCCGCCTCTCCGCGCCGCGACCGGCAGTCACTCCTGTCATCGACGACCCCCCTCGTTGTCGTTTTGCCGGACAGAAAAAAGGCCTCTCCGCTGCGGCACGGAACTCTTATACTAAAGTTTGGCCGCCTTACACCCCTACGCACCACCTTCCCTAGCCCGCAAGGGTCGTGCCCTGCACCCTTTTTTTTTTTTTTTTGGCTTAACGTGCGCCTCCCTCGTTAACAGGCCTCTTTCTGGTATCCCAATCTCCCCCCTTTTCCATCGCTGTTCGATCTATTCCTGTTCTCGACCCCTTTCCGTACGGATGCGACGAGATGCCCACACTTTTAGTCATCGTGGCTCCTCGGTAAGTTCAAGTTCCCCTGCCTCCTTTTAGCTGTCCCTTCAACCCCCCACATTTTCTCTTTCCAAGCCTGCAGCACAGCCCCAAACGTTTGCCCCGGCTTTCCCTCGCCGTCTGATTTCCGTTCCGTTGTGGTCCCGAGCGTCACAGGCTAAACTTCTCTGCGTGATCGGCCCTTCTTCTTGTGCAGAGCCGCACTTTTTTTCGCGGTTTTTGTGACTGTTGCGGGCGGTGCAGGCGGCGCTCTGGCGTCTTATTCGTTGTTTTTTTGAGAGAGAATTTTCCTTTCCCTTCCCTCAGCCCACATCAGCAGGCGGTCCGACTCTCGGCTTCCTCTTCGAGTTTTTTTTTGAGCATGACTGTGAGAGATTCGCCTTTGATCGCTCGTCCACCCTGCCTGCAGTCCTGTTCTGTTTCTTTTTAGCTTGCCTTTGTTTAGTCTAGGTTACTGACGGTTTTTTTCTTTACGTCCCCCCTATTGCTACTTCTGCTTCCCCCCTCAGCCCACCGATTTTCCGAATGTATCTCGCAGCTTTACCGGACTAATTGTCATCCCAGTTTTTCATTTCCCTTCTCGTGCAACCCACCCCTTGGTGATCACAGAACGGATTTCTTCTCTGTTTCCATTTTTTCCATCCCCATGAACTAGTTTGTGTTGTTAGAACCCTTTGGGGCTTCGCTGTTTTATTGAACTCGCTTCCAAGTTCTGGACTGACCTGTCCCTTCGATCAAGAAGCGATCCGGCTTGGCCGTTGGGTGACCCCCTCTAGTTTATTCCTTCACGTACCGCTGATTCCCTCCTGTTTCCCGTTTCGAGGAGCTTATGAGCTTTCGATTAGGCACCCAGCCCGCTCTTTAGGCTTGAAGAGCCGCCCGTCACTCGGACGTACCGCGCGGGGCTGTTCTCTTTTTCGTCGCGACGTTCTCCCCCTGTTTCCCGGGTAATCCACCCCCTCGGCTGAGTGACATCTTTTCGCTGTTTTTCGGCGCATTTTCCTTTTCCGTTATCTTTGCCGGATGCCCACTTCCCAGCGTTATGGGTGCGGCGGGTCTCGATTTTTTCAGTTTTCGTTATCCCCCCCTCCTGACCTTTTTCTTTCCGCTTTCCGAGGTAACGACTAACTTGCCCCCCGGTTTGGCAACCCGTGTGTTTCCCCCCCAGCCACGGGAACCGCGGTTTCTAGAAGAACTGGCACGGTAAAGGCTTGGATTGAAGATGCCGGGCGAGCTCTATCCTCTGCTCCTTGGTTGGATCCCAATCCCGTACTGAAGGTGCTCCTCTAGCGCCCCCCTCCTTTATCAGTTCTCGCCGAGTTTGCACACTCAGTAGATTTCGATGTTTTTACTGTTTCTGTTTCCCTGCCCGTCTGCCTAGCGATTCGGACTTTCGTGAAGGTTTGAGTTCATAGTCTCTTGTGCGATCGATTTTGCTTCCTCTTTCGAGTTTTCAGTCTCTTTCGCTTCCCCCTTCCCGTCACGTCACCTGCGGGCGTGCCCTCCTCGGGACGCCTTGTGTTTTTTTCTGCTTCTTGACCGTGACGAGGGCCGTTTTCCCCCCCGCATCCTTCTTTTTATCTCGCCTTACGTTTGTTCGACTCTGGATTGGCACTTTTCGCCGGTTTCTCGAGGCCGTCGCTTTGTTTTCAGGGCGGCTTCGTCCGACCTGCTAGATTTTCGTTTTCGTTCTTGGCCCATCACCACTTTTCTCGGCTTCTTACCATTTGTGAAGACCCTTTCGACTCGAGCGAGCGATAGCTGTCGATCACCTGTTAACAGGCCCCACTTTTTGCCTCCCCTGCAGTCGCCGACTTTGGTCCCAGTACGAATTTTTTCATTCCGCCTGGTTTTGTCAAGCCTCTTGCTTGAGCCCGCCCCGCTTTTTCGCGTTCGGGTGGTTACCGTGGTGAGCGGATGGGAACTCCAGAGCCCCCCTTGTTTTCTAGATTTTTCGACGGGGAGGTAGGAAAGCTGCCGATGCAATCCCCTATATTTACTCCCAAGTGGTTGTTTCTCTGAGATTTTCCTATTTTCGAAATAAATAAGTTGCGCCGCGAAGCAACAATTTTCATATGGGCATTTCCTTCTGAACAAGTTTAGCCTCCCCGCCGCAGATGCGTTTTGGCGCCCTATTTGTCAAAACCCCTTCCCTGTTCTGGGCACAGCGTCCCGGCTCTCCAGGGGTTTTTCCAGTTTTCTGACTCCCCTCTCCGCCCCATTTGTTGCTTAGTTGTCGACTTTTCAAAATTTTCCCTGCCGATTACCTTCGTCCTTTTTCTGGCTTTTTTTTTTTCGTCGAGCGGCCTTGATCTACTGTCTTTTCCCAACAGAGATCCTTCCCCTATTTTCCCCCCCATTTGATTTTTTCGCTTCTCTTGTAAGCGAGTTTCTCCCGGTTTTTTTTCCCTGTCCTCTTATTTTGCCTCGTCTACTTTTCCAGCGGCGCATCTGGCGTTCCCGTATTCTCCCAGAACGAAGGTTGCGCTTACTTTTCTTCGGTGAGTTTGATATCTTTTTGCCATTTTTTTTTGAAGGCAGACTCTTTTCGAGTAAGAGATCTCTTTACCTTTAGAGACTCCGGACCTTTCCAGATAGGCGTAACTTTCCCTTTTTTTCAGCCACTCCAGTTCTCTCCCCTGACAGACTTTTTACCTTCTCCTCTCTTTAGATCTTTCCCCCTTCTCGACTAACTCTTGGGCCATGGTGGATCCTTTCCACGTCCGTTTCCTTTCCCCTCCGTCCCACGTTAATTTCTTGTTTTTTGAAGCTTCCGCTACCCCTGATGACAAAAAGTTTCCCCCGCCTTTCCCAGTCAAGGTCTGAAAGGTCTCAGCTTTTTTTATCCGTCCTTAGCGGCCCCCTTGTGTTTCAACCGTGGTCACGGACAAGGTCTTGAAGTTCTTTCCCCACCCCCTTGAAGAACTGCATGCGCAGTTTGTACCCCTCATATCTTTGTGAATTTTCACTTTTGATGACCCCTCACTGAGGAACTTCGCCCACGTGCCTTTTTTTCGTCAACGCGGATGCACCCGTTGATTGTTTCTTCAGCGCTTTGACAGCCGCCCCCCCTTGACACTGCCCGGCGGTGTTTTTTTAGCGTTTTTGAGTTCCCGCGGTTGATTTTCCGTAGGGTTGGGTTTCTACCTTTCCCCTCCTGATCCGCGCCTTTTAGCATCCCGATGTTCCTACGACGACGTCGGTCGTTGCAGAAAGGTGTCTTCCCGGCGCTGGAATCTTGCCTGGCCCCTCGTCCCTTTTTCAGCTACGTAGTTACCCTACGTCCAGTCCTTTCCCCTGCGCAAGGCGTGCCGCAATGGTTTATTTTTTGCTGCAAGCTCCCCCCCTCTTTCTTTGCAATCGGGCGGTGGTGTCATGCCTTTTTTTTCCCCCGTCCCTTCTTCCGCTCACTGTTTCGCCGAGGTTACGTCGCCGCCCGAGCTACCGGCTCGTTACGCGGTTGGCTTAACTAGGGTAAGCCCCCCATTTCCAGCTCAAGACTCCCGAGTCTGTTCGTCCCACCGGTCGCTGGTTTCCGTCCAGTCCTTCTCCGGTTTCCGTGTACGAGACGCTTGAAGTTTTGTCACTGGTTTTTCAGCGCCCATCAGCTCGCCGGTGCTCCAGACCAATGCCCTCTTGCCCTTTTTTTCTGCGCGGACCCTTGCGATTGGCCTTGGGGCAGCCTGAAGTATTCTTTCCTCCTTTGTTGTTTAGAGAGATAACGCCAGCGCGCTCTTTCTTCACATTGCGCGTTTCGGGCAGTCCTTTGTTGCTGCAGGGTTCGATTTCAGCGAGCGATCCTGCCTTTTCTCCTTCAGAGCACCTGTACAGGTTTTTTTTTCGCGCTCTTACTTTGTTCCTTTCAATTTGGTTTTTTCTGTCGCAATGCTTTGCCCTGGCGACGGGGTGATTGCGACCCAGCTCGTCGCTGTATAACTTTCGGTACTTGAAACTCCGTGACGAGTCCTGTCCCAATTCTCATTCCCGTCCCTTTCCGACATTCGTCTGACCCTGGGCCCCCGCCCTCGCCGTGTTTTAAACTATTTTTTCCCCGCCCGATGTTGCCCGTTCTTGCAAAGTTTTTTCGAACCCAGAAATCGCGTGTTCGGCCAGAAATTGTTGCCGGCTTCGCTTGCTTTTGTACTGTGCCTGCGTCTCCTCCCCTTATCCGCCTTTTATGCTTGACTGGGAATTTGTACGCCCCTCCGGGAGATAGTTAGATTGAACCCCCCTTTTATCCGGTAGAGGCGGATGCAGGCCCCCTTAGAGAGGAACAGCCGCCATTTATGTGAAAGCTTCCTCCTTTCCGCGTGACAGCTTGATGGTTTTTTCGGCGATGTTGCTTTTTTTCTTACCCCCCTTTATCCGAGTTCTGACGGACGTATGATCTTATCCGAGACATTCTCCGCCGGGCTTTTCCCTTTCCGATGCCCCTTTTCCGTCGTAGGATTGTTCGTGTTTGTGTTAGAACAGCTGCGTTTTTTTAGCCCCTTTTTCCCAAGTACCTTCCAGTGTCCACCGGTTTTCCCCGTGGCCAGAATACAGGTCCAAAGCCACGCTTTACGCCCTGGAACGGTTTTTAACCCCTTCGTGTCACGTTGGAGCCTTGTAGTTCGGAATATATCAAGAAGTCCCTGTTTCCCCGTTCTTTGTATTAACGACTCCAGGGACCTTGATCCTAGTCCTTAAAATCCCCTTTTCCTTTCAGAGTCAACTTCTCAGTAGGAGTATGCATCAGTAATGAGGAGACACTTTTTTCTTTGCCGTGTTCCCCTCGCTCTTTCCGTTTTGCCCAGTGGTCTCTTCTGGTCCTCCTATCGAAGCTGCTGCGTATTTTCTGTAAAGGAGGGACTCGTCCCTCCAGTACTCTTACACACAGTTTTGCGTCGGCAGTCCTCGGTTCTTCGACCCTGCATTCAAGTAGAAGAGGCCAGCGACCTCCCCCTTTTCTTGAATACCCCGACTTTTTTGACTTCTTCCCCCTCCTGAGTGAGTAGGGTTTAGGTTTTCTCCAGCCTGGAACGTCCTCTCCTCTTAATTTTCCTATAGTTCAGTCTTGGCGCGTTTTTGCTAAGCTCGCTTTCCCGTTTTCGGCCCGTCTGCCTGGCACCAAAGAAAATGTATGGCTTCCACTTAAGTCGACGGACCGTGCAGGACTCTTCCTGAGAAGCGCCACTAACCCCCCCCTCCTTCAGAGAACGAGCGGACGAGGTGCACGATCCGTTCTTTTTTGGGGTCAAGAATAGTTGCGGCGCCGCACAGGCGGGTCCCCTGGCCCCTAGTTTTATAAAGTTTGTGAGAGGCTCTGGTATGTCAATCTTCCCTTGCTTCCGGAGGTGAGCGCTTTGTTGCAGACAATATCTTCACTAGTTGGTTGTGTTTGTCTTTCTCGGGCTTATTCTGACTACCTCTTGTCTCCTTTTCTGGTCAATTCGGTGTTTTTCCTTCCCCCGATGCTCTCCCCCAATTTTTCCCCCAACTGACGACGTTTTCCAAGGGTTTGATGGGTTCGCTTCAGTTCAATCTTCCTTCCAACCCAGAGTTCCTTGCGTTTCACCTTTTAGTTTAGGGCGCCCCTTGTTATGTTTTCTTTCCGACGCGATCTCACCTCCATATTTGACCGTTAGTCGTTCCAACGGACAACGTACTGCGCTTTAGTAATTTGTGTTTTCGGCTCGTTCGGAGCGCAGAGCGTCTTTTTTTCTTCGATTTTCCACCCGCGCGACTCGGCGACATCCAGACGGAGGCTTTCGTGACAGCGACGTCTTTTATGCTCTTCTGAATTTTTCTTGCTCCTACTTTCGAGTTTTTGCGTCTCCGAGGCATGCCGCGGTTTCTTGAGGGCTTTCCCTTTCCCGTTGAAGACTATTCTCTGACTTCTCCCACTTCCCCCTTGCTATATAGCAGCCTCTCCGGCTCCCTCGACGCCCTTCTCCGATCGTATTTTTTCCCCACATTGGACGCCCAACTCACCCACACTATCCTTACAGTGACGATTGCCCGCCCGCTGCCGATTGCATTCTTTAGCCCCCAAAGGATTGTTTTTCTTATTCTGTATGATCCTTCCCGTCGGTTTTTCCTACTCAATACGTCAACCCTGTTGATACTTCCGGTCCCTATCTCTCCCATAAAAGATGATCAAAACGTTTCCCCCCCCCTTACCCGTGTGTTGCCCCTTTTTCCCCCGCGGTCCTGTTTGAATCTTGCCTGCCCTGTTGGAAAACCTTCCTTGACATTGTTCCCCCCTTCGTTCCTCATCCCCCACCATGCCGACTTCTGTAACGTCCACATCGCCGTTCTTTCCCCTAACTCTAATTGTGTTCATACCGAACCCCTTTCTTCTTACCTAGCTCTCCTCGCATCCGTCGCGCTGATGCACCTTTCCCTTTGTCGGTCAGCTTGGCGCCCATATTTTTCACAGCCCCGGCGTCCAGGGGGTTTTGTTTCTTCGGAGTTCTTGCTTACTGCTCCACTTTTTAGTTGTTTTTTGAATCGACCTGATCGCGCCGCGACCTGCATCCATTCTTTTCTAGACGTACGTTTCGTGTGAAGACTTGGCTCCCCCACGGCCTGAATTTTTTTTCCGTCAAAACCTGCTTCTCCTACGTTTCAACTAAGCCCCGGCGTTTCGTTCTTTTCTTTTTCCGAATTTAACTCGGATTTCTTGTTTTTTTTTTTTTTTTCTTTTTTCCCACTGCGCCGTACGCCGTTGCACATCGGCCCGTTGGATCTTCCTTTTCGTTCCCGCCTTTTTTTTGATCGCGCCTGTCGTCGAAATCTTCCGTTACTTTCTGCGTAAAGCCGATCGAATGGATTCCTCTTTGGTCTGTCCTATTCAGTACAGCTACGTCCCGGTTCGTTCCCCGTTTTCTGTTCAACCGCATCACATCCAAGTTCTCGGTCCGCCTTTATTTTTTTTTAGTGGCCTTTTTTTCAGTTTCCATTTGCTTGCCGCGTTTTTTCTGACAGCTTCCGCAGCGCCGCCCGGCGCGTCTCCTCCGTCTTTTCGGCGGGCAGGGAGTCGCGTTCGTTTTTCACTCTCCGTGTGTTGTTTTCTTTTCGTTGCCAGCGGTTTCACTCTCCTCTTGCGGTTCCTCTTTGGCGGCGCGCCGATTTCTTCTTTTTTGGTTCGAGCACTCTGAAGGCCGTCCTTCGCAGTGGATAGCTCTCCCCTTTCCGGTTCGCTACCCATTTCTTTTATTTTTCTGTATTCTTTGACCCCTTGGATTGTGGTTTTTCCTTTCTACAGTCGTTGCTGTCCTGAATGCGGTAGAGCGCCCTTTTCTTGAAGTTTCTGATCTCTTCGCCGCTTAAATTTAAGACTTCGAATTTTTTCTCAAAGCGTCTTTTTTTTTCCCCCCCTTGTTATATTTGCCCCTGTGAGTTCGGCCCACGCGGTGCCCTCACACTTTCCATCCGAGTTTTGGTTTTTTTTTTTTTTTTACAGTTTTTTGTGGGGGGGTGGGGTTTGGGTTGGTTGCGGTTTTTGTTGTTTGTTTAATGCACGTTGCGGTTCGCTTTTCGCTTTTCCTTAGCGGTTTCTTTCCCACCGTGCCTTTCCGCAGCGCTCGTGGGCATTGTTTTAGTCCAGAGTTTTTTTACGCCGTCCCTTCGTTTCTAGATGTGTAACATTCCTGGTTTTGACGGTCGCGGCGTTCTTCCTTTTTAGTCCGTCCTTCCCTTTTCATTTTTCAGAGTAACCGTCCGGGACCCTTTTTCTTGACGCTTTCTCCTTGGTTGGTAGGCTATGTCGTTCCGACACCCCCTTGCAGGTGCATCCGCGGGACCTTTCCCTCTTCTTTCATGCGCATTTGTTCCGCCGGGCGGCCCGGCATCTCCAAGTTTTAGTGTTTTGCGGCGGGCTGCCTTGTGGAGGTTTCTCCTTTATTGGGATGTGACGTCCGCTTTCCAGAACGTCAAATTGACGTGTTTGCACCACCCTGAGCGACGACTCTCCCCCTGATGAACCGACCTTTCGCGTTACATGGAACGGTGTTGTTTGCCCAAGGAGTGTACGGGATATTTTTTTGCGGCCAATCCATCTCTCGCCGCGTGATTTTGTTTTTTTTTTAACCCCAACGCCTACGGGGATTGGACCCCAGAATCTCGCCCCCACCCAATACTTTTTAGTTACGCTTTACGCCTCTTACTGACAGCGAGTACTTCCCGTCCTTCGAGAGAAATTGTGAGCCTTTTCCCCCACCTTGCATTTAGATCTGTCTTTTTCTTTGGATTCTTAGTCCTGATCTCTTTTTCAGGTCTTCTTACCGAGTTTTATTCTTCAGTCTTTCTCGTAGCCACGCCCGTGACAATTCTGGATTGTCCTCGAATTGGGAAGACGTGCCTGATCCCGCCTTCCCTTCCGACTAAGAACCCCTGATAGTCTTTTCTTCTACTCTTTGACGATAGACTGACATTTTTTTTTTTATGTCGCCTAGGAACGTCGGGTGAAAGTTCAGTAGGACCCCGGCTTTTGAAGCATCCCCGCCAGATTTAGTTGACCAGTGCCTTCACCCCTTCAAATGATAGTAGTAGCCCCCTGTGTAAGCGACTACGATTCGATATGCGAGACTTAGATTCCTCAACCTCCGATACTCAAACTCCAATGATTCCCAGTATCCCTTTACGAGTTGGCCCTTTAAACGAAGTTGAGCGGTGGCCCTTGGGGGTTGGGTTTGTTGTCCGGGGGGGGGGGTTGGTGGGGGGTTTTGGGGGGGGTTTTTTGGATGGGTTTGGGGTCTTTTGGGTCTTTGGGTTCACAGTTAGTTTTTGCGTTTTTTGCCGCGGCTTTGTCTTCGTTTCTCTTGGCGGAGCGGGCATTGCGCTTCCATTTGTATCTTCGTGTTTTAGCAGCGTTGATGTCGGCTTGCCTTTCTGCCCATATCCCCTGTTTGTTGAGACTAGGATGGCTTTTTCAGATCAACCCCTCCGCACTTCCTTGAAGATCACCGTTTTTTTTCATGTTTTTTCATTCCCGCGACTCCCAACGGTAGACCCCGCGACCTTTGAGGCTGTGGAGCTTGCAACTAGGTCCTGTCCCTTTTCGGCCCTCGCGGCTCGTGCGCCTAAGTTTTTTTTTGCAGTCGACCGCCGATTCCATAGACGAGATTGTCTGTTCCATTCCTAAGTACACCTTTCCTCCTTTTTTTTTGCCTGAGTGCCGGTGTTTGCTTCCTGAGTGGAGCGGCCTGACTCCTACCAGCCTGCTTGGACACCGCTTACCCGCCTGACCACCGTTCCCCGGAAGGCTAGTGCCACTCGTTTTGCGACACTTGCTTCCGTTTTTGCGTGCGGCCTCGTCTACTCCGAAGTCGGTTTCTTCAGAAGGGTCCGTCTACCTCAGAAAGAAGGGGGAGTAAGCTTCCTCGAAGGTTCTCAGAGCCTTTCTGGTCGTTTTAGCCTTCTCGATCTCATGCAGACGATCGATCCTCTTGGACAGGCCCTCGTCCGATTCCTGTCTCCATTGCTTGCAACAGTTACCACGTTCCCTCCCTTAGAGAGACTTCTATTTTTGTGCCTTCGGTTAAAGCCCCGCCTAACTTCCTGTAGAGTTTTTTCTAAATTGCGGTTTTGTCTCCCGCCGCCCCGCGGCTCGGTCTTGTAGATCACCATTGAGGACTCAAAGTGACATCCTTTCCCACTTTGAAAGGGTGAAGTCGGAGACCGTGGATAAGGGGATTTGCGTTGGGTTTGAAACCTTTTTTTCGGTCTGGAAGCCCATCCCTTTTTCTTCTACCGTCCACATTTCTTCCGTTAATTCACGTCAGTGTCGCATCTTACGATGAACCGCACGTTTCCTGTCGCCGAGAATAGCCGGACGTCCTCTTTCTGCACGTCGCAGGTGTACTGTCCCCCTAACCGCGACCGCCAGGCTTCCGACCTTCTCCTTCAGGCTTACTAAACGTCCCCCTGTTTTTCGCTTCTGGGTTCTATATCGCAACGTCCCTTTTTTCTTCCGCAGACCGTCCACCTTCCTTCGTTGAATGACGGACGAGTTCTTTTTCGCAGAACAGGGCGCTCACACTTTTAGAATCCGAGCCCGGCCCCCCCTTAAACTCTTCTCTCATCCCCCGTTACGATTCCCTACGCCCAAGGCGATCGCGCCTTTTTTCTTCACCAACGTTTTTGGGGGTGAACTCAAGTTCGCCTCTGGCCCTTTCGGGGTGACCCCGCCGCGGATGTTTCCCCGACGTTGTTCTTCTGCCCATGTTTCGTTTGACGAGTCTTCCCTTATGCTGAGTCCTGAGACACCTTTCTCTCGTTTTTTTTTTAATGAATTCATTCCCTTTTTTTCTGGTTAGTCACCACGTCTTTTTAACTCCTCTACCCAGCCCAAAACCGGCCCCTGCCCCCCGCTTACGAGACGCTGAAGTCTGGTTGTCGAGCGCCCTTCGAAAAGTCTCTTGCTCGTTATCTCTCTCCGCCGGCGCGGCGGACCCCTTTTTTCCTTGTGTTTTTCCGGTGCAGGCGTTTTCTCCCCGAATTCCTATTCTCTTTCCATCCAATTTTTTTTGTAGATCCTATACCAGCGCGCATGCAATACTACACCCCCCCTCCGGCTCTGACTTTTCGCTCCGAGGATGAAGGGTGAGCACCCCGAGCTCCTCATTTAAAGGGTCTTCCCCCTCCCTAATTCAAGTCGCGTACGCTTTTTTGCGTGCTTTGGAATGACTGCTGGTTGACCACGACGGGTGGTTTTCCCCCCTCCGCTCGTCTGTCCTGAATGCTGGTCCCTGGAGAGACCCGCGTGTCCGACCTTTACCTCTCTTTTTTTCTTTTTTCAGACCCAAGGATCGTTCTGACAAAAGTTCTCCCAGCATCGGGGGAAACACCGCGGTTTATCCACCTCCCCGTATGTGCCCCTGTGTCGGGATTCTTTTTCAGTCCCACAGTTTAAGGCGTTTGCCCCCGGCACGACCTGAGCCTTCTCTGGCGTAGTTGAAATTCTCGGTTTCTGATTATTCCTTCCCTCATTACGTCAGCGATTTGCGGGCCTTGTGTTGTTTTCGTCCTGCCGTTTCAGCAGTCGTCGTCCTAACACAAGGTGAATGAACTTGCGGTCTAATGATGAGTTTCTGATTTCCCCAATATATCTTTCCAAGTCTTTCCCATTTCCTCTTGCACTCGCGACAACCGAGATTTTTGCTGTTTTAGGGCTGTCGTCGCTGCCGTCGACATTTAAGGTGATCCCTGCAGTGCACCCTTCTCTCTTCCACTGACGGCAGGATTCCCTCATTTCCCTTATTCTGAACTCGTGAGTTTTTGGCGGAGTTTTTTTGTATTGGGGTTGGGGGGTCTGGGGGTTGGGTTTGTTGTGGGGCGGGGCAGTCAGGGGTGTGGGTGGGGGTTTTGAGTTTGGGGGGTTCTTTTGGACCTGTAGAAACACGCTGATTTGGGTGCTTGCGACCCCGCGTACAGACCCCTTTTCCCAGTGACAAGTTTCACACCCTTAACCTACCTAAGTCCACGATGAAGCTGTTTTTCTCCTGTTTCCAACCTGGCACGGGTTGCAACAATGGCGGTTCCCGGCTGCCCATCTTTTCTCTGATAGATCGATGAGTTGTAGCTGGGCTAATCCTCCATTTCGGATACTCCCCCCCGAGTAGCTCCCCCCAAAGTTGGTACGTCTCCTCCGCTCATCACGTAGTCCAGCCCATCTAATGGCTCCCTTTTTCTGGTACAATTTGTCCGTGCGCGAGCGATTCTGTCTAGTTAAGGGGACGGCCGGAGTCCTTCCCTCTTAGTTCCTGAGAGATCGCGTCTTTATAGGACTTCTCTTCCGTTCTTACGTACCTATGTTCGTGCTTTCGATGACCGGGAGGCGTGCTGCTAATTCTTAGACTCTGAAAGAAGCTTCCCATTCTTTGATACGCCTCTGAGTACATCGACTTAGCGGCCAGGTTCTTTTCTTCCGTAGCGAACTTTTCCCTGCGCGGCGCAGGTCTGCTTTTTGGCCAAGATTTCAATCCCCTCTTCCCTTAGAAAGTAGTTGACCACAGCAACTGATTTTACGGCTCGTGTCCGTTCGACGACCATATCGTGAGATAGTCGATTTCCCCTTTTAGAAAACGTACTTCCGAGAAGGAAGGGCCGCCTCCTAGGCTCGGGTCCCGCCTCTTTGACTACGCCCTCCTCGCGTGTCTACCCGTCGATCCCACCCCTTGACAGGGCGCTTGGATGTCGGCCAGAAGAACTGCCCCTTTCCTTTTTTTTTCTCTTTTTTTCCTATACCTAAGTTGTTGTTGGCTTCTCGAGGGCAAGCTGTCCCAGACGCATCGAAGCGATCACCTTTGCAGATTTTGGCATTCCCCCCCTAACGGTATTTCCACCCTCGTTCGCGCCCGCGGCTGTTGCTTTTTACGGCAACTTTTTGTTGCCCCCCCAGCGCCTTTCTCCCCTTGCAACTAGGACAGGCCTTTTTTGATCAATTTTGTTTCCGGTGAATCGACTCTATACTTCAGCGGTCTGACAGCGTCGCAGAATGACCCCCACAGAAGTAATCATTTTCCGGCGCGGGGCCTTCTGGTGTTTTTGTTCCCTGCTCTGTAGCGTCCCGCCTCCAGATGCTAGTGACGCTTCTTTACATCCGTTTTCCTTCGCCGCCTATCGTTTTTTCCTTTTCCTCCCCTTTGCCCCCCGAGCAGCTTCGTCTACGTCGCCTCGGTTGCAGCACGTTTTTTCGCTCATAGCCACGCCCCCGCCTTTTTGGAATTTCTGCTAGACGGTCCCTTTCCCTCCTGAAGCAGACGCGATCGCGAGTCCCTTATCTATAGGATATTCCGTTCTTCATAGGTTCCGCGCTCGGCGCATGGCCTCACTCACCTTCTCAGCAATGACACGGGTTCTCCTCCCCCTGCGCGTGCTCTCGACCTTCTCCCCCCTACGGATTTTTCGCTATCGGTGTGGATACTTCCCTAGGCGGCTCCCCCTACCTCGGATCGGCCTGGAATCTTTCCCCCACAGTTCCTCCCCCTTTCACCGTCCTTTTCAACCCGTTTGGTGCGGTAACTTCCTCCCACCGCGGCATCCCCCCCTTGTTGATTCTATTTCACAGGTTGCAAACATTTTCACTTTGAACTTTTTCTTTCCGCGTTCACTCTCCCCTTTTTTACGTTCCCCCCGTCACAGCTTTCTCCCCCCTCCCCCAACTGTTTTAATTGCATCTGTCCTCGAACGGACCGTAGAGAACTGCGCCCTGATGTTCATCGGTAAAGTACTAGAACCGGTCTCCTTTTTCTCCACGACAGCCCTTCAACCTTTGTCCTCCGGCGTGATTGGAGTTCCCGTTCTTCCCTCTGGACCAGTGGTGCCAGATGGGCCTGTTTTTCCCTCACCTTTCTCAAAATGATCCCGTCCTTCCCCGTGTTCATCGAACGACGCGTCGTGCCCTCCCAGGCGTCTTCCACCACTGTCCCGCAAGAATAGATGCGCGTTAACAGCAGTACGATCCTCCGGTCCCCGAGTCGCAATTGTTCGGATCCCCTTTTCTTTGTGGGCTGTCCCTCTTTCCCGACGAACGGCACACCGGGCGATGGTGATAATGCCGCTTTCCCCGTCTCCGCGACCACCTGTTACGAAGTCCTTCCCCGTTACGGATGCGCGCTATGACATGGTCGCACCGGTTAGTGGGTCCCCGAATTCCTAAGAGGTTCGTCCATCACCGTGTCCTTTAGCCAACATTTTCTTCCGCGTTACGAGATTGACTTCGTCCTGTTGTACGAGAAACGTCCTTCCCTCCTCGCCTCAGGCTGATGGACCTGCCAGCTCTCTTTGATGGACGAGCTCTTTTTCCTGAGGAGGTGCTCATTATTCCCTCTATCTCTTTTCACCTCTCGTGTTTTGGAGAGTCGTCTTTTACTTGAAAGCGTTACCTTCCCCTCCCGCCCCCCGCGGAGGTAAGACGCGGTGTCTTTAGGAGCTGAAGGGGCCCGAGCACAGAGCCTTCTCTAGATAATCTCTTTCTCCACAAGAGTTTCTGAGTACATTCTGCTCGGTTTTGCCGAGCCTTTCCCCCCTTACGGGTTGTGATACCACCCCTTCTTCGTAGAAATGACGACCCCCCCTAGCCCAAACGTCTTGACAGAGAAATTAGCTTTATTCCTCCGTTTCCACGAATTACCATGAAAAGCGTATAGGGGAAGAGTTTTTTGCTTTCCCCCCCCGCCCTGATGGTTCGTCGGACGCGTTGCCATCCCAAGCGTTTCTTGCACGCTTGCTTAGAGTTAGTTATGTTTTCCCTTATAGTTCTGATCACTATCCGCCCAGCTGTTTTGTCCGCCGTCCCCTTCGGCAAGACGTCTTTTCCCCTCTTGAAACAGGTACTGCCGGTCTGGAGAGGTTGCATGCGTTGATTCCCAAGACGATATCTTTCCCCTTTGAAGACTCCCTCCCTAAGCCCCTTAGACCCGGACTCCTTGTCGGGGTAGTTTGTATCTCCTCTCCCCTGATTTTGCATCCGCGGTTCTTCTGAAAGACTAATAGGCTCAGGTCCTAGTTCTTCCTATTCCACAATAAGTCGTATTTTGCGTCTTCTTGAGCTGGCGAAGATATGTTATTCTGATCTAACTTCAGACCCAGTTCAAACGGGACAGTGTTTCCCCCCCCCCCCCGTGAGTATACTAAGTCCCGTCTTAAATGAGGTTCTAAAGCCTTTTCCGCGGACCGGGGTTTACAATTAAGTTGTATTATATCCCGCTCCTGCTTTTACCTCCCGGGATAACTAAAGTACCGAGGTATTCCTTTCCTCACCGAATCGACCTTTATTCCTTGTCATTTAAGAAGAGGCCTCCTCATTTTTTTTCGGAAATAGTTCATGTTATACCTTTGTGAGTGCTACATCATCTCTAGCGTTGGTTCGGAGATTGTCCACTTTCTTCCCTCCTATAGATGTTCTTCCTTCTATTGACGAGAAGGAAATCTCCTCTCTCACCTCCAAATCCCCTTCTAGACTGGACTGCTCCCTCGATCTTCCTCTAATTAATCTAAGGGGTATCTCCCTCACTCACTTCGGGCACTCATTCTCTTCTCCGGTTAGGGGATGTAGAGACCTTCGACGTTTGACTTCAATTCTTCGTCTCAGTAAATAAATCATATAGATAAATTTCGCTTCCCCCATAAAGTCTTCTCTCCTTTTCCAACTATACTCTTATAGAGAACTCTTCTCCTAATTTCCCCCGCATCTCCAACTCTCCGGCCTTGTTCATAGGCTCTTGTCAAGCTTCTCCTGAACATCTCGTCGCGTCTTCTTGTATAAAGTTATCGCTTTTAATTCCCCATCCCCAATTTGAATATTCTTCTGCTCCGAGGGATTTCTTCCATCCGAATGATGAAAGCTTTT
>Ga0179591_1347977_pt1 | contig 18411 bp, 25 predicted proteins | sample CZOMad2_1_08_16f_FD_182891 | JGI IMG/M metagenome (GOLD analysis project Ga0179591, IMG submission 182891) | Vadose zone soil fungal communities from Angelo Coast Range Reserve, California, USA - CZOMad2_1_08_16fungal (PacBio error correction) | ecosystem: Environmental > Terrestrial > Soil >... | reverse complement strand
CCCTTTTTTCGATTCTTCGGTGATTACTGAGTTTTTTTTCAAACGAGATTGGCGGATGATCGATTTCTCCCCTGTTCCTTCCTTTTTTTCTTTTCCCTGAGAGAAACTCCCCCAGCACTTCCCCCTTAGGCAGGGAACTTCCAGGTTTTTCTCCTAATTCCCCCCTAAAGAGGGCCCCTCGCGCGCGTAGAATTAACTTTTCCCCCTTAGCCCCCTCTTTGAGTTGAATTTTTTCTAAAGCCTCTCCGGGCCTTCGGCTGACTCTGCCCCCCCCCCATGCTTCACCTCTTTTCCCTTTCCCGCGTCTTTCTCAGTATTCGTGTTTTTTCCCTCAGGTTTCTTTGAAGTAGTGATTCCTTCGAAAAACCCGACGTTCCGTTTTGGTTCCGTTCCCCTGGCGCCATCTCCATACCCCCGGATTGTCCTTTTCCCCCGGCGCCCTAGATGTGGTCCCCTTTCGCAGCTTCCCCTTTTTTCCACACGCCGCTCTGACGATTCCCTGGAACCCGGACCTTTTTTCCTCGGGCTGTTCCTTTTTTTGCCCCGTTGATTCTTCCCCTGTGCGTGTTTCCCTTTCCCCAGTTGATTCGTTCTTCCCCTCCGAATTTTTTTTTTTCAGGGACTGACGTTTGTCCCCCGTTTTCAGAATCTGGTTCTTTTTTTAGGTGCCCCCCCCCCCCCCTCTTTTTTGCATGAAAGCTTTTCTTACCCCCAGATCCTGCTGAAGCAGGGCTGGAAAAGCGAACCCCCCTTTTTCTTCCCCCCCCACAAAGGTTTTTTCCTTTGACCTTGCGTCTTTTTTTGCCCCCAAAAGTCTTTTTCGAGAGTTTCCTTTTTTTCGCTGGGAGAGCTCCCTCTGTCATTTCTTGATATCCTTCCCCCTGAGTGACGGGGTGGCCTTTTCTCTTCTCCTTTTTGGTAGCACGGCTTTTTTGTTCCCGACAACTTTTCTCCCTCTTTGCTTTCGACGTGGCGCCCCACGTCAAGCCGGCCCTTCCCTTTTCCCTTGGGTTTTTTGGTCGCCATCGTTTTTTCTGTAGCTTCTTTCCGTCATGTGCGCTTGTGGATGATAGAGCCCCTTCTGCGCCTTAAAAGTGAGTGCCCCCCCCCCCTTCCCCCCGGCCTTTTCAGGATGTTTCCATCTGAACCTTTTTTTTTTACCGCCCCCCCTCAAAAGACAAAAGTTTTCCCCGGGTCCAAAAGGCAACTTTTCCCCTTTTTCCTTTTGACTCACCCTTTTTGTAATATGGGAACATTTTTCTCTTCCTTTCCTTATTCCCCCTGCGTTGGTATCTTCCTAAACATGGTAGCCATCAAACATCTCCTTTTTTTTTTTTTTCTTCCGTGTGATGGCTCGGCCTCTTTTCCTCTACCAAAACTTTTTCCCTTCTTTTTTTTTTCCTTCTTTTAGGAGTTTTTTCCCTTTAACAATTTCCCCCCCCCCTTTGAATTTTCCCCCAAGGATCTTCCCCCTTGAGTTTTTTGTTTGGAGCGGGCGTCCCCCCCTTTTTGGCTTTCAGGATTTTCCTTTCTTTTTCCGGTCCCCTCAATTCGGGGATTTCCTTGGGCTTCCGGGGGGACGTTTCCTTGCCCCAAATTTCCCCGGAATCAAGGTTCCAGGTGTAAGTAATGGGCTTTGTTCCCTCTCCCCAATAGAAACCCCCCGTGTTTTGGTTTAAACGGGTCCTCCCTCCCCTTCTTTCCCCCTCTTCCAAGATTTCTTTCAAAATCCCCCCAGTCAACGATTTGCCCCTTCTAGGAATGAATGTCTTACCACTCCCCTCTAAAGAGACAGGTTTAGTTTGGTCCTTCCTCCAAGCACTTCTACTTTTCCCCCCTGGGCCTCCCCTTTTCCCCAAGTGGCAGTCCTTCAATTTGTTTCCACCTCCGCCCCCTGAACCCTTCTCCCTTTAGAATTTCCTTCAAGCCCTCTTTTTTACCGACGGCCCCCCCTTTTTTTTTCCCCACCTTTTTCCCTCGAAGGTGGGTTTCCGCCCGTTTTCCCTCCCCTTTGCCGCTGAATTCAGCCTTAAAGTTTCCATATATGCAGCCCCCCACGCTCCACCTCGCAAAATGTTTGGTTTTTCAACCTTCGAAAAGAAGGCCCTTTTTACCCGGTCAAAAATTTTTCCCCCCAGTTTCCCTTTGCGGGGCTCCGGGATTTATGATTTCCCCAAATGGCGTGACACCCCCTCCCCCACCTTTACGGGACTTTCGTTCTTCCCCCCATCAACGGGGCCTTTTCCTTCCCCTGAGGCTCAACCCTTTTTCCCTTTTCCCCCTTCAGGCGTTTTTTTGACATTTCTCGATCCGCGGTTCCGGGGTGGGGTGGCCCCGGTCTGTTCACCTCCGAACCCAATAGAAGACACATCTCCTTTTTTTTCCCCACATTTCCCTCTTGGGTTTTTCCGGACACCTTTATATGCGATGGTTAAAGTTCCCCTTTTTCAGTTCCTCTTTTTTCTTAGGGGGGTGTTTTCCACTAAATCGGGGAGGACTCTCCCAAACTCTCCGTTTTTTTCTTTATCGACCACCGGCCAACCTCCAGTCCCCTTCCCCCCCTAGTGACCTTCTTTTTCTTTGATAATTTTCCTTTTTCCTTTCTTTAAGATTCCCCCCGGTTAAAATTCCCTCCGACCCACAGAGGGGCTCTTTGGAGTCTTCTTTTCTACAGCCGACTTACCCCCGGCCCCCTTTAGATTTTTTTCCCCCCAGAAAGGATTTTTCTTCAAGTTCCGAGGTCGGGGGTCCCTTAGGCTTACTCTCTGGGCTTTTTTTCCCTCAAGACATTGTTATTTGCAGCTCGCTGTTTTCTTTGTGTTCCCCCCTTCCTTCCTCCAGCACTCCCTTCTGAGATGCACACGCCCCCCCCCGGTTTAGCCTCGATCATTTTCTTTTCCCCTCTTCTCAGTCGATTTTTCCCCCCCCAAACCCTTCTCCTTGGAGAGACCGGCCGTACCCGGACAATTTTTTTAGAGTTCTACGACTTTTTGTGCCGTACGTCCCCCACCCTGAGGAACGACATCTTAGACGCCCCCTTCTGACCCCCCCCCCAGAGGCTGGAAAAATGGGGGCGTTTGGGGTTTCATTCCCCGCCGTCGGCGTGGTTCCGAAAAAAACCCTTCCCAAAAACACCCTTCCCCCCCCCAACGATCCTTTTTCTATTATTGCCCTTTTCGGGATTTCCCCCCCCCTGAGTATTGGAAAGGCCTCCTTTCCTTTACGACTACCCCTCCCCCCCTAGGGCAGAGCTATTCAGAAAGAACTCCCCTTAGGTCTCCTCCCGAAATTCTTCGGCCCCCCTCCCCCCCTTAAATTTTTTCTGGAAAGGGGAATCGCCCTCCTTTTTCGGCGAACCCCTTTTTGCGGACGACGTCCCTAAATGTCGAACTTACTTCCCCACGTCACCGCTGACGCCCTCCCCGATTCTACGACCCCTTTCTTCTCCCACAGAATCCTGGATAATTTTGACTTGTGCGTAATGTTTTCCCCTTTTTCGGACTTCTTTCCGCATAGGTAAATCGCACAACCTTTTCTCGGAAATATTTTCCAAAATCACCAGGGTGCTGTTTTTTTTCTAAAAGCTTGCCCACTCCCTCTCGGGATTTTTTCCCAGGGTCTGGCGGAACACCGAAGAAGGGATTCCCCTTCCTTCTAATGATCTCCTCCCCCTTTGTTTTTTTTTATTCGTTTCCTTCTAGTTTTTTTCCTTTTGGGGAAAGGTTTGGAATGTTGAAATTCCCTCCCTCTTACCCCGGTTCAATTTGAGGGATTTTCCCCTCCACTTGACCCCTGGACAGGATTTTCCTTTTTTGGAGACAGTTCCTCCCTTATAAGAGCCTTTTTTCCCCCCCCCCTGTTTGTGCACAGTTCCCCCCCCTTCCCCGTTTCGTGTTGACGATTGAACTACAAGGTTTTTTTTTTTCCCCCCCCCTCCCCCCAAGGGAGTCTCTTTCCGAGAATCTGCCCTTTCTTTTTTCCAAAGGTCTTCTCCGCAGGAGCTTTCCCTTTGGGATGGCGGGGAACCTCTGCTTTTCCCCCCAGGGGGACGTCGGGACGACAGCGCCTGGTTTTCCCGCTTTACCACGGGCTTTTTCTTTCCCCCCTCTCGAAGACGTCGAGTCCCTTCCCTGCCAGGAGAAAAACGGACCTTCACCCACATCTTTGCTTCTATCAAAACTGGGGTTTTTTAGCTGGCCTCCGCTCAATCCGCGAGAGTAAAACCACTGTTTTTTGTCCGCCTCTTTCCCCCAGGACGCTGGTCTCCGTTTTCCCCGGGGACCCCCCTTTTTTGGGCCCCATACCAAGTGGGTTCTCTTTTTCCCCAAGAAGTGTTTTCCTTCCCCGTGGGGCCGACGATCGTCCTTTTGTATGGAGGCCCAACTTCCCGATGACGGGTTTCCCTTTCCCATAATTTCATTTTTTTTAGGGCGGGCTCTTTTTTTCCTCTCCGATTCCTTTCCAGAGCATACCCTCCTCCCTTGTTGTCGAGTCACTTTTTGAGAAACCCCCCCTTTCCCCAAGTCAGTCCCCTTTTCTTTTCTGGAAGGGAACAAACCCCCCCCTTTGTGGTAGTTCTTCCCCCCCCTCTTTTTTGCACAGCCAACCTTCCATTTTTTTCTTTTTTTTTTTTTTTTTTTTCGCTACGGATGGAGTGAGACTACCTTTTCCCAACCATCCCTTTCCCCCTTGTTTTCTTTCTCCAAGCCTCTTGAGATACCCGAAGGAGTTTTCCCCTTCCCCAAAAGGGATCCCACTCTTCTCTTTCGGGTTTTCTCTTTTCCCGTGGCACTGCTAGGAGTCTTCTTGGCTTGGGTCCTTTTCCCCTTGGAAGGGGGTTCCTGTGTCAACGGCCCCCCCCCCCCCCCCACTTTTCCCTTTTCCCCTTCCGGGAATCTCCCTTTTTTTTTAGTCGGGAATCGCGCCTCTTTTTCCTCCGAACCCTTCCAACTGGCTCGCAACCCCCGATTTCTGGGCGGAAGGCCCCCCCCTTTCTCCACACCTTTTTTCTTTTTTTCTTGCGTTCCTGGTGTCCCCCCGAGGTTCCCTGATGAAGGTCCCCCCCCCCCTCGTCGCCCAATGTCAACGGTTCCCTTTTTTGGTGGACCGTTCCCGTTGTCGCAGGCCTCGGCGTCCTTCTTTTTCTCTTACCTTCTTCGGCTTTGACTGTTATGCTCGGCCTACTTCTTCCCCCCTTTTTACGTGAAGGGTTTTTTCATTTACTGATTTTTTGACGATTTCCCTTCTTTCAAGGAAAGTTTTCCTCCTTGCGGAGACTTTCTTTCCTTCCGAAGGTTTCCGTCAGGAGGACGCCCCTCCCTTTTTTGCACAACCCCCCCTTTTTCCCTTGTTTCCTGTTTTGCGAAAGGCTACGCGAATTTCCTGGCGGTTCCTCCTTTCCTTTGCTTGGAAGTGCTTTTCAGGCGCGGTCGACGAATATTTTTCTTTTCTTTTTTTTTTTTGGCAGATTTTTCGCAAGGTGATAGTCCCCTCTTTTGGGTTTCCCCTTCCCCTCGGAGAATGCTATTCCCTTTACTTGCCCGGCCGAGAAGGCTTTTCCCTTTGCTTTTGGACTTGGCCCCCCTTTCTTTTCGTATTCCCTCTGCAGGCGAGAACCCCTCCTTTAAGCTGCCTTGCTCTTGTGATTCCGTTTTTCCTTTTTCAATTCCATCATTTTTTTCTCGTTGCCCCGTCCGGGTGCAGGGCGTCTCCTCCACTTGACCCACAACTCTTTGATATTCGCCCTCCCCCCCTTTTTTGCTTTTTTCCGTCCCTTCTGCAGACGTCCCCTTTGTGGACACGTGCCGGGCGTCCTTCTTGCCACGCTTTTTCGATCTTCGAAAAGACGCCTTCCCTCCCTGGTATTTTCCCTCTTTTTCTGAATTCCCCCTCTCCTCCCCCCGAACCTATACGGTAACTCTTTCTCCTTTCAAACAACTCCCCCCTGATTTTCTCTGTTTATTGTCTCGAAATGGGATCTCTTCTTCCTTTTTTTTTTTTTGAGAGGTCTTCCTCCTATCCGATAGGGCCATCATCCCTGGTGAAAGCAGCGTTCCTTTTTTCCCTTTGTCTAGAGGGAGCTCGTTTCCGGACTTTCATGGTACCGCGTCAGGCGTTTTCTGCAGATTACTCTCCTTTTCCGTAGAGCCGGACCTTTTTCTGCGGATCTCTTCCCCGTCGATTAACCCTTCTTTAGGCTGGTCTTATGGCTTTGCTTCTTCCCCCCCCCCCTTCCGTTTCCATGCGCTTTCTTCGCCACAACAGGGTTTTTCCCCAAGTGTCTTCTTTTTGGGGCCAATGACGGAGGTTTCCCTTTGCGATACGACAGGCTTCTTCGAGCTTTTTCATTAGGCCGGCCGGCCGTTTCTTTCTTCCTCCGGCAGTGCTTTTTTCCCCCCTTCCTCGAGCACTTTTTCCCTTTCCCGCAAAGCGGGGGTCCTTCCCCGCCCTTCGTAGACCGTTTTTTCCTGTCGCCGTCTCTTTTTTTCGGCCTTTTTACCCGGCCGGCTCTTCTAAGCCTTCCCCCCGACTTCCCCCCCCTTTTTTTTGGCAAAGAGGTCTTTCCGGATTCTTGGGTCGATGATACTTTCCCTAGTCCATTCAAGGCTTGCCGGGTCAGTTCCCCCCCCCCTCTCCCCCCTCAGGTTTCCCTTTTTGCTCAATGACACGTCGAGCATCTCCTTCTTCCTGCAGCCTTCCCCCCTTTCGATCTTTGGCCCTTGCTCTTTTGAACGAGCCCGCCGTTTTCCTTGCGGCCCTTTTCCTTCCGGTGACGTTTCCCTTTTTTCTGCCAGGAGGTGTCCTATCAAATCTTTCCTCTTTTTTTTTTCTCCCCCATGCCTTTCTACCTCCGGTTGTGCGTCGTCTTTTTTTCCTGACCCAATAAACGGGCTTTTTCTTTTTTCGCGTTGGGCGCCTCCTCAATGGTTCGGTTGTTCCCTTTTTGCCGATGTCCCCCCCCTTCCAGTGGGATCGGCCCTCTTTTTTCTTCTTCTTTGACGTTTCCCTCCCCTTTCCCAGGCCAGGACGCTGGTCCCCCCTCCCCCCCTCATCTTTTACAACGCTTTTCAGTGCGAACCCGTTTTGTCTTGCCCCCCTTCGCGGGACAATCTCGGGTCATTTTCCCCCCTGGTTCGGCTGTTCCTTTCTCCCCTCTTTTCGGCCACGTGCTGGGTTGCCTTTCTCGGAGCGTTTAGATTGGTTTCTTTCCTCTTCTTAACTTTTTCTCGGTTTATCAACGTTCTTTTTTCTTTTGTCGTTACCCCCTCCCTACACGGGGACTCCTCGATCGGGGGCGGGTTCTCCTTTTTTCCCTCGGTGACCCTTCTTTTTTCTCGGGGACACGGCCCTTTTTTTTTTTTTTCTTTCAGAGTTCCCGTCTCCGTGAACGGCACGACTCCTTTTTTCCCTCAGTTATGATGAACGTGTTTCCCTTCCCTTTCGTTTTCTTTCTCCCATCGTGTGTTTTCTTCTTTCTTCCCGTTCACCCCCCCTTCGTACGCCTCGTCCCAACTTGTTTCCGTCCGCGGCCCGTCTCTTGAATTTTTGATTTCCCTCCCGGATCTCTTTTAGAAAGACTTCCTTTTGAGACTCCGCTAAAAAACAAGTTGTTACACTTTTTCTGTCTTTTTTTTTTTTCTTTTTTTTTTTTTTTTTTTCACTTTCTTTCTCTTTTTTTTTTTTTTTTTTACCCTGTGGGGTCGTTATTATTCGGCTTTTCTTTTCCTGATAGACTTCCCCTTTCCCTCTGTTTGAAGGGGGCGTACGGTTAGGACCTTGTTGACGATCCAGGTTTGGCCTTCTTTTTTTCTCCGTCCAGTCGTCCGAGCGAAGACCTTTTCCTCCATTCCTCCTGCTTTTTTTTAGGAAGTTGATCTCACTTTTCGTCCCTTTATCAGGAATTGATCGGGTTCCTGCCCCGTCACGCTTTCTTTAGGGAACTTCTCTCCTTAAACCCCACGGGAGCTTTTTCGCGCCGAGAAAAGTCTTCCCCCTTCCCCCCCCCCCTTTCGTGGTTCTTTCCCCCCCTTTTTTGGGAATCGCAGCGTTCTTGTCATTCAAACCCTTTCCCCCTACGAAAGAGCGTTCCTTTCCCCATTGTTGTGGCTTCGCCTTCAAGACCCCTTTCTTATTTTTTTTTTGGATCCGCGTCTTTTTTGACTCTTCCTATGATGGGTAGTAGGAAGGCCTTTCCCTTACCACGAAGCACTTGAGGTTGCTTTTTTTTCCTCACCCCTTTTTTTTTTGGACAGATGCTCTCCCTTCTCCCCCTGAAATTTTCCACTCTTCTCTTATTATTGAGCGCTTTTCGTCGCTAGTCATCCCCCTACTTTCAGGGCGGCTTGGGGAATTTTCCTTCAAAGCCCTTCTTTCCTAAGGTTCGCCCGTTTCTTGGTCATTTTGGCTGGACCTCTTCCCGGTCGTTCTTTTTTCCCCCTTTTCCCTAAGTTTTTTTTTCATGTCGTTCGTTTTTATTAGGATGGGGGTGAAAGTAGTCCAGGTTCTTCCTTTTTGCAGGACCCCCCCCCTTCCAGAAGGGCAATTCCCCCCCCGACTCGCTTTTGACCTCCCCCCTTTTTTCCATGGTGTTGGAGTGGACCACTTTTTTTTCATACTTCTTTTTTTTTCCCCATGTTGCCGTTTTCCAGGAGCTGGGAGCAGTTTTTCTTGCGGATTTTCTTTGGGGTGTGTTTTTCTTTGAGACAGACTTTTTTTTTTTTCTTTTTTGGGTTTTTTTTTTTTTTTCCGCCCTTCACCCTTGTCGGGAACGTCTTGTCCGCCGACGTCTTCTTTTAGAGGAACTGATTCCCCTTCCGGTGACCTTTCGTGATCGATGTCCTTTCCAATTCGTGGGAGTTGTTTCCGGTGGCTTCCTCTTTGGAGTAATTTCTAGCTTTTCTTTCTGCTGAATGTCGTTCTGGTTCGGACGCCCTTTCTTCCCGCTCCTTCCCCCTCACTGACCCTCGGCGATCCTCGGGGTGCGTTCCTGCTTTTTTGCCTGGGCAATGCGCTTTTCCCGCCCCTTCCCTTTTTAGTACGTGCGCTTTCTTTTTCCTTTATCAGTTTTTTCCTTAGATGAAAGCCAACATTTTTTTCACATGAACGACCCCTTCTTCTCTTCCAACTCCCCTTTTCTCAGGTTCTTATTATTTTTTTAGACCACCGACTTCCAAAAACTCCCCCTTCCCGTGCCTTTCCTCTTCCCCTCATAGGAAGGCATACCTCCCCTTCTTCAGGTTTCCCTTCTTTTATAGATGTGGATAATCTTGTCCCCCTCCCTCCTTCCCGACACCAAAAGACGCTTCCCTTTTTTCTTTTCCCTTAAGTCCCCCCCCCCTGGAACACGGAACGTTTTTTCGGGCGATTTCTTATTTGATGATCACGCTGATTTCCTTAAAGCCCATCCTTTTCCCCTAGGCCCCCTTCCCCTTTGAAGACAGACTGAAGTTTTCTTGTCCTCTTTCTTTTGAGGTCTAGGTGCCCCCCCCCCCCCCCCCCCCTGTTTTCTAATAGGCTTGGTCTTTCGATTAGGTTTCCCCTTTTTTTTTCTTTTTGAAGGGACAGCGCCTTTTCACACGGGCGTTTCTAGGACAAAACGTTCTTTGTTCCAACATTGGAGGTCGTTTGTTTCCCCCCCCTGTAGGAGGAGCTTGATTCCTTTTTCAGAGGATTGTCGTCATCCTTCTTTAACAGGAGTTTTTTTCCACTTGCCTCTTTCCTTTTTTTGAGATTCTCGCGGCTCTGTCGAAACGGCTGATCTTCGTGCCCTTTCTTTCTAGTTCCTTTTGAACGGGCTTTTTTTTCGTCCTGAAGGGAAGCTTCGCGTGCCCTTCCCGTCATTTTTGCGGGCCTCTTTTCGAGGCCCTCCCCAGTACGTACGTTTCTGTCAATTCCTTCCGTGCTCCCTCCCTTGGAGGTTCCCCCTCTTTTTCACCGCCTACGCTTTCCGCACCCTTGTCGCAAAGCGCTTCACTGTCCCCTGGTCCAGAGCTTTCCCCCCCCTTCGTTCCCCTTTCCTTAATGCTTTCCTTTTCCTCCCCCATAAGTCTAGAAAAAACGGCCTTTCCCATTTTTTTCGCCGTACTTTTCCCTTGCAATCACCCCTCTTCTTTCCCCTTCTTTTCCTCAGTTGTTGTTGTTGATTGTTTTTTTTTTTTGTCTTCGCATGTTCTCTTCGATACCAACCTCTTTGGTACTCAGGGAGGAGCTTCTTGTCACCTCTTCTTTTCCCGGCGATTTTCAGTTTTTCCCCCGCAATGCTCGGCGCCCCTTTGGTTTCTCTTTTTCCCCCCCTTGGCTTCGATCTTCTGGCTGTCCCCTTTTTTTTCGGGACCCCTCCTCGCGGGCGCTCTTTTTTGTTCCTTTTTTTGCCACCCAAAAGAAACACCCCCCTGTTTTTCATTGGCCGCGATTCCGGGGTTGATCCTTCCCCCCTTCCACAACCCTTCCCCGGGACAAGGCGTGTCCTCTGTTTTTTCTAGTCGGGTCAGGTCGTACCCCCCCCCCCCCGAAAGGGCCCTTTTTCCACTCGCAGGATCTGAAAGAAGGTTTTGAGAAAATCCGCTTTCAGAGTCTGTATCTATTTTTCGTCCACTCCCCTTCTCTCTTCCCCCCTCCGGAGAAGCGACCCTCCCCTGGCGATTTCCGATGCTCGACCCCTCCGAACCCGGTTTGAAGTCCCTTCCGCGAGCCTTTTGAAGTTTGTAACCTTCCCATTGCCCCAACACCCCCACCGTGCCCTCCTTTTTTAGAGTTAGCCGTTTTGGTTCCTACTCCCTTTTTTTCCTTCTTTTTCTATCGGCTCCCCGCCTCCACCCTTGGGGGTGTTTTCCCCTAGAAAACAAGCCTCCTGATTTTCTTTTTACACGGGCTCCCCCCCCCCCGTTTTCTTTTTTTCCCCCTTTTGAGGCACCTCTTTCTTTTCCCCCTCCTTTCCTGGCTTTTGCCATTTAAGCAACGCCCGCGTTCATACCTCCTTTCGAATTTTCCCGTTTTTCCCCCCACCAGGTCGGGTTCCCCCCGTGGTTCCCGAAGGCTGACCTTTCTTTTCCGCGTTCTTTTTTGGACGGAGGATCCCCCTCTTTGATCACCCCCCCCCTCAGGTTCACCCGGACTTTCTTTTATAGGACGTATTCTTTTCTTTCCCGGACCCCCCCGTTTCGCGTGCTTCGGTTTTGTTCTCTACGTCAGCGCTTTTACCCCACACTAGTACGTGAAGAAAACACCTCCCTCGTCTTTCATTCCTTTTCTTGGATTTGGTTCAGCCCTTTTTTCCGCGTTTGGATAACGTCTTCAAGGGGTAAAATTCCCTTTTCTGACCCCCCCCCCTTCTGAAGGCCTCTCCCCATTCCCCCCCCTGTTGACCTGGCGCCCAACCCCTTTTTTTTCTTTTCGATCATTTCCTCCCCCGTTGGGTCAAAGGGCCCTTTCTCGGGATTTGCGGTTTGTATCTTTCCCCCCGCGAGAACATTCTCGAGGCCCCCTCCCCTTTTTTCTCGGTTTTTTCCCTAATCCCGTCAAGCATCTTCTCTCTCCACAACGACCCTGGGGTTCCCTTCCCCCTCCGGGTCACATTCACGCGGATCCTTTCTTCGCCCCCCTCTTTTGGACACGGCCTTTCCGCCCCAAAGGATTGACGGTCGTTTTACGCCAGTCGTTCGCACCACACCACGGTTTTTCCATCCCCCCTTTGCACCAGCGGTTCCTCTCCCCTCTCCTGCTCGGGCACCCTTTTTCTTGGGCGGGTTTCCGAGCGTTTTTTCCCCCCCACCTACCCCTTCCCACAGACAACGCTTCTTTGATGAGGCTCTTCTCTCCGGGAGCCGGGCACAGAGTTTCCTTTTTTCACGAATAAGTCCCCCCCCCCCTCGAGCCGAAGATTCATTCTGGACGGAAAACTCCTTTTCCCCAACTTATTTCTTCCCCCCGACACTTCTCCTTTTCCCCTTTTTTCCATGACTTTCCCTCCGGTTTTTCTTCCCGACGGTTCTAGGATATAAATAAGCCATTCTGTCCTGTTAGGACATTTCTTTTTCCCGAGATCCCCCCTCGTCATGGATATCGGACTCCCCCCCCTGGTCCTCGCTACTCACTCTTTTCTTTTTTGGAAGGCTTTTCCTTTTTTTCCCCTTTTTTGAATGAAGTGGAAAAGACCTCCTTTCCCGGATTCCCACCGGTATCCCCCAATAGGGAAAAAAACCCTTTTTCAAAATTTTTGGTGATGAACTGTTCTGACGACTCCCTTGGATTCCTGTTTTTTTTTGGAAGGGATCCCCCCCCTCCCGATCAATCCCCCTGATACAGTGCGCAAGCCCTTTGGATCGAGGTTTTTTCTTGATTTCTCCCCCGTTAGTTTACACAGAGGACAGAATTTCACGTGTTAAAGGGGGACCCTCTCCCCCGCCGTTAGCCCCCCCCCTTTTTTCTGGGTATGTGCCTTTCCTTGTTCTCGGCGAGTGACCTCCGCGTCCAGCCCGTGGCAATTCGCCTGCTTTAACGGGGCTTTTTGCCTCTTCCCCCGATTCAAGCCTTCTTTTTTTTTTGACTCTCGATCACCTTCTCTCAGTATGACGTCCCCCAGCCTTTGGCAACTCAGGAATGAAGACCTTGCGCTCCATTCGGACGACCCTCTGCCAACCTTGGTCTCACACGGGTCGTTTTGCCGGCAATAAAGCGTCGAGATCTCCCTAGAGAGGAGAATTCAAGCTTTTTTCCCCCGCTCCGCAAGACGAGAAGTGTGGAAAAGGTGCCCTGCTTGCCTGTGCCTTCATTGGGAAGCGCTCGAATTGTGACGAACGAGGGCAACCCCCGGGAGTTTCTCTCCTTCGGTGCCAGAGGAATGAGAGAGCCGTTTTTTCTCGAGTGAACGGGCGACTCTCTTTTTTCTTCGCCTGCGCTGGTCACCGACGGCATGAGAAGGGAGACGCGAAGGAACGTCCCTTTTTTGGGGGAAAGGAGCGATTTGAATGGCCCAGAGAGTGGACGATCTTCTTCTCTGCCTCCGCCCCCTACTCCGGAGGCTTTTTTTTTTTTTTTTCATGAACCAGTGAGAAACAGACAGCGTTTTTTTTTACCCCCTGTTGTGGACATGTTTTTTTTTCTCACCGCCTTTCCTCCGAGCGGGAGGCAGTGTCCCCAGATACCCCCTTTTTCCGGATAAAGAACGATGTTACGACAGAAGCGAGGCGGTCAGCCTCCCCTCTTCTTTAGAAACCCTCCAGTGAGTCTTTTTTTTTTCGTGTCTTGTACGACAATTTTTGGGTCTTTGAAACACGCTTCTTCCCCTCCCCAAGTCTTACCTACGTTAACATCTCTCCCCCCCTCCTCCCCGGGTCTTTCAAGAGCACTCTCCCTACGTTCCCCCCCCCCCCCCTTGAAGGGCAATTGTTTCGTTTTCTTTGACAGTTTGTCTCTCCTTTTTTGAAGGTTTTTTTTCCCAAGGAACCCCCTTTCATTCACCCGCGATCGTGGTTTTTTCCTTTGAGACCCAAGGCTTTTTCCCCAAATCTTTTTTCTGGGCGTTGTTCTTCCCCCCCAGCCTCTGGTCCGGTTTTTTTCACCGGCCCTTCCTTTTAAATTCGTTGCTCATGGTTCCCCTCCTCCCCCGCCGCCGACCTTCTTTCTTTTTTGGACCCAAAATTTTTTTTTGCGACCCCTTTCTCCCCCTCACACACCTCGTTAGTTTTTTCTTAACTTCGCGCACCCCTTGGATTTCCTTGAGTTTCCTGGTTGAAAAACCACCCTCTCTTTATACTTGGCTTTCTTTCCCCACCGCCGTCCTCCTCTTTTCCACGGTCACCTTCTTCTCCTTCCCGCCAGTCGTTCTATCGCGGATTTTTTCCGCCCACCTCCCCCTTTTTTTTTCCGAGCGAACCTTTTTCGTCTATACCTCTGGTTTTCGACCCGTGTGGAGCCCTTTTTTTTGGATCTTTGACGATCCCCTTCCCCCTCAAGGGCCTGGTCCTCCTAATCGCCCCGAGTACCGGATTTTCCCTCTTTACGAACACCGTCTCCCCCCCCCTGGCGGTTTCGGGTTCTCCATAAAGGCGATCCGCTCCTTTTTTTTTTTTTCCTCCTCTTGGATGAAGGCGAGCGTCCTTTCTACTGAATCTTTTCCTTTCCCTTGCACGCGGTCTTCTCCCTTGTCTAGACCTTGTTTGGGGGCCCCTTTTTTTCGCACTTCCTTTCTCCCTTGCCGGCCGACACCAATTTGTTCCTTCTCCCCCTTGCCGCAGCTTTTTTCTCTTTAACCCTGGCGGGTCGGAGACCCCTTTCCCTTTTGTAAGGCTTCCTTCTTCTCACGTTTTTGGACTTGGATCCATCAGCGGTTCATTTTTTCCCCCCCGTGGTTAATGGTAGGCGAAAGCCCCTTCCTGACGATTTTTTTTTCTCCTCTTTCCTCCGGCATCCTTCTCCTGGGCCTTGGGACACAACGTGCTTCCTTCTCCTGACTCCCTTCGCAAAAGTACCTCTTGGTTACCTTCTTTTTCTTTTTAATCGCGCTAAAGCTCCCCTTCGCTCGGCTTTCCCCACCCCTCCAATCTGATGGATGTTTTGAGGCCGTTTCCATGGATTCTCTCTCGTTCTCTTCCCTTTAGATCCCCCTTTTCTCTTTTTTTTCCCATCCTATCCTTCAGATTTGGGAAGATAATTGTTTTTTTTTTTTTCCCCTTCCCTTCACGTAGATTCGCGGTCGAAGGAGCGATTTCTTACAGCGGTTTACAGAGTTCGCGTCTTTTTTCCCCCTCTTTTTCTCAGGTAGGCTCCGTCCCTTTTTCTTCGGCGGCGCAGGATGCCCCCCCGGTAGGCTCCTTCCCTTCTTTGTTAGTGGATTTTGAATCTTCCCCCCTCCCCTGGAGCCCCCCCGTTTCATTTTCTTTTTTTTTTTTTTCAGATCTCTCCCCCCCCCCTTGAAGCAATGAGCGTTGCCCCCTTTTTTTTTTTCTCGGGCCTTCCCTTTCACGACGCTGAGGTTCTTCCCCCCAAAAGTTCGGAGAGGCCCCCTTTTTTTTTTTTTTTTCTTCAGGCCGGAGGAATTTCTTGACGAGTTCCCCCCCTTAGAAATTTTTCTCTGGACTTTCCAGATATTTCTTTCTCTTCTCTTAAGGAAGGAAATTTTCTTCTGACCTTGATACATCGGGCTTTCTCTTCCGTTTTTTGAGCACAGGCGAACCCCTCCTTTTTCTTTTCACCAGCTTTTGTTCGCATAGGAAACTTCTTGAAGCTATCCCTTTGTCAGGCTGCATCTTCCTTCTCCTACAGGAACACGAGGGTACCCCCTTCCTTTCATCGAATCTTCTCTCTCCCCTTTTCGGCGAGCGCAGAGTGGTCTCCCTCCCTAAGGAGTCTTTTAAAAAAGGCCGTGCGGAAGGGACCCATTCTTGCAGTTCTCTTCTATGGAGGTGTCTTTTCCCTTCCCCCCATTTCTTCTGTTACAACAGGAAACGCTTAACTCGGTGTTCTTTCTTAGCCCACGACCCTTTGAGCGATTTCTCCCCCCTTTTCCCTGTTCTTCTCTTTTTTTTTTGCTTGGTCGGCGGCGATTTCCTTCTTTTTGACGCCCCCAGTGATCGGGTCTTCTCTTTTCCCCTTTCTTTCCTCTCCGAGAAAGGACAACGCCCCCTTTTTCCCCCCCTTCCCTCGAGCTTGCCACGCTTGTTGTTCCCTTCTCACCTTCAACCCGGATTTTTTTTTCTTGCCCTTTCCTTCTCCCCCCTCTTCGGGTATCTCGAAACCTTTTCTTCCCGGACCCCCTTCCCTTTTTTTTAAGTAGTGGCTATTGATCGGTGCCGTTTAGATTTCAAGGATGTCGGACTAATCCTTCCTTTTTTTTTTATTTTCCTACTTTTGTTTCGTTAAAATCCCCCCCCTCTTTTTGGGTGACTACTCCCGAAAAGGAGGGTTCTCGACCCGTTTTTCTTCCCCCTACAGGCAGCTGATCGGGGAACGGTCCCTTCCTTTCTTTTCTTCGAGTACTCTCCCCTTGCAAATAGGGTCCTTCTTCAAGTCCCCTTGATTTTGGGCTACCCTTTTTTTTTTTCTGAGTTTCGGGCAATTCCTCTTTTTAAGACTTTTCTTCCCCCCGGGGATTTTTCTACCCTCCGTGCAGTTGATATTTCGGGGCCCTGGCTTCTTGTTGTCCCTCACCGGTTTGAAAGGCTCTCCCCACCCCCTTTTTTTTCTAAGCCATAACGGTGGTTTTTTCCCCTAGACTCTTGGTCGTCCCGGGGCTCGACGCTTCGAGATCCCCTTTGATACCTCGTTTCGATAAAGTTGCCGGCGTTTTTTTCCTGATCTCTCTTCCATCCGCTTGCCTGTCGTCCACTCTTTTTAAAGTTTGTCCCTGGCAGATCTCGTCCCCTTTTTCTTTCGGGTCCTTTTTATTTCACACGCTTTTTCCGTTCACCCACCTTGCTGGCGCGCGGAGCTTCTTCACGCGCCGCTACCCACCCTTGACCAAGGGTGTCTTCCTTTTTGGAGTTTCCTTCCACTGCATCAAACCCCTCCCTTTTTTCCACACGAGGCCGTCCTTCTCGTCTTTTTGATCGGGACTTTCGACTTAGGTCTGTCCTCTCCATCTAGAACTCGAGCTGGGTTTTTCCTTCAGCTGGTTTTCCATCACCGCCCCTCCTCTTGTTGCCTCTGTCCCGGTTTTCCCAAACCTGGTTGGTCTTTTTCTTTTGTTTTCCCCTGGCCGGACAGGATTTTTCCTTGCTTTTTGAGCGGCATGGTCTTTTGAGCATTGTCCTTTGCTTCGGCGGGATTGGGTTCCCGGGCTTGTCCCCTTACTCGTTCTTATCCGTTTTCCGCGTTCGCTTACCAGTCTTGCGGGGGCAGCACTTTCCGGTCCTTTTGGCAGAAAGTTTCTTCCTCTTTAAATTTCTTTAGGCGGGCGCTTTTTTTTTGCTTCTTCCAGGTTCTTTGGGCCCGGCCTCTTTTTCAGATCTGCTTCGATCTCCCCCAGGATCCTTTTGCTTTTTTTCTTTTTTTGTGCCCTGTCTTGGCGTGTACACGCTCGGGTTTCAGGGGCCTCCCCTCGAGCAGGAGGGATGGAGCTTTCTTGCTGAGGTTTTTTTTTTTGGAGTGAGCCCGACCCTGCAGGGACGACCGTCATCCCTTGGCCGGTCTCTCCGACTCTTGCGAGTATAGAGTTTGCATGTGCCCTTTCTCGGCACCATGTCGGAGTTGTTCTCCTCTTCATCGTCTGGAGTAATTGTCCCTTTGATTCCTGAGCTGCATGTCGCTTTTCTGCGCCAACTCCCCCCCTACAAGCTTAAGGCCCGCCCTTTTTGACCCTCAGTCGCTTTCCTCCTTCTGGCTCCCTCAGCACGCTTTTGGGCAGGCGCGCGCCTTTCCCTACGGCCCTTCTGGTGTAGTTAACGTTTCTTGACCGGGTAGTATCCTCTTTTGGAGGGGGCTTCGTTCAAGGGTCAAAAGGCCCTTGCAGTCACGCTTTCGTTGTAGTTCTTCCCCATTTTGTGGTGAATTATTTGGGGGCCTTAGTGTTTTTCCTCCCCCGAAGAACGCGGTTTTCCTTTCCGCTGGGTCGGAGTCCGCGCATAGACTTCTGTCAGGGGAACCGCGTGATTGATTCATATTGGAGGCCTTTCGGAAGCCCCCTCCGCGGATCGAGCTTCCCCCTCCCCTTTTCAGGAACACTGGAAACCCCGTTTTTGAGGGGCTTCATTCGACACCTTTTTTTATGATAACGTCGGTAATCACGCTTTTTTACGATTCATCGGCGCCCCTTTTTCAGCCCCAGTTCACTCCCAACCGTGGGGACGTTTCCCCCTTGAATGCTGTCTTTTTGTGGCAACAACCCCAGGGGGTTTTTTCCTTTGGCGGCCATAATAAGGCATTAACTTTTCCTGCAGAGCCTCCGGCGTTCCGCGACCCCTTCGCAAAACTTTGCCGGTGTGGGCCTTGGCGTCGGTTTTTTCTTTTCTCCTGTCGCGCGGCTGGGCCGCTGGGAGTTCCCCTTGCTCGTCCCACGAATCTCCTGACCCCCTTGTCGCTGCGGGGCGCGTTTTTTCTTGTCGAACCATTTCGGCCCTTTTTTTTTTCGCTGCATCGACGTGGCTCCCTTCGGGCAGAGCCGGCTTTTTGGGCGGTCGGGGTTTCCTCGATTATGCAGGATTCGTCTCCATTGGTGTAGTGTCCTCCTTTAGCACCCTACCGGGCGCAGGTACTTTTCCTTGAACTTCCTTCATAGGAGCCGGAGGTTTTTTCCCGGACTCCTCCCCCCGATCGAAGCCCAAGTTTTGGTGGTTGGTCCAGCGCCCCTTTTTTTTCCGGCGCCGATTTTTTGACGAAAATGTCCAAGTACGTGTTCCCTGAGTTTCGATCCTTCTCGACAACGGCGTGGTATTTTCTCCCCCGATCCCCATTACACATTGTCGAGCCATCAACCCC
>Ga0179591_1288523_pt1 | contig 18415 bp, 18 predicted proteins | sample CZOMad2_1_08_16f_FD_182891 | JGI IMG/M metagenome (GOLD analysis project Ga0179591, IMG submission 182891) | Vadose zone soil fungal communities from Angelo Coast Range Reserve, California, USA - CZOMad2_1_08_16fungal (PacBio error correction) | ecosystem: Environmental > Terrestrial > Soil >... | reverse complement strand
ATCAGTTCACCTCCTCTTTTTTTTTAGGGTACCAACCCTCAGAGGTCGACTTCTGATCTCTTTCCCGATCACACCCCATTATCGTCGGAGGACGTTTCGAGAAGGATTAGGCCATTCTCCCCCTTTTCATTCTCTCCTCCTGAACTTCCCCCTGGTACACATAAGCTAGCCCCGCCCCCAGCGTTTTTGGCCAGACTTCCCCACCGAACAGTCCTGCCGAGCTTCTCCCTGTGAGGCGCCTGTCTCATTCACCCCTGTCTCTTCCGGCTCCCTTTCTCCTAATTCCGTGACCTTTTTTTTGTCTTTTTCCCGGCCTTTTCTCTGGAAGGCTTAGTATTTTCTGTTTCCTCGCCTTAGCACAACCCATTCTGCCTTCTTTCCTCCATGGAACGCGCTCGTTCGAGGTCGGATTGCGAGTGCGCGGATTTGTTTTCCCCCCCACAGCCAGGTGATCCCCCCTCCAGATTCCTCTTGGCCTTCTTTTAGGTCCCGAACCCCGTTCGTTCTGTAGTGACCACACCCATTCGGGAAAGGCAAGAGTCGTGTTTTTACTCTTTTTTATCGATATTCTGAAGTGACGCGTCGTGTCTGACCTTCTTTTTTTCACTCACTTTTTGCCCCTTGCAGTAAGAAGAAACCGCTTTCTCCTTTCCCAACTTTTAAGCAATGAGACTTCTATCCTTCCTTCAGTCAGGCAAAGTCCCCCGCCTTTTCCTTTGAGAATGGTGGCAGCCGCCTCTCCTTTTCTCTGACCTGTCTGATTTCAAAGTGTTATATAGAACTTTTTTGATTTTCCCTCTCCCCTTCCCCTTCGCGTCTTTTAGCAGCCTCTCCACCCACCCCAGCCGATTCAAAATGTTCTTTTTCCCACCATTCCTTTCTTTATTTTCCGTATTCGAGATCCTTTTTCCCTTCTTCTCTCCTCCTTAGGTCTTCGATGACGTCCTGACGAAAATATTGCTTCCGAAGCCTTCTCGAGTCTTTTCCCCAGATTCTTCGGCTTCCTTTTTCGGGTGGACTCTTCTCTCCTGACCTCCTCTCCTCCCTCGCCCCTTTTTAACACCACCGCGAGCGCCGGTTTTGATTCTCTTTTCCTTTTCCAGCTGCGTCCATGTCTGCCACTTAAGGCCTTTGATATTTTTCAAGTTTTCGAAGGAATGTTCGCGATTGCCCCCCTCTTCCTCTTTGCGTTCCCCCCTTCATCGTGAATCCTTTTTTTTAGCCAGTCGTCCTTTCTTTTTTTTTCCGTTGGGCCCGAAAGCCAGTGTCCGGCCGTTTTCTCTCCCGCGCGCAACGCCCCTAAACATGCGGTTCCAGCTTCCACCCTTCCGTTCTAAACGGTGAGCTTGGATTTTCGAACGCCACAATTCTTCTTTTTTTCCGAAGCCGGCTGTCAGGTCTAATCGATCCCTCCGCTCTGCGCAGAAGCCAAGTCCTCAGTTTTTTCTCCCTTTAGTTTCCCCAAGAAGTTTTCAATACCGGACCTCTTTTACGCCAATTGTCCCTCGTACCTAATGAAGAGTTTTTTTAAAATCTGAGCAATCGCCTCCTCTGAGCACTTTAGGCTTCCCCCCCCCCCTCTACCACTTTCTTTCCCTGGCCGAGTCGTTCAATTGGAGCCCTCTCTTTCAACGAGACCCTCCTCTCCGTTAGAAGGGTTTTCTCCCACCGCGAGCCCCAGAAATCCATTTAATTTCTGCGCATTGAAGTGGTAGAAACCGCCTCGACAGAGGTTTCTTTTTATGGCCGGCGTTTTTGACCTCCTCCTGAATCATAGTAAAGAAAGAGGCACCTCCAGCTTCTCTCGGTTTTCAGACCGTCACAACCACTTGCGATTTGACGTTTTTTGACCTCCCTGACTTCGTCGGTGCTGTGTGCACCCCTACACAGCGGTGTGGCCCAGTCGACCACCAACCCTTTATGTTTTTTTTTTTAGATGCCTCGCCGGAAACCCTCCCTTCGCGACTTCGAGCTCTTTTCCTTCTCCGACTTCCACCTCATCTGTTTTTTTTGCACGTAGGTTAGTTTGGGGCTACCCGCCCAACCACAGGCCATAGACTCCGTATTTTTCGCCTTGGATCGTCCTCCCCCTTTTTCGTTGCTCCCAAGAGACTCCTTCCCTGTTTCTTTCCTCAATCAGGAATGATCGTCTTAATGTGTCCGCCCTTATTATATTTTCCTTCCTCTTTTTTTGTTTATCTCTTCGGGTCCAATGACCCAGAATTCGTGACCTCTCTCCACTTTTCCTTGTAGGCTGCGCTCTATGGGGCGTTTCCTAACCTACTGCTGTCAATATACTCCGCGACCCTTCGGTTTCCTTCCTTAATTTTCTTTTGAGCCACACCGAACCCTCTTGCTTATTCCACTACCGCCTACGCTGATTCGGAGATTCCTCCTTAGTTTTTTGGTTTCCCTCCTCCTTTTCACGCTTGAATTGGGGGGAGACTGGCTGGCCTCTGGTCTTTTTTTCCATCGCAGCATCGAAGTCAGTGAGGCTCGGAAACTCCCCAGTCCTCCCGTGTGGCTTTTATGTACCCTTTCTGCGTTTCTTTCCACCGCGAGAATCGATGCCTTGAGATGTAGTCTTTAATTCCCTCCTGGCGTTTAATTCTCCGGCTTTTCTGACTTGGGCGTCACCCCAAGCTTGGACTCTCCCATTTGGATTGCTTTTGCGAGGATGGAGCCGTGGCTCCGCTTTTCGATCTGCATTGCGGTCAACACAGGATTGTTTTCCAGAGATGCATGATGCCCAAAGTTTTTTTCCCGGTTGTCTTTCTTTTGGAAAAGTTCTCAACAGCAGATTACCTCAAGAATTTCCGTTTCTTGTATATTCTTTGAGGTTCACCTCTTTTTGGAGTAACCGGGATTCCGATATTCCCCCCAAAGCGAGAACATGAGTATCTGGATATTCGACGCGTCAGTTCATAGATTACTCTCCCTACTTTTCTTTGATTTTTTGTGAGGTGTCTTTCTCTTGTAACTACAATATTTTTGACCTCCCCCCTATCAGTTGGCCTGGGGTGTTGAAGACTTCCTTACTCTGGGCCCTTCAGGGTCTTCTCCCAAGAAGAACACTGTGACCTAATTTCCCTCCCCAGGCATACTCCTCTAAGACTTTGACCTACTGTTCGATGATTTGCAACTCAAGGTTAGCAATCTTGAGAAATTTGAGTTATACCCCCTTTTTTTTTTTTAGCGTCTCCGATTCGTAATCGTGATTCCCGTGGCCTCATGTTGGAAGACTCTTCCCTTGACCCCCTCCAAGTGCCCTGACCCAGGACGCTCCTGCCCCCCTGTTTTCAACCATTTTTCGAGGCCCCGATATATGTCCTTCTTGATGAAGAGCAAAATTTTCCTTTTTTTACCGTCCCAATGGTTCTCTCTCCCTTCCCGGTTCTCGATTTTTTCCCCTTCCTCCCGTCATCGACGAAAAGACCTACACAATTCGAACTCTCGAAGTGGATTCACACCTCAGTTACCCGAAGACCCTTTTTTTGTCCACTTCATTTTTTTTTTTTCTCTGATCTAGATATGCCATTCCGGGCCAATGACCGGCTATACGACATGTCCGCGACTCACTCAACACCTTTCGTAACTGTTGAGGAGACAACATTCTCCCCCCCCTTAACTTCCTTTGTCTCCTTCCTTTTTAGAACCGATGTCTCAGGTCCTTATTGCTGTTGACGGCGATTTGAGTTTAATTCCCCGATTGTGAGGGGTTCGTCTGTATCCCTTTCCTGTCCTCCGACCTTAATATTTCAAATGCTGGCTCCGAATCGCCCTTTTTCATATTCCTCCTTCTTCTCACAGATTATATTGAGTGACCTTTGACTTCTTTTTTACCCTTGAAGAAATCATTCAGGTAGTTCCTGGAACTTAGGCTGCATTAGCTTTTTACCCCCTTGTGTTGGATTTCTTCCAAAATCTTCCCATTTTAAGAGGCCCTAGCTTCGTTCATTGTCGTTCTTCCTTAGCTTTTCGAGTCTTTTGGTTTCTCAGTTTTGTTCAAAGCTTTGTTTTTTCTTCGACCGCCCAATCGACATCATTACTACTTCCCCTCCCCCATCCCCTTTTTTTCTCATCGCACGACTTCGAATTTTCACCGACACCTGATATGTCCAATCCAACCTTTAAGCCTCCTTTTTTCTGGCGATTTTTTTTTTAAAGATCATGGCCCCCCCCTGTTTTCCCTCTTACTTTCCCCCCTCGAGAGATTGGTTTGGCGGACTCGGATTAGATGTCTTCTTCACTGCCGGCTCTCTCTGACCCTTTTTCTTTTATTTTTTTCTATTGCTTGTCAATCACCATGTAAATTGGAATTGGGAATCGGGCCGATCTTCCTCCTTCCTCATTGGGGGCAGCTGAGCGTGTGGACGGATTATTGGACTGCCCATCTTTTGTTGTTGAGAGAGCTCTCCCCCCACCCCCTTCGCTTAGTCTTTTTCTCACACATCGACGCGAACCTCCGGGCCCTCACCTTTCTTTTTGCCGATGGCGTAGAATGAGTGTTTTCCGCCGCTTCCCTGGCTTCGATCTGGCAGTGACATGGACCCTTGCCCTTTACCTCCCGAGTTCGCCCCCACCTTTTGCTCGATCTTGGCTTTTTTTTGTAGCCAAATTTCAACGTCCTCCAGTTTTTACTTTCTCTTTTTTTTTCTTCGGCGCATCGTACGGTCTTCCCGGCGAATTCCTTCTGCGATTACGCCGATTTTGGGTTGTTTTGAATCGCGACATTTAGATTGAGGTTTATCGGAGAGTGTCCCACCTCCTTCCAGCGAGTACCCCCCATTCCTCCCTCCTCCGGATTTCCCCGGACTCGCGTGGCTGCTTTTTTGCATGCGTTGTTTTCCCTTTGGGCCACCGCCATTTTGTTTCATCGTCCTCCAGGGCCGCGAGAAGGTTTACCTCTTTTAAATGATTTGCCTGTAGGAAAAGCCTGTTTCCGTCAAGATCGCTCTTTTCTCTGGTATGAGCCGTCCTTTTTCTCCCTTTCTTATGGTGTCCTGTTGAAAGACCGGCAATCTCTGCCGTTTCTGGAGACCCCACCTCGTGCGTCTTTTTAACTCAAATCGCTTCCTCTTGCACTCGCAGGTCGCCAATCGGTCCCCCCGTTTCTCCCTTGAGACCGGTGCGCTCTAGAAGGGACCTGCTGTTCGGTTATTTCGACCTTCGTACCCATGTTCATCGTTCCCTCCGTTTTTTAGACTGCCCGACCCCCAACACACTCCCCCCTCTTTCCCCTTTTTTCAGATTCCTTGATTTCCACTTCTCGTCTGTTTGTCTCGAATGTCTTCTAGGTATTTTTTTTTCCTCGCGGGTCCGAGCCGCCGAACTTCCTCCTTAGACCCTCTCTTTCTAGCTGGCTTTCCTGTGTTGCTCTTGACATGCAGCATCCCTTCTCCGTCTCAAGTGGCGCACCCCCCACCCCCCCGTTTGTTTTTTCCACCCCCCCCAAACCCCCCCAACGAGCTGGGGATGTCTGCTCCCCCTCAAGTCTTTCTCTCCTCGGCATGTTTTTCCAAATGAATGATCACATAACACGATCATATTTTTCAGGCGCGTTTCGCACCCACGCCGGAATGTCGCGTTATTTCCCAAATCTTCGACCTTTTTTTCAGTCCAATAAAGGCTGAACTCCTCCTTCTTCCTCCTTTCTTTTCGACTCCCTGTCTGACGTCACACCGCTTCTTTTTTTTCGTCTTCCCGCTCCCCCGTGAAACCTGGTTTTTTCTTCGTCCCACTTTTTTTACGCTCGAGAGATTAGTGAGACGCCACATCCTAGAATCTCCCCGTTTGCAGACAGGAGCATTCTCGAATAGCGACCCGACCGTCGCATCGCGTCCTTCTCCGCGCTTGTTAGCAGATGGGAGCAATACTGCGTGAATCCTCCCTTCCTCCCTTTTTTTTTCCTCTTTTCACAATTCATAGCCTTTGTTCTAGATCCGAGTCGCACGGTGTGTCTCACCCAAAATACTCTTGACGTTACCGTAGAAGGCCATTTTCCCCCCTCCCATGCTCTTTTCCTGAATCGTCTTGGAGAAAGGGCTCCTCGGGCCCCAAATCAATACATGTTTCTTTTGTTCTTGCCCCCTTTACCCTCAATAGTCTGTAAGTGGTAGACGGCGAGTCGTCTTACTTCTTTTTTTTCCCATGCGTTACACAGACAGCGAAAGTTTCATAGCTCGGTGGCCCATCTTTTGATTTCACGAAATGCCCAAGCTGGAATGGAAGTTTGGTCAAATTCGCGGCTACGGTTTTTTGGGAGCCCCCAGAAAAAACGTCGTTTTGAAGCCTCAAAATTTCTCGCTCGTGCTAGATGCTCTTCGTCCCCCCTCCGGAATCAATACTTTGAGGCAGAGAGACTCGGCTTTTATTATAGAGGAACCGATAGGTTGGGTGTCACCCCAGGATAGTCTGTAGAATGGAAGCTCGTCGCCTTTTGCTCCCCCCCTCTTCTGTTGAGCCCATCTAGTTTTTCGTTATTATAGTTAATGCCTCTTGCATTTGCCTTTTTACGAAATCGATATTCTTTTTACTCCCTGCTTGATGGTATGTTCTTTGTCGGGACACTCCCCCCTCTACTTATCCACGAAATGTTTAGGAGGCAGTATATTTGCCCCCCCATAAGCATTCTTCCTATAGCAGATTAATAAGGATTCGCCTTTTATGTGGTGGGCTATTTGGTGCAAACACAAGACACATGAATTTTTCAGGAGTTTTTATTTAGACTGATTTCTCTTGAGCTTATCTGCACTAGTTCTCCTCGGAGGATTACGACGAGGCAGTTCCGACACCGCGTTTTGACCCCCCCAATCCCCCTTTTTGATGGCCGGCAAAGCCTAGGTGTCTTGCCGTTCCCTCTTTAATTGATGTCCTTTGCCCATTTCACACTTGGTGTGTGTTCGGCTCTGCTTTTTGCCTCGAATCGAACTTGCGCTGTCTTTTGGACCCCTCGAGTCGGTAGATCTTGGCAGCCAATGACAGTCGAGGCGGTTTTCCCTCCCTTTGTGCTACTTCCAGGAACCTGTTGCTTTTTTGCGGCTTTGGGCTCGCGGATGCGGCGTTCTAGACTCCCCCGGCCGTCCATTGCTACGGTTGATGCTTTCAAATTTTTTTTTCTCGATTGTATGGGTTTTCTTCCCCTGTCTCACCTCACAATAAAGGAGATTCTTTTCCTAGCCTCTTCATGAGGAGAGTGGCTCGTAAAGCGTCGGTATTTTTGCTTTCGGATCCAGCAGACCCACGGCGCCTTGTTCTTCGCCTGCGGTTTTTCTGATCCTGGACAAAGCCGTCTGTCCCTAACCCCCTCCCAGTGCGGCAGTGTAGAACTACTTTTCGCCGTGTTTTTTTTACACCGGTGGCCGCTTTTGCATGTTCCTTGACGTGCCTGGACGTGTTTTCTCTTTCGATGGAAAACCCGTTCCCCTAAAGGTTTCATCTTTTCCCCCGCTATTGAGGAAGATGTGCTTTTTTCGGAGAGTGCGTTACCCCAACTTTTATTTCCCTAGTTTGGCCCCCGGACCCAAGAAAGGACGGCGGTGTCCCTCTCTACTCCGATTGAGAGGGGACTCTTATCTTGCTGCAAACTACGAATATGACAATTCCTCCTTCACATATCTTGATGACATCCCCCCTTATTTGTGTCGTGTTTTTGCCCCCTTTTCATGGCATATGTGGAATGTTCCCCCGATAAGTCTCATTCGCCCTTTCCGTGCTCCGTCACCATTGTCGACGAGATAGGACTGTTTTCGGCCGTTCTTTATCGGTCACAAAATTAACTACCCTCAGAGCAGGACCTCCCTAGACCCTTTTTTTCATGCCAACCCCATCAATCTCTTTTCCCCACGTTGAATCGGGTTGTTTTTGGATTGCTGATCAGCTCTCCCTTCCACATGATACGGGTCTTACACCTCTCCCCAATCGGCCTCCTTGCTCTCAGAACCCGCATTTGGTCTTTATTCATAGGATATTCTAACCGGATACGGAGGTGGCTTTTGCGCTTGTTTAAGACCTCTTGCGATCTTTTGCTCTTTTAGCGCCTGCGGTCGTTTATGCTGGCCTGTATACCGATCTCGGCACACTTTCCCCAGGCAATTCTGCCTCCCATCCTGCGCCCCTCCGTAAACCAGCGCGTATATTGCTTACCCACCTCTGGGTTTCAAATTCTCAATATGTATATACGGCCCCTGCTCGCTTTTTACCTCCAAGACATGTTTCTTTTTTTAGTTCCAATGAGATTTATGCGAATCAGAAGAGGCCAATCTGAGTTCAGGGCGTAGGAATAGCGGCCTGTTTTCATGCTTTTTGTTTGGGTGTTGGTCTCCCCGCTGGCCGTCTATGCTTTCCTTTAGAGATGCGTCCCCGCTCCTTGTCCTTCATCGCCGCAAGACTTCGCCGCTTCTCCGTGAATACCTTTTTAAACTGCGTGCAGGGGAGTTGCCTGCTTCCCCCCCCTGGGATACTGTTTTGATAAGTTTCCAGATCGATCGGGCGGCGGGGGTAACCTCTTCCCTTCACGGACCGTCTATATCTGACCTTTTGTCAGCTGATGCCGAGTTTTGTCCAGTATAAATTACCTACGTCAATTCCTCTCCACTTGTTCTTTTTTTGAGGTCTAAGGGCCTGCTCGATTTGGTCCGGACATAGTACTCCTGTCCGATTTTAAGTTTATCTTGGCATGCTTTCTCAATCCTCAGTGTTGGTGAGATTTTTATCAGGTCCCAATTATTCATCGCCTGATAACCAACATCTCTGCATATGAATTAGCCCGTCACCCTCCCCTCCCCTTCTTCGGATTAGGGAATGGTCTAGTTGAGTTTTGCGCTCGGCCATCAGCTTACTTAGAGCCGATTGCATGACATGACGTTCCCCGGGCCTATCCTTCGCCGCCCCCATCAGTTAGACCTTTCTCCCCCACACTGACCCCCCCCCCCCAGACCACTCTTTGGATTTCGTAGGCGTAGTCTTCATTCCCCAATAATTTGATCCCCAGTTCGGCCATGACTCACTTTTTTCCCTTTATTTTTTACAATAGTCGCAGGCGATTCGACTCCCTGGACACCTTTTCCCGCTTTCCCCCCCCCAAGGACCGCATGCACGTTGTCTGTCCCGACCTCCGGTTCGAGAGAGTGCCGCGTCTTTTCTTCAGGAGTGCTTTTTGTGGCCACCGCCTTTTTTCAAAGAAAATCGATGCCCCGCTCTGCCCGCCGCTCCTTCCCCCAAAGATAAATATTGACGGATTGTGAACATCTTTGTGGTTTCAAGATATTTTTTTTAACGGGTTGAGGACCTTCGAGGCTTGACTTCTTCCTTTTCCTTTGCGTGTCTTAAAGACCAGTTAATCCGTTAGTCACTTTACGAACGAGCGTTCGCGGCTTCCCCCCCATGCATTCCGCATGCGCTTCTTAGAGCAGAAGGTCCCGGCAACTCTTCCCCCTTTTGGATCTTTTGTGGCGCGCCCTCAGCAGGTCAGTGCGTGTTTTCGGCGACCAAGTGTTTTAGTCGAGTTCCTCTAGCAATAATGTTTTCAAGTATCTCTTGTCCATCCCAACACAGAAAGCAGATCCCCCCGGTTCTTCGGCAACGAGCTCTTTTTTTCATACACTGTATTCCTCCGTTCTCTCCTATTTCTTTCGCTTTTTTTTCTTCTCTCCGGGACCAATTCGCCGAAGAAAGGAGCGAGTAGTGACTCGATGATTTAGTCATTTTGCGTGATAGACATGCCGAGCAGTTGCCTGTAGCCCCCCTCGGCCCCTCCCCTGAAGGTTTTTGTAGGTATATCGTACGTAGTGACTCCCCTCCCAGGAGTAATTTTTTATAACACTCAACGATCATCCCCGGTTTAGGAGCAGAAAGACGGATGTAGTCTCTCGCCCCCCCCCCGATATGACTAATTGGAGTTGAACTCTCTATCTCCCCCTGCATAAGTCTGTCGTACGCGAAGAAATCGACCTCCCCAGGCCTGTCGGCCTGTTCACTCCGGCGTTCAATCGTTCAACTTCTTTCCCATAGGAACCCCCGGTTGTGCACCGCCGCTTTTCCACGGCTTTCTAGTGGCAACCAATTCGAATTGCAGTTATTTCCCGGCCTACAGTTCTCATTTTTTTATACAAGTAATCCGCTCCGTCAGAGCGCCGTTTTCTCGATGGTATGACCAGCTTCCAACGCCAGCCCCAACCCCCCCAAACCCCCCCCCCCCCCCTGACGCCTCCCCACGATTCCCTCCTCTTCTTAGCTCCTCTACTGTATTGTTCTAAGCAATCTGAGTCCCGCTTTGGCCACCTTTTTCCCGTCTAAAAACAACCCCCCAGTCTCCCACCCCCCTTCACTAATCATGCCTTCTCTACCTCGTTCCTTCGCAATGCCGCCGTCTAGGTTCGCGGAAGCTGGCACGGACAACAAAAAGCCCCCCTCCTTTTCTGAAGTATGTATTTCTGGACCCACCCCCCTATAGTTTTTTCTGCTTGTAACCTCGATGCTATTCCCCCGCCTTTCCCTGAGTTTGAAAGTTTAATCGATCCGTGCCCCCCCCTCCAGGCTACGCCCCCACAACCACGGGCCTGCTTTCCTTTTAAATGCGACCCCTGACTTTCTATCGGTCGTTTCAATCCCCCAGCGTTTGCCGCCATTTTCCGACCCAACCTGCTTGAGGTTGTTGCTTTTAGTACCAAACTTTCCCGCCCTCCCCCTGCGTTCTCCGAGATGTATGTTATTAGAAAGTTGACGTCCCGGCACCGTCTTGTGGGTTTGCTCCAATTGATAAGTCGTCGAAAAAGGACCTTCTAGTCGTTTCTTTTTTTCTGATCGGTGAGGTCCCATAGAGATGCTTTTGCCATTTTGGTCTCAAGTAGTTCTTCATTTGTCCCCTCAAGTAATAGCTTCTCTCTCTTTCCCCCCCTTGCATCCGTTGTTTTTTTTTGCGATCTTTTGACAACAAAGAGACGCAGTCCTCCTTCACACACGAGTGGGAGGTCCTCTATCTATGGCCAGAACGTCTTACATTTCTAGGCGACGACCGCGATGATTCGACTTCATTGGTGGGCTTTCTCCCCGCACGGTTTTGCGCATTTCTAAGACGCTGACGCTCTCGGAGTGTTGTAGTTGGTTGGACAAGAGCAGTCTTCTCCGCGTCGATGGCCTGGCCCACGCCGCGGTTTGGCGAACGCCCCGCAACGCGAAGTACGTGAGGTCATTTTTTTCCCCCCGCCAGCCGTATGGTTTTTTTTTTTTTCTGATTTTTTTTGATGGTGCCAACGAGAGACTTAAATTTGGTCACGATGAACCGTTCCGTTCTTCTCCGTGCCTCTGAAGTCGTTGCGACCCTGCAAGCCGTTTCACTGCCCCTTAATGGATGCTTTTTTTTTGCGCCCGGGGTCATGGCTCCCTCCTCCCCCGATAGTGACGCGGATTGCGACGACCCTGGCGGGTTCCTGCACCTTGACAGGACTTGATTCTGAACAAGTGTTTTGAGGTTGTGCCGAATGCTCTTCATCGATGAAGATTCTCAAACCACCTGCATCTTAAGAAGATCGTCATCTTAGGGAACGCTTTTCCGGACCCTTGAGGGAGAGACGGCTAACTACCAAACTTCGCTCGGCATGCGCCGCTCGTTTCTCGACCTGTTTGACCACGTATTGACGGGACCATCACTCATCTCAGTGGGACCCCCCGAGTTTTGCAGCTTCCTTTGACTGGTAGACAAGAGTTGTTTTAAGATCTCTTTCTGCTTTGCAGGTCTGTCGATGAAAAGACAACTGCGTTCGCCTTTTCCTCTTCTCCCGAAGAGGAAGCCCTCCTTCTTCGACCCAGGCTGCAGCATAGTCTTTGGTCCCTTCCAGTCTGTTTGACTTGGCCTCCGATTATTGTAGATGGGAGCCTTAAGTGTTACCTTTCTTCTTTCCTGCCCTCCATGAGATGCCGACATCCCCGGGCTCGCTTGTGTTTCGTGCTTAGACGGAAAGGCTTTCTTTGGCGATCTCGCAAAACGGATCCCCCAAAAGGTCGTTCCTCCCTTTTTTTCCATCCGATAGGCCGGCTCGATTTTCGGCCCCCCGCTAAGCCCTACCTAAATAAGAATTGAGAGACTCGCTTCCCTCCCTTTGTCAAAAAATAAAGTAATAGCTTTGACTAGAATTTGCCCTCGGTTGTGTTGGGTCCTTCTAGTCTTACAAGCTAGAAAGGGCTTTCCTGAACAAATCGTTTCGTCCGAAGACTGAAGCCCACGAAGGTACCTGCTGAGACTTCACCCTTTCTCCCCCATTCGCCTTAAGGATTTGCCACTATTGGCGACCCCCGAAGGAATCTTCTCCGCTTTAGGCCCTCAAGATGTTTCGGCTTCCGGCTTTTGATCCCCGGGCTTACTTGAATCGATGCGACAAGATGCGACGTCCCTATGCGACAGACCCCCTCGAGTCCCCAGCTGGTTCACTCCCTGCCCGGCCCCTTTATATCGACTTCATCGGCCCTGCTTCCCCCGATCTTCCCCTGTGGTCTCCAAAATACGCGCAACCCTGCGCCTCCGCCATCGCTCCGGTCGGTCCTCCGCGGCGTTATGATGTGGTTTCCCTCGGCGCGTGGATCACAGTGTGCGGGCTCTTCCTTTCATCCCCCCCCTCGCGTATGAGACAAATCCTTTCACTATGTCGCCTACGCGAGGTCATGACAGTTGAATGAAGACAGGCTCTCGATCTGGAGTGCTTCGGACGGTGTCGGGTTGCATTTCTTACTTCCCTTATCTTGGGGCTGTCGGGACTCTTAGGTCTTTTTCACTGAGAAAAGGCCCCGAAGCGATGGCCGTATTGGCGTCACACGCCCCCACGACATCCGATGCGCCAATTTACTTTTTGGAACCCCCCTCGTTTCCGGGTATCGGACTTATCTAAGCGTCGAGTGGAAGTAGCCTGGAACGATATCTCTTTTTTTGTTGTTTCAGAGATAAAGGTCAAGATCCACTTTTCCCCCCCCCTGCTTAGGTGCCGAACGAAGCGCACTTATGAATAGATTTCCCCTTTCCCCCCCTTTTCCCCCTTTGTCTTGTCTAGACGTTGACCGCCTGATAGGAACTCAGCTTCCATGGCTGGTCAGCGAGATATGAAAAGCGGTAATTCGAGTACATCCCCCACTCTTTATTGCTCCGAATGAGCCTCACCCTGTCCCTCCCACGGCACGCGAGAGAGTACCCCCTTTTTTTCTTCATTTCACCCAGGGCGAGCGCTTGAGCGAAACTAGTGACTAGTTTCCTCGAGAACTGAGTCGAGGGGAGAGATCGGAAGATGTGATAAACGCAGCCGCGAGCACACAAAAAAGCCTGCTCCGACCCGCCCTTTGGACCGAGTCTCCCAGCAGGAGTTCTTTTAAGAAATACACCCTGTTCTCCCCCCCTCTCCCCTAACGGAACAGATATAAAATTAGGACGGTATTTCACCCATTGGTCACGGAAGAGACCGCGATTTTTCGTCGAAATTTTTTTTCGAAGTATCCCCAGTTTCTTAGTGAGATTGTCATGAAAGCCCGGTCTCAATATATTTCTCAGCTAGACCGCCCGAAAACATCGTTTGCCCCCTAAAGTCGCTGCCATCGCACGCCCCCCCCCTGCGCTCCAAGAAGAAAAGGCAACTCAACCGCCGTTCGTAATGGGCGACTTAAGCATGTACTCCTCCTTCGGTTCGGCTTGCCTCCAGTGTTCCGGATCAGCGTCCGATTGTTCCTTCTAATAACTTCAGTCGCGAGCATCGTCCCCACCGCCACGATGCACCGTTTTTTTTTTCGGCTGAGCACCCATTTTTTTTCTCCCCGGATTTCGTTAATGATTGCTGTATGTAAGCTTTTAGAGTATGCCCCCCCCCCCCCCCCCCACATGCTCCCTCTGAAATAGAGCCCCTCCGCCCGCAGCCCCCCCCCTAGTGATTTCGGATTTCGCCGGTCAGCGCCGGGTGGCTCTGATTCCAGCCTAGGTTGAAGTCCCCAAGTGGCAACACGACACTCTAGATAGTCGGCTCGATGTCCGTTATGATCGCTTGTTAGGCGTCAATTTTCTGCCATGCAGGCTATCGTCACGTCAAGGCTCCCCCCAGGCGCGCGTAACGACGGCCTTTTCTCTCTGCCCACCGAACCCTATTGACGATCGCCTTGGAGTAGCATCGACCTTGCAGTCGTTCGCGTATGAGCAGAGGGTTACGCCTCCTCTGCAGTCCAGCCGTTGCATCGACCACCCTCCTCACCCGCACTTCGAACCTCTGGCAGCGCCAACGGTGTAAGCCCTCTGCTTGTATTGAACGACCCCTCACTTCTACCCCCCCCTGGATGTGTCCCAGGCAAGACGGCTGTCCAGGATCTGCCTTCTCAGCCAGAGCCGAGCAAAAAGCGCCGTGTTCTGGTCTCCTCAGGCTCATAACGCACTTCAGCCGAGTCCTCCCCCGATGAAGAGCTGCTTCAACTATCTCCGGTATTGTCTTGTATCGAGAGCACGTTGCGTCGGCATACAACTCCGTCAGCAATCATGCCGTTGCAGGAAAATGTCCCGCGTCGCATCCGCCGGCCCGCTTCGTCCGAGCCCGGGTCCCCCCCCCCTTGCGCAAAAAAGCAATACATCATGGACGGCAACGCGGTTCGAAAAGAACTCGAATGTCCTTCTGATGCAGCGACCTCCTCGATGAGATGCTGTTTCCCAACGTACCCATCCAAGGTCCTAGAGGTTGCCAAATAGACAGGCCGTAACGAAATGAACACAGGTCTGGACCAGCGTTGGTACCTTCACTGATTAGGCGGTGCTGGAGTAGCCCACGCCCCACTCGTCTTCACCCCCAACCACTGCCGATGTGCGCAAGATGCTTTCTTCAAAAATACCGCCTTATCAATACTTCCGATTTCCGCGTCATCGTCTACCTGCAGACTGGGCACCGTTCGTTTTCGGGGTGTCTCCAAATACCCACGAGCCTGTCGAACTCGGAAGTCTCGAATATATTTCTTCTCTAGGTGAGGTTGCCATACACCATGTTCTGGGTCTATTCGCAATGCGTTCCTTTGAATTTCAGATCATTTTTCTACGTATCCGGTGTTGTTTTTGCGCAGATTTTCCATGGCCCGCCACTTCAAAGAACGCCCTTACTGAAATCTCCAACGAACATTGTTGGCTCTATGGGTGCAACCGTCACCGAATAATCTCCTATTCGACGCCGAGGGCTCTACTTGTGGGGATATTTGGAGCCCGCAACTAATGGACCCCTGGTGGCTTCATCTAAGAATCCCTTCTCTTTTCTGAGCTTCCGGCGCCTGTGTATTCCGGCTCTTTTTGGACCCGAGCAGCTGAGAATCGCCTATTGTTGGGGGAGACTGGCGGCCCGCCGCGGGGTTTGGAACCCTTCAAGCTAAAATCATGAGGTAAGCGCAATCCCCGCCCCCTCCCCCCAGTTGGGGCGGTATGCCGGGCCTTTCGATTGGTGCAACCTCTGAATCTCTGTCGTGGAAACGCCTTCGCATTTTTTTTCGTCAAGTCCGGAAGAACACTTTAAATAGTGGGGCGTACACTCCAAGACCGTTTGACATCCACCTACTTTTTGCGCAATTCCTGGTCTGTCTTATCGAGGCGGCCATTGAGACGAACGGCTTTGTAGAAATGTCTGCGCGTAATGCGGGAACAGTGTGTTTTGCTTTTGTATTGGTTGCACCTTCCTCATCGATGCCATCGATGGTTTTTTGGTCTATACATACCGGCTCTGATTTGTTCAAGCTCCTTCCTCGGTAGCGATCTCTTGCCCCGGTATACGCCTGAGATCGAATAAAAGAGAAGCGGATTGCTGCCTGTCTGCGTTGTTTATTACTGCAGCTCCTCGTCTTTGCCGGGACACTCCCTGCATGAGAAGTGTTCGCCCCCAGCTCGCGTTGAACTTGCGTTCCATTTTGTTTTTCTTCCTCAGGGTTCCCTTTAGTCATTCGTCCGCCTGCACGGCAGGGACAGTCCAGGTGTTAGCCCCTCTTCTCAAGCTCTTAGGACCGACTCTCCCTGCTTCAAAATACTCGGTTTGACATTAGTCTTTTTGGCCTTCCCTCCCGAAGAAATCTGGATGGATCTGCGCCCTTGGTCCGATGCTCTATGTGACCTATCATGTTTGACGCCTCCAGGAGATCACTAAGGACGATCTGGACCCCCGCGTTGGTCCCCCATGTACGGCACCTTGCATCTCGGCATGTCCTCCTTAAACAAGGTCCGGCATCCGAAATCATCTTGTCGTCCTTCCTCGCTTTCCGAGCCTTAAATCGGACTCGTCTTTCCCCTTTGAGGCCCCCTCTCCTCTCCTACCGTGGCGCCCCCTTTTCAAGTTTTGATCTTTTCCCTCGCGGGCGTTGTGTTTGGGGGTAGTTTTTTATTCGATAAAGCCTCTTCAATTGATCAGGGGTTTCCACATCGCTGTCCCTTGAGTCCCCCCGAAGGCCGAACACGCCGTCTTCGCCACCATTACAAGGGATTCCGGCGGTTGAGCCCATGTGCTCTTTTCGATGCTATAATTCTTTTCTGAGATTTCCCCAAGAGGATTTGAGGTCAGCTCCCATTTTCTTCCTTGTTCGTCGTCTCCTTCGGCAAGATATGACGTTTTTCCCGGCCAATGCTTAGAATAAGCTGAGACATATAATACCCTATTGTCGTGATCGATTATCCTTTCCGATTCCACGATTGCTGGGTTTTTCAGGATTACGGCCGAGGAATTAATTAGTCTCTCCCTTTCTTCACCTTGATGTTTTGATTTCTTAACACATAAGTCGCTTTCCGTAGCCTCCGCTTCCGTTCGGTCTGGTCGTTTTTTGCGTTTTTTTTTTTTTATTTCTTCTCTTGGGTCTCCAGTAGGCGATATAGATTCCTTGCCTTTTCCTAATTCGCTTGTTACGACCACCCACCCTCCTTTTCCTCGCGCCTTACTTCGAAACCCTTTCCTTTTCCTCCGACTTCTTGCGAGGTCCTGGGCGTGCCCGAGAATTTTGGGTAGTTTTTATACCGGCGTTCACCCTCTCCTAGCGCTGTTTTTCGGCGGGACTCTTATCCTTCCGCTTCCTTTTTCTTGACCCTCCCCTTTCCTTGATTTCAGAGCGCGCTTAACCCGACCCGTCTTGCAAATGGACTTTGGAATCGGTTCCAGAGAGGCGATCTGTTTGTATCCGGCTCCAAGCGGCGTTCTTCTTTTTCCCTTCCCTCTCTCTTCTCCTCCCCCCTTTTTTTTTTTTTTCTCTCGATATCATTCAGCCTACTAACCACATCGACGCTGATAGGCCGGATTCCAACATCGAGCGTCCTTCTACTTTCTTTCCTATTACCTCCCATTGCTCTTTTTGGAGCGTTTTTCCGAGCTCGGCCATCTTCCCTGCCTTCCCCTCTCCTTTCCTTCATTTCTTCGGGTCATACGTACTCCTCCCCCCCCTTTTTTTTCTTCTTGGCCCGTTGCACCCACGACCCCGGAATCCCCTCCAATTGAGCTCTTTTTCACAACTTCACTTGGACCGGCGACGTCGGCGTCCCGAGTTTTTCCCTTAGTTACGGAGGGGTCCGCGTTCGACTTTCTTTGCGAAGAAATCGGTTCAGCTTTCCCTCTAGGCGTAACAACAGCCTCCCGGCCGCTTCTTCCTGAACTCCCCCTTTCTCCGTGGCCTCCGGATTGCGAACGGCCTGTGAGCGAAATCAAACCATCGGCTCCGCCTCCCCGACAGGTTACTTTTTTCTTCTTTTTTAGTTCTTCCCCCTTTCTTCCCCCCTTTCATTAGTGGTAAGCCAATCTCTCTTTTCTTCTCTGAAAATTAGGTTATGTCTGATAGTCTTGTTATTCCGCCCCCCCCCAGTGAAGCTGTTTCCTTCCTTTTATAAATATCTTGCCCCGCGTCTCCCTCCCCCAACCCTGCGTGGATGAAATCAACTCGCTGCATCTTTCGAGTCAATGGTTTTACTTCTCCCGAGGTCGCCCCGTAAATCTGCACCGCTTATTTGAGGTGGCGTCGCTAAGAGGTTACTCCTTTTGGCGATGAACCACGGTTCGTATATCTTCCAGATTGTTTACCTGCCCTGATACCTTTTCACCGAGGCGCCCAAGACCCCACAGCCTGAACAGTTACTTCTTAACTATCTTTCGGAGTGTGGGCATCCCCTGTTCTTCGAGAGTCCTTCGAAGGATTGTCTGTGTAATTTTTTTGTCGCGCCTTTGAGCCGCCGAATTCGCGAGTCGCCCTCTTATTTTCTTTTTGCGACGGGGCGCTGATCGACATGCCAGCCTCGACAAGTGCCCAACCAATTTTCCGAACTTACGCGAGCGAGGACCGGCATCGTAGTGATCTCGGAGATAGGGTCCGGCCCCTCCTCCCGATTTCATCGGAACCCAGTCGCGAACCTTCGCGATTGCCCAAATACTTTTTGCGATCCCTATCCGAATCCTGTGAG
>Ga0179591_1199831_pt1 | contig 18416 bp, 21 predicted proteins | sample CZOMad2_1_08_16f_FD_182891 | JGI IMG/M metagenome (GOLD analysis project Ga0179591, IMG submission 182891) | Vadose zone soil fungal communities from Angelo Coast Range Reserve, California, USA - CZOMad2_1_08_16fungal (PacBio error correction) | ecosystem: Environmental > Terrestrial > Soil >... | reverse complement strand
CTGGGGGTCAGTCCCCCCCCCGGCCTGGTGTGAACGCGAGTTGGCCCAACCTTTTTTTGGCCCAGGGAACTTCTTGCTACCAAACACCCGCATCCCCCCATTACCATCCCTGCTCGCCGGTGGGTCCTCAGTTGTAACGCGCCCGCCACAAGCGGTGAGCTATGAGTTCGATCCCAGGACTGCGCCCGCCGCTCGGAGTCCTGACTGCGTAAGGCCGGTCTTATCCGCTTTCCACCGCGTCCGCGACGCCCTGACCCGCTTGTGTCCTTTTATCCGTTCAGCGCTGCCCTGATTAATTTCTTCCAGACTCTCCACCTGGCTCTGTCGGCCTGGACTCTCTTTTCATTTTGTTGTGTGAGATAGACCACCCTTGGCCGCGCGGCGAGCTTTCTGTTTCCCCTGCAAGACTTCGGTTTTACGCTGCCAGGACCTTTCCCCTTCGTTCGTGGTGCGTCTTTTACATCACAGCCCTAACATTGTCCCCGCATTCAGCCTACCCGTAGGAGTCGATCCGAGGAGACGTCTTGATCCGTGCCCGTGACCTTCGCGTCACTTTTGAGCAGGTTCCTGCGTGACACTAGTCTTGACGTGCACCTTCCTCTCGTTTTGTGTATTAGGAGTGTTTTTTTAGAGCCCTCTTTTTGTTAAAGAAGTATACTGAACCGACCGGTTGGAGTCCCCCGCAGCCACTTCGTTTCACTCCGCGACCCTCTTGGTTGAGGGTTCTCCCCCACCTTAGGATACGCCTTCTTTTCCTGCGGCCGGCCTGTCTCTGAATGAACCCACCCCCCACGCCGCTATGCGGGGGCCTTCTTCGGTGATTTGACCTAGTACGTCCCAGCCGTCCCCCGGCGGGTTGAGTTGGCTCGAGATCTATTTCATCCTGCATGATAGGATCTGACGCCGCCCCATCGCGGCTCCCCTTTTGGGTGGTTTTTGCTTGTTCACGCCCCCCGACCGGTTTTCCGTTTTTTTACATCGAGGCGCTGAGCCTTCCCCGTCGCCCCCCGCCACCCCCCCTAAGACTCGGTTGGGCCGCCTGCCTTTTCAAGTTTCTGCCCATCTTACACAAATTCCCGAAGGGGTCAATCGGGACTTATCCGTGAGATAGTTCTTCGGATGATAGCCTTTGCCTTTGATTTCCCTGGCGCCCGGGCCTGCCTTCCTCGGGCTGCGAGTCTTTCGCTCCCTGCCTAGTATTGAACGAGGCTGCCGTCCTACTTGCAGCGGCGAAAGAACCTCTTGGCGTCCCTCTTCGGCCTTTTCCATTGTGGGTTCGACCCCTGGGAGGATCGTTTCCTGCCGAAGATCGTTCGACATGTCGACTTGCCTTTACCCGCCGGCTTCCCTTGCTTGCCGGCGTTCCCTCTGGCCCACAGTATGAGATATCGCTTTTTTTTTTTTCCGAGAGGCGGCGAGACGCTCATTCCCCGCGTGCGTATGCTGAGTTCTTTTTGTTCCTGGCTTCCTTCTCTTCCGTCCCAGACTTTTCTCGTCCGCCCCATGCCGCTGATAGACGTCGATCTCCCTTCCTATCCGTTCAACGCCGCGGTCCTGTGTGGTCGTCCGGATGTGATGGCGTACTCCTCCATCCACTCCTGCTCCTAACCCCCCCCCGAGGTGATTTTTTCGAGGTTAGTTAAGTTAATTCCGATCTTTACCGACTTTCGAGGCGGCCTGCGTCCTTATGTTTTGCTGATCTGCACCCGGTCTACTTTTTCACCTTTAGAGTCTTGGTGTCCCCCCCTTCCTGTAGTTGGTCTCCTCTCTTTTGAGATATCTCTTTTATTTCTCCGCAGGTCGGCGTACGGGGCGTATTTCCCTACTTTGCCGTCCAAGGGTTGGCGTTGGGGCCTTTGCTCTTATCTTCCCTGAGCGGTCGTCTTTTTTCTCCACCGTGGAGAGCTGGTTTTGCGGCCACACCGCGTCGCCCAGAATCAGGCGTTTTCACTTCTCGCCCGACAGTCTAGTCCGGCGATGCCAAGTGGGAACCGTCACTACTTTCATCTAGCTTGTTTTTCGATTTATGTCGTTTTTCCCGTATCATAGTTTGAGCCGTTTGCCTTCGATCGACTTACGCTCGTTTGCCCTTGCCGTTCAGATTCCCGGGTGCTGCCGCCCGCCAGGTTTTTGTGTTCACGATCAACGACCTGCTGCTCGGCCACCCCATTTTTTTCACCTTCCTCACCGATTGCGCCGAGCTCGTTGCTTTCCCCCAAATTCGGGCCAGCGCCTCCCCGGCTCCTCTAGGTTTGGTGGCCTTTCGCCCCCATGAGACACCAGGCAGTATCCTGCGTGCCCTACCTGACGGCCAGTACGTCTTGCCCTCTACGTGGTCGGTCCTTCGCGGTCCCTCCTGTTCCGTCGACTCAGCATAGACAAGACTTCTTTGCCGCTTCCAGTCGGCCGCCGCCGTCCGTTCTCTCGCCCGCTTTTGAAATCTAACCCGCTCTACCCTCTGTTTTTGGATAGGTCCCGGCGATGTGCTGATCATCGTCCGTTCTAGATATTTGCTAAGGCAAAATCCTGTTCCGGCTAACACCGTGCCCGCGTCGGATTGAATTTTACCCTTGTCGACTCCCTTCTTTGTTTGCCCCCTCTCGCCCCATTTTGGTGACAGCCCCGTGCAATCTCCCGAGATCAGGTGGCGGACTCTTGCTGGCCCCGAACGAGTACCCCCTGTTTGTTTCTCATCCGGTCGAAGACAGTTCTCCTCTAAGCACGACCGGCGGGCCTTCAACGCGCGTCGCCGCTGGGCAAGGTTGTGGCTTTTTCCAGTTCTGGGGCGACTACCTGTGTACGCCCATCCGGACCGCTGGTTTTTCGCCACCCCCCTGAGGACTTTGATTGATCTGGACGGCGTCGGCTACTTCAGTTAGCCTTTTTTCCAGAGCCCCTGCTCGAATCAATCTCTTGTTACTCCGTCCCCGACTTCTTGGAGGCGACCACCCCCCTCCCGAGCCTGACGGCTGAGGGATTCGCGTTGTCGAGAAGGTTATTCATCAGGAGGTGGATCCTTGCTGCCTGAACAGGAGCTTGTGCCTTGACGACACCTCCCTTTCCCGTGGTCTGTTACTCGAGATGGGCCAAGACGTCCCCGTCCAATCGGCTTACTTTTTTCACGACTTTCTAGCCTCTTGGCGGCAGACCCTTACAGGCCGTCCTGATCGTGCGTCGTCGTTCGGACGACCGGCCTACCAACTTCCCATCTCGTCCGTCTTTGGGCCAACCAGATCATGGCCACACTGCCGCGACACCGCCACCAGATGGCTCACCACAGCCGGTTTTCCAGTTGTGAGTGGATCGTCTTTGCACTCCGCACCTGAAGCCCGCGTTCCTGGCTTGTTTGGGGGTCCCCCGTGAGAAGGCAGCCTCTAAGAAGGCTCCTAGAGGGGGGAGGACCCCCAAACCGATTCTTTTCCAGGGTGAGCTCAGTCTCCACATTCGTCCCATCGGGCCAGTTCCGTTGCTCCAAAACCTTTTTCCTTTCCCTATCCGCCCTTGAGAAGCTGTGGCGTTGTCCCACGCTCTGTACGACACAGAAGATCGTTCACCCGCCGACTGGTATCAGGCGGTCTTTTTTTGCGCCGCCTTTTCTACGCGCCCAGTGATAGGGGGGGAGTTCCCGCCCCCCTTGATGTACCTTCGCGGACTGCGGCCCCACCGCCGCCTGTCCGCCTGATCTCTCGGACTCCGCGTGGACGCGGCCAGATCATCAACACCTGACCCCTCCCCTCCTTTTTGGCTGTGTGCTATCTCCTTTCTGCCTCGAGCTAGACTGCCCCCCTGGTTTGACGCGGGGGGCCGGTGTAGTGATCTGGCGCACGTTGTGCTAGCTTGCGGCCTCTCCCCCCCTAACAGGCGGGTCGTTTTTCGGTTTTGCGCGGGTACATCATACGGGACTTTCCCCGCCCAGCGACTCTCGGGTCGCGGCGGCGCTTCTTGATCCGTCGGCCTCCTTCTACCCCTCTTGGTGGGTGCGTGACCCTCGATGACTCCCTGGCAGTTTGTGCTGTGGCATCTAGGTGTCCGAGGCGGTGGTTTTCGCCCGCTATAGTCACTTGGCCTTATTCCTAGGCCTCCGTCCCCCCTCTCGCTGAACATCCTCCAGCGGCCTCTTTTGGTTGCGCACAGCTCTGAGTCAGGCGCTTCGGGCCTTCTTAGGTGCACCCCCACTCCCCGCGTCAGCTCCGGCGTCGGGGCCTCGGATGACCGACGATCCAATATTCCACCCCTCTTTTTTCTCCTTTGTACTTCGTTTTCCTCGCTTCCGCCTTTTCCTCTTGACTCTCTGGCACTCGATCTGGGAGCGGGGTTGTGCGCTGTTTCCTTTGAACGCTAGCGCCCAGACGTTCGGAGCCTTCCATTCGCCCGCCACCCGCGTGCTGCCCTCCGGTTGACTTGTCTTGACAAGACGTGTGAAGCACTCCATCGGTGCTGGCAGTAGGGAGTCCTTCGTACGCCTCTCCGCGTTTGCGCCTCTACACCATGGCGCCTTTTCCTTCCGTCCCTTTCGAGCGCACCCGCGAAAGTTGCCATTTTCTCTGTATTTCTCTCTGAATCTTGCGCGACCAGGTTTTCTTCTTGTTACGTCGGCATGTGCCGACCTTGTCCCGAGGCGAACCCCTTCCTCTGAATTTAAAATCTACTTTGCGAGGGGTCCTCCATGTGGGCTCCCCCTGGCCGTGAGGCCCTTATTCAGCTTTTTCCACCAACTTATCCACACTTTCCCGGAGAAAGCCGATTGAAGCGCGGTCCAGTCGGTGCTTCTTCGTTGTGTAGTTGATGGGTCAACGAACCCTCGGGTTCTCTCGGCACTCCCTTTCCCAGTACGCTGCCAAGGCCAGAAGATGATAGAAAAATTATCCCGGGTGAATACAGTCAGGGTTTTGAAAGCTTAATTAGGCCCCCCTCAAGGCTGCAGGACTGATTTACGCTTATCCCGCACTCAAGGCCCCCGGAGGTCCCCTTTGGGGTTCACGCCTTTTCTTGACTAATGTTCCTGTACTCCTCCGACCTCGTTTCCCCTCGGTCTTCCCTCCCTTACCGGTCCTCCCCCTCGGAGAGGGCCAGGTTGCTCAAGATCGGCCCGCGTTCCGACTGTCACGTGGCCCTTCCTCTTTGTGCTTGTTCTGATGATCTTATCGCCGTGGCGCTGCTTAACTAGTTGCTTGTTCACTTTTGACCGTTGAGGGAAGTACGCAAGCTTTCGCTTCTATTCGTGTTTCCCATTTTAATCTTTCGCACTTTACAATACACCACAGATTCCGGGGGGCCCGTTGGCCGCTGCCCCGAATTGAGGAAAAAATCTCGGCACCCTTGCTTTTTTGCGCCAGCTTCTGTGTCCTCGGTGCGCCGTCGTGAATCGGTATGCCCGCAACGTGGCGTGCAGATTTGAACACCATGGAATCTCCTTTTTCGCCAGCCACGGGCCCCTAGTCACCCGTCACGTCGCGCTCGAGGAACTGTGCTCGTCCCCCATCTCTACCTTTTCACGACGTTTTTTTTGGTCGATGCCCCGTCGCACCTACGCCCGGGACGCTCGTGTCGTCGAAGAATCTCGTTTTATTGGGGTGCTCTCCCTTTTTCTCCCGAGCTTAATCCATGTGAGTGCATCCCACCGCAGATGAAGGAGAGATCGACTGTTTCATGACTTCGGTTACGAGACCTTTCCTTTGACCTTCACCCGGGAGTCCTACACGCGTGTCCTCCGCCTCGGTTTTGCGGCCATATCTACTAAGACTTCCTGACCCCTTCTTGAAGACCCCCTTCCGTTATCCTTTGGTTTTTGAGTCGCGGGAACGGTTTTCGTCGGATTCTCACGAGAAGCAGTGAGAGCAGGCTCCCTCGAATTCCCGCGTCCGCAGTCTTAATAATTTTACCATATAACCATTGCTCTCCCCTCTTTGGGCCGGGTTTTAGGTTCTCTTTTGCTGAGCCCATTATCTTTTGTTTGTACTTAACGGCCCATTCACCCGCAATCCGGACGGCTCCCCTTGACCTTTTTTCTCGGCCTGCGCGATAGACTGCTCCGTTTGACCAGAGAGACAAAGGTTGAGAAATTACTTTTAACTCTTTCCCTCGCGAGCTCCATTTTTTTCCCTGGCTTTTCCTTTTTGCTTCTTATAGGGTTTCATCCCGCCCGTGCGCTCCGCGTTTCTTAATGCGATGCGGTCGCCCTTTTCAAGGTGTGCGACCGTTCTGGTTTTTTGGCGGTTGATCCCTCCGGCCACCCCGCTGGGTCCACCCAGGTCTGTGGATGGGAGCTTCCAGCTTCCTTTTTCGCGTCATGGCTTGCATAGACCACGTTCCCCATTCGGTCTCCTCCTTTGCATCTTTTCGACTCCCGCTTCCAATGCTGGTAGGAGGGAGGCGCTCATTCCGTCTATTTTCCTACCCGGCCGGTCCTTTTGTTTCCCGTCTTAATGGCATCTAAACGCTGGGCTTGCCCGTCTAAGTCAGACCCAGGTCAACCCCGTTTTCGCTGGGCTAGTACGTCCACCGGCGGCGGCTACTAGGCGATCTCTGAGGGGCTTTCTTAATTCCCCCCTGCCTCTTTCGACGTGTGACCACCGGCCGACACCCCACCCGCGTTTGGCTCGACGTTTTGGCTGAAAGATCAGATCATTCAAGCTCGGCTGCGCTCCGCCTCTGATTCACAGTGTGGGTTGTGGACCGTAAGGAGGGTTCTTTCTTTCCCCCCGCGTTTTTTTACGTTTCCGCGTTCCGGGATTTGGGGGGGGTCGAGTCCGGCGCGCGCCGCACAGATTACGCGAGCTGGGTGCCACCCAGTTGGTTTTTGGCTTTTTCGCGATCTGTTCCGCCTTGCCTCGGCCCAAGGTGTTCACACCACTTCGGCATCCAATGACCTATCGTGCCACATCGATGCATGCCGGTGGCTTTAACGCGTCTTTGTCAGCGCACTCCCCCCCCAGAGGTGACGACTCTTTTTTTACCATTTTTTGGCAGAGGATCACAGGGTCCGCTCCGCTGCTGAGCGACTCCCCGTCTTTCTTTGGCTTATTGGCGTGATTCCCCACCTTTTTTTCCCCGCGCCCCCGCCTTTGATCTACCGGTCGCCCGACGTGTTGGTTTATCATGGGCCTCCCAGCGCGCCTGAAGGGTGGCTATCCTCTTTTGTTGTTGAGAGAGCCACCCCCCCCTTGACGTGTTGGGAGTCTGGGTAGATGAGGCCGCTTCCCTTTCGATCGTGTTTTTATGGCCAGTTTCAGCGGCACACAGGCGGCGGGCCTGCGTCGCGTGTTTACCAGTCTGCGTAACGCCCTTAATCCCCCGTTTTTTCGCGTTTAAGCCTTTCGCGACCCCTTTTGCTAGTGGATCATTTCTTTGTTTTTTGCTTAAACTCGATCGTCCGCCACCCAGGCTCGTGATTTTTGCGGATGTGGTCTGCCCGAGGATTGACCTTCCCCCCCCTGGGCACTCGAGCGGTTTGCGACGAACCTCGCTTTTCGCGCCCGCTGGGGTTGGAGCGCGGAAGAGCTCTTGCTTCTGGCGTTGATCTTTTTCAGTCACCCCGCTCAGCGTGGGGGGTTGGAGGTGTTCGCGGGGCCCTCCGTATTGCCCCGCAGCTTCAGCCTTCCCCTGGCGTGGGGCATAGCTTTTGCCGGCTTCCAATGGTTATCCTTTCTTGAACCCGTCGTTTCTCTGTTTTTTCGCCCCGGTGTCCCGATTCGTTTGCAATCGGGCTCCGGAGTCTTTGCCGCCACCCCTTTGCCTTTTTTAAGAAGCCTGTCTCTTCTCGTTTAAAAGCGAGAGTTGAAGCCATCCGCTTTTCCTGATTTTGGATATTTTTGGCGTAAGGGCCCCAAACAACTATCAAGAGTTGACGAAGTCTGTGCCATTCCCGGCCACCCGCTCTTCTCGTTTTTGCCGCGAAGGCCCCCACTTCTTGAGTTGTTCCTCATTTTTACCTCGACGTTTTTTCGGGGATCTAGAATGTGCCCTAATTCTTGGAAATGCGTTCCCGACCCCTTTTGTCTTTTTCACATCCTCTGCGATTGTCCATGTTGGTGGGTGTAATGTGTGCCTACCGCTCCGATTTCGCACCCATCCCCACCCCCCACTTTTGAGCCGCGGCCCCGCCCTCGATTGAAGGCGTCCCTTGGCAAGATTTATCAGGATTTTGGTGGGTGGGTTTGGCGCCGGAGACGCTATCTTTTCCGCGCAGAACGCAGGGATGTTTTTTTTGACCACCGGGACTCGGCGTGCATCTTTATTGACGTACCCCACCCGCCGGTTTTGCGTGGATTCCCGCGTGTATAGAATCCGTGCATCCCCTGACCTCCATTTACGTCAGACTTTCTGGTGGTAGCGTCAATTCATGCTCTGGTTCCATTACATAAACTAGCATCGCCCTGCCTTCTATTGTCCTTCAAGAGGGGATCCGAGCTGTATTTCATTTTTCGATCTCCCCTGCCGGGCTTTCTCTGCCGGCAGGCCTGCCGTGCTTGTTATCCGACCCCCCCGGCTTTCTCATGCTCCAGCGGTCGGTGCTCCTTTTTTTTCTTAGGCGCTGATCGTCTCCTCACCCCCGCGAGGGGGCCGGGGTAGTGTGCTGCACGCTTTGAGACACCAGATACCGTGAGGAGCGCTCTCCCAGATTATTTTCGCCGGCAGCAGGCTGTTTCCTTGCGTTTTGAGTTCTGTTCCTGTACGTGGCCCGCCATGAGGCGGTCACGTCCTCGGCCCGCGATGGCCTATGTTTCGGTGCGTCCCCGGCACTCTCTCTCCTTTTTTTTTTTGCTTTAAGGATGTCCGGTCCGCACTAGCCCGGGAGCGATCGATCCCTTTCCGCCGTGAATGTCTGTTTCAGTCCGATTTGGTTGCCGCCGCGTAACTCACGGTGGGGCACATCCACCTTTTTTACCTGCTTGGTCGGCGCGTTACACCCAGGTCGCCAGCGCAACTTTCGCCGCTCTGCGGCTTTTCTAGTGGGGAGTGGTACATTCGGCATTTAGCCATCTCCCAAGCTAAGAGGTGACTTTTCGTTCCTCCTGACATATTAGAGTTCCCTTCCCTAGTTGGCTCCAATAAAGTTGAAAGGCAGCGAAAAGTGCCCGAGTTGTGGGGGTTTCACCCTTTTGAATTACTGGAGACGGGTTCTTTGAGTCTCCGATCACCGCTCTGGCGCCGCCGACAAGCCCGCCCGTGAGGCCCAAACCCTGAAACTCCCTCGCTCCCTCCCCTTTTTTACGTTAGCAGGTCCTCGATGACGAAGGCTTTTCTTCCGTAGTATCCACCTGGGCCCATTTCAATTGACGGGCTACCGACCGCTGAACTGTGGCAGCTGTTCTTCGACTATTCCAGCGGGCCCTTGGCGCCGGATCCTCAACCCGTCCCTTTACGCCCTCCTGCCGCCTTCTCTCCCGTTGGGCGAGCGACTCCGCATGCCGTTAATTGCTTCTTCTCTCCCTCCCTCTTGTTCGGCCACGCGCCAACTTGCTCTACATTTTGATGGCTTAAAGGCGCTCCGGTTCGCGCGGGGGCACATTTTTGGAACGACATGTTCTTGACTCTTCCAGGCGCGGATCTCCTGCCCCCGTGGGGGTCCCGTGAGACCGTCGCCTGAGGAGGTGGGCGCGGGCAGAAGGATGTTAATCAGTTCCGCGGCACCCCGATTTTCTCCACGTCTAAATAGTAGAAGCGTTCACCCACATTCGTGACAACTATTGCGATACGATTGCCTTCTGTAATTAGAGTGGTGCTCTACCGAAGTTATCAGATAGGTTTCAGACTGTCCTTGTAAGAAGATCGGGAGCTGCCGGATAAGTCCCGTCCCTGCACTTCCCCCCCCCTGGTCGGGTCTTACCGAGCTGGTCCATATCCACGTACCGCTGCGGCCTTGTCCCCCAACTTTTTGCCCTTCCGTTGCTACCTTTCAAGGACCCTCCCTCTCATCCCCGTGCGTCTGACCGTTTTCCCCTTCGACCACACCTGGTCTTCGATTTGCCAGGGGCGGCGCGATACAGCGCAAAGTTATTTCTGCCCCTTTCCCCCCCTTTTAACCAAGCTCCAAAACGCCGTAGGTTGATCCGGTCATGTGGATCGTCGAGTTGAATGCCACTCTCCTGACTCCCCACGCCTTTTTCCTTAGTGGGGTTTGGTGTTTTTTCTTCACTCTCTCGATCGACTTCCTCTCGGGTTTGCGCCCAGTCCCAGGCTTGCCGCGTTGGGATATCCTTCGAACATTTTGTTTCCCCAGCTACGTTTTCCACACCGCTGGAATCCACATCCCAGTCCACACTTTTTCTCCCGGACTTTCACGCGCCCCAAATAAGTATGACCCCCTGGGGCTTTCTTTTTTCCGCTCTGTTTTTTTCGCCGAGTCCAGGCGGGGGGCGCCCCGCCCTTTCCGCTCCCACCTTTTGTTTCCGTTTTCGGACGCGGGCCCTCCGCTGCCTATCGACTGTGTCGCTCCTCACTGCCCTCGTCAGTGCGACGTGGGCCCTTTTAATCCTCTTGTGTTGTTGTTGCTCTTAGCCACCTCTTGCTGTGTCTCCTATGTGGCCGTTTCTTCGAGGCAGTTTTCCCCGTCGAGCGCAACAGCGGGCGTGGTCCGCTGTGGTCGTTGCTGACGGTTCCCTTCAGCTGTTTTTTCGTTTCACCTCAGTTGATACCTTTCCTTCCTCTCGCGACCTCTTTGTTTTTCCTAGTGCACTCGATCGGCCACGGCAGGCTCGGATTTTTTTTTGTCTTGTGAGGTGTGTATGCGAATGGGTGTGTGCGCCCTGGGTCCTCTCGACGTGGCGCGCTCTAGTCGCTTGCGCGGCCCCCTGGGTTTCTTCCCCCCTTCAGTGCAGTCTCGCCTTCGTGCTTGAGGATCTCTTCCGTCTTGTGCCCCCTTTCTTTTCAGGGTCGGTTCCGCTTTGAGCACCCGACGATCACCCCTTCGTCACTCGGCTTGTTTCGCTCTTTTTTTTTTTAGCAGCCGTCCTTTTCCTCTGATTTTTTATCGGACGCCTTTTCACGTCGCGACTGGTTTTGTTTTTTGTCGCCGGTGTTCAGCTTTCTTGCCTTCGAGCGCCGATTGAGGCGGGAGTCGCTAGCTTTTAATGCCCTCGTGTCGCCTTTCCTTTTATTTTGGCCCCTCTCCCGGTTGGCCCCGACCTCCCACTCCTCCCTTTGTCCTGGAATAGGGCTTGTTCCAGCGCGTTTGCTGCAGGTATTTATCACCGGTTTCCCCTTCCGGGGGTCTGAGTTCCCTAATTCAGGCTTTCTGAGCGATTAGTTCGCCTCTCGCTTTTTCCCCGTCGGACTTGAGTTTGTGTATCCGCGCCCTGTACTTTTCTGTTTCCGTTCGGCGACTCCTTCACGTTCAATCCTCTTTTCCTGTTTTCTGTTTTTGTTTCGAGCCCATCCTTTTTTGCGGAGGGTCGTCCCTCTTTTAAGCTGCAGCACAGTTTTTCGGCCTCACCTGGCCCCGCGCGTCCCGCGTGCTGAGGCCGTCAACGCACCTTCTCTCAGAGATATGGGTGCGTTTTTGGCCTGCCGATTGCGACCCCGCAGAAATGACCGGTACTCGTCTTTCAGCCCGCATGCTTGTTCTCCCCATTTCTTCTTTTTTTCTGATCTTCCTCCTTTCTTTCATCACGGGTTTGACCCAGGCCCGTTGACTAACTTATCGCAGCGGGCTCCCAAGTACTAGTACCTTGGTTCCCGGACTTTTTTCCTGTCTGAGCAGTACTTGTCCCTATTTTCGTTTCGCCTTCGGCTCCGCTCGACCTTGCTCCCGCTACCCAGAGGGGAGAGGGCGATTGTTATCGCCAGTATCTCGGACGGCGGTCTTTCGTGTGTTTTTCTTCGTCAGTTGAGTTCTCTCCCTCTCGACTCGACGACTTCTCTTTCCTTCGGGCCAAAGTCAGTCCCCCCTGGTGCGTTACTGGTTTCAGGTAGTCAGGGGCAGGATCCGTCCTTGGCCTTTCGTGCAACCTTTCTGCGCCTGTTTGCGTATCGCGCCGATTGAGACCACCTGATTTTCTTGGTTGGCGGACGGACTTGCTTTCCCGTTTTTTCCTGGGTCTTTTTTGTCCCGCCACTTTTTTTTTTTTAGCGCCCTTTCATTTGACATCCGCCGTCCCCCTCCCGTCCCCCATCGACCCACGATTCCTGGTCATAAACTCGCCTTTTCCCTCCCTTTTTTTTATCGATGCCCTTCCGCAATTTCACTCGCTGTCTTCGACCGTGTCTTTCGAGAAGACGAACTTTGGTTGCCGGCCTTTTGCCTCCGCAAAGTTGTCCTCCCTGATCACGGACATGTTGCCGGCGGACAGTCCTAGCCTGCGAACTCCCCCAGGTTTCTACGAGAGTGGTTTTCTTCGGGAGAGACTAACCCGGCCTTCTTGGGCTCTTTTCGTTCCATATTACTTCCCAAGATAGACGCTGCCCTTTTCCTCACTTCTAAGGCCCAAGGTTCTCCGTTTCTAAGCTCGGTGGCGGGGCGTCAGTAGATGATCCTAGGCCTCTCCTCCCGCCCTCTCCGTTGCCGCCGCCGCAGGTCCGATAAACTGCACACCTCTTCCCTCCCATATTTGGGCTTGCCCGGGTAGCAGGTCTGAAGCCGCAGGCGAGGCGTGACGGGAATCTTATTCCAATGAAGGCAATTCCTTGCCCCACAACTGTAGGTTCTTTCAATTTCCTCCCGGCCGTATCGACCTAGCCAGCGGGCCTTTTTCGCTGGAGACCATCTTTTGATCTGAACGGCAGATCCTGCTCATATTTGCGAACCCATTCTGTCAGACGAACCAGGGCATGATGGTTCCCGCCCCCCTCCTTTTCGTCCCACGCCACGAGACTCTATCATCTTCCCTCGTGGACGGGCATCCAAGCCTTGTCGCCGCTCGCTTTTTCTGACCGTGGACCCTTTTTTTTGAACGTTCGGCGCAGGTATGAGCCTCCGTCAGTCTGGGTTCTCCCTTCAATGTTTTCCTGTCGCTGAGATTTTGTCCGGCTGCCCGATTATTAGTCCCTGGGACAAGAATATGCACCTGCCTCCAGTCCCCCCCTTCTGACTGCGGTGCAATTGAAACACTGTCGAAGTATATCCCCCTCTTACCTCCAGTTGTGTGGTCGCTCGAAGGATTCCCGGGCCCCTCCCCGGTGCTCCCTGCCTCCTAAGCTTTTACGTTTTTTGTTCTGTGACGAAGAAGATCCCCCCTCTTTCCCAATTTTTTCGTGGGTGCTTCACGACGTCCACCCGGCGGCTGCTCGGATCTGACCTTTTTTGCGGTCAGGTACGTCCGGCTACTCCGCTCGATCGTGCGCTCGCCGTCAGACCCCAGCCTTCAAACTTCCCCCCCCCCGCTGTTTCTTCCCCCTCGTATGGGACATGGGCCTTGAGCAAGATATGGAAGTTTCGGGGGTTCCGCTCACCCTCTCGCCTCCTTTGACAGTGCCACCCCCGAGAGGGTGGCTTTTGAGGAGTGTCATTTTTTTTTTTCCCACGAGTGAATCCGCACCGACGGGGCCCGTCTTCCCTGATTGGGCTGGTTTTTTGCATTCGTTTCTTCCGGCCCGGAGATTGACCAGTGCGCCCTGAAGACGTGGTGCGTCTGCCAACCTTCCCCCTTTTTTCTCGTTGGATCGTTCGATCCCCAGGCTTTTCGGGTCCCCATTTGTCTTCCCACAACTTACACCTCCCTACCCAATCACTCTCCTTTTTTCTTCCGCATAGTTGTCACGCGCACAACGCCACATAGGTGAAGCTATGGGGGTCCGGAAAGGCGTTTCAGCTTTTTCTCGACGCCTCCCTCCCGACCGGGCCGGGTTCCCGGCTGCTTGTCCCCTTGCCCCCGCAGACGCGGGCACACCTCGTCCTTTTTTCCGATCTTCTGCGGCGCTGCAGATCGAGTGCGGGTTTCTCCGTTTTCCGCGCGGCTTGCGCTTTTTTGGCTTCTTCCTCGTTTTTAGATCTCTTCTCACCACGTCGCCGGGCGCGGAGGGCTCCCTGGCCGTCGCCGGTCTGGCTGGCCTCGATCCGCTGCAAAATTAGGGGGGCTAGTCGGCGAGTGAATCACGAAGGTGATTGACCCGGTCCCCTCCTCAGACGCCTTGTTCTATAAGTTTTGCGCGACCTCCCTTGAGCCTTCTTTCTGCCGACTCGTCCCCTCTTGTGGCTGGCTCTTTACAGATCTGCCGCCACGGTCTTGCTTGTACGCTTCGTTTCTTATTTTTTGTCCTGAAGGAGGTGGTGAGCCGCGTTAGCCTCGAGCCGGCCGGTGGTCTCCTGGTTACCTCCGCTCCCTCAACGCGGAAGACGGCGCCCACGCGATCCCGCTTATTGTTTTGCAGTTACCTTCTCGTTCCCCACCCCCACGCCCGATAAGCGGAGGGCAGGTGTCGGGGGGCCTTTGTCTGCTTCTAAAGTTTTTTTCCCACCCACGGCTTGGACTTCGCGCGCTTTTCTTTCCAATGCTTTTGTTATTTTATATCCCGCCTTTCCCCCCCCCCCTCTAGATGCCGACCGAGGGGGTGTGTCGCCGGTTTATTTCGAACTTTTCTTTACTATCGACTGCATTCCGTCCACCGTTCCCCTTCGATCTCGTGGGCCGGACGTGGACTTATTGGCCCAGTCGATTCATTCGACCCACGAGCGAGTTTTTCTGCAGTAGGTTCCTCTTCGTCCGGGCCCGCGTGCTTTGGTCTCTGTCTTTTCCCGCTGGAGGATCTTTTCTCTCGCAACGTAGGCCGACCAGAGTATTGCTTCTCATTGACGATTTTGACCGTCGGGACGTGGTCTTCTCTTTGGATCTCGCGCATTTGCCCTTCGCACTGAGTTCATTCGCCCTTTAAAACTAGTCGACGGTTTCCTCCTTTTACCCCCAGTGGTGGTCTTAGACGAATTTCCCCTTCTGTCACCGGTCATCCACCCCACCTTCCCCTCTCCCTCCCGCGATTGAATGGCCCGTCCCAGCGTGCCGTAGAGGATAGAGCTGAGTTGTGGCCTTTTTTTGCGAGGACTCAGACCATTTTTGGAATCTTTCCCCCTTAGGTTAGAACACGGATTTCTGTTCATTTTTCTTCCTTCGGGTCCCAGATGGTATAGCGGGAAACGTCCGTGTGCTAGTAGTCACTTTCTAGCCCCTTTTCCACGCGGAACGGTGTTTTTGCGAGGACCTTGCTTCTGGGCCGTTTTCCCTTCCTCCCTTCTCCTAGTCACGGTCCTTTCTCAGCCCCGGCCTACGAGTAATCCCTAGTTAGTTTTCCTGTTCTTCTTCCCGGACCTGGGCTACTTTTCAGCGTCTCCTTTCGTATATCATTTTGCGCCCCCCCGCGCCCCTCGCTTTCACTGGACCCACGTAGGCTGTTTCCGTACTGGCGTAGGTAGGCTCGTTGAATTTTCTTTGCTAGCTCGACCCCACCGCGGGGTTCTTTTTTTTCTTAGTACGTGCCGACTTGATGAACGCCACTACCCGGCGCCCCCGTTTTGGTGACTCTTGACTTTTTGCTCTTCCTAGGTCTTGATCTGTCCCGCCACCGCCCAAATGGCTTCTCCGCTGGAGGGGCCCCCCTTGGAGCCGTTTTGAGCCCCCACAAAGAATCGATTTACGATATTCCGCGCCAGAGATCGGCGATGAATTATGTCCAGGCTTCCCCTTCAATCCCCGTTGTGAGTGTTGACTTCAAAGTCCGGTCCCTTCACGCTTGAGCTCTGTCTGGTCTTCTAACTTTGAACTGCTTGTTGCTGGCGGCCCCCTTGGCTTCCCATTTTACTGTGCTCCTAAAATGTTTTTTTTTCTCCGCCACGCCCTTTGGATGACAATACCGGCGTCTGTCACGGCGCACCCCTGTCCCACCTTTGGCGCCAGGATCGTGGCGTCCTCCGTTTGGTTGGTCTCTACTTCGTTCCCGGCCCCCCCCTCTGGGGCGAGGCAGCCTGATGACGAGCAGACGCCCTGTCTGCGCCCTACATATTCCCAGTTCTGGACCAAGGGACTCTACGTTGGTAGCGAAGCTCTTGCTCTTTTCCTGCTGCTCCCTTCCATTATTCCCACATTCATTAAGTCTAGAAGGATGACCAATTTGTTTCACTCCCGTTCCCCTGCTATCCTAGTCGATAACTGACACTCAACCTCCTCCCTTCCCTGGGGAGAGGACGGTGTTTACATTGCGAGCCTCAATATGCAGGATTCCTCTCGGGGGTCGTTCGTAGGTTCACAGAGCACGCAACTTCGGAGGCTACCCCGTGTTTTTTCGTTGTCCCCCTTGAAGTTCCGCGTTCGCTCGATATCAGCGGGCCTGGTTGCCCCTGGCTTCTGGTTTTCCCCCTCCCTGGACGTCCCCTCTTGTCCCGGCTGATAAGGTGGGCGACTCCGCATCTTTTCTTTTTACGAGTACCCGTAATGTTCTGTAGTCTTCCCCGACTCGGTTCGGCACTAAACTCCCCCATCTCGAATCCTATAAGGCCAATGGCCAGCGATCTATGCTGTCCTCCTTGGTTCCAGGTTGTTCTGCCTTTGCCTCATGTTCCGATTAGGGGTTGTCGAGATACCAGGCCCTCCTCCACCAACATGGGTCACGGCTCGGTTTAGGTCTCTTTTAATTCTCCCTCCTTCTTTCCCTCCTGATTGGAACAAGAAGGGGACATTCTTCTCGTTTTTCATATAATAAATAGTCCCCCCGACTCAGTCCTCTTCCCCTAGACCCCCTAATCAGCATCGAGACCCTCTTTTCCTTTTTTTCGGGTGACGCTCCTCCTGTCTTCTAAAGGCGGCAGCATGTGTCCCTCACTCACAGACACTCAGGGCCTGTCAATAATAAATCAATATTGTACAACTGCTTGATTCCTCTCTTTCCCGAAGTTCCAGAGGAGGAGCCACGATTCGTTTCCTCGGTTCTCCTTCCGTTGTACCTGGTACCTACGAATTAGAGAGCTTTCGACTGACACTCCCCCCCGCGACAACCCGCGTGGTCTTCATGAGTTTTTGGTAGCTTGGCCCGATTCTCAGTATGGCGGCTGCTCTGCGAGACCCTTTCTCGCCCACATTCCCTCTTACCGTGCTCAAAGCGCATTTTTGGTCAAGGTTCGTGGCTTTTCGGCCCTCCCCGCGTCCCTCCAGTCGTCCGTGATAGCGGGCGGGTTTTGTTTGAGTAGGTCCGCGCATCAGCAAGCCTCTTCCTTCACGCGTGGGGAGCCAACCTTTTTTTCCTTTTTAGAGGTTCTCCTGAGGGTTCTCTGCGCGCCCAAGGGCCTGCCCCAGTGTTTTTTATCTTTTACCCCTCTTTCCCGTTTTTCCCCATCCTCACCTCCCTTTTCCCCATCACCTCGCCTGAGTTTGTCACGATCGAGTGTGTTTTCAGCCCGGTAATCTAGGAGGTTTTTGGGCGACGGGATCACTTCTGTCGCGCCGCGCCGACCCTCGCGCTTTAGCGGTACTTGTAAGAATTAATGCGTTCTTACCCGCCCTTCTCCCCTCTGCCCCCCCTACGCTGTTGACGATGATCGAGGCCTTTGCCTCTCTACTTCCGTCCCCTATCATTCCGGCCTCGACTTTCGGGCTGCGACGTTGGGCTCTCCAGTCTTTTCCCATATCTTTGTGGTGAGAGAGATTCTCAAGTAATTTTTTTATTTTTTTTCCCTGTTTCTTAGATGATATGGCTCCTCCACGTCTTCAGCGGCGGCCCCGCGATCAGCGGCAACAGGCGGTTGGCCTTTTCTCTGCGTTTAAGACCTTTTTCACCTTCATTTCCCCTGCCTCGCGACTACGGCGTCTTCGGCTTTTTCGAGAAATATTGATTTTCAAACTTGGGTACGTTTCCTAGCAGTTTTTTCCCCTACTTTGGCGCGAGTGACCTCGATTGACCTCCGGATTCTTTTTTGCCCCGGAAGGTGAGGATTGTATGACTCCTTTTTGGTCGTCAAGCGTACTTTTCCCTCTCCGAGACTTTTGTTCTTTTTGAGTTCTTGATCCCCCCTCGGGCCACAGGACTGTTCCGGTTGGAAACAAGCAGAGGAAGCTCCCTATGGCTAGGCGCGCGGTCTTTCCTTTTCGGTGCCCAAAGCGTGTCTCTTGATTTCTTGTCGGGCTTTTTCCCATCTTTTTCCCCAATCCTTCTCCCTTCGGTGTGATATTTTTCAATGAGAGAGGTTATCAGCAGCCTGCCGAATGTTCCATTATCTTGATCCCATCATTGAAGAGTATTTCTAAAGCTGTTTTTCGCCCCCGGTTCCCGGCGCGGCGACCAGAGTTTCGGTTTCAGTATCGAATTACATTGTAGCATGCAGAAACCTGTGCTTTCGCCCGGTTCTTTAATTGTTCTGGACGTTCTTGTCCTAGGAAGCAGACACCTCCGGCGGTTTTCATGGAAGTTATTGGATCATTTTCTTTATTGCAGTTAGGTGATTTTTACTTGGCCTTTTTTGCTTCTCGATCCCAATTCCCGTCCGCATTTGGTCTTCG
>Ga0179591_1358964_pt1 | contig 18417 bp, 27 predicted proteins | sample CZOMad2_1_08_16f_FD_182891 | JGI IMG/M metagenome (GOLD analysis project Ga0179591, IMG submission 182891) | Vadose zone soil fungal communities from Angelo Coast Range Reserve, California, USA - CZOMad2_1_08_16fungal (PacBio error correction) | ecosystem: Environmental > Terrestrial > Soil >... | reverse complement strand
GCATTCTCCCCCCCTTGTGGTTTCCTCCTTTGTTTTTTTCCCGTGGTGTGCCCTTCTAAGGGCTTGCCCTTTCCCTCACAAAGCAGGGTATTTCGTAGGATCATTTCCCTTTCTATAACTCCCATTCTTTCTCCCTTGTTTCAAAATTGGTAGTTTTTTTTTCCCTTTTTTCCAGGCCTTTCGTTATCCAAAATTGGACCTAGTTTGGTTACAACTTTGCCCAGTTATGACCTTTTATGCAGGCTTCATCCCAAAACATACACAAAAACACGTCCTTCTTATCTTCATAGACTGGTTTGCCCCGTTATAACCCTTTTGTTGAGGCTGTAGTCACCTCGATCGTTAGTCCTTCCCGGCAGTTCCTTAGTTTATGCGTTTTAAAGAGTAAGGGACAAGGCAGTTTTCCAAATCTTGGGCCTTAAGCCTAAAGCATGATGGGGTTCAAGGCTTCGGCGGTCGGGGTTTTTTTCCTTTCTTTCCTGGGTTTGGGTTACGTGTGAGGTTGTACTGGAATGGTCTTCATGCTTATGTATGAGCTCACCTGTCCTTGAATGCACCACACACGGCGGTCTAACTAGCTTAAGCTTTTCTTTTCCAAGTCCATCCCCCACACCCCCGCCATTCTGCCAGTCAGCCCCCTTAGGCATTCTGCACCCCCACTCCGACGAAGGGTCCACTTCCAATACCCCCGTCCCCCTTCTTTTTTTTAAGGTAATACATTGACCTCATCATTAATTATCTTCCCTCGGTGGGCAATATGGCTGCTTTCAATTTTTTAAGTCCTTCCCAAGGTTTTCCCTTTACCCGCTCATGCTGTGGGTTTTTTTTTTTGTACTTCCACATACCTTTGGAACTGGCCGGGTGCTTTTCATTTTTCAGTTCAATGATCCCTTTTTTTGAGCCCGGTGTAATCCCCTTCGTTATGTACAACCGATCTTCCCAGGTCTTGGCTTCCGTTGGAAGCGCTCTCAGCCCCCTCCCCTCCGTTTTGTTTTTGTGGCTATATCACGTAGGCCCCCGAACCCTGCACCCAAACGGTTGTCCTTTAATGGGGTGTATGCCCCCCCGTTCATTCCCACCCCCCTCCCTGATGAATTTGTTTGAATGAACTTTTAAAATTAACGGCATGTTCGTTCTCTTACCCCCCCCACGTTCCACCCACAGCATTTCCTGACTTCTGCAGGCCGTGCACCTTTGTCCGGGACCCCTCAGGCTATTTCCCCCCTTTTTTTAGATAAATCATTTCCCAATAGTTATGCCCTTCATGTAGGCTTGAGGGGCTTTTTCTATGGCTAATGGTAACACCGGCCTCCCGCCACGCCCCGAGTCTCTTTTTCGCCGGCAGCCCCCCCCGAGAAAGTTGACGTGAGCCTGAATGCTGATTTTTCCCCCTCACATTTTCATTGGTTTTACCGCCCCCCTAAATCCCCCTTCCTCCCCCCAAAGCTTCCGACCCCTTCTTCGAAGAATAAATATTGAGCATTTCTGAACCATTTTACCTTCCCCCCCCCCCCCCCTTTTTTCCCAAAAAACAGACCCCCCGGTGCCGGTACTTTTGGAATTACCGTGAGCCTTAAATCCTTCATTACTGTTTTCCTTGCAATTCCCCCTTCCCTTCGTTTTCACCCATCATGGGTTTACGAAGGACCATCAAACCCCTTTCATCCCCCTTCTGGAGGATTGCTTCAGGCATCCAGCCCGCGCTTCTCCCTGCCAGTCCAAAACCAGTCATTCTTTTTGTATATATTACCTAAGTGTTTTGAAGGAATTATCCCCCTACCAGGTCATGACTGCAGCAAGTTGTGACTCCACACCGTACTCATTGAGTCTCTTTGGATTTAACTCCCCCTGGAGGATTCCCCCCCCCCCCCCCCTTCCCGTAGAGAAGTTGTGCTTCACCTTCTTTATACGCAATTCCTCTGGAACCAGCGGTGTTTCTTTTTTTAACTTAACTGATGTTCCCTCCCTTCCTACAGATATGATTCAACATTTGGCCCCATCTCATATTTACCTGGGCCAAAAACCCACTTCATCCAAGGCTATGCATCAGACTCTTTGATCATGGGAATTTTTTCCAGAAATTAAACTTCCGAAAGGTTCAATTTTTGCCGAACACACTTTCCTCCTTATAGAGGGACGTCCTCCCCTCCCCTCCCACCCTCCCCCCCTGCCGGAGTTCCCCTTTTTTACCAAACCCCACCACCCCCCCTTTCTGACATGAAATATGGGTACCATCCTTTACCCCGCCAATTTTCCCCAAAACCCCCCCCCCTTTTGGTTATTAAACCTTTTTTCTTACCCCTTCACGGTTCGTTCATAGGCGGATTGGCTAAGGCTGCCCTTTTCCTGGTCTTTTTTCATAATTTCTATGTTTTACCTGGGCAACTTTTCCTTACATCTCCCCTTTGCCCCTTTTGTTTTGGCAAGATGCCGCGGCGATCAGGCTTTTACTTCTCCTTAGTTGAGGGGTAGACTAGTTTGCACTGCTCTGAAGTCCCCCCATGGGGACGTGTCCATTCACCCGTTAAAGCCACGTTAAAAGTTAACCCTAAAATTGTTCAGTGGTTTTTAGGTTTTTTTTCTTTGGCGTGCGCGTTTCGTTGGCACCCCCCCCCGGATCAGACCCGGCTTTGGCTGATTGAGGTCACTTATCAAAATAGTTGCCCTTATCATTCAAGACCATTAAATTTGATTACCCCCCAGAAAAGGAATCTCTGTTCCCCCCCCCCCTCCCCCCCTCTTCAATTAAATCCCGCTCCCCCATCTGGTAGATAAATCTTGCAAGGACCCCAAACGTTTCAACCCCGTGGCCTTCAGAAATGGAGCATAGTCCCACAGGTCCTTTTACCTCACTCGCCCCCCCCCCTTCCACCCATTGGACAGTTTTGCGTCACCGCACGTTGATTAACCCCCGGGTTCCTTTTGTTTGTTAGCACAAGCTTTTTCTTCCTCCTAAAGAGTCCCTCCTTTTACGGGTGATGCCCTTCTTCATTCTTCCCTTACTGGCCCATGTTTTGCCGTATGTCCCAATTTCTCCCTTGATGAGCATGAAACTCCCCCGTCCATTTTTCCCTTTACACCCCCGAAGGAAAAGTTTCCCTATAGTACTACGGTCACTGGATCCACCTTCTGTTCAACTCCCGTGTTTTCGTGAAGCAAAAATAAGTAGTCGCTGGTAATATAGTCTTGGCAACCTTTCCCTGTCCCCAAGGCCCCCCCCCCTGGCTTGCAAGTCACAGAGTTATAGATGTCCAGTTTTTTGTTTAATTCCAACCCTAATGAACTCGCCCCTTTTCCCCCTGAGGTTAGTTCGATCTTTTTTTCTTCTAAAGTTTCCTCTTTTCCTTCCGACGTTTGTTTTTTCTTCATCCCCCGTACACCTTAGTAAACTAAACCGAGGCTATTCTTTTCCCCTTATTAACAACATTTTCCTATAATATTGTGTCTTTTTGGGCGGGGCCTGTTCCCTACTTTATGACGCTAGTGTTTCCTTCTTTTACAGTTTTTATTTTTTCCCCCCCTTTGAAAACAAGTTTGCCTTAGTGACGAAATGACTCTTTCCCCTCGTCCCAGTCCTATAGGACCAAAAACCCCTCTCTTAAAACGTGGTCATCCCCCTCCTCCCCACTGCTTCCCTTCTTCACTTGCAAAGTCGAGTACTTGGCCCCCCCCCGTACGTTGCTGGATTTGAGGATGTCAGTAACCTCTTTTTTTTTTTACCCCCCCCCGGTTTAACTGCCTCTTAGTCACTGCGGTGACTCCCCCCCCTTGCCCCCCTTTTTTGTACTTTCAAAGGAATAGGGTCCCTGTTACTCCTTGTGTGCGCACTGTTTTTTAATGATTTTTTATTGCAGTTCATGGAATCTACCCCTCGTGTTCCGGCCCGACCTTAATTTGAATTTGATTGTTTCGATCACCCTTTCCAACTTTTTCAAATTATTTTTTCCCCCACCGAATGTTCAATTTTCTTTGATAATTCCCAACCCCCCTCCTGAGCTTGTTCTGTAGCGGTGTTTATTTCCACCGGAAACCTGCCCACCCCACATTACCTCCCCCTTTCCCCTTTCTCCCGTTGTCAGTGGAATTCATCTTTAAGGTGTGAAGTCTCGTCACATGGGCCCTGCAATTTTGCAGTGCCTTACCCCTCCTCGTTCCGCCGCGCTCCGTAAACACCGACGCGTTTCCCCTTCCCCCCCCACCGGAGATGTAGTTTACCCGAGTTCGAAACATAGTTTTGGTGGGTTTTTTTTGGTTTGTTGCGTTTCTTTTGCCCTTGCCCCCTTTTTTCCCGCCTTAGGCACCCACCTTTGAGTCCCCTTTCCCTTTTTTAGAGTGGTGTTGGCGGTGAAATTGGCCAGTTTCATTTTTAACTTTTTCCACTTATTTGTTTGGCCAGGACCAAATCCTCCGGCTTTTTTTTTCTTCAGTTTTGTGCTTCTGGTCAATGATCGTCGCTTTCCCCCCCCTCCTTTACCATATCATGTTTTTTGCTACTCTGTCGAAAGTTTACGGCCCCTGTGCCCCTGGAGGCTCACCGGCCTAGCTCCCTTTTTTCTTGACCAACGAACGTTGCCGGACAATCTTATTGCGTGCACCCTTTTCTTTTATACGCATAGCTGGTTCGCTGTTCCGTTTTGACTTCAGGGCGGGAGTTTCCCCAATCCTTTTTTCTTTGGTTTCTCATCATTTATTAAGCCCATTCCTCTTTTTGAATTTTTAGGAGATGTGGTTTCCACTAATGTCACTGGGGATTCCTTTTTTTTTTCCCCTGCATTTTGTTTTCATTTCATGGACCCTGGTAGGTGGTGCCTTGAAGTTGCCACCACACCCCCACAAGGGTTATCTAATCAGACTTTTTTCCCCCCCCGTTTTTACCAAAGGTGGGCTGCTTGTAAAGTTACTCCTAAAAATGCTTTTTCCCCCCGTTACAAGGGGTTAAGGCCTTTTTTTTTTTTTTCGGCGCCCCCTTTATATGAGTCTTTCCCCCTCTTTAATGTGAACAATTTGGACAAAGCTGGAGATAAGAATAGGAGGGTTAAGTTTTTTTTCTTCCGGAAATTGAGGGGTGTTCCCTTGCTGGGGTTTTTATTGTTTACCGGCGTAGCTGGAATGTCCTAAGTCCTCGAGTGATGTCTTACTTTCCTGTGTGAATTTTCACGGCTTTCTTATTGCCGCCTTTCCCTCATAAAAGTTTTTCGGTAACGTGGCCCTTAGTACCTACCCCTCCTTCTGCACTGCACTCACCCGCCATCGGCTCCCTGAAGTTTACTGTTTTCACATTAAATTTTTAAAAACCATGCTAAACCACGGCAGGCACCTAATATCACTTAATCTTCCCTCGTTGTCCTATTTTTTTCCCCCCCGTGGTCTCGTATGTTACAGCGTACCAAGGTTGGCCCTGTGCCGGGCCTACCCCTGACGACCATTCTGACCCCTTGCTTTTGCGCGTCGCCCCCTGGGGACAGACCCCTTCTTTCTTCACCTGAACTGCCTTTTTTTACTCTTCCCTTCCCTCTATTTCGAATGGGGTTGTCGCCGTGTCATTCCACCCTTCAATGTTTACCACGACCTGTCTCACATTTTTGCTTTGTTTCCATACCCTGTCGCCTCCACTCTCCTCGCTTTTCCCCAGACGTTTTTTTTTTTTAACTATAGATTCTGAGGTGATCAATCTTTCATTTCCCCACCTGAACGGGCAATTGTTGTCCACACTTTGTTTTACGTGTCGACAAACGTCCTTACAAAACATCTCGATTGTGCTTAAACTGACCTTGGATTAAATCCCAAAAACAAGCCTTCAGTTTTATTTTAGACCCCAACCTTGCACCCAAAGAATTTCCCCTCAGGCTCCCCTTTACCCGGCAGGCAACCTTTCCTCCTGCACCCCAATCAAGGCCTTCTTGTCCCCACGGAGGTTCTCCTTTTTAATTAATGGATTAAACTGTATGGCACTTTTTTTAAGCGTCGGTCTTTTTTTACTCATTGTGGTTTTTTTCCCACAACCCCACCTTCGGATTGTAGTCCTCATGAGTTTTTTTTTTTTTTTTTCTTTTTTCTCTTTTTTGTTCTCCCCCCGATGGCCCAGCTTTTTTTTTTCCCGTGGGCTGGAGGTTGTCCCAGGGGCACTGTACCCCGCGTGATAACCCACCCCCCCCCTAATTACCTGCTCTTTCAGCCCTTCCCGTGATCGCAGTGTCTTGCCATACCTTTCATGAGGCATTACTTTTGCCCATACAGTCCTCCAAACCTCTCCTGGTCAAACCTAACTTACAACTTTTTTTCCTTTCCACCGTTTGAATTCTACCGGCAGCCTTAACCTCCTTCTCTTCCCCTGATTTTTCCTTGCTTTTGTTCCTACTCTTTAACCGTTGTCATAAAACACTAAGGGCCGTCCTGGGGCAAGTCCCCCCCAATTTTCTTCAATCATTTGTCACTCCTTTAAAAAGTCCACATCCCCCCCCCCACCCAGAACTCTACTACTTTTATTCACCTCCCACCGTCCAGACCCACCCCCCGACCGCCCCCACCCCCATTGGTAATGGTTTTTTTGGTCATGACCCTCCCAAAAAATCCCCCTCAGACTGTAAGGCCCTTCCTTTTCCCCCCAGGTTAATACTCCTTTTCCTCTTTCCCCTTAAATTAAGGGAGCTCCCTACAATTTCCCAGTTTTCACAACTTGTCTACGCCCCTGCAGCGCCCCCCATACGAATAAGGCTGTTTTCCCAGCCCTGCTTGTTGTTCCTTTTTTTTCCCCTCATGTGTACAAGTACCACTTCCCAGCTATGCTTTCTTTAAAACATTGTTAACTCATTGTTTTTATTCACCTTTGTCCGCAGTCTTTCTACCCTTTGTCAGGCTGACTGCATCATTGTTTGCCCCAGTTCCCGTGTCCCTTGCAACCCTTTCGGAGCCCCTACCCCTCCCACCATGCGCCACCTTTTCTTTCCCCATTGCCCATACTGTTCCCTACGCGACCCCCCCAATCCTCCCGACGATCTTACCTTTCCCAGCCTTCTATATCCTACCACAGCGCCGCCCGCCAGCCACAACCCCCCCCCCCTCCCTCAACCCCACCCCCCCTCAGGACCCCCCCTTCTCCCCTCAAAAAAAACAAACAGGGCTTTTCCCTGACAATATGACACATTTTTTACCCCTGGCCTGAAAATTTCCACGCACCCCCACAAACACCCCTTAATCCACCGCTACCCCCCACTTTTTTGATAGGGGGATGCTACTTGATACCCCATTGCAACGCCGGCAACCTACCACTTCTCTTGTTTCCCTCAAACTCGTTTACCCCAACACCCCCACTCCCGCTAATTGTTTTAGGTTTAAGTTGCGGACCCCCCTTTTTTTCTCCTTGATCTATCCGGAGGGGGGTTTTTGTTTTTTTTTTTTTTTTTTTCACGTGCCGTCGACAAAAATGGCTCCCGACCGGCCTTCCCCCCTGTTTCTTTTCAAAGGAAAGTAAATACCGTAATAAATAAAACCCATACCCACTTGTAGTCTTTTTTTGGCCCCTGTGGTTGGGACGTTTTCTTTCCCCTTTTCCCTCCTTAACACCTGGATCAGAACACCCTTTTTCTGGGCTTTGTCTTTTTTTTTCTCAATTCTTCAACTAGTTGACCCTTTTTTTTTTCTCAAACGGACCCTTTTGGCCTTAGTCCTTTTTTTTTCCTTTCTTTTTCAAAAGACCTTTTCTCATCACTTACAGTCTTACGTCCTTCAACCTTCTGGTATCCTTTTTCCTGTCAGCATCCAATTTTTCCACAATAAAATCTAAGTAGTTCCTCCTTTCCCCCCGCCTAAACAGTTTCCTATTTCCCCCCTACTTTTCCCGAAAATATTGTTTTTTTTCTTTAACTAAAAAAACCGGTTTCAATACAGAGTGGTCCTCTTTTTTTCACTTTCCTCACTTTTAACTGTGACATTACACTTCTTTTCCATGCCGTTTCGTTTGATCCCCCCCCTTTTTAGGATCGTTCATTGAACCCATTGTTGGCGCCGGTTCCTTTTCAAGTTTGTGAACCTGTCTTTTTCTTTCCCCTTTTTTCTCCAAGGGTTTTTTTTCCTTTCGGTAGGTCAACCGTCAGGCAAGTTGCTTTATAAACCCATCTCCCCCCAACTTGTTTCCATGTTGAGAAAAACACTTCGCTTGGTAATAAGGTGTCCCCCCTTCTCCCAATTCCCTGCCCAATTCGTCCAGACAAGTATAGATGCCCCCTTTTTTTTCCCAAATTTTCATGACTAGCCCTTCAGTTATTTCGTTTTTAACTAATCGGCTAAAAGCTATTTCCTTCTGAAGAAGTTACTTTTTTTTTTGTTGTTGTCCCCGAGAGAGAGACCTTTCTCCACATTAGTGACACGAACCCCTCGAAGGTCTCTGGTTCCTCTTTCAACAAATCTTTGCATCGGATCCTTTTTTCTTTTATCCCCCCCTCCCCTCCTGTCCCCAGCTACTCCCCTACCACCCTCCCTTCCCACCCTCCTCACTCCCGCACACCCCCCCCCTTTTCCCCTCCCCACACCCCCCCCTCGCCCCCCCTTCCCGCCCTTCCTCTACACTTCCTTCTTCCCCCCTCCCACCCTCTTTCTCCACCACCCCTCTCCCCCCCCTCACATATCCTACCCCCACCATTTTTTACATATTCCCCGTGGGCGGGACCTTTGACCTTTTTCTTAGTTCACGATACTTACTTTCCTTTTTTCCCCATTCCCCCAAAGTTTGCAGTATCTAACCGCACTTGGCCTACGTTTAGTTCCTATAACCCCCCCTTTTTTCCCCCCTTCATTTTTAAGCCCCTTTAAGGTTCATCCTTATTTCATGGGCCCTTTTTCTCTCCTTCTCCCCTTCATAACCCAAAAACCGGAGGTGTGCAATCAAGTGTAGATGGTCCCAACGCTTGTGTTCGTACACCTGGTCCCCACGGCTCGGTCTCTTTTTTCCGTCTGCTTGTGATAAACTGTTCCTTTTGCAGAGTAGTTTCCCCTTCCTCTACGTTCAATTCCCGTTGGCTGTCATGTTGTTAAGTTTTGATTCTTTTTTTTGCATCTTATCTAGTGCCTCCCATCAGTACCTTGCTTCATTCCGTTGATCACAAACCCCTTTTTTTTTTCAACTTTTTTTTTGGGACACCTTAGCTCTTTTTGTATACTTCCAAACGACCCTTTGGCTTATTGATTATTGCTCCCAATCAGTCAGCGTTTCTGCCGGGGTTTTTCCCGGCCACCTTTTTTCCCTTCCCCCAAACCAAGGAACATTTTAACCTACAGTACAAGTTTCTGTCTGTTTGACCACCTTCCTTCTTTTGAGGATCACTTTTTGTTCCATTGCCGGGTCATTACCCCCCATCGGACTCCCGTACAAAGCGATTCGCGCGTTGCCCATAACCACCACCTCCCTTGGACGAGTGTTTTGAACGAGTTTCTTGCTAGAAATTATGTGGCCCGGCAATTTTTTTTTTTTCCCTCCCCCCTTATTCCCCCTATAAAAGACCCTAGTTAGCTTTAAATACAGTGAGTCGTTTTTCCCTTTTCCCTTGTTTCCCCTGTATGGTCCCTCTTTTCTCTGTTGAATCTTGCGTTTTTTTTTTCCCCTTTTTTTCCCTCAGGGGGGTATTTTTTGCTGGCTGGTAAGTTTTTCGTTTCCCTCTTTATCCCATCGTTGCATTTTTGGCGGCATAACTTCCTTTCTGATTTTTGGTCCCCTTTTCCCCCTTGGCGTCTCCCCAAGCTGATGCCATCCCTTGGACTATAAGTGGTTTTACAACGCTTTTCACCTGTTTTTAGTCCGCTTGTTTTTAATTTTTTATCGTTGGCCTTTCGGGGCTTTGAAAACGGTCCCAACCAAAGCAGGGCCCTTTTTCCCGGCTTTTCCTCATTCTTCTCTATCCTACAGTTTGAATTTGTCCGGAGAGGTCCCCTTGCTGTTACGTTTCCCCCCTCCCTCCCCTGTGGGTTTCTTTTGGTGTCCCTCCAGATTCTGTGGCCCGTCATCTGGTCGGTGTTTGCTTTTTTTTTTCCCGGTCCTGCCCCCAACCCCCCCTTCCCACCAAGAAGATCTTCCTTCTTTTTGTGACCTTTTTTCACCCCCCCCCAAGTTATAAGCGCAGGATGGACTTTTTTCATTTCCTTTCATAAAAAACACTTTCATTCGAAAGTTTTTTTTCCCCCCTCTTTCCTTTTGAAGCGAGCCCTTAGTTCATTGTCCTTAAAGACTTACAGTTAGGCCTACCGTTGATACCTCCCCCCCCCTTGCCTGGTCTTTTTACAGTTGGCTTCCGAAGAAGGTGGGTCCGGCAAGAAACTTTTTCTCAGGGGGTTTTAAAGGCGGTTTGCTTTTCCTTTTTTTTTTTTCCCTCTTTTATAGTTATGATTTACAATTGTTTCAGGGACCTCAACTCCCTGACGCCACCCTTTACGTCGCCACCCCTACGAGACACCCCCCTCCCCACCCCCCCCCCCAGCCCTTTTCGCGTGCACCCCCCTCTTCCCCAAAGCCAGGCCATTCCCTCAACTAGCACTTCCGGCCCCCCTCCCGAGTATGGTTTTTCCCCCACCATTCAAACCCTGTCCCTCCATTCCCCCCACCTCCCCTAACTGGCCACTAACCTATTTAATCATCCTTATTTAGATGCCTTACCGGTTGTTCCTTGCCTGAGGTAATGTTTTCCCATCCGTGCTTTCCCTTTCCCGTTCCAAATCTTGTTAGGGGTGTTTTTCCCCCGACATTCAACTGGAACTTGGTGTGTCTTCCGCATTCTTTTATCCCTCCTTTTTTTTTTTTTCATTGTTGTCACTTACGTTGTTCATCCCCCAATGTCCATTTCCCCCGCTTCCCCCGTTTTCTTGGGTCTAAGGTTTTCTATTCTTTCCTCCCTCACCTTTTTTTTTAGTGATCCTCCTTCCCCCTTTTTTTTTCCGAACCTGACCGGAATTCTTTTTGTACACCCCTGGACTGTTTGATACCCCCGTGCACCCCACCCCACCAGTTTTTCTTCCACAATTTACACTGTCCTTCCAATACCCCACCCCCCTTGGCAGTTCCTGTGAATCTTCACCCCTTTAATTCCAACTTATCCAATAAGGCGCCTTTAGGTTACCGGTTTTGAGGTTCACCTTTGGGAGTGTTTTCTTTCTCCTTTTATACCTACGGACACAGTTCCCCGTGGGTAGGAATGAGACTCCTTCCTCTTCCCCCCCTGCTTGCCTTCGTTTCTCCTTGTTTTTTTTTATCCCCTTCACCTCCTACTTGTCTTTCGCTTTTCTTTTTTTTCGCCTTCCTCATTGTTGACCCCATTTCCGAGGATTTTATTCGCCATGGGTAGTGGGTTTTTTTCTCGTTTCGTTGGCGGTTTTTGGGTCCCTGACCCCCCTTAACCCCCCCTCATTGCTCTAAGTCAACTAAGTTACCCCCTCCCCCCCATGCATGCCCGGGACCATTCTTTTTCGAGCCTCCTCAGTCATGCCAATTCCTTTTAAACCCCCACCCCTCCCGTGTCCCCCCCTACACCCTTTAACAAGGTGTGATCAGTACCGGGGCCTTCGTCCTTGACCTCCCTCCTTCCCCTCCTTTCGATTCCCCCCCCCCTTTCTTTTCCCTTTACTTTCCTCTTTCTTAAAATCTCCCGAAACCTCCTCACGGGTTGCTCTCCTGCCCCCCCCGTTATTTATTACCCCCCCCTCTTTCCCTCTTCACTCATTTTTGGATTCCCATCCCCTCCCCCCTGGGGGGGGGGGGGTTTTTTGCGCTTTGATTCCTTGTTCGTTTCCCCACCAGTTCTTGCGCTCTTACCCTTTTTTTACTTTTTTCATTGTTCAGTCCCACATACCCCAGGGTCCCTTTTTTCATGCCCCCACATGTCCTCCAGTGAGTTCTATACGTCCCTGGATTCCTAAAACCCCCCCACTGGTGTAGAAAATGGTCTTTTCCTTGCATTGATTATCCCAATCCGCTTCCCCAAAGAAACATTTGCTTTATTTTTCTGGATTCTAGCCCTGCTTTCGTCACAACAAAGATTCACTTTTTATACCAGTGCTTTAGAACCCAGTTTGTTCCCCTTTTTTAACAGAGCTTTTTTCCTTCCCCCCAGACCAACTTATCGTACTACAAGGGGAGCTCTGCACAGACCAGTGGTTTCTTATTTAAATTTCACCAGGATTTGAAAAATAATTACTGCACCCTTTTTTTTTCATTTTTTATTACCCGGACAACATGTTATTAGTTAGATTCCAGAAGCCACAATTCCACCACGCCTTCGTTCTTTCAAACCCCAAACTCTTCCTCCGAGAAAATATGGACCCCTTCCCCCCCCTTTTTGCACACTGTGGTTCCCCCCCCCTTTCCTCACAACTCTAATTGGTTTTAAGAACTCTACTTTTTTCCCTTTTCTTTTTGGTCGACCCTTGTGCCCACCCATTGGCCTTGATGCTTCCTTGTTTCAGAGGAACCTCTTTCACCAGACGTGATTTTCGAATTGTTTACTGTGAAGCGTCCCCGCGATCTCGTTTTTAATGTGATCCGGACGGGGAGGTCGGGAGATCCCTTCGTCTTCCACTTGGCTGAACGCCCTGCCCCCCCCCCCCCCACAAAGTTCCAGTCCTCCCCCCCCCTTTCCTAAAACAGGACACTTCCTGTAGTTTTGTAAGGTTTGTAGTTTTTTTCGGTTTTCCCCCCATTGCTTTCTTTGACTCCTCCATTTTCCCCCCCGTTCTTCCCGACAAGGGCTGGTGATTTTCTCCCTTATCCAGTTCGTTTTTGCCCATTTTACTTACAATCAAGTTCCCCCCCCATTGTCAGCCCAGTTGCAAAATTTGTTTTTTTTTTCTGTCGTTCCCACCTCCTTCCAGCACTTTCCCCCATTTCCCCCCTTCTTTCCGATATTGATTCACTTCCTGAGTCAAACTCAATTTCCCTTCCAAAAACCATCCGTGGTAGCACTGGCATTCAGTATTTCCCCTTTTCCATTCCCTTAACCTCACTTCGTGATACCAATATTCAATCGTTCCACCTTGTGAATTATAAGTCCGCTTTTTGGAGTAGTTTTTCCTTGTGTACATCAATTTTTTTCCTTTTTGAACAAACTCAGTTTACTTGTATGCCTTTAGCTCGACTTGCCATTGTTTTTTTGTGTTTGACTTCCGAGATTTTTTTTTTTCCCCCTTTCTGAATCTTTTCTGAACCCCTGTTCCGGTCTTACCTTTTTTTTTCTAAGTACTAGTGGTTCAACCTAGGTGTTTTCTTTTCTACACTATTGCAAATTTGTTTTCCGTTTTCCTTATAAGTCGCTTTTGTTTGGTAATATAAGTCCCACCTAGCCCCCCCCCCCTTCTCTTTTCAGTTCCCCAACGCTTGCCAGCACAGCTATGATGCCAGGTGTTTACCTTCCCCCTTTCTTTTTTAAACCAACATTCCTTCCATTTCCTCTGGTCTGTTCCCTGGTAATCTCCCTCTCTCTTTTTCCTTTCCCCTCCTCCCCTTTTTTGTTGTTCGTTCCCTCCCTCCTAGACAGTACACGATAGCCCCCCTAGAATTCTCGTTCATGTAAAAAATTTTTTTCTTCCAACATTCTTTTTCTTGCCGTGGGCGGCCTTACGTTTTCCCCCTTTGCCAGACTCGTTTCCCCCCCCCCCACACTTTTTTTTTCCCACCCCCTTCCCCTCCGGTTAAAGAAGGCCTTTCCTTTTCACAAGTAGGACTATTTTTGAAACAAACCCTTTCAGGTCTTTTTTCCCGCTTTACCGGTTTAAAAACTCATTTTTTCACTTTTTTCTTTCTCTCCCCCTTTTCCCTTCCCCCCCTCCCTGGGAGTCGAGCTTTCCCCTCCGTTTCAAACCTTGGGAAGGAAGTGTAGATGTCCCGTCACGTTTTTCTTTCTTGTACACCCATTCCCCCGGCTTTCTTTTACTTGGTTTGACGCCCCACCCCCCGTAAATCTTTTCCCTTGCCTTTTCTCCCCTTCCTTAGGATCCCCCCTACCTTCTCAACTTTGTTGCACTGGTAAGTTTCTCTGCAGCTTTATCTACCAGATTTTTTATCGTAAGGATGTGAATTTGCCTGTCCTTCCTCTTCCCAACCCCCCTTTTCTAAGGGGACATGCAAACGTTCGGTCCTTTTTTTATCATACCCCTTCCATTTTTTCGCAACTAATTTTTTTTTGTAAAAATCAGCACCTCCAATTTTCTCTCTTCCCCAGGGGTTATACTGTCAAGTGGTTTTCCATACCCCCCTCAACATTTACAACCCCCCCTAATCCCCGTTTTTTGTTTTTTTTTTAGGTAACTGTTGACATCCTGTCCTTTAGGTGCCGGCTTTCCCCTTGGAACATTGCCTTCCTTTCTCCTCCCCCTCCTGGTCACAGGAAAGCGATCGGCCTGCGGTCTCTTCCCTTACCTTGCTTAGTTTTCCCCCCTTTCTTCCCCCCCAAACCATAGAAAATTAGGTACAATGGGTCAGGCCTTCCTTCCTTCCCTTTTCACGACAGGGTTAGACCCTCACCAGGGGGATTGAGTTTTGTTCGTTTTTGACTTGTTTTTGGCCAGTTCCCTTATGTCTGTGGATTGGACTTTTTTTGGTTCCAAAAGGACTCCCCGGTCTTATCCAGGGCTGGGTTACCTTCTCCTTTCCCGGAACGAGTCCTTTTCCCTTGGCCGTTGCCTCCCCAGTACCCTGTAGGAAGGTCTTTCTGGCTTTTCGCTCCCCCCCTTTTGCGACTGCCATAGCTCTAGGACTATAAAGTGGTTCCTCCCAGCTGCAGATTCCAATGGTTTTAGCCGCCTTTTTTCCCGGATTGTTGGTACTATCAGGGTTCCGGCCCTTCCCCCCACCTCCCCATCCTTTTTCTTTTCCGTGAGGGCTTAATTCTGATAAGCCCCTTTCCATGACAAGGGAATTGTTTTCCTCTTGGTCGTTCTAATTGCACGTCCCTGGAGGTTTTGTTTGTGTTTTTTTCCTCCCTTGCTGACCCTTTTTCTGTTACTGGAGGGTGGTGCAGGAAAGTCATGAAACCCCCCCCAAGGTTTAATATATCTTCCTATGGTTTTTTTTTGTTGGGACTACATTTTATCCCACAGGCCCCTTTCTTTTTTCCTTGAATCCTCCAAGTAGTGATCGGTCACGGGTTTTTTCTGGAAGACGTTTCTCCCTCCTGGACCCCTGCGTTTCGTGCTTCCGAGTAGCTTTATTCCCCCCCTGACACAACTCCCCTCCTACTTTACAGACTAAAGAAGTTTGGGCTTCCGTTTCCTCCCCTGTTTGCACGGTCCCCCCCGTTGGGGGTTATTTTTCCCCCGCGGTCTGTTGTCCTGGAATGGTTTTCCCCCGAGAATTGTGAGTATTTTTTTCCGACTTTTTTTCCCGTTGGAATGCACTGGCTTTGGAAGTTGTACGTTGCTCCGTGTGTCTTTTTTTCCCAGTGTCCAAGAGTATCCCACGCCCATTATGCCCATTTCAGGAAAATCGTGCCGTACCTACTGACCCTGCCTGTTTTGCCCCCTTCCCCTACAAAAAAAGACCTCCGCTACATCGCCTTTTTGAAGAATTCCTCTTATTATTTGTGGGGCAAATCTTCTGATTTACTTTTCCCCACTTCCGCCACCCCCCTGTTTGTCGGTACGTCTTTTGACCATCTGTGGGTTGATTGGTTTGTCGTTTAAGCCTTCCCCACTGCCTTGTTTCCTTACCTGATACAGCATCTCTTGGCATCTTCCCTTTTTTAGGTTTCTCCCCCCCCCCCTCTTATGAGGTACCCCCGTGCCCCATAAGTTTATTTTTCTTCCTGATAATATTCCTACTCCGTGGTTTTTTTGTCCTTTTTTTTTCTCGGCTTCTTTTCCCCCTCTCCCGACCCCCTGGAACACATTGTTACCCCTTTCATTCAGGTCAACGTGTACCCCCCAAATGACGTTTTCCTTTCTGCTGATTTCCCACTCAACCACCCCCCCCTTCCCGTTCAGTTGATTTCTATTTACCCCAAACGGCCCCCCCCACCCCCCCCCTTTAATTTTTATTCCCCCCCTTTTTGCCCCAGCAACCACTTTGGTATTTTGTCTGTCCCACACATTCTCAGGTTTTTGCAACCTTGTTATTTCCCGCATATAAATAATTATTTCAAATAGTTATGGCCCTTTTTCCTTTTTTTTGGGGCTTTTGGGCTGTGGCCCCCCACAGACACTCGGCTTGTTAAGCCTCCTGTGATAGGTGTTTTATTTCGGCCTATGGTGTTTCTTCTTCGTTTACTGTACACAGAACTTGGACTGCTCTCCGTACCCTACGGTGAAGTTCATTCGGGACCCCCCCTTCTTTTGATCCAAGCGGCCTTCTCTGACCGACCCCCCCCATAGAAGAAGGTTTAACTAACCCCCCCCCTAACCCTGCTGTCTGTGACCCCTTCCACTTCCCTTCCCCCCTCCTTTGGATCATTCGTGGTCCTTTTCCTCAACTTAATATTTTTTTTTGCATTCCTTCAACCAATGGCTGCGAGTATTCCCAAACCCCTTTTCCCTGATCAATAATTTTAGGTCTTCCCTCCCGAACGATCCTTTTTACATGAGTTTTTTCCCCCCCCAGTCTATTTCCGCCCCCCCCCCTTTTTTGTTTGTGAATTGCCTCCCCCTTTCAACCTTACCATCGTGTAACCACAACCCCTCATACCCCCCTTCTTTTTTTTTGCATACACGCCTGGACTCCCATTTTCCAACGTAGGGTCTTGATGGTGATTGTTCAGTCCCTTTCCTCTGGAACCCAGTTCCCCTTTTGCCCCTGTTTTAGTGGAAACGTGCCCTTTCTCCGTCCAACTGGCCTATTAACCCCCCTCAAACTTGTCACTCGCTTTTTTTTCCGTCCCCATTCTCGTGTCGGCTTATCAACCTTCCCTCCCAGTTGGTTGTGATCTTCATTTCCGAACCCTTCCGTCACTTGAATCCCTTGCCGCCCACATGTTTTCGAGGGTCACGCTTTAATTCAGTCCTTGCTACCTGCCCTTTACCAAAAAAACCAGCTTCCTTTCCCCACCCTCTGTTATCTTTTTCCTCCCCCCCCAATTTCCACCCACAAAAATCTACCCCCCTGGTAGGTAACCTGGTCTTTCTTGGGGGGGTTGGTATGCTCCCTGTTCCCCCCACCCCCATTTTCCCTGGCTCTCTTCCTGTTTCAGGGAAACTCTTTTTCAAAACAACCAATTTTTTCCCCTTTTAATGCAAGCCCGCCGGCCCTTTCTTTTTGACCCTTCAGGTGATTGGGCTTTTCGTATCCCCTTCACCCAATGGAGTCCCTTTTTTCCGGCCCAGCACACTTTCACCTCCCTTCAAGGTAATAACACTTCTTTCTTCCCCAACTTCTAGTGAATTTGCGTTGGTTAGGGGCATGGCGTTTTCTCACTGTGGCAACCCCCCTCGATCAGGCCCGGGGGATTTTTGTCACATAGTTCCCCCCCAATTTTGTACCAAAAGGAACCCTCCCCTTTGTGATCACCTTCCTCCAACTTTGGTGTTTCTCTCCCACGCCCATCCCCCCAAGGCTGAACAATCTTGGTTAGGATATTCCGCCAGCTCGTCTTAAATTTCCCCCCATATATGTATCCCCTCCAAGTTTAAAACCAGCGTAGGTCCTGGTTTTTTTTACCCCCAGGGTCCTATCTTTCTACCTTCCATTACCTTTTGGCGACGCCCCCCCCCCCCCACGTGAAATTTTTGCTGAGCATGTGCCCTTCATTTTTTTGTACGCTTTAAATTTCACTCCCTTCTTCCCGTTCCGTTTGATTCCCGTTCTGGTACCTAAGGGTCTCGATGCACTTTTAGATCCCCCCTCGCTTGATGAGTTTCGAATTGAACTGTTTCATCTCCTTACCTGCCCCTTGTTTTTTTCATTCTACTACGGGTTTCACCCTTTATTGCACGTTCGTTCATCCCACCTTTTTTCCTTAAGCACCTAAAGTTTCAATTCCAGGTCCCAAGGTTTTTTTTTTTCCCAAATCTCAGCCTGGCCCGAGCAGAAAGTGTCTCCTTTTTTTTTCTTTTCTATGACACCTAGCCCCTTTTCGGTTTCCGTTTACCCCTAAAATTCTCTCTCTTTTCTCCCTTGTGGTTGAGTCACCTGGAGTTCCCTCCTTTCGAAGTACCGATAGTAAAAACCAACCCGAATTAGTTTTAAGATTAACCTTTCTTCCCCCCTGGTCCACCCCCTTTGATTGCCTTCACGTTTATTCCCTTACTTCTTACCCCCCCGCTGTCCCCACTTCTTTGATACACCTGAAACACCTGGCAGTTTTGTTTAGGACAAATACCTCTTCCCTTTGTCCTCCAAAACAAAAACCTGTCTTCTTCCTGTTTACGCTCCATTTTGTTCCTCCCCCCTTTTTTCCTTTCCCACTTTTGTTTGGATCCTTTATACTTCCCCACTGGGCAAGTCGAAGCTAAGGC
>Ga0179591_1256362_pt1 | contig 18423 bp, 24 predicted proteins | sample CZOMad2_1_08_16f_FD_182891 | JGI IMG/M metagenome (GOLD analysis project Ga0179591, IMG submission 182891) | Vadose zone soil fungal communities from Angelo Coast Range Reserve, California, USA - CZOMad2_1_08_16fungal (PacBio error correction) | ecosystem: Environmental > Terrestrial > Soil >... | reverse complement strand
TCTTCCTTTAAATACAAAGGCTATTGTAATCACTTATTTTCCCTTTTTTTTCTATCTCCTTACTCCTCCATAAGTTTGTTTTTCCCGCTCGACCCCTCGAATCCTTGTCAAGGTTGTTTTCGTTCCTTCTCCCCCTTTTTTCCCATTTTTATGGACAACACGATCTTTTTTTTTTTCTCTTCCCTGTTTATTCTCAAAATGGTCTATCCTGCTCGGCTCCTTTTTGACACGTTAATTTTCTCTTGCCTCAGCGGATTTTCTTCCCTTTTCCCCTTCCAAAGTTTTGTCTTCCAGAATTTCCTTTCTTTCCTTTTCTTCATTTCCCTCTTCTGTGAGACCGCGAAAAAGTTAAACAACTTTTCTGACAGTGGTTGATGTTATCCCCTTCTAGTGTCTCCTTTCCCGAATGAATATTTCTCATTTGCCTAGCTGTCGATCTAGTCCCTTTTTCCTCTAAAGATCGTGTTCCTCCATTGATTTTTTAATCCTGATTCTGTTCTTTTTTTTCCTCCTCTTATAGAGGTGAGTCCCCCCCCTCAGAACTTGGGATTTCTTTTGTCATACGGTATGAGGACAAGTTACCCTAGACAATTGGCACACCTTATGTTCTTCCCTTTCTCCCAAGCGGGGTCAGTTGTTTGGGTGGTTTCCTTCCCCCTACATTTCCGAAACCCTGTGAATTTTACTTCTCTCTTTCTTTCTCTTGTTTTGACTGGAGTGGATGAATAATCCCCTTTTTTTTTCTAGTTTCGACGATCTATCCTTAATAGTGTTCTTCCTCCCTCATTCTGAGAAGGGTTGGCCACAACCTTCTCTCTTCTTTTTCTTACAGGCCAGGTCGGACCCCCCCCCCCCTACTGCCCTGTCCTATCCCACGACGAAGGATAGTCTGTGCTCGCCTGCCCCCCTCCCCCCTCCCCTTTTTCCCATTTTTTTCAGAGACTTTTTTTTTCTTCTTTTTTCCCTCTTATCTTTTTGGAAGGGGCTGGACATAGCTTTTAGTCTCCCCCCCCCTTTTATAGACGCCCTTATTTCAGCCCCCCCCCTCCTATTCGTTTTGTCTATCAGCTCCGGGATTTCACAACCCACCCCTCTCCCCCCTTTTGTGCACCCATTTTTCTTACGCCTGCTCTTTTTTTCCCAACCGATTTCAAAATTGATACCTTCTTCCTTTCTATTCTGGCGGGACTAACGGTCCTTCATTCTCGCAGAAGTCCAATTTCTTCTCCCCCCCTCTTCCCTCATACAATTGATTCGCCCCGCTTTTCCCCCGTGCATGGTCATTGTAATGCACGCCCCGCATACCTTTTCACCCTTCGTCGAAGCCCTCCCTGGTTTTCCCCCCACCTTCATTCTATGTCTCTTTAACCTCTCTCCCTGTAGAGCTGAATTAGTCTCTTCCTTCAGGAGTTCAGGTTTTTAATTTCTCTCCTTTAAGACTCAAGCTATGTTTCCCCCAATCTGGAGTCCTTTTTTTCAGTCCCTTTCTGTCTAAGCGATCTGTTTACACGCCGATATTTTTCCCCCCTCCTATTACCACTGGCCACCAATTTTTCCTTAATAAAGGACCTTGTTTTCCATACTCCTCGTGATTGAGATCTGCCTGTCCCCTTCGCCTTCGTCTTGGCTGGTGTGACTTTTTCTTCCCTTTATGAGTTTTCTTTTTTTTTCCGGGGAAAATTCTGTCTCCTCCCTCTGTCCCCCTGGCCTTGATTTCCTCTTTCCATCCCCGAGTTTCTGCCAAAAACTCTTTTTTCTGAAGACTACAATTCTTCTTCTCTTCCACAGTACCGTGTTTTCCCGACTTCTTTTCCTAGATAAGGCCGATAAGACACCCTTTTGGCTCCGCTTGTCCACTGAATCTTTTTCCCCTCCTTTTCCTTCCACATTTTCCCAACCCTTCATCACCTTGGCCTGACCCCCCCCCCCCACCGCCTGCACTGTTTTAAAGCCCTTTCTTCCAGACCGTTCCAGTTTCGTTCCTTCCGTTCCGGCCCTCGAACTTGTTCCTTTTTTTGCTCGGATTGATCAGAAGATCGTCTCAAAGGTGCCCAGATGATAGTGTCATGTCTGTCCCCATACTTTTTTGGGTTTCTTTTTCCCCCCCTCTTTTAAATCTTTTATACGAACTTTTTCTCTCTGCGGTCTTACTACGAGGTCCTTGGTCAGCTCATGACACCTCAAGATCTCCCCCCTTTCCCATATTTTTTTCCTCTTTCCTTCTTATCTGTGACTCCTTTTCCTTCTCCAACCACATCTGGGCCAACAACCTCCCCTCTAGTCAGCCCCTTGCTCCTCCGCGAATCTCACCACTCGCAGCCGGCTTTCTCTGTCCAACAAATTCATTTCCTCTCCAGACCCCACAAGCTCGAGAGGTCCCCCTTATCACTCCTTTTTTTTTTCATCGCTACTCTTTCTTCCCCCTCCCACTCTACCCGGAGCCGAGTCTCTCTAGTTTCACTAATTCTCCGATTTGTTGATTTATTTGTTTTATGGTGTTGACATTGCTCCCCCCCTCCTCATTACCCGTTGTTTTTCCCAGTATCCCGCCAATTCTCATTCGGCATTACGAGACTGACGGTTACGGTTACTTTAATTTCCTCCTTTTATCTCCCTTTTTAATATACGGTCATTTTCCCTTTACCCTTCCCCCCTTTAGCCTGTCTAGTAACTGTAGTTCATTTGTCTCCCCCCCTTCTCTTTCTTAGGATGCCAACCGTTTTTGGGTTCTCCTGGTGCAATTTTTTCGTTGGGAAAGCGAGTCCTCTTTCCCTTTCCATCGAGATAGACTCCCCCCCCTTTTATGTGAGCCTTTACACCCAAAATCCCTTTTTTTTTCCCAGGCCTTAGCCTACTCTAGTCCGCATTTCAGCAAAGATTTACTCCTACCAGACGGATTTTTCTATATCTCTTTTTTTCCCCCCTTAGGGCAAATTCCAGACTCCACTCGATTCCCGTCGTGGGCCTCTCCTTTCATATGATTATACGGCTTTTCCTTCTTAATTGCTTTAAATTGAGTCTTGACCTCTTCTTCTTTCTTTTTTTCCCCCAGAAATGGACGAGCCACTGCCTTCTTTCCCCCTTTTTCCTAATACTTTCGAGATAAGTTCTTCCCCTTTCTGAGTCCATTAGGGCCCCTGTACCTGCCCCTCCATTTGATAAGACGTACCCTTGCAATTCATTTTCCATAGTTCCCGAGACTCCTCCTCTTTCTCAATATACTTGACCTCCTTCCCCCTTTAAGTTCGTTGCCAATTTATCCTCTTTATCAGGACACGAAGATAAAACGTTAAGGATGGTAGTCCCTGCCCTCCCCCCTCTTCTTTCCCCCCCCCCCTTTTTAAGATTAATTGATCTCTTCTCCACCCCGTGCGAGTAGCGAGCCCCCCCTCTCATTCCTCTTCCCGTTTTTAACTCTGATTGTGGTCCATATTTTTTTTTCCCCCCCCGTCCCTCGTGGACCCCTTCTTCCTCCGGTTATCCCAAGAACTGATACTCGTACCTATTCCTTTTCTTTCAATGAGTCAGCTTTTTCAAACGGTCGAGTATATGTATATTCCAGAAGCAGGAGTCTTTCCCAATACTACCGGAGCCGACACTCTCTTCTAAAGCTCCTCTGCCGTGTTAAAGTTTTTCCTCTTAAGTTGAATTACCCTTTCTTTTGTAGATAGGCCAAGACATCCCCCCCCCTCCCCTATCAAAAGAATCCTGAGTTGCCCCCCTCTCCGAGCTATGAATCCGTCTGCCTTTCATAATTCCTAGTTCTTGGCAATATTACTCTGTTTCTAGTTCCCCCCTAGCGTATAAGTTCTTCCCCATTTGATGACCCCGTCTTTCCCTCCTTTCTTCCCTTCTACAATTGTACCTCCCGCTTTTTTCTAAGTGCAGATAGTTGCTTTTCTGAGGTGTCATCGCGGTGTGGGCCTCCCCCTCTCCTCCCCCGATAGGCCGTGAAGAATTGATACAGCACGTCCCATTTGCAAGTTTCTGGCGATATTGATTATTTCCACCTTTTTTCCTCGAACGCATATATAACCGCTTTCTCTTACTCTCCAATTGACATTTTGTCCCCCCCTCCCCTTTCCCCACAGTCGTTCCTGTGCGGTACCTCTATTTTCAACCTTTTTATTCTGTAACTTTCTTCTCCTCCCTTTCCCCTCTCACCTACTTTTTCCCTCTTTCTTCCCATTGACTGCCTTCGCGTTATTATATGTCCGCCCTTCTCCTTCTTGCTCTTGACCCCTTTTTTGATGTGTTCGTTTCCCTTTCTCCCAGAATCATTGGTTTTAAATTCTTCCTCCTTAAGACGATGTCTTTTTCGGAGCAGGTGAGATCAGTACATTCTGTCTTTCTCCCCCCCCCCCCCCCTTTCTCGACTGGCGTTCAGCCCTTTAAGCGACTTCCTCTCCCCCCCCCCCCCCCCCTTTCCCCCATTTGTTCCCGCACCACCTATCGGGACTCCTGTCACTTTACTTTCCTAGCGGGGGCAATCTTTCCCTCTCTCCGACTAAAACCCCAATTTCCCCCCCTTGCACCTCCAAATACCCACCTTAGCCTTTCTCACTCAACCCCCTCTTTCCCCTTCGACAGCCCCTTTCTTGCTTTCCAATCTAACTGATTAATTGCTTGTCTCCTTCCTTTCTATGAAATGTTTTGGTAACATGCAGTTATGCGAGACTTCTCCCAAGAAATCCCCCCCCACTAAGCTGATGTTGCCCCTTCCTTTGAATGCGCCGAATTCACAAGTCATAAAAACATTATTCCCCCAACCCTTTTACTTAACGGACTTTTTTTATCCTTATTGATTAGTGATCATAGACCCTGGTGGTTCCCCCCCCCCCTCCTCTCTAGATGAAGTAAATGTTTGTTCCCTTGGAAATTTTCAAAAGTAGCATATGACCCCCACCCCCCACTCCGCACGTGTTATTATTCCCCCCTCCCTTTATCCAAGTCTTATGAAGGTATATGATCAGTTCCTCCTTTTATCTACGCGACTCTTTATTTCTAAGGAGAATATACCAGAATTACCCTGTTTTTTTTGAGTGAAATGGTTTTCAACCCCCTCATCGGCTACCACTTTCTCCCTTTTCCTCTTGGTTGCGTGGTGTCAGTACCCTTTTCTCCCACAAGAGCCGGTGTCAGGGTTAGGTCAAGAGATCACCGTTTTTTTTCCTTCTTCCATGGTAAAGTAGCTTCCCCCCCCCCCCTTTTATCTCCTCTCACGAAGTCCAAAGGACTTCCCCCCTCTTTTTCTTTGATTACGGCCTGTCTCTAGATCGACCCTATGCTGCTTATCTTTCTGTTTTTTTTCCTTTTGCTTATGTGACTTTTTTTCCCCCATGTCTGATGATTTTACATTCCCCTCTTTTAATGCTGGCGATGTCTCATTTTTGGATACCCCCTCTCCTCCTTACTTCTGACTTGACGTATCGGAGACATGTGGTTTTTTTTTCTCCCCCCCAGACGCACCCCCACCCCCCCTCTTTCCTTCTTCTCGATTGGCCATGAAAAAAGAGGGTTAGTTTCCCTCCCCCTTCTTTTATCCTTTCACCCCAAAGTCCATCAATCTGCGAACCCCTTTTTCTTAGCCCTTTAATCTGGAGTTCGTGTTCCCCTTCCCTCTCTCACACTCAATCAAAACTAGAAAACCATCAAAAAAGGGCGTGGCTTTGTTTGCTCCCACTCCCGAAAGTTCGTTCCCCTCTCCCCCCCTCCCCCCCTTTCCCGGTGTCTAAGTTCTGTTCCCCTGTAGTTCTAGTATTTTTTCTTCCCCCCACCTCTTTCATTAGTCTCGATTGATAAGTTCTGATCTGGGGTTTTACCTTTCGGAGACTGCTGATCTCAGTGAGTCTTTTTCCTTTTCCACCTCGCCACCCTGTCGGTGTGAGCTTTCTTTTTTTTGTTTTCCTCAACGCGTTCCAGAGGACTCCCCCCCCCCCCCCTTCTTTTCCGGGCACGCCGCCATTCAACCTTCCTTTTTCGGTCTCCCTTTTTGCGCAGAGTTCTTCCCCCCCTTCTGCCTAACCTTTTTTTGCATACCGTTCCGTCCTGCATCTTTTCCTCTTTTCTTTCCAGAGCACCACCCAGATCTTCCTTCACGGTGTTATTTCTCTTTTTTTCTCCTCCTCCAGAGATCCAAACAGGTCCCCCTTCTCCCCACTTCCCCATTGTTTCTTACTGATCTTGGTCAACTTTTTCCCTTTTCCCCCCTCTTCTGCGTGTTTTTGCCGGCCACGGTTATCTCCCACATCCCCCTTTTTTGCAGAAGCTAATCTAGGGCTCCGAGGGCTTCTTATTTTCCCTTTTTCTTTCCCTTGTCGACGCTAACCGTTTAAGTGTGACTATAATTCCTTAAAAAGCCGTCATCCGATGTTCCCCCTTTCTTCTTCCCCCTCTCCGGTGAGGACCGGATCCCAAACCCATTCGAAAATAGTGCTGAGGTTTCTTTCTCACTGCTCTTTCTCCCCCTTTGAAAGAATTTCTTCCCCCTTTTCTAGCTATTGCCTGAGCAACTTCTCCTCCTCCCTTCGACGTACTTCGCAGATTTTTAGTAATCGCACCGCAGATGCAGTGTGTATCAGTCTTTTTCTTTCCTTCTTTGCGGCCCCCGCCCTTTTTTTTTCTTCCTCTTGGGCGTAAGTAGCGATTCCCCTTTCAAACTAGCCACTATCCACACCCGTCTCCGACTCTTTCGATTCACACTTAGGTTCTTTTTTTTTCTGTGAGGGGTCTAAAATCACGTTCCCTTCCCCCCTTCCCCTATGTTTGATTTTCCCATCGCGACCGTGTACGTTCTTTTTTTTTTTGATCGCGTGGGTCCCCCAATTTTTTCTATGATCTCGTCCCTCCTCCCCCTCCTTTGAGAGTGGACACAGGATTGATAGCAGCCATCCTCCCCTCTCTTGTTTTTTTTTTTTTTTTTTTTTTTTGGTTCTCCCCATAACCTTCTGCACTTTTCAACCCGTTTTTTGCACAATTGGTTTGCCAAGCCATGCGATTCCCTCTTCCCTCCCTTGATCTGTTTTTCTTTCTTCTTTTTTCTCCATACGAATCAAGCTGTTCGCGACATTTTTTTTCCCTTTTTCCTTAGCCTCGTATCGGATTCTTTCCTTTCCCATTGAACTCCCCCAGCTTCTCTTTTTACCTACGGGACTCCCTCAGAGTTCTTTCTAACTCGGAAGTATTGTACAAAAAAGGATCCCTTTTTCCTGACCTACTAGGGGCCCCCCCCCAACACTCTTGGAGAATGAGAATTCTCTTCGGGAGTTCCACGCTATCAATTTTACCCCTTCTTGATTCGGGTCAGTGTTTCCTCCTCCCTCCCCCCTTGGAGTTATGTGGACCTTTTTCTTCTTACCTGTCACTGGTACTGGGGAACACTCAAAGAATTTTCCGACCTTTTTTTTTTCCCCCCCAAACATTTCCCCTTTCTATACTCTGACTTAGTAGTTTGAATCTATCCTTTCCTTTCTTTTCAACTGCGAGCTGTATCACGCACCCAACAGTCCCGTTTTTTTATGTCTCTCTTAGGATGTTGCCCGTTCTGAGATATCTTCGTTCTTCACGCTACCATTCCTTTTTTGTAACCAGTTAACCTTATTTCTCTTCGCTGCCCCCTGGCCGTAGGCCCTTTCTCTTTTATCCCCCATCCTTGATATCTCCCCCATTTTTCCGGTTAAGATAGGCATGTTCTTGTCCGAGCAGTCCCCTTTTCTCTCCTTTTTGGTGTTTCCCCCCTTTCTCGTGCAAGACCTCCTTTCACAAGAGTATTTCTAGGGATGAATTCTCACCTCTAGTTTTTTATCTTTTCTTTAAAACATGGCCTGAGGCTTCTTTCTTTTTCCCTTCTTCAAATGCCTCCCGGCTCCTCGTCACTATTCTTTGGTTGAGAACGACGAGCCCTTCTCAATCCAACCCTTCCGACCACGCTTTAATTACCGAATTTCTTTTTTCTTCCTAACTTGAGACTCCCCATTTCCCTAGGTAAAACCCCCGTTACTTCCCCTAATACACTCTCAATGGGGCGACTCCCCCCCTTTCAGAATCAAAGTGCCTTTTCCCCCCTCTCAGAATTTGAACTGTCGCCTTCTTTCCCCCCCGCACATGGACGCATCTTTTCGTCCCCCTTCCAAAAAACCACCCCCCCCCCCCCCACCCAAAACCACCCCCAAACCCCCCCCCAATCTAATTTTTTCCACTGATTCGGTTCTTATGGTGTACTGATGTTTTCTCGTGGGCCCTTTCTTTGTTACACTTTTTGTCTCTCTCCTCCCTCGTTGAACTCTGCGAGTTTTCTAGAGTATCCCCCTCTGGTCCTTTTGGGACCAAAGGAGATCCTACAATAAAGAATACCCCCTGCAACCCTTTTATTCCTTGTCTTCCCTTTAAGTTCATCTTCCTTTTCACACCGCAGCTTTCCCCTAATCTCCCTCTTTAATCGGTCTACTGATTACTCCCCTCTTATGACGCTATCCCCTTCTTTCAGCCAGGTACCTTTTCAAAATTCTCGCCCCTCCCCCCCCCCCGTCCTAGCGAGCGGTCAAGCATCCCTAGGTTCGCAGTTTTGAATTCTGTATTCGTTGCTCCGCCACCTCTAATGAGCTGAGTTTCTCTTTTCTTTGTATGTTGGTGCATTTTTTCTCTTCTTTCAGCGTCTGACCTGCCGACACTCTTTCTTCTCTAGGAATCCTATGACACCGCGCTTAACCTCCAGGCCTATAGGACTCCCTCCTCTCCACCGTTTACCCCCCCCCCTTTCCCTTCCTTTTCGCGCTTCTATCTCCCAATTTGATAGATTTCGTCACCTTGTGTCCCCCCTTTCCCCTTGCCGAAGATCGGACTAGCATTGACGTTTTTTCTTTTTCTAATGGGTTATGTTTTTTTTCCACTGTTTCTTCTTCCCTTTTGCAGGTGCCCACTTGTAGGGCGGATCCCCCAGCCTTTGCTACTTTGGCGACCCGATCTCCTCGTTTCGTGCCGTTCCTCTCCCTGTGATCAGCAGCATCACCCCCCTCCCTTTTCCCAGCCTTGAGCAGGAATCTCGGCTCCGCTCCCAGTCTTTTCTACCGGCACTTTGTCGTCATTCTTCTTTGCAGAGATCTTCAAAGCTTCTTTTTTCCCTTTCCAATTGCTTCAACTCAGTAAAACTGTTTCTGCGCCTTTTTAATCTTCCTTCTCCCTTTTCTTTCAGGCGACTTTGGTTTACCATTTCCCTCTCCTTAGGATTATTTCTTTAGGGTAACCCGGAAAATGTTTACGTATTGAAATCCACCTCATTTTCCTTTTCCCCCCCGGTTTTTGTTGTTTTTCTCTGTTCTTCCATTGCTCGATTTGGACATTCTTTCCCCTTAAGCTCTTTTTACTGAACCCTTAAACCTGACCCTGTTTTTTCCTTTGAAACCGACATTTTGATTTTCTCCCACCCAAAGCTCCAAAGCTCCACTTTTAATTATGAGCAACTTTTCTAGAAATTCTAGTTTTATCTAATATCTTTATCAAGAATCAGATTTTTCCCCCAATTACTTCGTTTTTCTCTAACGATCTCTCTTCTCTACTATTTCATGCTATTAGCCCCTTTATTTTTTCCCTATTTTCGTATAATAAACGTGCCAAGATGGATCCTTCTCACCATACCCTCTTCCTCTGCACCTGCTCTTCTTTTTCCCCTTTGCCCGTTCACCCCCTTGTCCCATCTCACTAGTTTCCCCTCCCTCTCATTTTTCCCACCAGGCCCACCAGCTCACTAGGTTACCCCCTATCCTTTCTTTCGCTTCACATTCTTCTATCCTTCACTCAGAAAACATTTCCCTCAGCCTTCTTCCCCCGGCCCTACACCCGGATCTCCCCCGATATGTTTTTTTTCCCTACTAGTGCCCATTTTTTTCAAGTCAGCCGCTCTGCCGAACTATAGGTCGGCTTCCGACTGCGTCCATCCACACCCTATCACCCCTCCTCCCATTGGCCAAGTTACACTTTTACGCTCATTAGTGGTTTGATTTTTCTTTCATATATCTTTTACCCACTTTTCTTTTCCGCACATGAGTACCTATTTTGTTTGGATATCTTTTTGGGAACTTTTTCTTGCTGATTTTGGGTAAATCTGTTTAATTTAGTGTTAATATTAGCCCCTTTTTTCCCCCCTCCTCCCATAGGACATGATGAGGTTTTATTCATATCTTTTTTTTCTCCACCATCTATCAGCCCCGATCGGTCTTTGAATCCCTAGGTACTACTACCTATTTTTAGTTTAGGATTTGATGGCTTTCTTTCCCCTTTTTCCCTTGCTGCTTTCCTCTCCCCCTCCTCTCTATCGAAGCGTCGCCGATCCCTCTCCCCCCCTTCTCACACAAGCTGTACGAACGTTTCCCCTTATTAGCGTGGTTTTAGACCCCAACCCCCCCCTAGAGTTTTCTTTTTTTCCCTCAAAGTATGTCTTTTGCCCACCTCCCTTTCCCGTTTTCAACGTCTCTTGCACTGTCTGCCAGCTTTCCCCAATTACGCCCTTCGTTTATATGCTTTTTCGTGTCTTTTTTCCTAGTCATCTTTCAATGGAACCATCTTTACCCGATCTGAAATCACCTATTCACATCGCAGCTAACTTTTTTTTGAGTGTTCCTTCCTTTCTTGGTCAGACCGTCGTGGCCCACCGATCAGGTTACGGCCAGATCCTCCCTTTTGAACTCGATCTTTTCCGCCACATGAGTTTTTCTTTCCCATCGATTCTTACCCATACGAGGTCCATAATGTCATGTAAGCCCCTCCTCCATCTTTGGTTTTTTCCCCCCTCACGAAAATTTCCTTCAACCCCTTCCCCCTTCTCCTTTCGCGATGCTCTTCCCTCTCCAACCCTGTCTCACATTTTGAATCTCTTTTTTTGTTTTGTTGGAATTTTTTTATGCTGGGCCTTCTTCATGCCCCCTGCGGTATCGTTTAAAGAGTCTCCCCCCCTCAATCTACCACATCCTACTATTATGTGTTCTTCGTAATTCTGGTCCCATCATCGTTAGGAAAAAACCAATTTTTTTCCTATGAAGTTGAACCCGCTGGATGTACGAGTCTTTTTGTTCCCCACCTGTAGTTCTGAGTTCAATTTCGTATTTTATTAGTACCTTTCATTCACTACCTGCTCTCCTCCATTCGGTTTTCTTACTGCCATTAGTGATTTTCCTTCCTCGTCGTGATATTTTTTTTAGTTTTCGTAGAACCCGGCCTCAGATCACCCCCCCCCCTATCCCTCCGGTGTTCCCCCAAAACCACATCGGAAACCCACTCCCCCACCATATCAAATCTTTTTTTGGTGTAAAAAATTTCTCTGCGAGAAAACCTCCTTGGCTTTTTTTTTTTTTTAGCTCTGGTTTTCTCCCCCTTTTTGTTATCCCTTGCCCAAAATCCGAGTGCAAATAGTCTCCTCAAATCCCCCAAGACGTAACGGTTTCTGAGAACCTTTTTCTTTCCCTGTATTTCCTCTCTTGGCCACATCTGAACCCTTCTCAACTGCTGCCCTTATGTATGGTATGCCCTTTGTCGTTGCCACTTCAGGGTTTTTCCCCCACTCTTATGTAATGATGTGATATAGTCTTCTTCCCCTCTATTTCTTCTTTCGAGAAGGAGAGGTCTCTCAGTTTTATCTTTTATTACGCACCATTACTCCTCCACCCCCTACCTGAAATCCCGCCTATTTCAAAAGGAACCCTCTCTTTCTTTTCCGAGAAATGTAGGGTTGAGTCATGACCTTTTTTTCTTTCCCCACGACATTGACCCGAGTTGGGGAAGACCAAATCAACTTTCAGGGGGGTTCCTGTCCCGTCTTTGGTGATAGTTGCATTTTGCCCTTACTCTCTATTCCCCTTCAGTAGAAACAGGGTCCGTTTTTTATTTGCCGAACCTCGACTTTACGTCTCGTTTATTCTTTAATAAATACCAGCTTTTTTTTTGTCCGCTCCTACCCTTCCGGTCCCCCTTTTCTTGCTGCTTATCAGATTAAGATCAGCTACACCTCTTTGCAAATTGATCCTTTATCTGGTTTTTAAATTCTCTCTCCTCCTGATAAACGCGTGATAATTTATACCCCCTCCTTTCCCCTTCATTTGCTCTGTTCCGTTTCCCTCCCTCCTCCGCCTACTTTCCCTAGGCCCCCCTTTTCATTTCATCGGGTCAACGCCTCTTTTTTCTCCCCTTAGGCACTGTCCCTTCTGGCCCGATCTTCTCGCCGCTTCAATGATTTAATAACGGACTCCTCCCGATCTTTTCTTTTCTTTTTTTTTTCCCCCGATCGATTCTGCCATGAAGAAAATTTGATTTTTGACCCAATTTCTAAATGGGTTCTCTTGTTCCCTACTTGTTTTCCTCGAATAACAAGCCATCCATTAGTCCTGGAGGATTCAGGTCTTCCCCCTCCCCTTTCACCAAAGTCAAGTTTGATTTTTTTATTCCCCTTTTTACCTATTGGCAGAAGATTATTTTTCCTAGGTTGTTTCTCGCTTTTTACGTGCATTTGCAGTGCGTGTTGTTTCCAACCTTTTGATCCCGAAAAATCTGTTTTCTTCCCCCTTCTTTCACTTTCGTTTAGTCATTCGTTGAGTCTCTAACACCCCCCCCATTCCGACAGGGTCTCTTTTGCTTTTTAATTTTGATCAAGGCGATTTTGCGGTCTGCAATTTACCACATTTCAACATTCTATTACGAGTTGTCCTTCCTTTTTGAGTGCGCCTCGACTAAGCCGAAATGTTGGTAGGAATTTCCACTTCCCCCCCTCCCCTTTCAGTGCGGACTGTTGCCTCTTGAGCTCTTATCGGCCACCATCCCCCCTTTTGGTGTTTTCGGGAGGTAATACTCTAGAGGTTCAAGGGCAAAAATCGCCCTATATGGAAAAAGCCCCTCTTTGATTCTTTCCTTTTTATCCAAACCGTTGTGTTAGTGAGTTTTTTTTTCCCCAACGGTACACATCCTTTTCTTTTTCCAACTCGATTTTCCTTGTTGGTGTTTTTTTGGGTTAGAGACCCTACCACTTCGTCGATCTTTCACTCCTCTTCCCTTGGATCCACAGGCGAGAGTCTCATCCCTTTTTGCTACCAGACTTGAGCCCCCTTTTCCTCTTTAACTTGCACACGGTCGTTCACCTCCACTGACGAGCCCAGACCTCTCTTTTTTACGGATGTGGTACTGACGATCAAATACGAAACTCCCCCACCTATTTTCGCGATTTGGAATTTCCTTTTCCCTCTTCTCTCTTTCATTTCCTTTCCCTCGCTGAGTTCCCCACTTCCCTTTGTGACCCCTGACCGTTTTGTTTTCTTTATTCTTGATTTCCACCCAAAGCACCGAGCAGAGATCTTTTTTCACATCGTCTTTTTTTCTCACACCTTTACCCTTTTCTCATGAGCCGAGTCTTTCGTTTTTTTTTGACATAGCGGCTATAGTAGATATCGTCCCTGAATTAAGAGAATTGACCGTGTTCTATAAATTCTGCGGTTTAGCCCAGTCTCTTCCCCCAGTACTGGGCAATTTCCCCACCTTTCCCTTGAATTGCCCCCTCTTCTGATTCTGGGGGTCCCAACCCCCTTTAATCACTCCTTTTTGCTCTCTATGGACGCTTACATTAGTTTTTTCCAGTTCGAGAATGTTAAGGCTTTCAAGTATTCTTTCTTTTCCCTCAATTCACTAGAGACACACCCCTCCCCTGCCATTCTTCTGGTGCAGGGTGCATTGAGTTTTGTATCTCCTTCTTTAAACCCCCGCGGCAACCTCGCCTGTTTCCACATTGCATTGATGAGAATTTTCCTCATCATCTCCACGGTTTTCTGCCCACCAAGAAGTGATCTTTTCCCTTTTAAGGTTTCTCTTATCATTTTGATTCTGAACTTACCGGCCTAAGGGGGTTTTTTGCCGGGCAATTGTCCGGGATTTAGAATTCTGGACAGACCTTTGGCGTCATCCTTCTTTTCAACCCCTTTAGATGTTTTTTCCCCCCCCCCCCCCCCCCCACAAGTTTTTTCTGTCTTTCATCTGGTCTTCAACTCTTAAGGCTGCAACCGATAGTTCTCACTACGTGACCAAATCCTTGCATGCCTAGTAACCTTGCTTGGCCTTGACATGTCCCCCCCCCTTGTAATTCTTTTGAAATTTTTTCCCCCTTTTGCCTAGCCCCGTTCAAACACGTTCTCCCTTAACGGACTCGGGGACTTTCACCTGACCCGTTTCGTTTTCGTCGTGGAATAAAGATTGAGTTTTCCCCCATACGCGCGTTTGCCCCTTCCGACTTTCTTGGCACGACGACCTTTTAGTTCTCACGACATAGAAGCGTTTTTTCCTTGCATCGTCCTACCCCCCCCTGCTAATCCAGGGGGAAATTTGGTTTGTTTTTCCAAACCGCTTTGTGAATGTCCGCTTATTCCCTGCACTGTTTCTATGAGTTTGTATTATCTTCCGCGGACTGGCCCTTACCAGTCTCAACCTTTCGATCGCCTAAATTTGAAAAAATTTTCGCCGGGACTTTCCAGGCTCCTTTTCCCGTGGGTTTTCTTTTTAGCCCCTCTATTACAGCAACCCGCATCCAGAGAGTGATGGGTTTTTCCCGGTCGAGCCTTACGAAGCTTCTCCATATTTTCCCAACTTGTGCAGCTTCCCGGCCCAATGAGCAACCCCCCCCAGGTCCTTCCTTCCCATATTTCCCCGACCACGAATTTTTGAAGTATCCTTCGCAGAGTCTGTGAAACGGAAATTTTTTCACCAGTCCCCCCTCATGATCTTCCGTTCATTCATGCCGATTTTCGTTGTTCCTCCTTCCGTCTGGAGCAAGAAACATACTACCCGGTTAGACACCGGATTCCACAAAGTCCTCTCCTGTGATGGCCCAAGCGTCCTGTTCCTCCGGGTCTTCCTCCTGATCCCTGTTGAATCCTTCCTGTTTTTTGCACTTCCCCTTTTTGCCCAAAGCGGCCCTTTCCGCCCTCTAGTCCAATTCTTTATATTTTTCCCTGCGCTTTGGACTTAGTCTGGGCACTTTTTGGTTTGCCCCCAAATTAAGTTTACAACTGAAGAGACCGTTCTTGTGCCTTCCGAGCTGTACGGTTGGCTGCCCTCGCACGGTTGACGAGTTTTTCCATCTACCCAAAGACCCCCCCCCTGGTCTTCCCCCTTGTACAAAATATTCTCCCTCTTATTTTTCCTATGTTTCAACTGTTTGCTTCTTTACTCAGCAAAATATTTTCTGTCCGTAAAATTTCTGCCTTCCTGTGTTTCCATATGATATTCTTTGTGCGGCTCTGACCTCTGTTGACCCCCCCACCCCGGTTTCTTTATTCACGGAGCCCGTTTTCAAGATTATGCGTACGGGGCCCCCCGCCCCGTTTACCCTCCCGTCCCCCTTGCAATGACCCGTATCAGAGATATTTTCCACTCTTTTTTTTTATCTAGATTTTTTTTTGTCATTGCCTCTTCTCCCATTTGCGGTTGACTTACTTATTGCTCCCCCTCGTTTGACCTTGAAACTCTCCCCTGAGTGGCCTTTAATGACAGATTCTTATTGCAGAAAAAAGATGGAGCCCTTTAATTGACCTTCTTTTTGACGCCCCTAGTTGATATTATTATACCTCCTCCCACCAGTTCCGGCTCATATGTCATTTTCCTCGATTCTTCCCCCTAAAGGATTTGGCCACCTTTTGTCTATCGTATCTTTCTCCTACAAGTGAGATCTCGTAGACTCTCACACTCCTCCGTTAACTGACCCCCCCCCTATGTTACGATTTTTGTAACATTCCCAATCCCCGTGGGAACAATTGCCCCCCTTCCCCCCCCGTGGTTCACTCTCCTTCGTCCCAAAAGACCTCCGACCAGGAATAGGTTAAGATAATCGTAACCTTCCTTTTCAACCGTGGTTAATCTTATCCAGTAACTCCACCCCCGAATATACCTTGGTGTGGGCATATCCCCTGGTCTATTTTCCGCACAGGTTTCCCATGCCCTAGTCCTGCCGTGTATGTGAATATGTGTACTTCAGAAGATATGACCCAGAATCCCTTTCCCCGTTTGCCAGTTCCGTCAGTACCCATCCAACCGATCAACATTTTTTGACCCACCCTTTTCCCCGACGACAGCTCCTTCCCTTCCTGGTAGCTTTTTGACCCCCCGGGGTGTCAGATATCCACCCTTGATCGAGCGTTTCCTCCGATGTGAGGATTTTTCTTGCGAAGGTTCCCTTTCCTGTTTTCCCCCGGTTCTACGGCTGATATTCAATTTGTTACAATTTTCCCGCTTTAGTCAATCCTCCTGATCCCGTCGGCGAGGAGGTTTTTTCCCCTCCTTTTTTGGCTACCCCATCTCGATCATCACAATTCTCTTACGTGAAGACCTACGTCCAGCTTGAAATTCGATTTTAGTTACCCCCCTCGAATGACTCTTTTTTACTCTGCTAGACGAAAGTCTTTATTCTTTTTATTCTATCTACCCATTCTCCATTTGGTTCCCCAAGGTGACTTAGTTATTGCATGCATTCTAAATCCTTCTTCCGTCCCCCTCGTTCTTATTTCTTTCTCACCTCCTAGCTTTTTAGACTCATCTTTGTTTCCGCACGTCGCTCGCCAATTCCAGCTTCCGTCCACTTTCCCGTAGACCAATTTCTAGGCGGTCCCGTTTTTTTTCCTGGATTTTACTCCCCTTAGCGCTGTTCCCCCCCTTTTTGTTATCTCTATGGACCCATAAAGTACTTATTCATCTTCCACCGAAATTTTCCTCCGCAGTTTTAGTTTTTATTTGACAGTTCTTCTTGCATCTGTCCCCCCTCTAGAGTACTGCGCGCTTTCCAGAGCCGAGCCCCCCTGACCACTTCGAGAATTCCAATTTCCGTAGTGACTTATGTAACCTGTAAACCATTCCCTCCCCAAGGACCTGTCGGTGCCATTCTCTGAAACAATTTGCCCTTTTTTTCACCCCCCCCAACCCCTTTCAGGATACCCTCTCCAACCCCCATGTAGCGATTCCCTTACCCCCCTTTGTCATTACCCCATCGTTGAGGTTCCCGCCCCCCCCTTACATCTTGGCACTGAATTCTCGGCCATGTGGACCTTTAGCGTGTCTTTTTGACAGCTGCGTTGACCATCCCTTTATTGATAACCCCTTCCTTTCGAGCGATAATTTTTGTGTTTGACTTGATGTCCATTTCCGTTTCTAGTATTCCACCTTCTCCCCCTCCCCCCCTAATCTGCGTCTCCGATGAGAGCAGGTATGTCCTTTGTTCCCCACATCGAAGTAGTATGGAAGCCGAGGCTTTTCCCGCGATTCCCCCCCCCGTACGCAGCTGTGCAACATGACGAACCAATTCGCGCTTTCAGTTTTTAGTAACCCCATGCACCTCTTATTTCAGGCCGGAATCTTTTGATAGCCGAGCAGCGAAATTCAATTGACATTTTCATTGTTCCCATTCCTTTGTTTCCCCCACACTTTGGAATAGTCCTTCGTTCCCAGCCATTTATCCCGAGGTCTTGTGGACGTTTGTGAAATAACCTTGAACCGTCCACGCGGAGTTTGTACTATGCTTTCCCGCCTGACACCCATTTTGGGAGTCACTGTTCCCCCCATCATATCGATTAGCGCTTCACCGCAGTAACTTTCGTCCCATATTTATGAGTACCCCGTTCTTCCTCGAGACCAATCCGATCCTTTCCTTTGAGCCCATCCATGGCTTTGCCTAATTTGGACCCACCTGTATTCCTTCTGTTTTAACCCCCCATCATTTTAGCTTTCCTTCTTCCCATGCCTGCTCAGCTTATTTTTTTTTTCCCCCTGCCTTGGCTATCTCCCGGAGATGTGAGTATTGATTAAACGCAGCACCACCCAACTGAAATTCTCGATTTCCCCCTCCTTTGAGGGGTCTTTTCCCGCCCCGTTAGTTGATCCCCGCCCCCAGTTCACTGCGTGGGGCCCACGATGAGAAATGTTAGTAACGTTAATCTCTTGTTTCCTTTTTCCCTTGACGATATCCTTCCAGAACGCATCCCCCTTTTTTGTATTTTGGCGCTCGCGCGGCCTCATCAACTTCCCTGACCCGTTCCCCCCGTTGTAGTGGAATAAATTTAGCATGCTCCTCGCGTCTGACTTCTCGTTCAGCGCAAATCGTTTTCCCCCCCCTGATTTGTCTGGTGTTTTTACCGTCTTTTTCTCTCCCGCTGCGATTTACGTGCCCAACTACCCGGCCCTGTCTCCTTCCTTGGCTTGTTCCGGGTCCTCGACCCTTCTTTTCTCTGACCTTACTCACTTCTTGTAATTTTTTTGATCCCTGTTTCGTGCTCTGGACACCTTATCCCTGACGTTTTTGTCTCGTTTGAACCCTCTCTCCCCTTTTCTTATTTCGGGACTTTGTTTTTCCCGCCTTTTGTCATCAGCTCTTTTATTTCCCTAGATTACCGTACAGCAAACTAGGATCCCTTT
>Ga0179591_1305839_pt1 | contig 18431 bp, 33 predicted proteins | sample CZOMad2_1_08_16f_FD_182891 | JGI IMG/M metagenome (GOLD analysis project Ga0179591, IMG submission 182891) | Vadose zone soil fungal communities from Angelo Coast Range Reserve, California, USA - CZOMad2_1_08_16fungal (PacBio error correction) | ecosystem: Environmental > Terrestrial > Soil >... | reverse complement strand
TGTGAGTTTGCCGGTTTTTTTGGGCCACCCACACTGACTTTTCCCTGTTTACATGTTGGACCTGTAGTGCGTTTTTTTCCCCCTCCCTTTACCCCCTACCCCGGTTGCCTTCTGAAGTTGCAGGGACCTCCTGGCTTGTGTCAGATCAAGGGCCTGGCCCCCGTCGTGGCCACGTGATCAGGGGCCCCACGTTGAGACCCATTGCCCAAATCCCGTTTTCTAGTTGGCAAGTTTCCCATTTTTCCACTTTGCACTTTTTTTCTGTTGTGATGTTCTGACGATGTTTCCATGGCAAGTAACAATTCTTATGGTACCTAAAAACCCTTTTTCCTCCTCCCCCCTTCTTTCTTGTTTTTTCGCGAGTAGGGTTTGTTCTTCCCCCCAAAACTTTCTTACCCCAAAAACTTTACCCCCTTGGGTGTGACCTCTCCCCTGTGATGACAGTTTTTGATGAATATGACTAGTTCTGATCAGCTCCCCCCCCCCCTTGTTTTGCCTTTTGTCACCCAATCTGTTTTTCGGATAACTTATTCTTTTGCTCGTTTTTTTTCTGTCTTATTCGCATGTTTGTTGGTCGAACACTTTTTTTAATTTCCTCGTTTCCCTGGAAGTCTTTCACCTACGACCCCTTGCTTTTTCTTGATCGATCCTTTTGTTTTTTCATACGTCAGCGACCCCCTCTTTTTTAAGGAGCCCCTCATTTTATTGGCACTTTCCCATCCAAAGGATGCACTTTTTTTTCCCTCCGCGGGCCTTCTTTTTTTCATTGATTTAACATTGAGTCCCAAGGAAAGACCCAATTTTTCCTCCCCGAGGGGGTCTTGTCAACGGGGATTTGGCGCGGGTGGTTTGGACCATTCACGGGTCCTTTTTTTTGATTGATCTTGGCCGCCCGTTTTCCCTTTTTTACTACATTTTTTACTTACCACTTTTTTTCCTTTTGTGTCCGGGACCTGACATGAAGCTTTTCCCCCCCTTTTTTTCTGACGGATCATATACCAGCTTTTTTTTTTTCCCCCCCAAGCAAAAGGTCATTTTTTTGCATTTTTTATTGACAGATTTGGCCCGATGTCCCCCACCCCCCCCAATCAGAACAGAGGTTTTTCATTTTAACTTTTCGCCCTATTAAGAGAGACTTTCTGACCCTGTTTGTCAACAACGACCTTTTCTTAGAGTTTATTTTGTTTTTTCACTTTATCCCCAACTCCCTTGGTGTGGCACCCCCGTTCATTTTATTGAACATGTTTTCCTCCTTTTTAATTTATTCTTGTGGGAGGGGCCCTTGTGACACCACCCCCCTTTTTTCGAGGTAAACCCCCCTGTTCCCCTTTTTGGAAAAGTCGCAGCTTTATGGATTTGGCCTCCCCCCCACCATCGTTCAAAAGTTTTTTGGCCCACTTTTTCTTCCTGTTTGGAACCCACCAGAGTTATTAAGTGTGTTAGACGAATACCAGTTTTTTTTTTCTTTGGGAGGAAGACGCTTTTTGTCCCTTTTCCCACCCCACTGTCCCCTTCCCCCGTTACCTCTGTATCCCCCACACTTTTGCCCACAGCCCATTTGCCTTGTTTTTCTTCTGCTGTTTTGCTGCCACATGTGGCTCCTTTGGACGTGCGCCAAAAAGACCCTTTCTAGGCTGCCCTTTTTTTGCACCCTCCATCTCACTGGAAATAAAACGTTGTGACTGGCCGTTAGTCCCTTTTTCCCCCCCCCCACAATCCCGCCTAGAAGTTTTCGTTTGTAGTTCGCTGCCCACTTCCCGTAACACCCCTTTTCCTTATCCTCTGTATAATTCCAAGAGAGCATTCCCGCTTCTTTTGACTTTAATTGTCGGAGACAAGAGGCGTACCATGCTTCACCGATTGTGTTGATTTTACTTCCCTTTCCCCCCTGTCTTGATTTTTCCCGTTTTACAAATTTTATCACAATTTTTCGTTTTCCAAACTGAAAAAGTCCGTTCCCCCCCACAAACTTTTTTTTCGAGAATCCCACTATTTTTCCACACGTCCTCCTCTGAATAGTCCCCTTTCTTTAAAAAGAACAGGGGTATAGCCCCATCTTTTTTTGTTGATGTCCCCCCCCTATTGGCAATCCTGAGTTCTTACCGCCCGTCATTCCCCCTGATTCCCTATCCCCCGGAGTCACTTTGACCTCCTGAACGAAACAAAGCCCGGCGTGAAGCCCCCCAGGTCAACGTTATCGAAGTCTACTGCAACCCCTAAGAGGAGGTTTTTGTTTGCGTACGACGGCTTGCCGTTTCTTTCTTTCAAGGGGTGTTTGTTTTTTTTTCTTTCATGGATGTCTGACATCTGTCTTTTCCCCCTTTTTCCCAGGTCGGGATCTTTCCCCCCCCCTCCTTTATTTTCTTCATACTGAGCTTGCACTTTCTACCCTTGGGTTTTCTCATCTATTGGCTCTCTCTTGCTTTCTGCCTTTTCTCCTTTCCTGGTCTTCCCCAAAACCCCTATTAACGGTTTCCCTGTTGCCTCTTGTTGAGCGCCGATTTTGCCCCTTGGGTGTTCCCTTTTTCCAGTTGATTTTCCCTTCGGTGGTTTTTTTTCCTTTTTTTTTCAGAATATTGCGACGCGCACCGTTTTGCACAGCCCCCCCTTTTTTACTTGAGGAGTGATTTTTTTTTTAACGTGCCCTCCTTCCGTCTTATTCTGGGGTCCGACCCCACTTGATGCATGGGTTTCGGGTTTTGACCCGATGACGTCTTAAGAGTTTTTTCCGTAAAATAATTTCCCCGAGGCTTCCCCTGAAGTTTTTTTTCCAAACGTAATTGACACTTTTTAGAATGATCTCTTTTTCCCCCTCCCGGTTTGCCAGATTTCTTTTACGGCACGGGAATTCACGTTTTTTCCTTTTGTCAAACGGGGACTTATGCCACGCGCGTTTTTTTTTCATTGCGTGATGTGTTCTTTTCTTCGCCTGTTATGGAGCCGGGTGCAGGTTTTTCCCACCTGTGTTGATTCCGAGGGTCGTTTTATCTCTCATGACGAATCTTTCGTCCGCCGTTTTTCACGGGCTTTGGGCACCCCCTCCTTTAGAAGGTATGGTTCCTCACCCGGGAGGGTGAGTTCTCCTTAAGTAAGGACGGCCCCTTTCCTTGAGTGCAACACCCTGGTGTTGCAGTGCGCTGGTCTCTTTGGTGGGCTTTTTTTGATACTTGGGTTTCCCGGTTTATTCTTTTCTGAGTGGCTTTTTAATATGCTTGGAATTTCCCCCACTCTCCTTTCCCCTTGATTAGTTGCCACTTCCCCCGGCTTCACTCCCTTGAACCATCCTCCGGCGAACCGAGACCTCCTCTGCGCCGGTCTCAACCTTGCTTAGTCCTTGTCCTTCGTTCCTCACTTTTTTCCTTCTGTCCGTTGTTTAGGTTAGCGTTCCGACATTTGGGTGGTCCCCCTGCCCCCTGTAATATTACCCAAATAATTTGACGCTGTCTGATTTTGTTGCTTTCCCCCTGTCTTTCTTTTGATGAAACGGGCCTATTTTCCTGGTACCTGCACCCTTAAGCTCTTTTCCCCCTCCAAGGACTTTTTTTTGTTCGATCTGGAAATTGTCGATTCCCGGGTGGTCTCCCGTTTCTGAGTGGTCACTTCCACCCGCCCAACGTAGTCCCACCCACGAACCCCCCCCGATGCTTGAGCGTTTCTATTTTCCCCGGGTGACATGGTTAACTCCGTCCTACTTTGACACCCGTGAAATGTTTTTCTCCAGACAAAGCAGAACCGTTTGAACATTGTGTGCGTGTCAATTTTCCTGGTTCGGGGGTGTCCTTCCCCCCCTTTTTTCCCATACCCTGGAGGCCCTTTTTCGGGACGCGTTCCTTTTTTCACTCGCCAAATTTCCACCTCCTTTTTTTCATGTTAAAACCCCAGCCTTGCGGGTGTTTGCCTTACTTCCCCTAAGTTCTATTATTTGAGACCGTTCCTGCCCCCTTTCCAAAAATTACTTGTTCCTTCTTGCTTTCAATGGCCGTTTCCCTTTGGATGGCGTGGGTTCGGGCTCCGGTAGTGGTGATTTCCCCCCACCCTTCCCAACGTACTGCACTTTGACTTGCAGAACGTGACCCCCCTTGATTTCCGCCAGCAGGTCCCCCTTCCCCATGTTCTCCCTCCTTTGACCGATTGGCGTTCAGGTGCCTCCCCCCCTTGCCAAAGTCCGTCATTACCCAAACCCCCTTCTATTTTCCCCTGTTTGGCAGGTTTAGCCGCTAGGCCTGGTCCCCCCCAAGGGGACTTTTTTTTGCACTCGATCTCGCAGCCGTATGGGTCCTTTTTTTCCCTTGGCCCATCCCGGTTTTTTGTTTTTCTCGGTATGTAAGCCGACCCGGGAGGGTGCCATGAATAGTGTTTGCAACCCCTTTGGCCCGAGTCTTCATCATGACCCCTATCCCCTTTGAACACGCTTTTTTAATTTTTATAAACCCTTTTTTGCCGGTCCGGCCCCCCGCCATGGTCTTTTTTCGCGGCATTTTTGTTCTTTTTTACACGGTAGCTCTTCTCTTTTTACGTTTATGCTTTCACACCCCGGGGGTAGTCGACCTTTGAGAGCCGGCTGTTGGTGCGAAGTCCCATTCACTCCGGTTGTCCCCTGCCTAAGTGTCGCGGTATTGAACCTCCCCCCCAAGCGGATTCAAAGTTTCCACAGGTGACCCATCTTTCAGGAACCCGGCCTGTTTCTAAGATGGGCCCCCCAAAGACCCCCCCCTTTTTAAAGTTTGCCTTTCTTTTTTCCCTCATCGTTGCCTTTCGGCCTGGAGGGGTCTTTAAACGGACTACCTTTTCTCTCCCCCGTTTCACAACCAACGTCCGACTTGGGCCCCGTTTTCGTAGTCCCCTCCTTTTCGTATTTCCTGTTAGTTTTAGTTTCCTCACTTCTTTTTTTTGAAGATTTTTACGTATGCTTATTTACTGTTTTGATTGTCGTTTCATTATTCTTCAAGGCTTTTTTCCCACTTTTCGATTTGGCGTTTCTAAGTCCAACCGTCGCCTTTTTTGTCTCCCCATTTTCTTGGGTGATTTTCAGTTTTCGTCTGTCTGATTTTCTCCGTTTCATTTCCCTCTTTGCCGCTCCTTCCCCCGAGCGGAATTTTTTGCCTAAGGCCTATTAGTTTTTTGCTCAAACGTCGCGTTTTAAGGGCTCTCCGTCCTCTTAAGGTCTTCTTATTATTCCTTTAGAATTTAATTTTGTCTCTTTCTTTCTTTTATTTAGTTTTCTGCCCTGCCCCCTGGGGCCTGTTTAAGACCCCCTTTCTCCTTCGTTAGCAACACTTCCCCCGTCAATAAACTTCTTCCTTCTTCCGCTCAGTCACCCCCTTTCCGCGAGGGGTCTTTCCCACGTTAGTTCTTCTTTTTTTTCCCCCGACGATTTTGAGAGACCACATTCGTTATTTAAGCAGTTCGGTTTCCTCTTGGGCTTTCTCTGGCGCCCTTCATCATTTCCCCGGTCTTCCGCTTGTTGAAAACCCTCTTTTTTTTTTGACTCCTTTTCATCATTTTTTTCTTCTTGAATGAATTCCCCCTCTTTTTTGTACTTTTTTCTGGTCTTGTTATTATTCGGCCCCCCTCTTTTTTTTCCTTGGGAGTTGCTCCCCTCTTCGAATTTTTAATATGGATTTTGAACCGATCATAGCTTGTTTCTCTTTGGATTTTTCATTGGCTTCCAGCCCCCTCCGTCCCGTAAACGTTCCCCGGCATGAAAGGTTCGACTTTCCTTTCGGCCGCGTGGCGATTCCCCCTAAATGAGTGGAAGTTTGACAGTAACCTTTTTCCCCAATGACCGTCCCTTGTGAACGTGCAACCCGTCCCCTCACCAATTTTTTTCCTGGTTGATGACGTGGCTTCCTTCACATCTATGTTCTTTTCTCTGATTGACCTTCGATGAATTTTTTCCCTTGCTTTTCCTCCTTTTTTGGCCCCGGCCCGTCCTTTCTTTGGTTTTTGGCCCATACTCCTTTCCGTTTTTTTTTGTTTTAGTCAGTTTCGTCCCAGGTCATCATCCCACTTCCGACGGCCAACAGTTCCGTCCACACCCTAAGCTCAAAGCACAATTTCCCTAAAACGGCAATTCTAACGTTTATCAAATCCCGTGCCGTTCTTTTTTCCGCCGCCCCCCACCCTCCACACTTCTTTTTGTTTTCGAACCTTTTTTTGACGCACAAACCAACTTTACCTTTTTGATGGGGGCTTGCCTTTTTTTTTTTAGTTTTGGGAGGGTGACTTTCCTCTCTTGCAACCTTGCGCCTCTACGGTTCACCCCCTTCTGAGGACGACCAGCTGAACGGGTCCTCTTTGCCTCTTCATCTTTAACCCTTTTTCCAACATGACGACCTGAAGTCCGGTAGTCCCACCAAGGATGGGGCCTTCCAGATCCCCGGCTCTCCCTTCCCAACTCCGGTTTGTTTGACTGTAACCTAACTCGTTTGCCCGTACGGCGCACTCCCGGATGTGGCGGCTTTCCCAGCCGGTTGCTCCCCTCCTGTCGGCACCTCTCCAACGGCCCCAATTTTTTCCCCCGCCCCTTTCACCGTTTCTTTTGTTTTTGTTTTGTTTCCTCTTCTCTGGTGAAACACTGCCGAGTTCCCCCACTACCCCCCTCGTGGGATGATTTTCTTCGCACGTCCCATTTAGTGGAGGGCCTTAGTCCTTTTTTTTCACTAAGTGCCCCTTGGTTTTGCACCATGTTTTTCTTCGCTATTACTGACTAACGTGCCCCATCCCCCTTTTCCTCGAAGAGGAACACTAAGACCTTTACCATTCACACCGAGTTTCTTCGGAGAACTGTACCCGAGGTCTTTTTCTAAAAAATCTTGTCCCTTATTCCCAAAGTCCTCTAGAAGTTAGGCCCCCTTTTTTTTTTTTTTCTCACCCCCAACCCCTCTATTATCTCCTTCTTCCCCCCGGCATATAACACCTCCCTTTCGTTTTAAACCGGTGCTTGAGGTTTCCCGAACCCCTCCCTTCGAAATTGGAATCCTCAACCCAAAAATAACCCCTCCCCTCTAGGACATATTCACCCAAGCAGGTTCGGACCCGACGATGCCGACGCAGGCCCCTCGAAATGTTTCTTTTTGGGTTTTCCCCCCCTCCCTCAGCAAGTGGGCCTTTACAATCGCTCCTCCTCAAGCTATCGGTACGTCCCCAGATGTTTTTTTTTTTTCGATGTAACAAACAAGGGTGTTCGCCAATCTCTTAGTTTTCCTGTCCATGCTCCTTTTTCCCCTTTTGGGGTGACTTTTATCCTCTTTTTTTTTTTTTCTCCAGGTGGGGGTGATTCTGTTAATCCGCAGGTGTTTGGACCCTACACCGGTTTTTTTTTAGCTCAGTGATCCAGTTTTTTTCTCTCCCCCCCGTTTTTGACGGCATCCCCTTTGCCACATTCCTCTTGCTCACCCGAACGAAGACCTGATTGCCCCCCGGTCCATTCCCCCCCAAGTTGAATGTGCCACGTTTCCGGACCGGCAGTTTCTTGATTTTTTTTTTTTTCCCCACACCTTTTCCTTACTTATTCCACTTATTTTTTTTTTTTCTGCTCGACCATTTTTTTCTTTTTACCATCTTCGCACCTGCGTCCTGTTCCCCCCCTGGCCATTTCTCGTTTTTTACCCAGAAACACTTTTTGTTCGAGTCCGGTCGGTACCCGAACTATTCGGTTTCAATTGGAAGTAGGGGCCAGACTTTTCCCTTCGTGCTTGAATAACCCTGCCATGTGAATTGCTCCAACTGTTTCCTCCGCCTGGTCTTGCATTTTGGCGCACCCGCCCTTTTACTGAAGCATAGCCCCCCCAATTTTTCTGCCAACAGGCATGGAGGGCCCCTCCTATGCCGGACTCCGTCACACAGGTTGCGGTTTCTTCAAACTTTCCCCACCGGCTCGGTTCTTTTCCGTTTAGGAGATCCCCATTTTTTTTTTCCGCGTTTCCCACGTCCCCCCATGACCTCCAACTTTCACCGTTCCCATACGCCCCCCCTGTCACCTTTTTTTTTTTTTTTCTCTCCAGCTCGCCAAATCCCCGCGCAATTTATGATTATCACAACAATCAAACCTCCTTTTTTTTTTTCGTTTTTCCCTTTTTTTTTGTGCCCCCTTTTCCACCAGTTGCTACTTTCGATTCGGTCTCTTCTCCTCCCCCCCCCTTTATGGTAACTTTTTTCCGTCCACAAAGAAACCAACCTCCCCCCCCCTTTCCGCGGAAAAATTCGCTCTTTTTTCCGCCCCCGCCTGAATCCCCTTTGTTTTTTGTCCCCAAGTTTCCTGTGTCATTTCCCCTTGAGGGACGACTTTCCAATCCCTCACTTGTGTTTTAGAAGATTTCTGGAGTGGGAAGTGGCCCCTCGCAACGCATCTCCTTGAATTGATCCCCCTGTGCTGTCTTTTTTTTTCTCTAAACACTCTTTTTTTTTTTTTTTCCAATTTTGATGTGGAAGGCATTAGTGAATTGTTTCGACATTTTTTCCCGAACCTCACCCCCCCCCCCCAGGCGCGTTGCTCTATTCTTACCCTTTTTTTAATTGACAAAGGTTGGTTCATTTTTTTTCCAAGGACTCAATGTTCTTGGTTTCTATTTTGAGAGAGCCACCCGACCCCTAGTGAATCCCCCTTGAGGTGGACTCTTGGTATTCGCCGCCTTTTTAGTAGAAAGCCTTCTGAGCTTTTTCGCTTTTAACCCGCGACATCCATCTGTATGCGTGGGACCTTTTGTTCAAAGTCTCTTTTTTTTCAAGATATCGATTTTTTCTTGGGACTCCCCCCACGTCCCCCGTGCAACTCACGCACCCCCCCCCCCGCGCCTCCCCTCGCCATTACCCCTCCTCCATTTTTCCTACCAATGCATCCTTTCCTTGCGGATTGATTCCCGCGTACTTTCCGTTCACGTAACCGCCTGTTGGCGTTTTTTTTCCTGTCTGGACATTCGGCATTTCCCCCTCGGTCTTTCAATTGAAAATTATCCCCCTTTCTATCGCCCCCTTATTCAACCCCCAACCGGTTTTTCATCCCCCCTTGCTCCCTCTCCCAGACTGCCCTTTCCTTCACAAGGCCCCCTTTCTCCCTTTTGCGGAAGTTTCACGCATTTTGGTTCCCAACTTTAGTGCACTTCACGGAGTTATTTTTTTTTTCAACGTTCGTTGTCCCCCCCCTTCTCTCCCTGTACAAGGGGTTTGCAAGCCTTGTTTTGGTGACGCCGACCCCCCTCCCCGGCTTTAGCGAAAGTTTATCGTTTTGCGATCTCTCCGTGTCCGTCAGTAATTCATGTCCCTCACTCAATTTCATCAATCTCGGGGTATTTTGACCCAGTCAAAAACCATGTTCCCCTCCTTTTTTCTGTCGTTTTTCCCTCCTCCGACGACATGAAATGGTTCCCAATTGCTAACATTGAATTGTTCTCGTCCAAAGTCCAAGTCTTTTCCCTTCTTTGAACCTGCCCCCTCCGAAGTGTTTTCCTCCTGATTTCCCCCAAGGGGTCCAAACCTTTGTTTTTTTGCTCCTCCAGGCGGCTTGCAAGACTTTTGTCACTTTTTTGTCCCTACCCCCCTTCTTCGAATCAACTCTTGCTTGTTATTCCCTCCTGGATTAATCCTCTGCCCTTTCCCAGTTACCCAACCGTTAGGAGACGGCGACTCTTGGTTTCTTTTCCTTTTCAAGTATTTCTTGTTCAGACACCCCTATTTATTGATAAAAAATCCCCTCTCGTCTTTTCTGTCAATCGGTTCGCACCGCATTACCTTTCACACCCTGTTTGACGGTTGTATTTCCTTTTAGAGAAACCTTTTTTTTTTTTTCTTTCTGTTTTTTCGTTCTCCTGCTCCTTCATATTTTCCAAGCCGGTCCTGGTCTCTTGTTCTGCTTTCCCTTTACTTCCCCGCACATCCTTATGTGCGATCCCCAGTGGGGTTCCTTTTCCCGGAATTCGGATCAGTTTTCCCTATGTTGGGATTTTCTTATTTGATGGACGACAATTTTTCCGGTTTTCGACGTTCTTGTTTTCCTTACCCTTTTGGCCCTTTTCCCCTCCCCCGTACCACCTCGGATCCACGTTGTTCACGTCGAAAGATTACAACCCCCCCCGTTGGTTTTAGAATGGATTCCTTGACAGGTCGTACCCAGGAATTCCCAGTCGGGAACTGCGGTATGGTTTACTTCCCCTTTTTCCTTTCTATGAGTGCTCCATGCCTTTTTACTTCATTGTACATCGCCCATTTCGACCCACATCCACTTCTGGTGGGCTCTTTACGTCCGACTCCCTCTTTTGCATTTTCCTTTTCTTTTCGGTCCCTGATCCCCCTTCGTATGACTGCTCTCAACCTGTCCCCCTTTCAGTTGGCATTTCCCCCCCACAGGTCGCCCCGATAGGTGGTTACCAAAAACAATAGTTGCGTGCCCCCTCCCCCGTGCACATGTAGCCACTTTTTCTCTCTGCCCTTTCTTTCTTTTTTTCAGTTTAAACCACCTCCTTTTCCCCTCGATGGCAACTTTTTTGGCGTCTTTTTGGTTTCGAGAACCCTGGCCCCCCTTCCCCTCTTTCGGGTGTTGGTCTCAAAATAGCCCCACCCCCCTTGCGATTTGCTTTTATTCCCGCTCACCAGTCTGCCCGTTTTGGTCTTTCGTGGTGTCATGCAACCCCCACATTGGTTTTTTTTTTTTTTTTTCCTTGCCCACCTCACAAATTCCCCCCTTCTTCTGCTGCCTTAGGGTATACGGTTTGCCACCCCCGTTTTGGGATCTTTTCGTGGTTGCACCAATTCCCGCTGTTTCTATTCCTGTTTGTTTGACAAACCCCCCGTGTCCCCCCCCCCTGGTCCCCCTTCCCCCCTAGTCCCAGGTCTTTTGTATAGTACAATGTCCAGTCCCCCCCCCCCCCCCCCTTTGTTTTGGGATTGCCAGATCCCCCACTCCTGAAAAGTTTTCATTTACGTCCCCCCTAGTCTTCCCCCTTTGCTTTGGGGCCTTCTTTTCTGTATAAAAAACTCCTGAATTGCCCTGCTGGAATTTTTTCGTTTTTCCCCTTCAAAATTCCTTTTTCAAAGTTCATGATCTCGCTAGTTTGGTTTCCCCCCTCCCGTTTTCTCCACTATTTTTTTTCCTTTCATTACCCCCCTTGCCCCCCCCCATTTACGAATTCCATTTTCTTGCGTATTTCCCTTTTTCCTGGTCCTTTGCATTCCCAGCGCTCTTCTTTTTACCCCCAATTAAATTCTTTTCCTCTTGCACGGTCGTTCCCCCCCCTGACCCACTGCTTGGCTTGGAATGCCTTCCTGGACCCCCCCCTTCGTGTCGGTGTCCGTTGTTTGAGTCGTTTCCTTCCAGGATCGGACCGACCAATGTACTTTCCTTCGGCTGTCAAGGAAATTCCCCACCTTTTGAACCCCCCACCAAAAACCCCCCTTTATCCCATTCCTCTCACTTACCTTCGTCGGTGCACGCCTTGCTCCCCCCTTCCCCCCCCCGCCCCCAAAAAAAAACCCGGATTTTACTTCCCGACCCCCCGCCCAAAAGGTGAAGCTGATCCCCTCTACATAATTTCCCTATCATACATTCTTTCTGCTCTTTTTCTTTCCCCCAATTTCCTTTTTTTTTCCCAAAGTTTCCTGGCGAGCGCATCCCCCAACCAATCCCACTGCTGTTCGGATAGGTTTTCCTTTCCTTGTAATTCTCGGTTTACTTTTGATTTTAGCTTCTATTCTCCCCCCTTCTCATCTTCCTTTCCCCCCCAAGTGGTGAATTGACCCTTTTCCCGAGTGGTTCTTTATATGGTTTGGGACTCTGCGCACCGGTGGACCACTTCTTTCCCCTGATCTGCCACTTTCACCGACATTTTGATGATAATTTTCCTCCCGTGCCTAGCAGGTTTGCCTGGACTTCTTTACCGTCCGTCGCCGGCACACGGTATTCCTTCCCCTGGTTCAATTTTTTTGCAAGAAAAATTCCCTACCCCCCCCTCCTCTCTTTCCTACCCCTCTGGTTTGTTGTCCTTGTCTTGCCATCATTCCGGTTGTTTTGAGGTCCCCACCCCGCCGGTAAAAAGGGGTGGTGAAACTTACCTTTTTTGGACCGTGGGTTCCCTTGCATCGGGGGGGCATCCCCTCCGAAGACCTGGCCCCAATTGCCTCCCTGTGAAGATATCACCCCTCATTGATGTCCCTTTTTACCGTTCTTCTGTTTTCCTTAGTTGTTTGGCACCGTTCTTCCCGTTGAACTCTGTGTCCAAGAATCTTTGCCCTCCCTTCCGTTTGTTGTGGAACATCCTGATTGTTCAGGGTTCCTTTTCCCCTTTGATAGTGCATTTTTTTTCCCCCTGAAGTCACCGGACTGCCCCCTCCCTGTTACTTACTATCCCCTCCAGCATTTTCTTATTTTTTCGTCGTTCCCACTTTTTTCCCCCCCCCAAAGTACAATGTTTTGATAAACCTTCCTCCCCTACTGCAAGTTTGTATGGTCAACTCTTCTTATCGTCGCTTTTCTTCCATTACCTTTGTCCGCCCCCCCCTCTGAGTTTTTTTTTTCCTGTCTCTGATCTTGCAACTTCCCCCCCTCTCCCGGTATTTTCTTTTCTGAGGCTGTTTTTGGGATCTCTTGTTTTCCCTGCCCTGACGTTATTTCCCTGCCGACTTGGTGGTTTCATGATTCTTTTCCTCCCCCATCCTTGTGCTTTGCCCATCTTTGGACTTTTCCCTGCCCAAGCATTTGTGTACTTGTTCCATGAAATTTTCCCCCCCGGAACCTCACATTCTTTTGTTCCATTTCAAATTCCATTTTTCCCTTTTACCCGATGAGTTCCTTTTAAACTTGATTGCTTTCCACTCCGCTGTCTCATTTTTGACCCCCCCCCCACCGGAACCCCCCTCCCTCCCGGTTTATTGCCCCTTTGTCTAGTGTGCTACGGCCGCAGCCTGAGTCTTTCCCTGTCTGACTCCTGTCCCCAAGTTCAACTCTTCTTTTTCCCATTAAAACCTTTCTTTTTTTGATTTATTAGACCTCCCCGGGCCACGTTTTTCCCACCTCTTGCTTTTTTCGCAACCCCCCCGTGCCCCCCCAACCGCACCCTTTTTTTATCTTCTTGTTCTGCATTAACTGCCCCCCTTTTGGTCTATTTTGTGTTCCCCTCTTTGCCTACCTTTGATTGGCGGTTAATTCATTTCCCCCCTTCTCTCCTCCTCTGATTTGGACTGTTCTGCTTGCCCCCCTTCTGCCACTCGTTGTCAACAACGACCTCTTTTCTCCGTCTTTTTTTCCACATCCCCAAGCCGTTGGTTATGTTGAAAACTTTCTTCTTGCCGAACCAACTGCCTACGTTATAATTTTCGTTTGTTTCTTTCCCTGCCAAATTTCCCCCAACACCCTTTGGTTTTTTTTTTCCTTTTCCTTTCCGTACCCTTCCCTGTGGGGCCCCTTTCTCACAACCTTCCGGGTTCGCCTGGACTGAGCTTTTCTTTCCCTTTCCTCACAATCTTTCCCTTTGTTTTGGCATTATTTGCCTCCCCCGAACCGAGTTTCTCAGGTTTCCTCCCCCCGCCGCATCCCAACCCTTTTTTTCATCTTTTTGGTTTCGCCCACGCGTTCTTGTCTCCGAACCGCCAACGTATTTAACGATTTCCCCTGTCGCAATCGGAACAACCCATATGTGACCCCCGTTAATTCTCGGTGATGGGTTCCTTCCCAATTTTCTTTAATTTGGACAGTCCTCCCCGACCCTCCCCCTTCTACAAGGTTCCCCCCCCCGAGTACTGTACAACAAGGCCTTTTTTTAGTATTTGACCTTTCCCTCTCCATCGTTTTTTTCTTGGTCGAAGGAGTCTGTGTGGTCCCTGAATAAAGTTCCTTCTTTCCAAAAGGCCCTTTTTTTGCTTCCCCCCACCTAACTCGTCGGCTTCACGGGGACGTGTCGCCTGAGTAGAGGTCCCTTCCATGTCTTCCCCCCCCCTCCCACCAGATTTCTTTTCCCTGGCCGGTCCGTTTACGTCCTTCCGCCTGTAGGTTTTTTTAGGGGTTAGTTCCCCAACCCCTTTTCTTTTATGTGCAACGCCCCAGGTAGAAGAGGCCACTTGACAACCCTTTTTTCCCAGTGTTTTTCAGATCCCCTTCGAAATCCTACGTGATTGACTGAGGCCCCTTTCTTTTCCCCCCAAAGTTTCCCAACCTTGGTCCTCTCCTTTCCATACCACCAATTTGATTGTTTCTGTTCCCTTCTTCCCCAGTTGATGCCCCCTTTTTCTTGCCCGACCGATCATTTGAGACCTGGAGTCCCCCTAGTACGGACTCCGCCAGCCAAGAAAGCCGCCGCCTCTTTTCGTTTTACCTCCATGACGTTCTGTTCCCCCTTTTGACTGCGTTTTTGATTCCTTTCTGGTGCCCAATGCCTTCTTTGCTTGTCTGTTTAAGGTGCTGCTGAACTCTGTTTTTTTTTAGGCTCCTTCCCCATGTTTTTTTTTTATGACATTCGGCCCTTTTTACCAATTTCCCCTCCCCAATTTTTGGTCCCGTTGGCCACTGGCAATTTCCCCTCCGACGTCTTTAACACCGGCCTCGTTTTTTTTTATTGAGTTCTTTCCTGACTTGTGTTTTGATTTCCTGACTTCAGGATGGGTAGTGTGATATCATCCGGCCGCGGCTCCCAGAAAGGCCTGGTGCCTTCAAAAACGTCATCATTCGGCGGACCGGGCTCTGGTCCAGTTCTTTTCGTTTTGAGGACAACGTCGTGACCTTTTGTTTTTTTCCCTGTATTTACATGTGACAAACCTCTAGGTGTATGTCTTTCTTTTCTTGCATTCCTTTGCACGAGATTCCCCCTTGTGTGTTTGATGTAACACCCTCGTTTCTTGGGGGGGATTGCTGGATTGTCGGATGAATGACAGGTTTAATGATTCGTGACTCTTTCTTGGCCATGACCGCCATTCATATTCCCACTTTCCCGTTTTTTCCCGCTAGGAGACCCATGATGTAGTGAATTATGCTTGGAAATACTGCCCCCCCCGCAGCTCAGGGAGGCAGTTTTTTATTGTTGGCTCTTTGTTTCCCCATTTCACCTTCCGCTCCTTTAACCTTGCTGACTCTGTCTCTCTGATTTCAAACGTCACACTCCCGTCCTTTCCCCCGTTGGACCGGTTTACGGCTTTTCACTTTTACATTGTTAACCCAGGGTCGTCCACGGCTTCACCCCCTTGCGCTTTTCATTGTTGTCTGACCCGACCTTTCCTTGCGTTCTCCCTCTTGACCTTCTCTTCTTTTCGACAGGTCTTTTTCAAACAACCCCCGTTTTTTTGTTGGTGTGCTTGTACGCGGCCCTGCTGTTCTAGACTGATCGTTACCCGCATGACCTAGTTTTCAGAGGGCCTCCTCCCTTTGTAGCAACCAGCCATGTTCTCCGGTTTTTTTTTTTTTTTTTTAAATAACACTTCTTGAGGGAGTGACTTCGTCTCCTCTTCTGGCTCATTAGTATTCAACGAAGTGCCTCTTCTCTTTTTGTAGATTGGAGATTTTCTTTTGCGGACTTTCTGATATCTTGGTCTTTGGTAATGTTTAGAGAGGGGCAATTCTTCCCCCCCCAAATCACTCGGCCGAATGGATTATGTTTGCCACCCCCCCCCTTACCCGTTTTCTTGCCCATCCCTTGGTTACGAAACGTTTGGGGCCGTCGGTTCCCGGGTGGCTATTTGTCCTTCCCGTTTGCTTCCTGACCCTGCCCCCATTTCATTTTTCTGTTTTCTTTTTGCTTTCGCTAGGGAAGGGTCAACTACCCATGTACTCTTCATAATAGTTTTTTCCGCCTTTGTTGGCGTTTTCCCTTTCTGCTGCACAGGGACCATGCTTTTTTTTTTTGGGCCTCCCTGCCCCCTGCAGTCTCTCTGTGCCCTGACCAACCTTTTTCACTACGTCGACTTTTTTCCCCAGCGTCTTCGTGGGCTTACTTTTTTGTGCGAGGGTTCAATTACACCCTCCCTTTCAACTTCGTCAACAGACCCCCAGTATCTTTTCTTCGTCTGAATTCGCACTTCACCCCATTTCCGCCTGAAACCTTTTCTTTTTTGTCCCCGCCACTTTGTTCGGTATCCCCCGGATCTTTTTTCCTTTCCTTTTTTTCTTTGTCCTGTCGGTCACTCTTTTTCTTCTTTTTTCCATTTGTTTTGAACCCCCCCCCCCTTTGACCCCCCTGTGGGAACCTGTCTGCTTCGGGTCTCCTTTTTTTTTTTGCGTGTCTACCTTTTCCTCCTGCCTTACCACCTGTGGACCTTTTTCAAACCCCCATATCCCTTCGGCGGGGCGTTTTCTTTTGTTCCCAGAAGGCTCTTGTTTTTTTTTTTTCCCTTCTTTTTCTCCCTTTACCCCATTCACTTACCTCCATATGATTTCTCTTTGTGGGTTCCCTTAGAGTAAGGATTTCGTTCTTTTCTTACCCCTTCACCTCCATCCTCCACTTAACCTACACAGACCCAGGCTTCTTTTTTCCCTTTTCTGCCCGCACCCTTCTTCAACGCGGTAAAGGTGATTTTTTGTTCGCACATGTTTTTTGGATTCTTTTCGAATGGTTGCTGCACTTCTCTTTCACCCAGTGAGGAAATGCGGTTTTTTCTTTTCTGACGGTTCCTAAATGGCCCAGCCTTTTTTTTTCCCCTTTTTTAGCGCTGCCTTGCTTGGTTGCTCTTTCCCCCCTGGTTGGATGTGTTGTCACTTTTTTTTGTAAGTTTCCTCCACCGCCTTGCCTTCCCCTTGAATCTTTTCAGCACAATTTTTGCCCCCTCTTTGCATCCTTCACTAGCTTTAACCCCCACCACTCCTTTTATACTTACCAAACGGGTCTGTTTCCTTCCCCACCCGTTATGTTACGCCAAATCAAGTACCTGGTATCCCTGATTATTATCTCTTGCCGTCACCAATGTTCCGCTTTTCAAGCCCGCTCCCCGGTCCCATTTCGTTGGGGTTGAGTTCCCACCTGACCGACATTGCGCTGGTCCAAGTGCCCCCCCCTCTCTTCCCCCGCTATCCAACCCCTTTTCATTGAATCTTCCCTTCCCCTTTCCTACCGAACCGTTACTTTTTTCCTCTTGTAAACCGAGAAAGCCTTTGGTGCTTTGCTCGGCTTTCACCCTACCTTTCTGGATGGTGCGTTGTACCACACTTCCCCCGTATCAGGCAAGTCGTCTTTTCCCCTCTTGCGCCCACTTTCTTTTTTTTTCCCGTTTCTTTCAGAAATTCTTGAATTGGCTGCCTCCCTCTCCCTCTACATTGGTTTTTGAGTATCTAAGCATTTTTTGATGCTCGGGTTAAACTCTGGCCAGTTTGGGTTATTGTCCTTTCCCTTGTTGGGTGGTGATGATGTTTCGCATTCCTTTTTTCACTTTTTTTCCGTGAATTGTGCCTGGGACCTATATTTGTCACGCACAAGAATCTTTTCTCTGTGTTTGATAGCGACCCTTTCTTTCCTTAGTCCCCTACTTTTGATCAAGTTGCACTTTCCTTCTCTCAGATTTCACCCACCCCCTTTCTCTTGGGGTACCAGATTTTCCTTTGTTTTTTTTTTCTTTTTGGAGACCACACCCTTAACATCTGAACGTAGGTGAGTGACCCCCAATGAAAATCACCTGTCTTTTTCATCCCTGCGGCTTTCCCGTTTCCCGGGGCTGTCTCCAAACACTTCTTCCGGTGGCCAGTTCGGGTTGGTCCTTTTCTCTTGACCAGACGTATTTTCCCTTTCTTTATCAAGTTTCAGACGCGTTTGCCGCCGTCGGTTTGTTGCACTGTGAGGTTGCTTGGACTCAGTCTTCATCCCCAGGGGTTGGGAATATTCCAAGCTGATTCTTCGGTCCCCACCGGGGCGTGGTTTGTTGCGGTTTTCTGCCTTCGGCATTTCCTTGACCCCCTTGATGTGACAAACTCTCCCTACCGTTCGTTGATGTAGTTATGTCTTATTGCCGTCCTCCTTGGAAGTTGTACAACTTTTCCGCATTGGAATCGAACACCCTGTACCACGTGTAATGAGGGGGGCGAGTTCCCCCTAAATGCGTACACTTGCAAAGTACCCGCCATTTCACGTCCCCTTCCCCTTGGCAATGCTCCACCCGATTTTCGATGCATTGGTTGTTGTTGCTTTTTGGGCAAACCTTATGAACCGCCCCCACTTGCCAAAGATGCCCTTTTCACTTTTTTTCGTCGTCTTCTTCCCCTCTTTTTTTGTTGGCCATCTTTTCGTCGGATTTTGCTTCTTTACCTGATATCTTCAGAGTTCTTTTTCCGTTGGTGTTCTTCTCTTTTCATCTAAACTCCCGACGCCGTTCTCCGTGTCCAAAACTGACTGCCTCCAAAGGACCCTCCCCTGGACACCTTTCTTTTTTTAAGTTTCTTCAATGATTTCCCTCTTTTTTCCCCAATCCGCCACCGCATTCAACCTCCATTTTCCCAAGTGTGAAAATCGTCCCCACTGGTGACTTCAATT
>Ga0179591_1346298_pt1 | contig 18432 bp, 26 predicted proteins | sample CZOMad2_1_08_16f_FD_182891 | JGI IMG/M metagenome (GOLD analysis project Ga0179591, IMG submission 182891) | Vadose zone soil fungal communities from Angelo Coast Range Reserve, California, USA - CZOMad2_1_08_16fungal (PacBio error correction) | ecosystem: Environmental > Terrestrial > Soil >... | reverse complement strand
TGGAAAAAATCTTTCAGTTGGAGTGTTTTTTGGACCTGCCTCGAGATCTTCCGAAGGTTTTTCTCATCTTTCTCACCGGTTCAACTTCCCTTCCCTGATGTTCCCCCCAATTTTTTTTTTGACCTTCACCCACCTACTACTCCAAGAAATCCCCCTGAAATGGACATGTAGTTTCCATTGCTCGGTATAATAGTCCTTCCTCCCCCCCAGCTCCACTCTCCCCCCCCCCTGCCTTAATTTCACTATGAAAACACTTTTAACCATAATTTTTTACTTTTCCTATGTTCTTCTTCTCAAGGCCTGACTCAGCTTTTCGACTGTCGGTACCCCTTTCCCATCTACTCCCGGTTCCTCCTTCTCTGCAGCTTTTTGAAATGATTCGTACCCCAGAACGCCCACGCACCCCCGTCTCCAGCCATTGAATGTTTGAAATCAGGACTTCCTTTTTTCCTGTGTCCCTCGGAGGAAGATTTAAGTTAGACACACGTCCCACGTTTCCATCATTTCCCCCAGCTTTTCAGTGTTTATAAAACGACCTCACCCCCTTTCTCCTTCCCCTTGATCCCCCCCTTCTTTCGGCCAGAGATTCTTCTTGATGCCAAGTCTACATCCCTTCGGGTTTTTTGTTTTTTTTTTTCTGTTTTTTTTTTCTTTGACAATGGGAAGATACCTCCTCTTCCCCCCCCACCACATTTCCCCTTTTAACCCTCGATTTTTTTTTCCTCCATCGAACACCCCCCCACACGAATTACACCCAGCCTTTGGTTGAGATTCCCTTCCTTCCTTCCGCAGGCCCTCGCCCTTTGATGACGCCCATACGAATACCCCCTCTGAAGGAAATGCCACACTTGCCTTTTTTCTTCTCCACCGTATCATTTTAAGGTCCATAGCATTTTTTTCCCCCCACTTCCCCCAGACCAATACGTCTTTTTTTTAACTTTTCATTTTTTTATCAGAACTCTGACGAATAATGGTCTCTAGCCCTGCCAAATTATCTCTCAGTGTTTTCTCGTTTTCCCCTCTTTCGCCCCGCTCTTTTTTCGGTTCTGAGTTTTTTTGTTTTTTTTGAAAAAGAGACTCGGTTTGCAAATGTTACTCGAATCCGACACAACTGCGACTTGAAAGAATTCTTGTTCAAATTTTCTTTTTTCTACTCTACCGCTGGTAGATCTTTCGGAAGGTGAGCCCCCAAATCTAGTACGACCGTCTGAGATCATCTATTTTTCCATCCTTTCTTGTTTTTTTCTTTGAAGGAGCTAACTCCTCCGGGTCCCCGATTTTTCCCCTGCTTTTTTTTACAGGTGCCATGACTGCCGCACAAAGAGCCCCCGGGACTGCCTCAAAGTGACAGGTCCACCCCATTTTTAGAGTGTCAAAGGTCCCCTTCCTCTTTTTGCGAAACCTTTTTTAGACACTCCTCTTCCGTACCCCTTTATTCTCGGCTACCCCCCCCTTCCCTTTTTTCCCACTTGCTTTTCCCTACGCCCGGATCTTCATGTGGGGCTCGAAGTCCCAGTAGCATGCTATGCCCGATTTTTCCCATCTCCTTCCCTCTTTTCGTTTCTCTTAGGCCAGATTGCCTTTGAACCGCTTGAATTGACCTGAAACTTTGTTTGCGGACTTGACGATCATATGTTTTAGGTTGTTGAACGTATAAATCACCTTGAGAACAGGCCTTCCTCTCCCCCTTCCCCCCCCTCCTCAGGCGAAACTTTTGGAGTGTTCAAAAAACTTCTCCGTTTTAGGGTCGGTCCCCCTTTCCCTTTTATACAGAAGTACTGTCGTTAGACTTCATCTAATTCCTTCCTCCTCTTAACCAATAAACCCTTTTATATGGTTCTTCATATCAAGACCCGCCCCCCCCCCCTTTTCCCCCTAAGGAGCAAGAGAGCATTTTGAGTTTTTTTCTCCCGTTTTCCTTTTTCTTTCCACCAATGACTTTTTTTTTCGGATCGGGCAATTATTCACAGATACCCAAAGGAAAATCGAGGGATGCTCTACGATTTTCTTTGGATTCGTCCGATTATTTTTATCCGCAGGTTAGTCGTCCTCTTTCCTTCCGCGCCATACGAACCCTCATCTAGAAACAGCCCCTCCCCCCCTTCGCCAACTGTCCCCTATATTCCGGGGCTCGGTCAATCAGCTTTCGTTATTTTCTCGCTCTTAACCTTCCGACGCTGATCTTCCTTTCCACACGAGACACTCCCCCTCTAATTCCTAATGTTGAATTCCCAACCTAGGTAAAGCTTACTGGTTTGCACCTTTGATACTTTTGATCCCCCTTTGCCAGTCTCGGGGTGTCACCCAACGTGTTGCGACCAAACCTGCCCCCTCGCTTTTTTCCCTTTTTTTCCCGATCCCCCTCTCTTGTTTCCGCAGGTTTTATGCAACGGAATAGTTTGCCCAGCCTTTTCTCTCCTTCCTGGGGCGTGTAATTCCCCTAAGCTCAGCCACTGTTCGATCCCTCCCCCCCTCCCCCGAAGCGTGTTTTATCGTCCTATTTTCCTTATGTGCCCAGTATTACATGAGCCTCTCGCCCGATTTGAAGGATACGTAAGAGCACTTCCCCTTTTCCCCCTTTTCGATCTCCCCCCCTTTTCCCCCCCCATCCCTTCTCTCGCCTCGCCCCCTCTCCGGCACTCTTTGCCTTGTTTTGTTGAGTTGGCTGGTATTCCGGCCAGTTTTCCACTCTTTCTCTTCCCTTGATCCTCCTTTACCCCCTTTTTTCTGTCCCAGAGAAAACTTTTTTAGCAACGAACCCCCCCGGTAATTTTCCAGAGATTCTCCCATCTTGCTGCGACCAGCCCCTATGCCACGCGTTCGTTCATCACTGATCGTGAACCAACCACCCTTCCCCTTTCTTACGAGCCCTTTTTCCTCCTCTTCCTCCTCCCTAAACCCCTCCCAGGCGGAAATTTTTTTTTGGCTAGTCCGAAGGATGGAGAAGGCTGTGCTTCTTGGATATCGTACATCTACTACGCCTTAACAGCGTTGCGGTTTTTCCCCCCCACCCTTTTTTTTTTTTTCCCACTAACGCAGCTTCCGTTACCGAATATCCACGCCCACAACTCTTTTACCTTGCCGTCTACTAAGCCTTCCTTCCATGTTCTTTTTTTTCTTTCTTAAATGAACACTAGTTATTCTCACACTCTAGCGCCCCCGACGTCCTTCGTATTTACCCCCTCTACTGCACTACACGTTTCCTGTGACAAGAGTGAATTCCCCCTCCCCCCCCAACTTACGGCCCCTTTTGTTTTTCTCTCCTCGCGAAGAACTTATCCATTCCTTATGCCAGTCTCTGAATCCTCCTCCCCTTCTCCTGTGTGCAATTCCGACTTTTTCCATTTTCATTCAAAGCATAGCCTAACGATTCTTCCTTTCCCTCAGTCAATTTTTCTCTCCACTTTGCACAAGTTATCCCTATACCTCCAGACACGTTTCGCGCTTCTGAGCTTACCGTTGCTGTACAGCCGTCAGTCCTGCGTCCTTCCCTTCGACCACTCTTCTCCCCCCCTGCTACACGTTCTTAATGGATGTTTATAAGGAGTAGCCGATATTTTTTGCTTTTGCCTCGGTTCCTTATTTTTTTCCCGTTATTTTTTTTGACGCCTCATTTTCTGTTTTTTCCTCCTCCTCGTACTCCCCTTTTTTTTTTTTTTTCTTCACGTACTCCCTGCTTAATGACTGTCAGAACGGTCTTCGCCACTCGGTTGCTAGGAGGTCGATAACTTTCTTGTCTGAGTTGCCGCTTAATCTCTTTGAAAATATTCGTGTCCCTTCCCCTGTCCAATCGCATCGTTTTTCTAGATTTCCAAATATCTTCCTCAAGGAGGACTTATCTTCGGTCTAGTTGCCCCGGTTGAACGTTTTTATTCCTTTTTTGAACCCAAGAGTTAACAGCTCCTTTTCCTCCCCCCCCCCTCCCCCTTTTTTTTTTTTCTTTGACTGGTTAACCAGGTTAGAACACTTTCCTTTGACTCCCAGACCTCAAGGCGTTGCAATCCACCCCCGACCATGCACCTTCCCACATCTGTAGATTTTCCCCCCCTTTTTTTTCCCGGCCCTTTTTTCGCCTTCTTTCCTTAGGTCCTTACTTTGCGCTAAAACCCCGCCGTCCGACTCCGTGCCTGAGCGATGCCGAGCTATGTTTGTCCACTTGGCGCCGATGTCGCCTTCTGGTTTTTTCATCGTTTTTTTCTATCGCTGATTTGCACTTCCTCCCCTTCTGAGTCCTCTCCTCCCCTTCACTTCCAGAGCAGACGCGGTTTTGCTATAAGTGTTCCCCTTCCCTTTTTCTATCTTATCGCTCGCCAGTTAACCCATCGTGTTCCCCCTGCCACCCGTTTTCTCTTTTTTTTTTCTTACGCTTCTACATTCTTTCGTTAATTTTTTTGTCTAATTTCTAGTCGGTGCGGTAGCGTTCTTTGGTCAGATGTTTTAACTGTGACTTCTCTTTCTCCTTTTTGAGAGCATCCACCGATTTCCCCCCCTTTTACCAACCTAGCTCCCCCCTTTTCCCCTCTCCTTATCACTGATTCCACTTACAGACCTGATAGGCGACGCCCTGCGTCAAAGTTGAGACTGTCTCTTTATATGTCCCCGTGTTGGACTCAGCAGTTTCCCCCAGTGCACGGCGTTTACGATTCCCTTCACTTTGTATCCACTGCATCAACGCCCTTATCTTCACCCCGTTTAACGCTGCCGCTTCCCACTTTCCCCCTCCCCCCTCTTTTGATGTCCCTTTCTTGAAGTCCTAGGAACCAACACGTCTTTAAACTTCCAGTCAATTCCCCCCCTTTTATCGCTCATTTGGAAGGTCTGACCCTCAGCGTCTATCTCCTGAACCCTTTTTTCAGATTCTCCTCCTTTAACGGCTCATTCTTAGACTAACCCCCCATGTCGAATCCGCCTCCGCGCTGCACCTTGTCCCCTCTGATAGCATAGTTCGTGTTTAAAACTATCATTAGAGTAGGTATTTTTTCCCCCTCCTTTCCGTTCGGCTTTCCCTTTCTCATCCCTTAAGCCAGTCCCAACAACTCTCAGATTCGCGCCTGTTTCAGTACCGCGATCATCTTTTGCCTTACCTTCTGATCACCTTTTGAATTTTTTTTTTCACGCCTGCAATTGAGGTCCCCTTCTTGACTTATGAGAATTTACACGGCCCCCCCCCCCCCCCACACCTTCTCTTCTGTCCTCGCTTATAAGGTTCGTGGTTTTTCCCCTCCTCTTTTGTCGCCCCCCCCTTCCCCCTCCTACCCTTAACTAGCACCGTTCCCCCATGAATTCACCTTTTTTTCACCACGGTAGCCCTGAAGGTCCTTCTGCTCTGTGCCTTGACGCCCCTCAGCTTTTCTATACGTCGCCATGCTACCGACTCGAGCCGTCATACTACTTTTCCTGTATCCGCAAGCACCTTTCCTCTTTTCCCCCCCCATTTAAGTCCGAAACTTTATGCAAGCTCTTTTCCGAACGACACTGCTCTCCACCCGACATTCCAAGCCCTATGTCCCCACCCAACCTTCTTCTACCCACTCATCAGTTGACCGTCTACTCACACCCCTCTCAACACTTCCCTCACCATCCCCCTTTCTTTCCTCCATCCCTCATCTACTTAAACCATTTCCTTCAACCCCCGCCCCTCCCCAACGTCCTAAAACTACACCACCTCCTCCCCACCCCCTCTCTTCCCCTCCCCCACCTAGTTTCCCCCCCCTCCCCCCCCCCTTCCCCCCCCCCCCCCCCCCCCTTCCCTTCTCTCCCCCTTTTTTTTATTTTTTTTTTTTGGTTGTTTTTGTGTCTTTTTTGTTTTTTTTTTTTTTTGTTTTTTTTGTGTGTTTTGAAGACTTTTTCTCCCCTTTTTTCTCCTACGTCCGCATTGCTCCTCGTCCCGTTATCTCACCCATAGGGAGTGATCCTCTTTCTTCTCCCCCTTTTACACAAACTTTTTTTCCGTGCCTGCAATAACTTCTCCCCGTCGGGCAAAGTATATCTTAGGTTTTTTCTCTCGACGTGAACGTTGCCCTTTCCCAGGTTCCGATACTCTTTATTTGTGTAGCACCCCGTCCGCCTTCCTCTGCCTGTCAGGCTCTTCATCGGTTTACCTTGTTTTTACCAAAGAGCGATAGTTTGATGTACACTTTAGCATCCTTTCTCTTTAGGTTACACGGTGCAACAGCAATATTTTGACGCTTCCGTTCGGCGTTCGAGCGTTTCTCTCTCTCACCTGATTTCATTTGGAACACTCACCTGATCGATGAATTCTCCGAGTTCCTCCTTCTTTCCCCCCCCCTCTGATTTTTTTTTCCTTTTTCCTCTTTCCCCAGCCAGCGTTAACGAAAGCAGTAGCATGAGGATGGGCCCCGTTTTTTCGAAAGACTGCTAGTTCGGTGCAGTTTACTTTAGTCAGACCTCCCGCTCTCCCCCCATGCTTCCCTTTTTCTCTTCCGGAATTTTTTTTCCTTCGTCGAGTGGATTAGTCGTTATACTTCTTCAATGGCCTGTAAATTCCCCCCCTAATCCGTTGTTTATTTTTTTTTTTATCTTTCCGACGAAACTTCTTTAATCCGGTTGCCCCTTTTCCCTTCCTTTGAACAAGCATGGGCCCAAAAAAATTGGATTGAAAGTTAACCACTATTAGTTCTGAGTCACGATCGTTTATGATTGCGCTCTTTGACTAGCCTACTTTTTACATACGCCATTCCAAGAACCATGACCCCCCTCCCTTCCGGTCTCTTCTTCACTCCTCTGTGAAGGTAGTTTGTTTTGTTGCCGGCAAGCTTTTTTGCGATGGCAGATTGACCCCTCTTCTTTTTGCCCCTTTGCTTGCTCCATTATCCGAATTCACACATCCTCCCTTGGACCCAATCCTCCTTCTTGCGGCTTTGGCTGTCCTCTTCCATGCATCGCGTTAGTCCGGTCATTTGCCCACTCCCAGGACCCCCGTCGCCTCAAGTTGCTGCATTTTGCCCCCCCCCCCCCAACTAACCTTTTTCCCCCCGCGAGTCTCCCACCTTTCTCCTCGTCTCACACTCTTCCTTTTTTCTGTTTTTTGAAAAGACGCTTTTTGTTTTTCCGCCAGAGTGGCCACAATACGTTTCGTCGTTGCTGAGACTGACTTTTTAGAATAACTTCCTCCCCCCCCCCTTCATTCCCCGCACCCTAATTGTTATAGTTACAGTTGGGCCCAACACTCTGTATGTCAGTCCCCCCCTCCCCGAGTTTTTTGTTTTGCCCCCTTCCCCCCGCTCTCCTTTTAGAGAGTTTCAAATTTTTAATTCCCGTTGCCAATCCTTTTTTTACCCCTATTCCCTCATTTATTTTCCTTCCTGCAATGCATGTGCTCCCCCCCCTTTTTTATTTTTTCTTTGCGAAGTTAATGGCCTAATCTCCAGGAGAGTGGATCCAGTCCCTAGTAGTCTTCCACTTCCTTCATGAAGAAACAATGTTTCTTCTCCCCCCTATCCTTTCTCACTTCTCCTCACAGCTTTTCATCCTTTTATATTCTGCAAATAGTTGCGCTCCCTATCCGTTCAGTCCCACGACCACAGAGTAAATCCTCTTCGCCAAACTCCCCCCTTTTTTATGTGCCCCTTCCCCCCCTTTGGATTAGTTCCCCTTTTTAACCCACCTTTTATTTCGGCCAGGATCGAAAGTCATTACACCCCTCCTCTTTCTTGGACCCCTTCCTGTGCACCCGCCTGTGAACGAACATCTGATAGACTTGGGTATTACCCTCCGAAGCCAATTAAAACTCTCCCGACAGTTTTGTTTCCTTCATCCCCCTGCCCCCAATTCCCCTCTACAGTAGTTTTTTTCCCACAGTCAACAGCCACCGAGAACCCCCTACCCCTATTCTTCTGCCTCCTTCTCAAGAAACGAATAGTTGATCCCTTCCCCCCCCTTTTTTGCCCTGTCCCCCCATTCCCTGCTTCAAGGGTCACCTTCCTCCGTGATCCTAAGTGCTTCGACCATTTTTCGCACCCAAATCCTTCTTCGTCAGTGTCTCGCTTTTTCGAGTTTAGACTATTTCTTTTTCCCATTCTCTTTCGGAGTGGTGTTTTAGACCTACCTCGGCTTTGTAAATGTTTCCTTCGTCAAGTCCCCCCCCCATTTCCGCACTCTCCCTCTAAATATTCGTTTAGTTTTTATCCCCGTTTTTCGTCTGATCTACGATAGAGTTCGTTCGTCGCAGGAATTTTTTGCCATAAACCCCTCTGTGCTCAAGTTTTGCATTGAGTAATCTAGACGTTATATACATTAATTGTTTTTTTACTGCTTTCTCCTTTTCCCCCCCTAATTCTTTCCCACGAATTGTTTGTCCCCTTTTATACTGTTTTGGTGGTTATTCCAGCTGGAGAGCTCCACCCCCCTCTCCCACGTTTTTTCCCCCTTAGACCCCCCCCCAGTGAAGAGTTCTTCCGCGCCACACCAGTTTAATTCCTCCAAATCTTCTCTTTTTTTCCTTTTCCTCTGTGTTCTACCCCTCTCCCCCCACTAGTCTATAGCCGCGCCGCAACTTTCACGAATAGGCACACTTTCACCCCCCTCCAGAATTTTCAGTTTTTTTTGCTCTTACTATCAGCCCTTTCGACACCGCTTTTTCTTCTCTCCTGACTTTCAGATTGAGAGTGGTTCCCCCACTCTCCGATTTCTGCAACTGTATCTTTTTATGAATATTGAGTTTGACCTTAAGTTTTCGGTTCCCTTTTTTCTTGTTTAGCCTCTTTTCTCTCCCCCATTTGGTCCATGGATTCTGCAGTTTTTCCAACGCCCCTCCCCTTTTCTCAGATGCCGTTTTCGTTTTTTCGCGGTATCTCCCCCCCCCCCACCATTCCTTTATTTTTCAAAAATGACTTGTCCCCATTATTGACCTTTCCCCTCACGTCGCTAGAACGTTTTTCCTCTCATATTCACTCATCCTTTCCAGTCACATTTGTTAGTTCCTGGAATCTCGCCTCAAATTCCCCAGCTCTTTTTGTGGTGCCTTTGCGGCATCGCTTTTCTGCTTTTAGGCGTTTTTACGGACGTTCTCCAGATTCTAGTCTCTCTGTTTAGCGAGTACCTATTCCCCTTTCTTCCGCCTTTTCTTTCTTCCCCTCTTTGCTGATTGAAAAGTATCGGTTTGTCAAGTACAGAGCCATCTCAGATGAAATGTTCTCTCATATTGCGTTAAAGAGAATGAGTCCATTCGAAGGATTTTTTCCCTTTTCCCTCCCTTGACCGCAATTACGTCATTCTTGTACAGACCGTCAATGAGCTTTTTCTTTTTCCTTTGGTTTTTCTATCCCTTCCCCCGTGTTGTTATTTTGCATACGTTTAGTATTTCTCCTGAACCCTTCGCCCGCCTTTTTCCCCCCCTTATGGCGAGCCAGACAGCATTTTTTCCTCCCCCCCCCCCCCCTGTCCCATCTCTTAGATGCGTTTCTTAGAATCGCTTCCGAATCATTAGATCACCTTCCCTTCCCTTCCAACCCTCCCAACGTTCTTTGTTTTTTACATTTCCCACCCCTGCGCTTTTTACACGTCCTAGAGAACATTTCCCCTTCCCTGTCCCCCCCGTTTTCCCCCATAGGAAGCCGCCGGTGAATTTCGCTTTGTTCTGAAACCGCTACAATCGAGGCCACGCCACTCAGCTATTCTGTCTTTCCCGCTCTCTTTCCCTTCTCCTTCACTTTTCTTGCTGTGCACTGCCAAAGAACTTGCGAGTCCATTTTTTATCCCTTACCCCATGCAGCCGTTTACACCGTGTCCCCCACTAACGGTAAGCGATTTTTCCATCCTTGCCTTCCCCCTTTTTTTGCCTTACTTTTCCTTTTCTTTTTTGATGATTCGTTGCAAGTACGTCTTCACCCCAATCTGCCCCCCCCCCCCCTCACCTCCTCTACTCCATTAATTTTAGTTTTCCGAGTTGTTTTCCTTCCAACCCATTTTCTTCCCCCCCCAGCTTCTCTTTTTTTTTTCAGCTTTGCCAGCAACGCGTTTTCAGCCGCAATAGGACTAACCCTAGGACCCAAGTGGGAGGACAGGCCATTTCCCTGCCTCCCCCAATCACATCCTTTTTTCCTCCCCTAGCCATTACAATTTCCTTTATGTCCAGCATGCTCGTTCAGAAGCTCCCCCCCTGAGGAATACCCTCATATTATACCGAACAGCAAGTTCTCCTTTTTTTGCCATCTCGGGAACCCCCCTTAACCCTCCCCTCTCCTTTTTTCGTAATCTCCACCTCCCCCCTCCTTTGAACGTGCGCACAGACCTTCCACTTTTCCCGGTCAGGGTTTAACTTCTGAAACAAACGTCTTTTTTCCCCACTTCTCTACCCGCTTCAGATTGTTAACTTACCTTTTCCTTTCCCCCCCATCTCTCCCCCTCTTAGGAGGAAACCCAGCATTTTGCTATGAGATCATTTTGCAAAAGGTACTCCCGATCCATCCCATACCCCTGCTTCCAGTCTGCCCTGTCTCCTCTCCCTTAAGTTCTTCCCCCCCTGCACAACTTTTCAACCTTATCTTTGCGCCTCCGAGTCGCCGGGTCAGATGTCCTAAGTTCGTATGCGCTTATTCAAGTTCACGTACCCCTGGAGTCATTTCGAGACGCCCCGTGCCGTACCTTTTCTCTTTTTCCCTCTCTAGTACCAAGTACTCTTATGCTATCCTCTCAAGAAGTAGATCCCGCTCCGTCCTTCGGAGCGCTCGTTCTTCAATGTTGCAAAGCAGGTTATTCTCTTGCTTCCTTAGCTTTTCCTCAGGCTATTGCGGCTCGTTATTTAAGGTCCCCTTCCCTTACGAAACTGTAGTTGTTTTTCTTCGTCCATTCGACTTTATATCCCTTAGCTCCCGTGCCGTATTTTCCGTGTTTAGTCTTTCCCGGTCTGCACTCCTTTTTGCTCGTTTCTCTTTTATGACGTTAGCGTCTGTTGCCAAATAACATGAGGCCTGAAAACCCAACCCACTTCCCGTTTTAATTCCTTCATCGCCTCTTTTGTGCCTTTTTAGATTGTTTGTTTCAACTATTTTCAAGGTTGCGCTTGTTACTCTCGGCCCACGCCGCTGCCCTGTTGAACCCTGCCTCTCTCAAAGCATGAATCCCTTTATAAGCCCCCTCTTTCCCCCCCTCTTGAGCGCTTGAATTCTTTTTTTTCCCCTTTTTTGATGTCTTTCTGAAACCCGTAAAGTAGTCAACCCACTTTCGGCCTTCCCTAGCCCTCCCCTCACCCTGCACCATAGCCTTCCTTTTTGCATGGCCCACTCTTTTTTCAGGTCCCCCTTTTGCAGTCCATGACCTTCCCCTTCTTCATGCGCTTAGTCGCACCGAATAAGTTTCTATGGAGTTCCCGCGATGCCGAGATATCCCTGCGTTTCCATGTGCGCGATGCGCTTTGGCTTCTATTTTTCACTTTTTCCAGCTTTTATGAGAGATGAGTTTTTTTGGGACTCCTTCCCTCTTTCTCTGATCCAACCTCCTTTCCCCTGTTTCTTGTAACCTTTTTTCGCCCCCAAAGATTTACTTCAATTCTCGTCAGTCGATCCCGCTCCCCCACTTCTGCAATAGTTTATGTGCCAAGATCCCCCCTCCCTCCCGCTTTGATCTTGTTTTCTTTTCTTTTGCTTTCGGTGAATACTTATAAGTTGGCTTCAACATTCTCGTTGCGTGGTTGCTTTTTTTGTTCCCCTGTTTTTTTTAACCCTTATCTCTCTCCGTATTGTGCCTGTCTCTCCCGTCGCTACCCCTTTCAAACACCCCCCCTTCGTTTTTCCACCAACTAGTTCTGTCACGTTTTCTTTCCAGAATTGTTACCTAGCAGCCGTCGACTCAATCCAATTTTTTGCGTTCCTGTCTTCTCCCCCCTCAGTTCACCCCTTTTTCTCCTTCTTTCTAGACGAACTTATAAAACCTAAGATACAGCCCCGCCTACCCTCCTCTTTCGTTTCAGAGATTCGCACCCTCTTCCTGAAACATAATAGATATAAAAGTCGACACCCTTTTCCCTGACCTTCCACAACCCCCCTCCCTCCCCTATACTACAAAGCATATATATCCTCCTAGACATCCTTCGCGAGACCCTTCCTTGCCGCCTATAAAGAGATTTCCTTCCTTTTCTACCCCCTTGTCTAACCCCCTTTTTCCTGCAGCCCGCGCTTTTGCCAACGGGACCTCGTGCCATGAGTAATTTCCCATTTTGATCCTTTGCAGCTTGCCGTCCTGCTTTTTACTCGTCCTCCTGTCCTTTTTTTCCTTGTTCCCTTTTCAGTTCTTACCTTTCCAAAATTAACCAAAGCTACCTTACGCTTCTCACTTACCTCCCGTATGCGGCACCCGAACAGGTCCTGAGTCTTTCCTCCTTCATGACGGTCATTTTTTTTTAACCTCCAGCTTAGAGTATGCCATCCCCCTCCCAAACTTCCTCTTTTCGTCGCGATTATAGGTTTAGCCGTTTTTTTTTTTTTCCTCCTCCTTTTTTCTTCCCCCTCCAGTCTTTCATCATGTCAACTTTTACCCCCCCCCCCTTGACCCCACCCCCCCGGGAGCCGATCCCTGCTACGGCCTTCTGAACGCCAAGTCTAAGTACTTAACGTAGGCTATGAGTACACTTAAGAGAGTATCCGACCTCTTCCTACCGCACTTGTTCCCCCCCTCGAAGCCCCCCCCTATCTTGAAACAACCCCTTGGGTTTATTTTTTACGTGAATCGTCGCGCGATCGACCTTGTAGCTTCAGCGACCTGTTGTTGGGTACAGGTATAATTCAATGACTGAACGTCCTCTTCTTCCCTCCCTACACTTTTTCCTTTTTCCATCGACTACAATAAGACCCCATTGTGTAGTTTTTCAAATTGAGTTTTGAGCCGCAAAAATACCTCGTCCCTCTGTTTGACCTCATTACCCCAAGTTTTCCTTGAACTTATCGGTTTTGGCTTTCAATAACGGACTTTTCTCCTCCCTCCGACTGTGTTATCCCCCCCGTTCCTTTAATGATAAGGAAATCGATTATCCCCGGAGAAATTAAAGTTCAGATTTTTACCCACCATTTTTCCCCGTACATTCAGCTTTCTCTTCGTAATGCTTCTCTTGAGTGTGATTTCCCTTTTTTTTTGATGTCGTAGCGATGACGATTCTCGGTTCAGGATATTGACCATTAAAAGATAGTCCCCCTCATATCGCTCCATCGGTCTGATTTTTTTTCCCCCTTTGCGTCGGCTCCTTCGGTCCTCCCGCCGTGTATGGGAAATTTGCGCGCCAGATCCATGTTTTAATGCCTTCGAACAAGAATGCTTCTCTCATCTTTTTCGGCGCGTGAACAGACACGATAGCCTGCCGTACAGCCCCTCTTCTCCTCCTGCCCCTTTGTTGTGCTTCCCCCCTTTCTTGGTTACCGCCTGTTTTTGGTTTAACTTTGCCGTTATCCCGATTTTCCTTCGCTATCTCTCCCTTTTACGCGTGACTTCTTTTTTAGGCCAGTCCTGCGATACGCCCCCTTTTTCCCCCCCCCTTCCTTCTCCAGACCCCTTTTTCCCCTTCCCCTCCTTGATTCAAGTGCGCTATTTGATGAGTTCTTAGAGTTGCATAGAAGCAGGCGTAATTTATAATCACCCGACCCACGGCCCCAACCCCCCCAGCAAAAAAACCACAAATAAAATTTTTCCCCCAATCCCTGACCCTTGCGATCATCCCGCACGCATCCCCCAACCAAAATTCCCCCCTTTCGTGCCCTCTTCCGAGGCCCTCGTTCCCGTTTCTTTTTGGCACACATGTTTTGTGCTTCCTTTTCCCTTGTCTTCTGCAGAACCCTAATGACGATTTCCCCTTTGACAGTCTCCATTTTTTTTCCCCGTCCTCATGATTTCTTTCCACTCATGACGGTTCACATTGAATCAATAGACGACTGACGAGTCGTGCCCTACCCCAATTTGTTTATCAGCAAAGTTTTTCCTCTTGTCACTTCCACCGTTGAACACAAAGGACTCCTCTGCTTCCCTTCCCCTTATTTAGGTCCCCTCGAAACTATCCCCCCCCTTCTTAGTGTTATTTGTACCCTTTTTCCCAGCAGAAATGTTTTTTGTGAATCCCCGGCGAAATAGTTTGATTGAACTCGACTTTCTAGAATTTGACCCCCCCCAACCATCTCCCGCCCTATCAATCCGAAGAGAGATGGGTTTTCCTTAGCTCCAATTGACCCAGAATCTCATGGCATGTCCAGTTTTTCAAGCCTCGCTCGTTGTTACAGAGAATTTCAGAGAAGATCCCCCGTCATCCTGATCTCCTTCATTTTTCCCCCCCAGACCCCATCTTCTTTGTCCCTGCGAATGAAGCTCCCCCGAGCTGTTCTATTCCTCCTTGACGCCATCTGCTGAAATAAGTAAGCCGTTATATAACCAGTTACTCTCATTCTAGAGTCCCCCCCTGCCCGTCCAAACATATAGAAACTCTTAGCATGGACGACTCGGCACAGTGATGCTGAAATACAACTTTCTCCTACTATTACCTTTCCTCCCGAAACACGCGAACCCCTAGCCATTTTCCCCCGCCGGTTTCCTCTCGTGACCTTTGATATAGAACAGATACAACACGAGTCATTTGCTTGACTCCCCCGCGTACCTCCCTTCAAAGCCTTCCTACTCTAACGCACCCCTTAAGATAAGGAATTTTCCCATGCTCCCAGTTACCCGATTTTGAGTCTACTACCCCGACACCACCCCCAATTCCGACCATAAGGCGTTGAAGTTCCCTACTTTTTTCGCCGAGGCCTCGCCCAGGCTCTGTTCTACAGTCAAACTCCTGAACATGTCACCCCATATGATTTACTTAACTCTTAAGACCTGTCTTTACATCTGACCCTAGAACTACCCCCCCTCAGCTTATTTTTTCCGCTACAGCTTCACCCGGTGAATCAGGCTACGGAAATGTTCTTGCCCACACCCCACATTCTATTTCTGCCGATGTCTCGCGTCTGTAGTTTTATCGATGAAGGTAGATCGACTTTTTTCGTTTCTATTTTCGTAGGGAACGTAGTTTGACAATTTTTTTGTAGCGGGACCCCCCCCCCCCCAGAGTAGACACTGTCCACTTACGTTTGGCCCCCAGGACAGTTCAAGTGCTTATGAACCTCTCTGATCCGCCCTGCCCGTAGTAGTAGCTGCAAGCTGCTCCATCTTTTGAACACCGGAGAATTCGTGAGATCTTCTTTCTCCTTCTTTTTTGATTCGAGCATCCTCCCCGAGTCAAAACGATGTGTTCCCCTTCGCCAAGATTTCAGCGAAATAGACCCCGAATCACGTTTACCATGCTTACAACATAGTCTTCATTTATTCCCTTTGTCCCCGCTTCCCCCCCTTCACTTCCCAGACCCTGAGTTTCAAACCTCCTCATCGTCCCTCTACACTACCTCGATCTTGACACATGAACCCTCTGTGGACATCTTGTTGATGCAGCTCTCCTACCCCTTATCGTCCAGAATTTCGTCATCACCAATTTTAAGCACTGAGACTGACGTCTAATGCGATTATTGTGGTTACCAGTCCGGAGTTCCTAACCGTATGTCTTTCTGGTCTGAGATTGATATCCCTATTGGTAAGTGTCCTTCGCTGCTAGACTTATATCTGCGTCAGGGCCTTCCCGTCCCTCCCCCTCCGGTCCTTTATCTGCGGTTTTTGAGGTTTTTTTCTGCCCCTACCATATCGTTGTTTGGGCTCAGGTCTGAAATTCATCTGCCTGTTCGACGTCCCTTCATCCCTACCGGGCTCATCCGATTTTGACAACATAAGCGTTATGCTTGGATCGCGGTTTCGTGCCTTCCATGGTCGTCGTCCCCAGGTATTTCTCCGTGGCCTTCTTTTTCTTCTTTAGTTTTTCGCTGTATCCTGACCTTACTCTCTCCCATGTCGCCTTAGGTCCCACAGCCAAACAAGCTGTCTTACGCTGTATAAAAGAATAGGAGCAATGACCGGCGTGTTTCTTTTTTTGCGTTTTGATCACGCCCCCTTGTAGTCCCCTGCCTTTCTTAATGTTAGTTTTAGCCCATCAAGAAATCCTAATCAGACTGACCGCATCTTCCCCCCCCAGTCCTTATAGTGGGTTTCTCAAACAGGCGATCTGGTGATTTAAGTAAACTGACCCCTTCGTGAGCGCCTTTTTGAAAATTCCCCCCACACTTTCCTCTGTGACTGGCACATACCATGCCTGGTTGAAGAACCCCAAGCGAGTCCTGCTTTTTTTTATTTCCCTTTTTTTTAACAGTTGTATCGTTGAAATTCCCCTTAATTTCCAACCCACAACCCTCCAACTCTTTAGCCTGTCGGCCAACTTTTGCCTCTGTTATAGTCTGGCTCCCCCTTTTTTTCCCCGCGCAATGGATTTTTTGATGATCCTTCTCCCTTCCCTAGGCGGTTATAGCCGGGAGCCGTTTTTTTAACAGAAACCTCTCTCCACAAGATTCTTCTATGGATTCCCCGTCCTCTTTTGCATTGCCCCCTCGAGAAAGGAGAGATATAGACTTGAAAAGAATGATCGTAAGCCGCTTCCATCTTCCCCAACTAGGCAAAAGAGCCACTTTCACTCTCTTCCTCCGCGATTAGCCGGCCGTAGATTGAGTTGACCCTTTTTGAGTGATAAGATCGCAACCCGGCCCCCCCCTAGTCCCAATATTTCTCCCTAACTCTCTACATAAAACATTTTATGATGAATCCCTCCTGGTTTGGACAAATTTTGCCCCCCCCCCTTTTTTTGCCGGATGCCTTCACCGCATCCCTTCCGAATCCCTGTAGTTTAGTTATCCAGTCTTCAAACCAAGACCCCCCCCCCCCTGGCAAGTGGCGAGCAGGCCACGCCTTAGTCCGGATCATCACCCTTTTTTCCCATCCAAAAAGTTACCCAGGCTAACTGCTTTTCGTCCTGTTGTCGGCTTCTTTTCCGCTCCGGCCTTCTACGCATGAGACCATCTGCTGACCATCCTTCAAATGTATCGCGCGTCACATAACTTGATTCTTTCGCAATATCACGCCAAACTATGACCCCCGCAATAAATCAGAAGACTTTTTTCCCTTCAGTTCCTCCTCCTTCCCCAAAACCGATTTTCCCAACGCCTTTCCCCTGCAAGTACATCTTTTCCCCTACTTTATCGAACTGCCCTAACCCGCCCGCCCGCTTAGAAATGCACCCCTCGCCATTTTTTCTCTCGATCGTCCCACCGGTTCTCCTTTATAGACAATTTTCCCCCTGTTTTGACGATCGCTTTCGCGTGCTCCCTGTCTTTTTCGCCATAAGCCGCTCAGCAAAACCTTTTCCCTTGTATTTTCTTCTCCCCCACGACTTTTTACGCCACTGAGTAGAGGCCTTTTCCGACCCATGGCAGTCCTCAGTACCCGTTTGGCGTAAGGTCCTTGCTAGAGAGTTTCAGCTTACGTACCCTGCCTTCTTCCTGCTCTTATCCCACGGAGATTTTTCCGTTCCGAATTTTTTCCCCCCTCCCCTCCCAGTTCTTTGAAACATAGAACTTTTTGTAGGAGGCCCGAGTATGATTTCTTCCCCCCCCCCCCGGCATAGAATCTTTCTAGGCTCCTCTTTTTTTTAAAGGCTATATCCCCTCTGTGTTTCTTTCTTCCCATGACTCATATCCTGCGTTAGTCCGTGCATGTTTCGGCTACCGAGGTGTATTTAATGAGCGCGCTTTTTTTGTTATTCGTGCTTCTCTCCTCACGTTTGTACATTGATTGGCTGCCCCACTGTCTAATTTGCAACCCCCCCCCCCTCTTCTTCTATCCTCCCCCAGTTGTCCTCAATTCCTCCGTTAGAAGTCCTTCTAGGTAAATTCAACTTACATTCCAATCTCCCTTCTTACTCTCTTTGGCGCCTTGTTTTTTTTTCTGACGTTTCCAGTGTCATAGTGCCCGATGATAGCGTTTATCAAGCTATTTTTCATTTTCAACTTTTCTCCCTTCTCCATTTCATCCTTGTACCCACATTTGCCCATCCTAAAGTAGGCTTGCCCGCTACAACGTCTCATTTATGCACGACAAAATACGAACCCATGGCGATCCCGGCCCCATTTTTTTTCTTCCCTTTTTGCTTTAATGAATTGTGGCTTTCCCGCGCGCAGTCGATAACAACGCCACCGAGCGATAGACGGCTGCGTTTCACGAGCTATCCTGGTTGTCCATGGCTTTCAGCGTGGTTTTCTTTCCTCATTACGGGATGATTGAGTGATCCCGTGTTGAGACCCTTCCTGGACTTTCCTCTCGAAAAGATCTGAGTTAGGGTCTTGATATTATGATCGCCTTCTCCCTTTTCTCAGTCTTTCCCCCCCCCCCCCGTTGCCCCTTCTTCTCCCTTCCTTAGACCCTGTCACAACTTGTATTTTGCCCGTCCCCCTCTTTCTTCAAAAATTGCCTTCGAATCCTTATTGTTGCTCACATCTCGTTAGCGTAGGTGCGCGTACCGTGTTT